>Ga0105248_10005217_pt1 | contig 14314 bp, 12 predicted proteins | sample KBSS34metaG_FD_81524 | JGI IMG/M metagenome (GOLD analysis project Ga0105248, IMG submission 81524) | Switchgrass rhizosphere microbial communities from Kellogg Biological Station, Michigan, USA - KBS S3-4 metaG | ecosystem: Host-associated > Plants > Roots > Rhizosphere > Soil | place...
TCGGTAACCCGATAAATGGATTCGAGCTTCGAAGCCTCGTTTTGCAGCATGCCGGACTCGGCCGCAATCCGGGCCTGCAGGTCCAATATGCTCTTTTGGTCGCTCGCGGTGCCGATGGCATCAATGAGTCCATCGAGCGCGGCAAATCGCTTGCTCGTCGTGGCCAGGGCCTGCCGGGAAAGGCCCTCAAGACCGGCCGCATTCTGGCGTGCGGACTCAATGAGCTCGCGCTGAGCGGGCGTCAGGGCCACCAGCTGAGCATCCGTGAGCACGGCGTTCTTGATCGTCAGTTGTCGGATGTCATTGGCCAGTGACGCGTAGACGCCTCCTGTCTGATTCAAGGCCGCGGCCAGCTCCTCCCAGTCGGTCGGGAGGTAGTTTCGGTTCACGCGGCCCAGCAGATTTTGCATGCCGCGCGTCCCGCTCATCGATTGCAGCGTGCTCTCGGCCTGCGTCAGCTGATTCTGCGCGGTGACGAGCTGGTTTTGCATGGTCTCAAACTGCGTGAGCAACTGCGTAAGTGCGGCAATATCGGTCACAGGGATTTGGGCCATGGCCGGCTCAATGCCCAGGCCGAGCAGTGCCATTGAAAAGACCCAAGGGCGAAGTGATCGATGGCGCGCGAACATGATGGTCTCCTTCAATGTCGGAATGCTGACTGAATCGAGGGCTTCCGGTCGTGCGCCGCCTGGAAAGCGGGCAACCAATGCTCGGGCTCCGGTCCCGTGGCGCTGATCAACGCGCCGATCTCGGCCACCGTCGAGGCGCGCGCTGAAATGACCGCCAGCTCAGGATCGAGCCCTTTGAGGTCCAGCTCGCACACAATGCTGTGGCGATTCTGTCGAAGCAGGAACTGGCGAGAGCCAGGGTCGAGTTGTTCGCAGATCAGTTTCACCTCCCTGGTGCTGAGCCCGAACCCCTGGGCGAATTCGCTGGCCGATCCGGCCGGATTGGGGAAGAAGATCTTGGTCGGCGTTTGCTCGACGATCGTGCGACTCAAGGGACTGGCCAGCACGTCGCTGGCACTTTGCGTCGACAGACACATGACGGCATTGAGCTTTCGCCAGGTCTTGGGCCCGTCCTTGGCGAACTGCTCGAAGGCGGGGTCATCCAGCATTCGCCAGAACTCATCCATCCAGCACACCAGCCGCCTTCCGTCCAGGAGCTGGCGGACCAAATGAAACAGATAGAGCGTGATGGGTGTGCGGAGTTTGGGATGATCCAGAAAGTCGGTCACATCAAACCCCAGAATGGATGATCTGGGCAGGAGCGGCGCGATCGCATCGTGCGCATTGTCGAAGGCCCAGGCATAGGACCCATGGGTGCTGGCACACCAAGGCGCCAGCCGGGCATGCACACCCTCAGGATCGGTAGGATCGAGAAACTCGATGAGGCGCGATAGGCGACGGGCTTCCTTTTTGAGCGCCAGCGTCCCGGACAGCGCGTGCTCGAGGTCGGCGCTCTCCTTCGCGCTGTAGGGTTGGCTGCCTGAGGCCAACGCGCGCAACCAGACTTTGAGAAACTCCGTATTGGCTGCAGTCGGCTCCAACTGCAAGGGGTTGCAGCCCGTCGCCTCCCCGCTCCGCAGCGGCAGGTAGGTGCCACCCAAAGCGCGGACGAGGACTTCCAGTCCCCTATCCTTGTCGAAGACGATCTGGGTGGCGCGCTGCTTGGTGAGCATGGCGATGAGAAAGCCAATCAGTACGGTCTTTCCCGAGCCGCTCGGGCCGCAAAGAAAGGTGTGGCCGATGTCCCGCGGCGATTCAGCGTCGGTCGGATCGCTGGCATGCAAGGAGAAATAGAAAGGCGATCGCGCCGCAGTCCTGTATATCGTCAGCGCGTCGCCCCAGTGATTGCCCGCGGCACGTCCCTGCGGATAGTTGTGCCAGGCGCACAGCGCCGCAAAATTCCGACTGGTAATGGGTGCCCGACGGGCGCGCATGCTGAAATTGCCGGGCAATTGGGCCCAGTACGCCGCTTCGAGCGCCAGATCCTCGCGTGCGACCGCCATGCCGGTATCCGCCAGCAATGCACGCGCGGTTCCGAGTCGCTCTCCTAACCCTTGCAAGGCTTCCTGCAAGCCACCTGTTTCGGCTGCCGGCACCCAATCCGAGAGCACTTGAAGCGAAAGGTGGTGCTCGCCCATGACAAAATGATTGCTGGTTAGCGCATCGAGGGCATCGTGCAGTGCAGTCGCCTGCGAGTGGGCGAAGTCGCCCGCATTGACGAGCCGGGCATACTGGTGCTGGAGCAATCCCTGTGCAGCGGGCTTGCTCAGGAACGCGAAGGACTGAGTCAGGATCAGGGGGAATGGTGCAGCCAGGAGTGCATTCAGAATGCCCGGGCTGGTTTGCGAGGGGTATTCCTTGATCCCCAGCGCCGCGCCGAATCGAGTGCGGGCAGCGGTTCGGTACTCAATGAGTTCACCACCAAAGAGCAGCCGCGAGGTGGCAAGGCTTTCATACAGCGGAGCCCGCGGCAGCGGCACGCGACGGCGCTCGCCATTGATCAAAAGAGAATAGAACTCCAGCGCCTCGCTGCACAGGCCGCTGGCGCCTTCCGACCGAACAATCAAGGTTGCGGGTTCGTAGCGTGCCAGTGACACCTTGAGCAGTGCAGCAAGCTTGCCCATCGATTCCACCGCCGCGATGCGCGTGGCGGTCTCGGTACCTGGCCCTGTGCGTGCAAACCGACCGAGGCCCGAAGTGCCATGAACTTTGCCGGCGGGCCGTAACACGATCGTGAGGTACAGATCGTTCACCATCAGCGTCTCGCACTGCAGGCGCTGTCGGTATCGCTCATTGAGATCGCGCGCAAACCCCGGCGCGAACTCGCCACGAGGATAGGCCCGCTCCCGTCTGCGAACCAGATGTGTCCACAGGGCAACCTGGGGGCTGGCGATGTTTCTCCAGAGCACATTCAAACGCTCGTGCCATTCATTGAGTTCGCGATCGTCGGCCGACTCAAAAGAAATGCCTCCTAGGCGAAAGGTCTGCAGAAAATCGCCCTCGCGGGTTCGTAGCACCGCTTCCGTCACCTGCGAGGCGAACGGAATATGCGCCGCAACGAGCCGCTCCGATTGACAACTGCGACGCAGCGCCGCGTCCATGCTAGATCCAGCACGCCGCCGGGGCGCTGGCTCGTCGGCCCGATGAATCGGGCAGTACAACGGGAATGGGCGAGTAGCCCGCGGCACGCCACAATGAGCCATTGGCAAGCTTCGTGGGCAAGTGCGTCCGGCTCCAGAGGAAAAGCAGATCGAAGATGCGCGCGTCGCGCAGGCACAGCGTCGCGCTGATTGCGTGGATCGGCAGTGCGATTCCCAGCATCAGGAGGTTCCGGGTCAGCAGGAAGGTCTCCATGGTTATCACAAGGTTGATAAGCAGTGCCGCGTAGGTCACGCCCCATCGCATCGGCGGTCGCGTGGCGCCCACAAACAGAGGGTCCACTACCAGCGTGCGGGCCAGGATCCTCATGAGCGTTGCGGCCTATACACCAAACATGCTCCGGATCCAGCTGACGATTTGCGGCGCGCCAAAGCTGATCGCGACTCCAGCGATGGCGCCGATGCACCATCCCCAGGCAATGCGGTTTGCCATTGCCATGATGCCCAGCCCAATAATCAGAATGACCGCCACCGGCGTCAGAATCGCCAGGAGATTTGTCTCCAAGGCCGTGGCGCCGGTTTGGAAGGGAGATGCCTGCGCCAGGGCGATGGAAGGTGCCAATAAGGCCAGGGGCACGAAGGACCGCCATCCGTGACGGGTTCCTCCACATGTCCAGTGCAGCAGTTTGGACGCGGCTTCGGTCAATGACGCCGCGCTGACATAGAACCCGCGACCTGAAGATTCGCCAGTCCTGATCATGCCCCACTCCGCGCGGGGGCGAGGACGGCACGCCGCTGGCGCTCAGCGGCGCGGGCCACATCACGGGCGTAGCGAGACCCTGATCTCGCACGGTAATGCCCGCTGTTGTAACAACTCAGTGTGCGGCGCAGCCGCACCTGGGCCGATGTATTGGGCTCTCGAGTCTGCCCCGAATCGCAGGCCAGCAGTATTCGTTGGGCCAGTGCAATATTCGTGCACGGGTCAAGCAACTGCGCAAGACCGACCTGCATCACCTGGAGGTGTTCAATATTGATCTGCACCAGGCCAACGCTGGTGGAGTATCCCCGTGCGGCAAGCCTCTCGATCAGTTGCAGGGCTTCCGCCCGAGTTCGCGGTTGCTCGAAATCCGGCACTTCGATTCCGGCGTCCGCCAGTCCTTGTGGCCTGTTCACGCTGACTGCAAAGGGATTCCCGGCGGACTCGACGCGGATCATCCCAAGCAGAGTTGTGGGGTGCACGAGAGGCGCACAGCTTAGAATCAATGTGGCCAGGCTCGCATGCATCCGGGATCCCTCTTCCGTCCTGTTGCGCGCATCGCAATCGGCGGACAGCCATTCGACTCCATGGAAATCGATTGGTCGAGGGCACGTTTCTGATGGAAACACGCAGAAACGCGCTCAGCATCTCGTCAAGCGGAAATACCCATGGGAAGTGCGCAATTCTCGTCGATGCCGAGCAGCCGTTGACCCACAGGCATGCGCTAGCGGCAGCGCTGACCGCTCCGTTCCCTTCGGGCAGGGCAGAATTGAAAGCCGCGGGAAGCGCACTCTCCGCGGGCGGCCTTGCGCTCTACTGTTCTAGTTGGTGCTCAATATCGCGCGATCAAAGTGCAGCGCGTGATGGGGCCACCATGGGCGGCCACTCCTGCGAAACACCTTCGTAGAGATTGACCGTCTTTTCGAGCCTGGCAGTGCCATCGTGCACGGCGATTGCGTGCGGGCGGCCCGGTTCATAGCCCGTCCACATCGAGACGCCTGCGTAGGCTCCGTCCTTGCGCAGAATGTAGTAGCACATGTCGATGTACTTGAGCCGTTCCATATCGCCGTTGTAGTTGCGCACAATTCGCTTGAGCGCATCCATGCCGGCTTCCAGCGGCGCCATGCCGCGGCGCATGTTTTCAATGATCGTGTGCGCGCCGGCCACCTTGATATTTTCCTCCCCGCTTCCGGTCGCGCCTGCGGAGCCGACCTCCTGATCCGTGTAACAGCCGGCACCAATGATCGGCGAATCGCCGAGCCGGCCCGGCAGTTTCCAGGCCAGTCCGCTGGTCGTCGTGCAACCCGACATTTCTCCCCGGGCGCTGAGCGCGGAACAATGGATCGTGCCGGTGGGCGGGAAAAGCACTTTGTGGACGGCAGCGCGGCGCAGATCCGGGCGCACACCCAGGTCCGCTGCGACCGCCAGCATACGATCATAGTGCCGTTCCGCATCGCCGGCGCTCACGCGCTCGCGCAACCGATCCTTCCATTTTGGGTCGGCCAGTCCCGGGCCCCACCAGTCGGCATGCGACTCCTTCCACAGCAGCCAGACTTTGCGAGATTCATCGGTGAGCAAGTCTTCGCGTTTGAAGCCGCGCGCCACCGCAAAACGTTCGGCCCCCTCGCCAACCAGCATCACGTGGCCGGTATGCAACATGACCTCGCGCGCCAGCAACGACACATTGCGGATGTTTCTGACACCACCCACAGCCGCCGCTCGCCGCGTGGGCCCGTGCATACAGCTTGCGTCGAGTTCAACGACCCCCTCTTCATTCGGCAGTCCGCCCAACCCGACGCTGTCATCATTGGGATCATCTTCCGGACCGCGAACAACCGCGAGCACGGACTCGAGCGTGTCGGCGCCGCCGTTGAGTTGCACATACGCCCGATCGAGGTACGGAAAACCGTTACTGGCGGAAACGATGATCGGCAGGCGCGCGGCGCGTTGCCGCTGTGTCGGAGCCGCTTCGGTAGTCGCTGCCCTGACGCCTGCCGCACCCCCGAGCGCTCCCAGCGCGGCCACTGACACAAAATCCCGTCTGCTGAGCATTCTTACTTCCCCCTCGTTGGCGCACGGGCGCAAGGGAACTATAAGTCATGCCGCTGTTATTTACCCGTCGAAAACGGGAACACCGACGGCGAGCCCGCCCCCCGAACTCGGCGCCTGCAGGCGCCGGGTGCGAGAGATTAGGCTATGGGGTATCGATCAGCTAAATGCTACTGCGCCGGAGGCTGGCTGGAAGTCTGCTCCGTCTTGGGACGGTGATGCATGCCACCGTGATTTTTCATCATCTCTGAATGACACTCATCGATCGGGCGGTCCGAGCGCAGGCAGGCGGCCATTGCATCGTGGGCTTTGGCCATCTGTTCGCGCATTTCTTTGCTCGGTGGGGGGCGATCGGAAGGCGTGGGCTCGTCCGCAAGTGCACTGCCCGCCGCCCAGAGCAGTGCGATACCCGCAACAAGAGCCGCGCGGGTATTGGCGGTGGCTGAAACTCTTTGCATGCTAGTTCTCCTGCCGCGCGCAAGGCGGCCTTGGTTTGGAATGCTTTGTGGTTGCGTGCCAGAGCACACCGCCGGAGAGCCGGCTGCTCTAGCGCTGGCAAGCTCTACGTAGACATGCGCTCACTGAATTTGTTCAAACCCCGAAAGCTGAGCGTCCGGCCTGAAGGCTGCGAACGCCTTCTGGTGCCTAAAATCGGCGCAAGGACACCTTGCGCCAGGTCGGCGCGCTGGCCACTTTGAGGTAGCCTGCCAGATCCGGGAGTTGCTCGATCTCACTCGGCAGTACCGCCCATTCTGTAATGTGATGATCACCAAGAGTTCGGGTATAGCGCCACTCGCCCGGTCGCCGCGACCGAGACTCGTGCGTCCGAATCACTTCGCGCTCGCCGATCAGCTTGCTGGCGAAGTTCGCCGTGCCCCCCTGCTCGCTAGCGGAACAACGCAAGACCAAGGTATTAGCGCAGTTTTCAACGATGGTCTGGGCCTCACCATGACCATAGGTGTCCGAGACCTGCGCAATGGACTGGAATCCCAGCACACAACGACCCCCAAACTTTCTCAGTCGCGCCAGCGCGTCCTTCAGGCCATCGATGGTCCCGAGTGCATCCAACTCATCGACGAGAAACCAGATTCTCTGGTCGCGATCTGTTCCTGTCATAGTTTCGAAAATGCAAAGCCGGAGCCAGGCGGAAATCAGGGATCTCAGGGCGGCTATCTGCGTCGCCGAGTACGGCAGGAAGAGCGCACGATGGTTCGCTGGATGGTGGATCCAATGACGCAAGCTGAGAGGCGCACCTTGCTGGCGGGCGACGTATTGCAAGGCAGCGATACTGCTGGCGGCCACGGATCGTATGGAAGTGAACATCCGTTCATTGCCGCCTTCCAGGAAGGCCTGCGCTGGGGTATTTCGCACCAGAATCCGAAGCTCCTCGTGAGAGGCCATCGTCAGGGTACGGTAGAGCTCCGCCACGGTCATGGTCTGTAGCCCGCTGCGCTGCAATTCCCACAGCTGCTTGGTCACGGCCACAAAGAATGTGCGGGCGTATCCGCGCCAGGCGCGATCCTCCCCTTCCGAATCAGGTATCAGGGCCCGTGCCAGTTGCTCAACATCGAAGTCTTCCCGAAGTTCGCCAAACAAATCCCAACAGTGCGAACGCCTGTCGAACGGATTTAGGATTACATCCCGGCCACCGCCGTCATAGAAACGATCGAGATATCCGCCGTCCGGATCGGCCACGATGGCCCGGTCGCCCCGGTTGAGGGCCGACTCCAGCAGCTCCCGAATCGCTGTCGACTTACCGGTGCCCGTGGTGCCGATGAGTTTGAAATGCTTGGTTTCATCGTGGCGGTTAAGCGGACGACCCGCAAACTCAATAGCGTCACGCATTCTTCGTCGGCAAATGCTCCGAGATCCGGATGGGCCAAGTATCAGCGTACCGCGCTTGAGCTGCACACCACGGTGTGCCCCTGCAAGGTACAAGCCGCACAGCACCCCGCACACGACGAGCCAAGCAATGCCAATGAAGTCCACCAGCCGCGAATCCAGCCGCGGAGCCACTTCCAGGAGCCACTGGGTGCGCACAAGGACCCAAAGCCCCGCTGCAATGATTGATGTGAATAGTGCGAGCACGGGTATCCGCACGTACAAACGGAGCGGCGCACGAACGGCAGCCAACACTAAAACCATGGGTGCAGCCGTGCCCAGGTACACGACTACCAGTTCGTTGCCCTGCGAGATCCATCGCACGTTAGCCTTCCCTCAGCACCCCATGCCGTGTCCGCACCCCAGCCCCTCTCAATACGGCCGCCATTGCTTCACATGACACTCATATTTAGGTTTGGGCAAAATAGACCATAGGACAGCGACCGGTCAACATTGCCGGTGAGTCGATTGCACCGGCAGCGCCCAGCGCGACCGATCGGCCATCTTGTTGGCCCAAGGGCGTCTCAGCGGTAGAGTAGTCAGACAGGGCTTGGAAACTTGGAGCCAGCGACGTTGCCGTTCAAATGAAACGACGAACGCTACTGCAATCGGTGGGCCTCCTTCCCCTGCTGCTCGGCGGATTGGGTGGACTACCGGCCAGGGCGCGAGATGCCTCTGTTGGCGCTCGCAAGCGAACGCCCCGCGTGCGTCCGGGCGATCCTGCGTGGCCCAGCGCCGATCAATGGACGCGACTTAGAGACACTGTTGGGGGCAACCTCACGCAAGTTTCTGCTTTGTTCGGCGCGTGCCCTGCGGATTCCAACAGCGCCGCATGTCTCGCGGCACAGCAAAATATTCGCAACCCCTATTGGATTGCTGATCAGCCCGGCGGCACTCAGGTGTCCGGCTGGCTGGACGCATGGACACCGGCCCCCAGTGCATATGCGGTGAAGGCCAGGAACGCAACTGATGTCGCCGCGGCCGTAAGCTTCGCCCGAGAGAAAAACCTGCGCCTCGTGGTCAAGGGGGGCGGCCACAGCTACCTCGGTACCTCCAACGCTCCCGATTCGCTGCTGGTCTGGACCCGGGCCATGAATCAGGTTGCGCTCCATGAGGCTTTTGTGGGCCAGGGATGCGAGGGCCGCATAGCTCCCGCCTCGGCAGTCAGTGCCGGGGCCGGTGCGGTATGGATGGATCTGTATAGCGCCGTCACCACCACCGGCGGCCGTTACGTGCAGGGCGGCGGTTGCACGTCAGTGGGCGTAGCCGGCTTGGTGCAGAGCGGCGGATTTGGTTCTTTTTCCAAGGGATTTGGCACCGCGGCGGCTGGACTGCTCGAAGCCGAGGTGGTCACCGCCGATGGGCAGATACGCGTTGCGAATGCCTGCACCAATCCCGAGCTGTACTGGGCCATCAAAGGTGGCGGCGGAGGCAGCTTTGGCGTGATCACGCGCCTGACGCTGCGAACGCATGAGCTACCCGGCTTCCTCGGCGCTGCGAGCGGGAAGATCAAAGCCTCATCGGACCAAGCGTATTCAAAGCTGATTGCCTATTGCATGGGTTTCTATCAGGAGCGGCTCTTCAATCCGCACTGGGGTGAGCAGCTCAAGTTTGGCGAGGACAACACGCTCGAGATTTCGATGGTCTGCCAGGGCCTCGACAAACCCCAGGCTCTCCAGGTCTGGCAGCCCTTCATCGATTGGGTGCAGGCTGCGCCAAAGGACTATGCCTTCACCTCGCCGCTCCGGGTGGGCGCCTGGCCTGCGCGCATGTGGTGGGATCTCAAGGACAATCCTTCATTGATCCACGACACTCGCACAGGCGCGGTGCCTGGCCGCGCGTGGTGGCGCGGCGATCAGGATCAGGTGGGCGCATACCTGCATGGCTATGAATCGCTTTGGCTGCCGGCTTCCTTGCTGCACAAATCCGAGCAGCCGCGCCTGGCACAGGCGCTTTATGCAGCCACTCGCCACAAAGAAGTGGAGTTGCACTTGAACAAGGGACTGGCCGGTGCGCCGCGCGAAGCCATTGCAGCCACACGTCAGACGGCCACCAACCCCGTCGCGACCGACGCCTTCGCGCTCGCGATAATTGCCGACGGCGAAGGACCCGCATATCCGGGCCTGGCACGCGCGCCAATAGATCTTACGGCTGCCCGTGCCGACGCGCGCGCAATCGATCAGGCGGCCGCGGCGCTTCTCGCGGTCGCGCCAAAAGCCGGTTCGTATGTCTCGGAAAGCAATTTCTTCAACCGCTCATGGCAGACAGCCTACTGGGGCAGCAACTATTCACGGTTGCGTGCCGTAAAGTCGAAATTCGATCCGGATGGCCTTTTCTTTGTTCACCACGGCGTGGGCAGTGAAGAGTGGAGCCCGGACGGGTTCACTCCGATTTCCTAGCTGTTGCGCCCGAACGATGCTGTGCGGTGACCAGCGCTCAAATTGAGTACGCGACCACGATCCGCCTGGCCGCGCTGCTGGGACGCCGAATGCCTTTCGAGCGCTCTGAAAATAAGTAAACACGTCCTTTGCCGAGGGATCTGTCGATAAACAGTCAGTTCAGCTCAACTGAACCGTCCTTTAGTTCTTCGGTTTGTTCGCAGGCGCTCCGCTGCCCAGAATCTCCCCCTACGGTAGCCCCTTGGGAACTGGTGAAACTTTCATTCCGGTGGCGAGTTAGGTGGCTACAGAGTCGCAAACATTGAGAAATAAGGAGATTTGTCATGAAAACGCATCGCAGCTTGGGATTCTTGGCCGCCCTCCTCTTTACGGTGGGCCAGATGTTGGTGGTTTCCACCAGCACGGTATCGGTGGCGCAGGAGCGGGGCGAACAGTCGGCCTATGCGGCCTAGTTCGGGGTGATCGCCCGCGTCGCTTCAAGCAGCTCCGGCCTTCTGGGCTGGTCGGCGCGGGCAGTCATCTGCAGGAGTTCCCGAAAATATTCTTGGCTTAGGTCACGCTTTCCGCCCAACTGCGCGGCATGGGCAGCTCCGTAAAGCGAGCGAAAGCGCTGAGGTTCCTTTTTAAGCGCCGCTTCGAATTGCTCCAGTGCCTCATTGGGCTTATTCAACTGGATTAACATCTCTCCGAGCAACTCACGCACTGGCGCCAGTGGTCCGGGTGTCACCGCACTCTTCTCCGTCCCATCTTCCATTTCTGCCGCAGACTGCATCGCTATCAAGGCTTCCTGCCGCTGGCCTGCAGCGAATGCAGCGTAAGCTGAGACCACCAGCTGTTGAATTTCCACCTGGCGAGACCAGTAAGCCTCGTTGCCCGTGGCAAGCCGGTCCCGAATTTGCTGGAGCGATTGGCCGGCGTCCTTGGCGGCGGCGACATGTCCAAGCCTCGCGGCACCCAATCCACGTGCAAACCAGGTGATTGCCTCCGTGTAGGGAAATGGCGTCTCCCGCACCGAGAGTTTCTCGGCCTGCTGCCAGTCCCCGCGCTCCAGTGCGTATCGTGCCGGAATGGCCGCCATTGCGAAGTAGGCCGCCGACGGTCCGGCCGCCCCGCTGATAACCACCTTCGGGTCGAAGCGAGTTGTCACTTCGCTTAGCGATTTTGCAATGTGGTCAGCGGCCCGATCCTGGGCCGTTTGCAGGTAGGCATAGATCTCATAGTCGCTGGCGTGCAACTCCTCCGCAGTCTGTCCCACCCGTCGCGCTGATGCCGCCGCAGCTAGGTTGCTGTCGATGGATTCCTGCCAGTAGCCCAGGCGGGTAAAGGTGTGCGAGGGCATGTGCAGGGCATGCGGCGCATCGGGTGCAATGGTCGCATAGCGTTGCGCCGCCACAAGCGCCTGCTGCGCCAACGCCGGCACGTCATAGGTATGAATGATGTAGTGGGCGAGCCCGGGATGGTTGGGCTCCTGCTTGAACAAATTCTCCAGGATGGCGCCGGCCTTTAGCCGCGCGGCGTAGGTCTTGTCCGCCGGGTCTTCTGAAGCCGCCAGCGCCAGCGCGTAAAAGATCTGCGCCTCAGGGTCCTTGGAGTTGCTCGCTGCCACCTCACCCATGGCCTCGCAATAGGCCAGCAGGCGGGCGCGCTGTGAGGTGTTCTCGTAGTCGGCATAGAGCTTCGCGACAGCGGCGATGTAGGCGCGTTCACGCTCGGTGCGTGCGCCTACACTTTTTCCCTGTTCCGCGCTCTTTCGGCCGAGCTCCAACTGGCTCTTGTCCTTGGAGCCGGCTGCGAATGGGTTACTCCAGTCGCTGAGCGCAATGCCCCAATACGCGATTCCACAGGTAGGATCAGCTGCCAGCGTCGCATTGAAATCGTCGATGGCTCGGCTGAATTGAAAGGAGTGCAGAAGCGCCACGGCACGATTGAAACTCGCCTGCGCTCCGGGCTTGCACGACGTGGCAAAGTTTACCGATCCCAGTTTCTCATCACCCGCGTGCTGATGCCCCTGCGCCCAGCCGTGCGAGGCCGCCTGGAGCAACATCATGAGCATCAGCATTCTTTTCGCGTACACAGTCTTGCTACCCGCTTCCCTTTCCTACCACAGGCCGCCGAGTGCCACGGTGATCGCTTCGCCGTTAACGCCGCCAGCCGCATCAGAGCACAAGAATGCGATCACCTCGGCGACCTCCTTCGGTTCCAGCACCCGGTTCTGCGGATAGATGGCGGCGCGCTCCCTCCATACTTGTTCGACGCTGATATTTCGCCGTTCGGATTCCGCCTTCGCCGAGCGTTCGGCCATGGCTGTTCGCACCCAGCCCGGCAACACGGCATTCGATGTGACACCGAAGGGTCCGGCATCCTGAGCAATCGCACGGGCAAGACCAATGAGCCCGTGTTTGGAAGCGGTGTAGGCGCTCCCCGAACGCTCGGCCTTCTCTCCGGCAGTCGAACTGGTAAACACCAGACGGCCAAAGCCTCGTTCGCACATGCCGCCTACCGTGAGCCGGGCGAGTTCGAATGGGCCATCGAGGTTGATTCGCATGGTCTCGCGCCACACCTTGGGATCCTGTTGCCACACCAGGCGTTCGTGCGCAGAGCCAATGCCGTGGTTGACGATCAGCAAATCGACCGGGCCCAGTCGCCGTTCAGTATCGGACACAGCAAGAGCGCAACCTTCGGGCGTCCCCAGGTCGGCCGCAACATACTCCAGACCCACATCGGCAAGCTCGGCTTCCGTGCGTGATACGACCATGACACGCGCGCCGGCCGCAGCCAGCAGCAGCGCCGCTTCGCGGCCGATTCCCCGGCCGCCACCTGTAACCAGCGCTACGCGTACTCGCATTAGTGAACTCCCCTGTCGGCCAGTTGCGGAATCGTCCCACGCCCGGACACATGCGCACAACCTTCATACGATGGGAAGTCATCGCTCCAATCCCTCCCGAATAAGATCAACCATACCGACCGCGGTGGATTTCGCCTTTTCCCCACCCGAGTTCTCGCTGCAGAGTACATGCTGCGGTGCGGATCGCGAATAGGGAGTAGCACCAGAAGATTCGAGATTCTTGCGGTACTTGAGCCAGGCTTCCCGCGAAGTGGTCTGAGCGAGGCTCATCGCCTTGTTGATATCGCGTTGGCATCTGGCCGCATGCAGATTTGTGCTCCGGTGCAACAGTCCAGCATCATGTTCGCGCTTCCTCTCCGATTCGCCCGCCGCTTTGGCGTTTACCAGTTTCTCAATGACGGCCTGCTGTTCCTGCCAGGCTACACGCCGCTCCACATCCGTCTCGATCCCACGGCGCCTGAGCGCCGTCACCGAGGCGCCTAGGTGCACGGTGGGTTGGCGATCTATCCCCTGCGCGGCCAACGTCCGGTGGTCGATCCGCACCGCATGTCCGTATTGCCTGAGAAACTCATTGCCCAGCGCTGACCACCGCTCGCGGATCTCGACGAACTCCGCCCTTGAATGTGGCAGGCCGCGCTTGGCACGAACGGTCTCGGACAACTCGAGCGCCGTCTTGGCGCCAAGCCCTGATGGGGTCAGTTCCCGGGTGGTGGTAAGTACATGAGCGTGCCGGTTTCGTGGATCGCCCTCGCGGTGCGCCGTGTGGATCGCAAAATCGACCACCACGCGGTAGTGATTGGCGAGCACCGCCGCAAACTCGCGCACTAGATGGATGCGCTGGGCCTGATTGAGCTCGTGCGGAATTGCGACCTCGTACTCCCGGGCCACTCGCGAGTCTTTCCGTTTCTCAGCCGCTTCGGCAGCATTCCACAACGATTGCCGATTCCGGGCCCAGCCAAGGTCCTGCGAGGCCATCGACGTGGGCAAGACGATTTCCCTGTGTTCAATGCCGTGCTTGCGTGTGTAGTCAAAGACCTGGCCACTTCGCAGATCGGCAATCTTCTCACCGGAACGATAGGCCGCCGCCCCAGTAGCCGAGCGGCCCGCGGAACGCCCGACGGTCTTGATCGACAGATGATAGATGGCCATTTGTGATAACGACCGCTGGAAGACCAGCAACGAATCGGAAGTGCGCCATTGTTAGCGTTTCGCTCTGGCACTGGCACCGTCACTTTGCGGGGATTTTCATCGGATTCGGCCGTTGGTCTTGCGGCTCA
>Ga0105248_10005218_pt1 | contig 14313 bp, 9 predicted proteins | sample KBSS34metaG_FD_81524 | JGI IMG/M metagenome (GOLD analysis project Ga0105248, IMG submission 81524) | Switchgrass rhizosphere microbial communities from Kellogg Biological Station, Michigan, USA - KBS S3-4 metaG | ecosystem: Host-associated > Plants > Roots > Rhizosphere > Soil | place...
AGAGGTACATGGCGGCAGTGAAGAGATAGGGGTATAGTCCACCGTTTCTGTTTGCAGCTGCTTCGCTCACGATAATCTGAATCTGGTTGCCGTTGCCGAGGGTGTAGTACTGCTGGATCGCGGAACGAAACGTCGAGATTTCCGTGTTGACAGCTGCCGGGGCGGCCAAAACCTGTGCATCGGTTCCATTGGGATACCAGTGATCGATCACGAAATCCAGCGTGTAGCCGGAGCCCTGGAGTCCGCTGGAGATGGCTGTCAGCACGCCTTGATTCCAGCCCGGAACATAAGGGGATGTGCTAAGGAATACCCCGCACTTGATATTCGGATCGACCGCCTTCATGGCTTTGATGAACGCGGCGGCGTTGGTTCCATATGCCGAGGGCGAAAGAGCCGAGTTGCCCACGCGGGCAGAAGCAGTCTGATTCAGGACGTGGAGATCGTACTCCCAGTTAAAACCGGAATAGTAGCCGTTGCCGTAGATCTCGTTGCCAATCTCCCAGTACATGATCCCGTCGTTGTTGGTGATGTTGGCATACTGCACCCAGTTCGCAGCGGTGCTGGTCGTGCCCGGGCCGTTGTTGGTGGTGTTGGAGCCGTAGTTGATGGTGATGACGCCCTTCGCTCCGGAGGGTTGAATCAGGTCTGAGATCCAGTTGTCGAAGGTGTCTCCGGGTGCAAAGTACCCGCCGTTATTCAGAGTGTTATTGCTGCCGCTGATGAAGTTGAAGATGTCCGCATACGAGCCGCCTGGGTAACGGATGGCATTGAATCCGCCTGTTTTCAGCGCGGCTCCAAGCCCCTGGTTGGTCATGTAGCCGTCGTAGACCGATGAGCCCACGCCATAACCACCCTGGGACGGGACACTGCCCATCGCAGAGGATGTGTTGATGCTGACGTTGGCCGAAGTCTGTGCGACTACAGGCGAAGTGACAAGCCCGCTACCGAGCAGCATCGCTCCGAGAAAACGCATACGAGCGCTGCACATGCGCACCGCTCGCCGAGACAAATACAAAGGGGTCCTCATCATGAGAAAACAGTTCCTTTCAGAATGGAGATGACTAGGTTGTTTTTTTTGTCGTTACCAGGACCCTTCACTGGGGGAGGCGACAACGGGGAAAAGTAGATTTCGTCCCCCATATTTTGGGGAAGGTTAAAGATGTACGAAGTTGTACTCGCGCCTGGTTTCGCTTGTACTCATCGGAATCAGAAGCTTTAGATTGTCGCGCCACTAGAACTGGTACACTGTTCCACCACAGGTTCCAGTTTCATGGGTGTTTCGGAGCATCTGCGAGATCGTCCGTACATGCCAATCGTGAGTCACGGCGCGAAACGTGAGAAGATTCCCATTGCTTTGAGCCCTTACGAATGTTGATTTCTGAGCCGAATTGGTGGCCAAACTGTTTGGGAGCTTGACAGACGCAAAAACCGGCCGCCCATTTGCGTGTGGTTGCGACACAAATGGGAGTGGCCGGTCCGAGACAATGGCCCGATGCCGATATGGTGCCCGTCGGGCAGCTTGAGCCTTTCTCGATGCCGGGCCGCGCCAGACGCGCCTCACACCGGACGAACAGCACCCGCATATGACTTTGTGGGCAATGGCGCACAGCCCCTGATCGCTGACGCAAACCTCACTTTGCTGGATGAGGCAACGACGCGTCTGCCGACCAATACCTACGTGATCCGGGTCGATCAGACAGGAACCGCTTCACGCCAGGTGGCGGATGAGGGGCGATCTTGTCGTCTGGACGGCCGATCTGCCCAACCATCAGCAGTCTCGCGCGCAGTTCAACGCTGGAGAAGCGCCTCTCGTAGCCAATCGTAGTCTCAAGGAATTCGGATTGTTAGACGGACACTGGACGATTCGCGATGCGTGGACTGGAGAGCTCTCAGAAACTGCGCGTGGACCATTGGCATAAAGCTCAATCCGCACGGATGTCTTCTTCATTATGGATACGGAGTAGGCCTCTTCTTGCAGGATTTACCAAACACGTCTCACGGCAGAGTTCAAAGCTGAATGCATCGAACTCTGCTGGGGACACTATTCGGACTCGTCGATCACTTCTATCGCTGAGACCGTAGCATTATTGACGATGGGCTCGAAGGTGAGATTCAACTTGCCTTGAGCAGATGGGCGCAGATGGTAGAACGTCTTCGTCACCGCATGCAGACTACCCGCCTCTTTATATAGATCGAAATTGTCTAGCAGAGTCGAGCCGTTACAGAAAACTCTGAACACTCGATTCCCAGAAGTTCCACCGCCTGAACCCTCGGTACCAAAATACAGTTCCGCAAAATGCAGCACCAGCGTATAGCGATCGCGTGTGTCTACGGGAAGAGCGTAGGAAAAGTTGCCGAAGCGCTCCGAGCTGTAAAGGTCGGGGTCTGAAGTCCCCTCGACATGGAAGCGCTGTTCCCGCGCATGCCCGTTGACGAAATAGGTATCCGGATGCCAGATGGCGCCGTTGTGATCCGTGATAGCGGTTGGCTGAGTCACGATGCGGATGGGTGCCTGCTTATGGGGGATTCCAGCAAGCAGCGCAATCGCATTCAAAAAAGGCCTGCCTTGCTGTTCCTGGAACTCAAGATGAAGAAGGCCATCCTTACCTGGTGAAATATCCCGAAAGATGCGCTCGTCGGCAAGGTTTGGGCCGCCTGCGTCTCCAGCGATATCGAAACCGTCCAATATCGGATTTTCATTCGCGATCACTCGAAACGCGGAAAGGTCGAGTCCCATGGCAGCGAAGTATAGGTGAAGCTCGTAAACACCTGGCGCAAGAGGAATATCGTAGTAGAAATAGCCAACGCGCCAGTGGTTGAACAACATTGGATCGCTGGTTCGCTCAACCGAGCCTACTGTACGCTGGACTCTACCACCCTGATACACGTACTGGTCTTGCTCCCAGCGTATTCCTGTGCTGTCGATGATTGGTGGACCGTAATACCCGGCAAGAATACGCAAGGGGACCACCGTGGCATTGGCTGGGGTGGGCGTCTGCTTGGTTTCCGGCTGCTGTGCAATCTGGCTCGAAACCGAAGAGCGGCGGTTTTGAATGAGCCATAGAGCGGCCAAACCCAGAATGCCGAGCACCGCCAGCGAACTGAATATGAATATTCGTCGTCCGGAATTTCGCGGTTTCGGGCTATGCTCTTGAAGACCGGTTCTTCCTGAGATGGGTTCGTTGGAGCCACCGTCCTCGATCGCCAGTTCCAGATCTTGAAGTTCCGGTTCGCCCTGGTTGAAGTTGTCCAAGTCAAACGACTTCAGCTCGTCATCGAAGGTGGAACGTGGTTCCGTGAGCTGCAGGGATCGAGCCAACGATTCTGATGCGAGCCCATCCAGTGCGGTCGAGTCACGTCGAATGAAGGCCGGAACGTAGCTTCCTGCTGGAAGCGAGATCTCGATGGCGTGCTCTTTCCCCTCTGCCTGGTAATAATCTTTCAGCATCTTTCGAAGCCGATGGGCTTCAACTCTGGCGATGGCGTCTTTGGAGGACTCGAACGAGGTCTCGGAACGGCCGAACACTTCAATTGCGATGTTGTATTCATTGATTTCGTCGATTTTGCCCTGAAAGGCCTTCTCCGCGAGATACCGTAAGAGAGCAACAAGGCGAGGCTTGCGGGCAAGAGCTGCCAGCACCGTTTCAAGCTCCGCGCGTTCCAAATCCGCCGAATGAGAGGCGGAAACCTCCGTCATAAGACCCCACTCCGAATGGATATACCCAAGTATGCGACCAAGCCGGATCGTGTCGCAACCGACGACCTTCGTTCAATGGCTTGCAACGATGACTTTAACGTTGCTTATTCGGCAAAATCAATCAAATTCAGTGGCTCAACCCAAACCTCCCGCTTTGAAAATTCACGGTTCCATGAGTGAAATTGTGGTGACCGGATTTCGCGCTTGTCCCGGATGAGACGAGAAGCCAGTGAAAATACGCGGTTGAGGAAAATTGGTACATTTCCGTTGGTACATGGCCTTTTGGGCTCGATAAAGATGGTACATGCAGGCTAAGTGCCGCAAAAATGAAGGTTTTGTCTCCTCTCGCTTAGGGAACAATTCCGTACATGTTTAACGCTATCGCATCGAGTGATTGCGCCCTTATATTGCGACGGCAGATCGATTCAAGCAAAAAAGATCACCCTTTCGTAAAAACGATCGGGAGCTGAGCGGCAAGTCGATCTAGGGGGATGCGGAATACAGGTTCTTTTCAACGCTTGATAGCGCCGCAGCTCTTTAAGAAACGATATTTACGTTTGGAAAACGCTTTCTCTAGACTTTACGGGGCTGTATACACCCCATCCTGAGGCGGCGCTATTCCATAACGAGAACGTGGGCGATCCAAAAGAGGACCAGTGAAAGAGTCCTCGCTCTCCGGGAAGCAATGGAAGCCATCCGAAGCTCCCCGCGGAACGCAGTTGAACGACAAAATAGGAGACAGGAATGAAGACTTTGCAACATTTCGGACTGGCCAGGGAACGGAAGGCAGGCTATATGGCCTGGGTCTTCCTCATTGTTATCGCAGTTGGGCAACTGCTTCCGGGAACTCCGGCAGCTAAGGCTCAATCCATATTCGCCCACCTATCCGGCACCGTTGCCGATGCTAGCGGGGCTGTGATCGGCGGTGCCAAAGTTACGGTCACCAACGAAGCCACAAAGATTTCCCAACATCTGACGACCAACAAACAGGGTTACTTCTCGGCAAACCAGTTGCCGGTTGGCACCTACGACGTCTCTGTCCAGGCTAAGGGATTTGAGATGTGGACCGGTACGGGCATTGTTCTGAATGCCTCGGACGTCAAGGATTTGTCCGTCCCTCTCAAAATCGGCTCTGAATCAGAGACGGTTCAGGTCAACGCCCGCGCGGGCCAGATCGACATTACGGACTCCGGAGCCAGAGCGGAAACCATCACCTCAGAGGACTTGGAAAAGCAGCCGCTGATCGGCCGCAATGCCACCGAGATCCTCCGTATTCTCCCCGGCGCCGCCCAGATCACGCGCGGCGGCACCAACCGTCCCGGCGGCGACGGGGAAAACATCGGCGTCCACGGTTTCATGGTCAATGGCAACAGTGGCGCCATGGGCGGTAACAGCATCAACGGACAGTCCGGGACCGGGCTCTCCATCAACGCCGATGGCCAAAACGTCGAAGATCCAGGTGCGCCCGGCAGCGGCACTCCCGTCAACCCCAACCCCGACATGATCAGCGAAATTCAGGTGCAGACCTCAAACTTCGGAGCGGACAATGCCAAGGGGCCGGTGGTGATCAACACTATCAGCAAATCCGGCGGCTCCCAGATCCATGGCGATTTCCACTTCTACGCCCGCAACTCGGTGATGAACTCCGAAGAAGCCGATAACAAGGCCCAGGAGAAAGCAAGCGGCAAGAAAAAAGGATCTTTTTTCATTCCAAGCCATTACTACTACCCCGGCTTTACCGTGGGCGGCCCGCTCATCATTCCGCGTACCGGTCTAAACGGTAAGGGAAAAAACAAGCTCTTCTTCCAGGAAGCCTTCGAAAATTACCGGCAGTTGATCGATGGCGGTATCAATGACGCCTTCGTTCCCACAGCTGACATGATCAACAACGGGGACTTCAGTGCGCTCGGCACATCGGATTACCTAAACCGGGAGACGCCTGCCTGGGGCGGAGCACCGCAGTACCTCAATACAGCCAATGGCCGCAGCGGCATTTGGGGAATTCCGATGCAGCCCACCGACAGCGGGTTGATGGCAGAGCGCCCAGGCTGCACGATCACCGGCGGCGTGATGAACAGTGCATGCATTGATCCGAATGCTCAGTTGTGGCTCAAGCACAGCCTTCCAGTGGCAAACCTTCCCAACCTGAACAGCGATGGATGGAATTACGTCACTACCGTCCAGCAGCCGCTCAACGTGACCCACAACATGGCTAAGATTGACATGAACTTCGGCGACAACACAAAGGCTTACATCACCTGGAGCCGCGAGCGTGAAAACGCAGTCGAGCCCCTGGGCTTGTGGCAGGGTACAGGAAATTGGGTCGTTCCAGGTCCAAGCCCGGACCTCAGCAAGGACACCTCAGACCTGTATACCTTCAACATGGTTCATGTCTTCTCGCCAACTCTGACAGTGGAAGGCCGGGTCGGTTACACCCACCTGGATTTCCCGGGGTCACCGCAGATCAAGGAAAACGTACTGCGCAAGGATATGGGCTTCCCGCTCAAGGGCGTTTTCGACAACCCCAATGCGCCAATCGCCCTCAGTTGGGGCGGCTCGATTCCAAACATCGGCGACGTCGGACACGATTACCATCCGAATTTCTACGCTGAAAAAGGTATCCCAAGCACCGGGGCCGACATTACCAAAGCCTTTAAAACCCACACGGCCAAGGTTGGCTACCTTTGGGAGAACATTTACAACGCACAAGACGCGTGGGGTCAATATCAGGGCGTCTTCGCCTACGGCGTCTGGAATAAGCTTTACACCGGCAACAACTATGCCGACATCCTCATGGGCGCCAACCAGGGCTACTTTGAGCAGGCGCTTCCTCCTGTCTCACACATGCAACAGGCATCAACCTCCTTCTATGCCACCGATCACTGGAAGCTCAATCGCCGCATCACCGTCGACTACGGCCTGCGCTTCGAGCATTTTGCCGCGCCATTCGCCGACAATCCGTATGGTGGCGCTGTCTTCAACCCCTCAAAATACGGTGCCGAGTTTGCAGCCGGCAAACAGAATCCCGGTGTCTCCTGGCACAGCCTCGATCACAGCACACCACGTTCCGGCGTGGAGCAGCAGTTCCTGGTCTACTCTCCCCGGGTCGGAGCCTCCATTGATCTTTACGGCAACGGCAAGTCAGTGGTGCGTGGCGGATGGGGCATGTATCGCTACGGAATCAACCTGCAGGATAACCACCTGGGCGCGGCTAGCACTGCGTTAGGTTCGGTCGGTTGGGGGGCTCCCGGTGCTGCCTCTACATGGGAAGACATCGATCAGTTCCGCAGCGACGGCAACGGAAGCTGTGCCGCAGCTCAGAAAAACGGAATCGATGCGGGAAAGAACTCAGATTGCGCGCCCGCTATCAAGTTCGGTACCGCGACCAACATGCAGAACAGCAATATTACCCTGTTGGATTCCCGGGACAAAGATCAACCGTACACTGTTACTTACAGCCTGAACGTGGACCAGGAGTTTCCGAACAAGTTCATGTTCGAGCTCTCCTATGTCGGCAACTATTCCACGCTGGGCCAAAACGGCGTCAACATCAATGCGGTTCCGATTGGAGCCATGACGGCAGACACTGTGAATACGACCTGCTCCGATCTCGATACAACTCCCCCGGGCTCAACGACTCCGACAGCGGCGCGCCTTGGCGACCCGGTATGTGCGCAGCGGTTCCGTCCCTATCGGTACTACCAGAATGTTAGCGTGAATGAAAGCTCGGGAGCAGGCCAATACGACTCTCTGCAAACCAAACTGACCCATAGCGGCAAGTGGGCTACCATCAACCTCAACTACGCGTGGGCGAAGAACTTCGGAGTCGCGTACTATTCCGGTGCCTTCAAGGATTGGGGCCGACGCGAGTACTGGAATGTTCTACCCATCAACCGTACGCACGTCTTCAATGCGACGTACGTCGTTACGACGCCGACGAAGCACTTCGGCAACCGGCTCCTGAGCGGCGCCGTAAACGGCTATCAACTCTCCGGAATCGTCCAGGTCCAGTCCGGTGCGATGTTGACGGCGGTCTCCAATGCCGCTAACTTCAACGCTTCAGTTGCCAATACCGCCGTCTTCAGCGTTGGTACTCCGGATGTCACGATGTTTCCGCGTCTGACCTGCGACCCCGGCCTCGGATTGAAGAAAAATCAATTCGCCAACGGTCAATGCTTCACATACCCATTCCAGGGCACGGGTATCGGCAATACCCGTATGCCGGCACTCTACGGTCCCCTGTACTGGAGCAGCGACGCTGCAGCGGAGAAGACCTTCACGATTACCGAACATCAAAACCTGAAGCTCCGGTTTACGGGGAAGAACTTCCTGAACCATGATCTGTTGTCTTTCGCATCGGGCGATCCCAACCTCGCGCTGAGTTTCAACACGCAGGCTGGACCTAATTTAGGAGTTCTGACTAACCGCGACACCTTTGGCTACGCGACCAAGCACTACGGCCAACGCATACTGGAGCTTTCGGCCAAGTACGCCTTCTAACCTCTAACCCAATGGCCGGGGCGGTCTTTCGACCGTCCCGGCTATGATGAATGTATGCGGCTATTGTTTTTCTTTCCTGCCATTTGTGCCTCCCTGGTCGCAGCTACGGTTCCAGTTCGCTTCGAGACCATCGCCAAACAAGCAGAAACAGCCCGCATCCAGGAGCGTGTCCCGGATGCAATCCGCTTATATCGCGAGGGTACGCGTCTTAGTCCATCATGGAACGAAGGCTGGTGGTATCTGGGCAACCTTCTCTACGATCAGGACCGCTTTCCAGAAGCTTCAATTGCCTTTCAGCATCTGCTTTCAGAAACAGCTCACCGCAGTCCCGCCTACGCCTTCCTCGGTATCTGCGACTACGAAGCCGGAAAGTACGATGACGCCCTCGCGCAGTTTCGTACCTGGGCTAGTTCCGGTTGGGCAGCTCCGCCTGAACTCTTCGAGATCGCGGTCTTTCATTTCGCCCTGTTGCTGACACGGGACGGCAAGCCAGTCGAATCGCTCTATCTGCTGGCCAGTCTGGCGCCGCACATGGGAGATGTGCCACATCTCGCCGAGGCGATGGGATTGGCATCTTTGCGCATGCGCTATCTCCCAGAGAACTACCCCCCCGAATTGCGCGAGCGCATCTGGCTCGCCGGTAAAGCTGCAGAGTACGCCGCGCAGGATCCGAAAGACTTCACACACGCCGAGGAGTTTGCTGCGAGGCTGGTAGCGCTGTACCCTGATCAGCCGGACGTTCATTACTTGCGTGGCTCGATTTATACCTTTGAAGCCAAGAGCGCTGAAGCCGAACCGGAGTATCGTGAGGAACTCAAGATATCTCCTGATCATGCCCCAGCGCTTGTCGCCCTCGCCGCAATTGATCTGGACAAGGCCGATCTCGTCGAAGCAGACCAGTTGGCGCGGAAGGCGGTTGCCGCCGATCCAGGCAATGCGGAGGCCCATCATCTTCTTGGGAGAGTCCTGTTGACAAATCGGGATTTTCCGGCAAGTGCCAGTGAATTGGAAGCCGCGAAACGCATCGCGCCCAATTCCGCGCCGGTGCGGCTCCATCTGGCGATGGCCTATAGAAGATTGGGACGCGTACGGGAAGCTGAAGCCGAGTCCGCAGTAGCTCTCGTCTTAAAGAGCAAGGAAGAGGAAGTGGCACCTGTAAAGTTCAAGCTGGGCCAAGCTCAAGCAAAGGAGAAGACACATTGATCCGCAAAGTGCTTCTCTCTGCTTCGCTTGTTGCTGGCCTGTTTCCCGCATTAACCGTGTTAGGACAGAACCCCGGCGCCGCTCCGCGTCAGAGCTTTGATCAATTGTTACAGGCAGCGGAAAAGGCTCGCGAAGAGAGCCGCGATGACGAGGCTATCCGGCTGTTTCGGAGTGCGCTGGCAGAGACGCCGGATTCGGAAGAGGCTTTGTGGTTCCTTGGCACAGTTCTCTTTGAAAAACAGCAATACGCTGAGGCGCGGGATCTCCTGCGGCAGTTCCTTACACTGCGTCCCGATGCTGGCCCGGCCTGGGCGCTGCTGGGGATGAGCGAGTATGAATTGCGGCAGTACCACCGTGCGCTCGATCATCTGCAGCGCGCGATAGAACTGGGCATGGGAGATCGCAAAGAGCTGGCGAAGTCGGTGTACTACGATGTTGCGATTCTGCTCACTCGTTTCGAGCGGTACGATGACAGCCTGGACCTGCAGATGAAGATGCTCACCGCCGAACCGCAACAGCCCGATCTCGTACTTCCGGCCGGGCTTGCGAGCCTTCGACTACCGTATCTTCCTACGGAAGTTCCGCAAAGCCGCCACGATCTTATCGAATTGGCTGGTCAGGCGGTCACAGCTCTCCTGACTCAGCGCCAGGCAGATGCCGCTGCTAGATTCAAACGGATGGCCGAGGCCTATTCAACCGAACAGGGAGTCCACTTTCTTTATGGCGCATATCTTATGCAGGTACATCCGGACCAAGCCGTGGGCGAGTTCGAACGCGAGCTGGAAATCTCCCCAACCAATGTGCTTGCCCGGGTTCGCCTCGCCGAACAACAAATTGCACAAGGGGAACTTGATCGGGCACTGACGCTTGCTGAGCAAGCAATCAAGATTGAGCCAAAACACGCCTCGGCTCACATGGTTGCCGGGGAGGCTTTGTTGGCTAAAGGCAATTCCGAAGCCGGGATCAAGGAACTGGAAATTGCGCGAGAAGACGACCCCATGAACATGAGAATCCATTTGCATCTGCTGCGTGCGTATGCCGCTGCCGGACGAAAAGAAGATGCCGAGCGAGAGAAGAAGGAGACCGAAAAGCTATACCGTGGCAGTTCCTCTGTCACTTCGCAATCCCTTGGTGAATCGTCGCACGAGCCCCCAGCCTCTCAATAAGCTACTCTGCAGTAGCCAAGTTGCAGACATACTTGAAGGAAGATTTACGTGCGAACTCGATGCACAAACGATAGCTCAAAAATATCCATTGCGATTGCTGGTTCCGTGATGACCTTTTTATTTCTGTTCCACGGCGTAGCTCTCGCACAAAATGCCACAGCGGCACCTATTCGCTTTTCCGCCGGATCCATCGCATTCACGCTCGACAGCAGCGAAACGCCGCAGCGCCATGCTCCAGAAACCATGGCAGGAGGCGTTGCCGTGCTCGACTACGATCGCGATGGTCGTCCAGATATCTTCTTCACCAACGGCGCAAACATTAATACGCTCAAAAAGGACTCGCCCAAATACTGGAATCGCCTCTTTCACAACAATGGCGATGGCACCTTCACCGATGTGACCGAGAAGGCAGGATTGAAGGGCACTGGCTTTGATACCGGTGTGGCCATCGGCGATTACGACAACGACGGTTACGAAGACATCTTTGTCAGCGGCGTCTATCGCAACACGCTGTATCACAACAACTGCAATGGCACCTTCACCGACGTGAGCGAGAAAGCGGGCCTGAACCATCCCGATAAGCAATTCGGGCCGCTCTGGTCCGTTGCGGCCGCATGGGTTGACATCAACAACGATGGGCTGCTCGATCTGTTTGTCGTGAATTATCTTTCCTGGGACGGAACCAAGGAACCCGACTGCAAATACAACGGCAAGCCCGAATACTGCCACCCGAAGTTCTACAAGGAGACGCCAAGCCAGCTATTCCTGAACAACGGCAAGGGAACGTTCACCGATATCTCGGAACAATCCGGCATCCGCGCCCATCCCGGTAAAGGCATGTCGGCGGCAATCGCCGACTACGACAACGATGGATTGCCCGACATCTTTGTCACCAACGACAAGCTGTTCAACTACCTCTATCACAACAAGGGGCACAACCGTTTCGAAGAGGTTGGATTCGATGTCGGCGTTGCGTTGCCGGCGCATGGCACTCTCATCTCTGGAATGGGCTGCGACTTCCGCGACTTGAACAACGATGGCCTTCCCGACATCGCGCTGACAGCGCTACAGAACGAGACGTTTCCGATTTATCAGAACGCGGGTGGCGACCTGTTCGACGAAGTCACGGCACGCAGTAAGATGACGATCCTCAGCGGTCCCATGTCGGGATACAGCGTGAACATTGCCGACTTCGACAACGACGGTTGGAAAGACATCTTCGTTAGCCGAGGTGACGTCGCTTCTCCTAACATGTCGGACCGTCTTCACGTGGATCAGCCCAACACAGTGTTTCGCAACTTGAATGGCACGTGGGCCGCACTTACCGAAGATGCTGGATTCGGCGCCTTGCCCCCTCGCAGGCATCGCGGCGCGGCAGTTGCGGATTTCAATGGCGACGGCAAACTCGATCTTGTCGTGACCGCTCTCAGTGCTCCCGCTGAAATCTGGATCAATAACAGCCCCGGCAACAGTCATTGGCTCGAGCTTGCGCTTGAAGGAACGAAGAGCAATCGCGATGGCATCGGTGCGCGTATCAAGCTCACTGCCGGAGGCAAGGTCCAGTACAACCACATGGCCACGGCAAGCGGTTATGCCTCATCAAGTGCGACGCCTGTTCATTTCGGACTCGGAGACGCGCATGTCGCTGAAGAGATAGAAATTCGCTGGCCCTCGGGAACGGTGCAGACACTGAAAAATGTGACTGCTGATCGTGTGCTGCAAGTGAAAGAGCCGCGCTGATTCAGCCTACGGAATGGTCTCCGGTTGCGGTCCCTTGACGCGCGCCTTGTCATTCAGTTCAACCACAATCTGGCGCTCGCGTTGGCTTGCCTCGGACTGATGAAGCCGCGCATAGACGGTCGCAAGTTGAAGATGAGCCTCAACGAAATCCGGCCACTCTTTCACGAGCTTCTCAAATCCGTTTCTGGCTTGCTCCAATCGTCCACTGGAAGCGTCGAGCGCGCTGATCTGGAATTGTGCAGCCGGAGAATCTGGGCGTAGCGTTAGTGCACGTTGGATGAACGAGGCGGCATCTTCCATGTCGCCATCGTGGCGCAGAATTCCACCCAAGTACAGGCATGCGTCGAAGTCATTGGGGTCCGATTGCAGCGCGCGCCGAAATGCATTTTTTGCGTCTTCATACTCGCCGTTACCCGCCAGGGCTCGACCATACAGCGTCCATGCACCGGGAATCTCGGAATTCTGGTCGAGGGCTTTCCTGAGCGTTGCGGCCGATGCCTTATAGTCGCCGGCATCGTACTGCGCTGCACCCAGCAGCACACTTCCCAGTGCAGCATTTCCGTTTTGCATGATGCGGTCAATGACCGCTGCACCCTTTTGTGTTTGCCCATCTTTGATGAGCGCTGTGCCGAAAAGGTATTCGAGGGCAGTATCGTCAGGGTGCGCGTCGTAAGCGGGTTCGACGAGGGCAATCGTGTCTTTGTACTTTCCCAGGCGCAGGTCGCAGTCGGCCAGCAGGTACAACGCCTGCTGATTGCCAGGATGAGACTTGTGCAGTGCGTCGAACTCGTTTCGCGCGCCCACAAAATTGGCACGCTTGTACAACGCGAGGGCAAGATTCAGGCGCGCCGTCTCATTTCCTGAATCTTTGGAGAGTGCCTGGCGGTATTGTTGTTCGGCCTCGTCGTATCGTCCAGCATCGGCGAGCGCCACTCCAAGGTTGATATGCGCTTCGATGGAATCGGGACGTTGTTGCAGCAACTCTTCGTATAGTTTGATTGCCCTCGTCAAGCCGCCCGCATCGAGAGCTTTGCCAGCCTCATCGTAGAGAGCCTGTGGTGTGATCTGCTGCTTGGATGCGACCGGTAGCTGAAAGAATCAACCTACATCGAACAGCACTAGAACTTCCTCAGACCCCATCTGACCACGATCGATGTCTCTTCGAATGTCAGTCAGTTGCACATGCTGCCCGACAAGAGTTTCTGCTATGCCTCGCCCCATCCCCTTGCTGGTTGCCATGCGAACCACGCCATGGCGTCCTCAGTTAGGGAGAGGATAATTAAGCATCTTTTTGTCTATGACCAAATGAAGCCATCCGGAGAGGTCGGCCGCAAGTTGCCGAAGTTCAGGAGAGAAGCAGCCTAAAGCAATGAGAATGTATCAAGCGCGCCGGTTATGCCATTGTCGGTCATGCCGGATTGCGATCGTAGTTCACGTGGCGTGGGTCCAATCCGGGTTCATTAAGGGTCCAATAAGGATTGCGCCCCGCTCTTTTCCATTCAAAAAGGCGTTGTTTTGTTGTGCTAAGTTGTTGAAAATATGTTCCTCATCGTTTTCGCAACGAGGAGGCTAGCGGTTCGATCCCGCTCAGCTCCACCAATCTTCTGATAAATGGTTGTATCGTCGACGCATCGCAGCTATTTGTCCTTAAGCTGTATGGTTTGGAATAGAGGAGTATTCATTAATACCTTAGTAGGTTGCCCTGCCACCACTTAGATCGAACACGGCAGCGGTTGTGAAAGAATTCTCTTCGGATACCAGCCATGCGACCATGGCACTGACTTCGTCAACCTCAAGGAAACGTCCGCGTGGTATTTTGCTGAGCATGTAGTCCACATGCTCTTGTGACATTTGTTCGAAAATGCGAGTGCGCACCGCCGCAGGTGTGATGCAGTTCACCGCGATGTTATACGCTGCAAGTTCTTTGCCGAGCGATTTGGTTAAGGCAATAACACCTGCCTTGGAAGCGCTATAGGCCGAGGCATTCGGGTTGCCTTCTTTCCCAGC
>Ga0105248_10005219_pt1 | contig 14313 bp, 12 predicted proteins | sample KBSS34metaG_FD_81524 | JGI IMG/M metagenome (GOLD analysis project Ga0105248, IMG submission 81524) | Switchgrass rhizosphere microbial communities from Kellogg Biological Station, Michigan, USA - KBS S3-4 metaG | ecosystem: Host-associated > Plants > Roots > Rhizosphere > Soil | place...
CCGTCTGACGAGATCGCGATCGCTCCATCAGACTCCTGCTCGCGTTCGATTCGCTCTTTCACACCACCGGTCCGGGCATCCCAACGCCGCACGCCTTCGCCCGGAATTTCCGCCGTCACCGTCGTGCCGTCGCGCGAAAAAGCGACGGCCAACGCCTGCTTCGCCGACAGTAGAAAACGGCTGTGTCGCATGGATTCGGTATCGTCGTCTTCTGCCGGCTCGAAGTCATATAAGACTTGTCCACTCCTCGTCTCCCTGAGTTCCACGTTCGCGCCTGACTGCACCACGACCGCGGATTCGTCAGGAAGCAACGTCAACGACGACACTGCTTCGCCTTCGTGAACGTTGGACACATGCAGACGGCTGTCACGCAAGTCCCACACTTTCATCGTGCCCATCGTTCCTTCCGTTCCATACTGCAAGCTTCCGATCAATAAAAACCGGCCTTGACCCGCAAACCGCAGGCACGCGATCGAATCACTCTTGCCCTTCAACGTGTTTACAGTTTTGCCCGTGGAAACGTTCCACAGCGCGATCTCACTGTCCACGCCCGTTTCTTTACCCTTCGCCGAAGCAATCGCTACGACGCTGCTATCCGGAGAAAACGTGATTGCCACCGGCACGCCGAACAGCTTTTTCATCGTCATTACTTTCCTGCCGGTCGCCGTATTCCAAACAACCACTTCCTGACCTGACACGGCCGCGAACAGTTTTCCATCAGGCGAGAACACCGGCTGTCCGAGACGGCCGTACAACAATCCGATATAGCCTTCGTACCTCTTCTCGGCGTCTTCGACCTTCAGACGCTTTTGCCCGGTCTGCGCATCGAGTAGTTTCAGCTCGAGCTCCATCACGCTGACCCAACCGTGGACCATGATGCGCTGATTGAATGCGCCGCGATAAGGATCTTCCGCGAGCTGGCGTTCTGAATAGCGCTCGACGAGCGCCATCACATCGCCGGACGGCGACCACGCCGCTTCCAGACTCACCACGCGTTCGTCCGCGAGTGAGATTTTCCTGATGAAGTCTCCCGACTGCGCGTCCCACCACCTGAGCTCTGCTACCACTTTCTGGGAGCGATCTTTAACTGATGTCTGAATTTTGGGTTCGCGAATATCCGTGCTGACCGTGATCACCGATTTCCCGTCGCGCGAAAACGTCAGCGACCAGATCGGTCCGTCAAAAGCGGTGATGGTGCGATATAACTCGCCGGTCGTGGTCTTCCACAGCTCAACGCGGGCGGAGCGTTCTTTACTGTGCGCGACCGCAAGCATTTGCCCGTCATGCGAAAGCGCGACTTTGACCGGGGCCCGCTTGACCGTCTCCGGCACGGGCCGGCGGAGCTGGGCTGAGACAGGGATTACAAACAGGAGTACACAAAGAAATACCTTGAAAACCATGGTCGTCAATATACCGTGCAGAAGGAGTTAGCAATAGGGGCGGCGCTCAGGTGGCCGCCCCTTGTTGATGCAGATGAAAGGCGGGGGTTAAGGGTTGCAGCCGTGGTCGCATTCCGTCGTCGGTTCGTTGTTCCCGGCCAACGGTCCTACCCCTTTCCGGCCGGGGTGTTCGGGAATGGAGATCGCAGCGGTGCCGATGTTGTCCTCGTAGTTTGACTCCGGCAACTGGTGACAGAATCCTTTGGTGTCCTTGAACGGGCAGGGTTCATCACGCTGCGCAACAAACGGCGGATTTACAGTGATCCGGATGACGTAGTCGCCCGGCGGAACGACTGCTTGACCGTCCCCGCCGTCGAGAACGAAGAACTGTCCCGCGAGCGTAAACCGGTAGGTGTCAGCCCAGCCTGCCGTCACGCCTTGATTACCGGGAATGTCGATTGCGCCACAGTTTCTGAACTTTCCTGGTCCCGGTGCAGTGCCGCCGACCGGCACCGGATTCGGATCGGTGTCGAGCATGCAGAAGCCACGCTTCGCTGCGCGCCACACCTGGCCGGTGCGCGGATCTACCAACTCGTAGAGCGCGTAGTGACGAAAGTGATAATGGTGATGGCACGAGGCAAACTCAAACAGGCCATCATCGGCCGCCACGTGGTCGTTGGGATCGCCGACAAAAATATCTTGATTACCGGTGTTCGGCGTCATCACGGTAAAGCGCACCAGTTTGCGCAAACCCGGGGTGACTTCACCTTCGATCGCGCTACAGGCATTGGCGGAGATGTTCTCATCGCGCACGACCCACTGCGACCCGAGAATATCCGAGCGAACTGACAGATTTGGCCCATCGAGCGTGGTCGCGCTACCTCTGGCCGAATAACTCAGCCACGAGATTCCCACTGCGACACACAACGATGAGAGGATGAGAAGGGACCGGACTTTGAACATGATTTCTCCTTAGGTTAAGGGTTAAGGAGTGAGGCGCAAGCGTCAGGACGTTGCGTCACGAGGTAAACTCCGTTGTTGTTTTCTTTATTGTCGGGACGTGAAAGCGACAGCAGCCTACTACCGGGGGCCGTAGCCGTCAAGGTAAAAGTCTTGCGCGGTGATGTCGAGAAGTTCCTCTCGGATACGACTACACAGTGAAAGCGCCACACAGGCGCTAAACTTTGAGAAGGAGCGACAAGAGAGATGAAATACATGCTGTTGATGAGCGCGACCAGAGACGCGTTCGAGTGGTATTCGAAGTGGCCAAAGGAAGATCTCGCGGCAAACATCGCCTTCATGCGTAATTTCAACAAGGAGCTGAAGGAGTCGGGGGTGTTGGTGCAGACCGCGGGCCTCGCGTATCCCGACCAGGCGAAACTCGTGCGCGGCGACCGGAAAAACGGCGAGCCGATTACCGATGGCGTGTTTCCGGAAGCAAAGGAGTTTCTCGCCGGGTGGTGGATCATCGACGTCGAGAACGCGGAGGAAGCTTACAAGATCGCCGCGCGTGCTTCCCTCGCGCCGGTGCCTGAGGGAGTGACCGCCACGATGCCGATTGAAGTGCGCGAGGTGATGAATCGCTCGCCGGATTGTGCTGATTAAGCTAAAGGCGAGAGTTCTTTGTACATCACGGTGGTATCTTCAAACTCGGGCGGGTCGGACGCGTTGGCCCGGAGCGAGAAACGCGGGATCAAACCAACGCGGACGTAACCGAGCGAGGCGTAGAGATGTTCCGCGGCGGCACTCGCGGTATCGAGTGTCAACAACGTGCGACGCGCCGCGCGTGCGTGCTCTTCGATTGCCAGCATCAGCGCCCGGGCGATGCCGGCGCGACGAGCAGAAGGATGGACCAGCAGCTTCTTGATCTCGCCCCGATGTGGTTGATTCGGCGGTGTCGCGAGATCGACCTGGACCGTGCCGATGATCTCGTCACCACGACGAGCGACGACGACGAGGCACGTTCCGTTCTGCACCGCCGGCAAGACTTTATCGCGCCAGAAAGCGGTGGCCGCTTCGCGCGAGAACGGAAGGATAAAACTCACCGCCGCGCCGGCGTGAACGCAATCGTGCAACAGATCGCCGAGCGAAAGGGTGTCTTGATCGATACGAGTGTCTGTCGGTTGCCAGAGCTCGATCTCACACGGTTCGGAAGTAGAGTTCATCGGAGTTGTGCGTAGCGCGTATGTTACCGATTGAACAGCTATTGCGCGAGCTAACGCCGCAAGTGCTCGGCACGGTGGTGCGCAAGTTTCGCGATTTCGCGGCCGCCGAGGACGCGGTGCAGGAGGCGTCACTCGCGGCGGCGATGCAGTGGCCTCGCGATGGACTGCCAAACAATCCGCGGGCGTGGCTGACCCATGTGGCGTTTCGGCGGATGACCGATCAGATTCGCAGCGACTCAGCCCGCCGCTCGCGTGAAAGCGAGTCGGTTCGTGAACAGGAAGTCTCGATTGAAACGGATGTCGATACTTCTCCGCACGCGGACGACACGCTCGTGTTGCTGTTTATGTGTTGTCATCCTTCGCTGACCCAATCTTCAGCGATCGCGCTGACCTTGCGAGCTGTCGGCGGCTTGACGACTGCCGAGATCGCGCACGCGTTTCTGGTGCCCGAAGCCACGATGGCCCAACGCATCAGCCGCGCAAAACAGACGATCAAAAACTCCGGCATCCCGTTTCAGTTGCCAACGGCCGACGAGCGAACGCAGCAACTGCGCGCTGTGCTACACGTGTTGTATCTGATCTTCAACGAAGGCTATACCACGAGCGCCGGACCCGATCTGCACCGCACAGATCTTTCACAGGAAGCGATTCGGCTGGCGCGGATCGTTCACGAGTTGCAGCCACACGACACGGAGGTGGCGGGTTTGCTGGCGCTGATGTTGCTGACCGACGCGCGGCGTCTCGCGCGAACAACCGGGGACGGCGACCTGGTGGCGCTGCCAGAGCAGGATCGCACGCTGTGGAATAAACAGCAGATTGCCGAGGGCGTCGCGCTGATTTCGGCGACGCTGCCGAAGGGAGCTGTTGGTCCATACCAGTTGCAAGCGGCGGTTGCTGCGGTTCACGACGAAGCCGAACAGGCCGAAGATACCGATTGGCCGCAGATACTCGCGCTTTACGAACTGCTCAAGCGGATGTCAGACAATCCGATGGTGCGGTTGAATCACGCGGTTGCCGCGGCGATGGTGCAGGGGCCGGCGAAGGGTTTGGAGCTACTCGAGGCGCTCGAAGCTGACGCGCGCATCGCGCAGCACCATCGCTTGCACTCAGTACGCGCGCACTTGCTGGAACTCGCCGGCGACCGCCGGGGCGCGATCACTCACTACCGTGCCGCCGCAACCAAAACCGCAAGCCTTCCCGAACGCAACTACCTGTTAACGAAAGCCGCGCGTCTGGACTGTGATGAGCCTCGCAGTGATTAGCCCGCCGACGTGAGCGTCAGCAAAACGATCTCAGGCGTGACGCCGAAGCGCACGGGAACGATGCTGGTGCCAATCCCGGTCGTGACGAAAAGATCATGACCGTTTTCGACGACGTGTCCGCGGGTGTAGGCCGCGCTGACTCTCGATGGCTGGACCACCGGCCCGATCAAGGGCAACCGGATCTGCCCGCCATGCGTGTGACCGGCAATCATCAACGGGACGCGTTGTGGTATTCGAGGAAAAATATCGGGATTGTGCGTGAGCGCGATGATCGTGTCGCCTTCAGGAATGCCGTCGATCGTTTCCGGAATACGCGGAGTGCGCGTCCAGAGATCGGCGAGCCCGGCGAGCCACAACGGAGTGCCGCGCACGTCGATCTTCGTCATCTCGTTTTCCAGAACCTTGATGCCGTTCGCTTCGAGCGCGCGCCGCACTCGCCCTCCGTTGTACCACCAGTCGTGATTGCCCAGCACACTGTAAACGCCGAGAGGCGCGCGAAACTCTTTCAACCACGGCGCGAAGACCTCGGGCGTGACTGTATGGCTCGTGCGGCCGTTACCGGTGATGTAGTCGCCCAGAATCAGGATCAGGTCGGGTTGAAGCTCATTCGTGCGCTGCACGATCAGCCTCACCTTGTTTTCGTCGATGAACGACGAGCCCACGTGAATGTCGGAAAGAACAGCGACTCTCAGGTTGGAAAGTGAGGCGGGCCACTGCTGCATCCGGATCGTCTCGTGCCGCACGATCAAACGGTTGGGTTCGATAAAAAATGCCCAACCCGCGGCGCCCACTGCAAGCAGGAGAATGCTTGCGAGTACGAGGCGAAGTCTCTTTGCCCACACCCGCCCGCGCCCTTCCCACTTCGTGACGCGAACGGGACGACGTACCTCGTTAATGAAAAACAGCAGCAGACCTAAAAAGATCGCGATCGTTACAACAAAGGCTACGGTCATGGTGATCCGACTGAAACAGCCGAACAGACAGTTTAAGAAACAGCGCTAATTCTTCGTAACCTTCAGACCGGTAACCATCACCTCGGTGTTGTGGGCAAAACGAAGCCCGTAAACGCCGTCAGTCGATTTCAACTTGCCTTCGGAAACCAACGCCGACTTGTCGTAACTCGCGACGACCTTGTTATTGATCGCGCACTCAACCTTGTCGCCTTTCACGCTCAACGCGATCTCCTGTGTCACCGGCTCGCCTTTGGCTGCCGCTTTGTTCACGGCCGGATCGGCACCGCCGCGTGGCCCATTCATCTGAAACGCCGCCGGGCCAAAGCCGCGAACGATGAAATTGCCGTTGCCATACGCGGCACAGTAAAGGTAGCTCTGCTGGTCGGTGCCGAGGTCGTTGCCCGCGATCATGATCCCGTAAGGGTGCGGGTGATTGTTGAGATTCATGTACTGCGGTTCTTTGAACGTCGCCTTAACGGTGTAATCGCCCTTGGCTTTGTTAGCGGGGTTCCAGTAGGTGACTGCGGGACCGGTGACCACGTGCAGCGCATCGCCTTCTTTCGCGAGTTTCGCGCTGTTGAGTGTCATCCCGGTGGCCTCTTCTTTGGCGTCGATCTTTCCGGTCCAACCCTTGACAGAGATGCCGCCGCCGGCCACGTTGCGCGAGGCTTCCATCTGGCCGCCCTGCGAGAAGTCGGTGCGCGGCGCCAACATGAAAGCGAGCAGAGCAAGAGTCAAAACAGCAAAATATCGCATGGTGAGCAATCCTCCAGATCGATAGTAGAACGGTCGCTAAGTATCGCAGACTTTAGCGAATTACATCTAGCGCGCAGCGAAGTGTTTGGCAGAAGAAACGGTCGTGTTTAGTTTTGCAGAAAGGTTGAGCTTGAAACAGCGTTACGATTTGCGCCGCAACCGGCGACGAACGAAGAATACCGCGACGAGCCCGGCCACGACGGCACTCGCGGAACCAGAGACTAACCAGCGAGTGCCCATCGACGACCGCGTCACGAGCGCATTACTCGTTGGCGCGGCGCCGGCGGCACTCTCATGATAGGCGCGAATCTCAGCGTCGCGTATCGCGGCCTCGAGTCGCAGCCTGCTCGTTTCGAGTGTTTGGAGCTGCGCGGCGACGCCATCGCGTTCTCTTTGTAATTCACGACGCCGTGCTTCGCGCAATTCTTCCGGCCTGGTCGAACCGATTCCGGCCAGCGAGCGTTCGATATTTTCCGGTTTGAGTGCTTCGTCGAGTTGTTCTGCGCGAGCTCGCAGTGACTCTTCCTGCGCCTGCACTTCGATCAGTTGCAAGCGCAGTTTGTCGACGTTTTCGGCGGCAGAAGTCGATTCCTGCGCGTAGGCAGTGAAGCTGAAAGTTAAAAACAACAGAAACACAAGTAAGTTGGCTGTAGATCTCATCGCGCGCCTCCTGCTTCAGACTCAGCTTAGCGCGAATACTTGCAAACGAAAAGCCAGTAAGCGCTGTTCGCAGGCGCGCATTTGTTGTAGGATGAAACAGCAAACTCCAGCTCCAAGACACAGTTTGTAGGTTTCAGGTTCACTTTATGAGGTGGAATCTGTTTCAAACCTGACCGGTATAACGGTTGCTGGATAAGCGCGGTCTATTATCTCAACCCTGGAGCGTTTCCTCATGGTAACCCGTCGAATGCTGTTAACCGCAGCCTTAGCTTTAGCTGCCTCTGGTATCACAGTCAACGCAAGTCCCGAGCTTGCTCCGAAAGCTTTCAACCCGGTCGAGAACGCGAGTAGCGTTTCGATAGATCGTGCACCGATTTTGACGGCTGGGAGTGCATCATCTGTTCTCAACTTAAAATCGGATACTCCGGTGTTTTCCGTAAAGTATAACCATGCTCCCGTTGCGGTTTGGCTCAGCTCCGGTGGCTCGCTTCGGACAAAGAGCATTATGCCGGGAGTTGAAGTTCCCGAGCCGTCCACGATATTGCTGCTTGGTACGGGACTCCTCGGCGCACTCAGATATAGAGCCAGACGTAGAAGGTTAGAATCGGCGATTGATGGTCCACTCAACCTAGATTGATCCGTTTTAGAAGATCTATGAAGCGTCGATCATTCCTGAGATCGTCGTAAATCGGATCGATCTTCAGCCACATCAATCCTTCGTCGCGTTGGGCGAGCGCTTTATCAAGCCACCCGTATACCTGGTCTCTATCACCGATTCCGAGGTGGGCTACGGCGACATCGCATGGCGAGATGTAATTCGTTCGTCCGAATTCCGTTACCCGCTCAATCATTCCTCGCGCCTTTTCGATCGAGCCTAACCGGCCGTAGCTATAAGCCAAATCTGCATTGACTACAGCTTGAATGCCAGCGTCGGTCGTCACGCTCAAGGCCTGCTCGAGCTCACGTATGGCCTCCTCGTTTCTCCCGGTGATTCTGTAGACGAGCGCCAGGCCATAGCGCATCCAAAAGAGCCCCGGATCCAGCGTTGCGATTCCCTTGTACTTTTCAATCGCCTCATCGAAGCGGCGTGCGCAATACAGGGCAGACGCAACGTTCAAATTGATACTCGTGGATAACGGATCCAGATGAAATGCTTCGAAGGCCTCAGTCAGAGCAGCTTCCGTTCGGCCTGTCGCGCGGAGGATCGAGCTATACCATTGGTGGGCCGTCGCATACCCCGGATTTAACTGCAATGCTCTATTGAATGCTTTTTCGCTTCCGCTCCAATCAAATTCGTGTGCGCCTTTTATGAATCCCAGCGTGGTGTGGGCTTCGGCAAGCATGTCGTCCAGGTCCAACGCCTTTGTTGCCGCTGCTTTCGCTCGTAAATAAGCATCGCTTGTGACCATTAGGTGTTGATGGCCGAGCACAACGTATGCGTCCGCAAGCCCTGCATAAGCTACGGCATAACGGGGGTCCCGCTCGATAGCTTCCTGGAAAAAGTTAATGCTAAGAGTGACTGCTTCGTATGAACGTTTGTTCCAATGAAACCGTCCTCTGAGATAACTGAGGTATGCTTCCTCATCGGTGGTATATCTTTTCGTCAAACGTTTTCTTTGCTTTTCAGTCAATCTCAATTGCAACTTATCTGAGATTTGCGTCGCGATGTGTTCGTGAATGCGTGGTGAGTTTGAGACCCTCTCGTTGTAGCTATCGCCCCAGAGTTGAGCCCCATCCTGAACATCAACCAGCTCCGTTTGTACTGTCAATCTGGAACCCACACGCGAAAGCTTTCCGGTAACAACTGCGTGCACCGCTAATTCCCGCCCAACCTCAGTCGGATCGTGATCCTTTGATTTAAAGCGGAAGACGCTGGTGCGCGACATCACACGCAGTTGAGGTAGTTGCGACAAACTGTTGATGATATTTTCCGTAATCCCTTCACAAAGGTACTCGGCGGTCTCGTCGTTTCGCGTGTTAACGAAGGGAAGAATCGCCACGCTTTTGATTACGCGCCGGCGTTTTTTGGTACTCTTCTTCGCTTGCTTAACCGGCTCACTACCCTGCACCGGGTCCAGCGTATTGGGAACTGTCGGAGCAACCTGGTAGAAGTGAAGTGGTTCACTCACTTTCAGCAACTGTTGGAAAGTCGAGAACGGTCCTTCCAACTCGCGAGTGCGTTCCGCTGGTTGCTTCGACAACATAGTCATGATGTAACGGGAAAACTCCGGTGAGAGATCTTGTCGAAGATCGGAAATCGATACGGGATCACCCTCAACTATCGCTCTGAGCATTTGGATACGATTTGAACCCGGAAAAGGAAGCCGCTGCGTCAGTACCTCATACAGAACTACACCCAAACTCCAGATGTCAGTTCGATAGTCGACCTCGATACCTTGCGCTTGTTCCGGCGACATGTACTGCGGCGTGCCGATCAGCGTGCCCGCCAATGTGTGAGGCGCATCATGGTCCACTGGCGCGATTAGTTTTGCAATGCCGAAATCCAGCACCTTCACGTAGTTGTCAGGCCGAAGCATGATGTTCTCCGGCTTGATATCGCGATGGATGACTCCGGCTCGATGAGCAGCAAGCAGCGCGTCGCTGACTTGCACCGCAACCCTCAAGGCTTCGACAACGGAAAGAGCGCCTTTCGCAATTCGGGTCCGAAGAGTTTCACCTTGAATCAATTCGGTGGCGATGATGTAAGTGCCGGCCACCACGTCGATATCGAACACCGTTAGAATGTTGGGGTGATTCAGACTCGACGCGGCAAATGCCTCTTGTTTGAAACGACCGATATAATCGTCGTCGGCGGTATATTCCTTTCGCAGGGTCTTCAGCGCTACGAGCCTTCGCAAACGAGTATCAAACGCAGAATAGACCTCACCGAGTCCCCCGCGACCCAGTGGTTCACGTACCTCGTAACGACCTAGTCTCGTATGTGCGAAGTCAAACATCGGTATGGGATTCGGCGCATTTTTCGAGGTGGACGGGGTCGCTTCACAAGTTTTGAGAGGTTCGAGGTATTGGTAATCGTCAAGGTGACTGTGTTGGTTCCAGGCGGACCTCCCTCGTGCTTACCCGCTTGGGATGTTTATGGGCGCAGGCGGATGCGGGCGAGGATGTCGGTGAATTTTCGTTGTGAACGCAGCTTCGAGAAGACCGGATCGACCTTCAGGTTCATTAACCATATATCGCGTTCTTCCACTGCTTTGTCCAGCCACTCAAACGCCTCTTCCTGATTGTTGAGTCCCGCGTAGATCGCCGCCACCGTGTAAGGCGAGACGTAACGCTGCGCTTGAAGTTGCTGCAAATCGTTGAGCACTTGCTGCGCTTCGGCGCGCTTGCCCGCGACTGCATACGCGTGGCCCAACAACGCGAGCATCAAAGGGCTACCCGAAAGCTTCACGCCAGTTTGAAACTCCCCGATCGCTTCCGGATACATGCCCTTCGCTTCGTAAGCCAGGCCGAGGTAGCGGCGCGCTGGAAATGAACTCGGATCCAGTTCGAGAATCTTGCGGCACTGCTCGATCGCTTCGTCGTTGCGTCCCGAGAGGTAATAAATCCAGCCGAGATGCGAGCTCGCGACGAACGAAAGCGGCTCGAGTTCTTCAGTTCGCTTCGCTTCCGCGATTGCTTCGTCAAAACGCTCAACCGCAACGAGGTACGAGCTGTACCACTGGTGCGCGGGCGCGTAAGCGGGTTTCAACTTGATCGCCGCTAGAAACTCGCGCTCGGTCGCGGTGCGATCCCAATCCCAGCGAAACTTGATGAAAGCCATCGAGCTGTGAGCCTCGGCTGAGCTTTCATCGATCTCGAGTGCTTTTGCCGCTGCGTCCTTCGCTTTCGGGAATCCTTCTTTCGGCTGCAACCGGCCGTAAACCACGAGCATGTTGTAACAGTCAGCCAGGCCGGCGTAGGCGGCGCCGTAGTTCGGATCGATCTCGATTGCCTTGTTGAAGTACTCGATCGCCTGTAGCAGTTCGTCGCCCGTGCGTTTGTTCCACGCGTTGCGACCTTTTAAATAAAGCCCGTAAGCCTCGAGCTGTTTCTTCTCCTCGACGTTCAGCTTCAAACGCAAGTTTTCGAAAATGTCGCGCGAGATGTCGTCCTGCACGAGCAGCGCGTCGGAAACTTTGTGGTCGTAATGCTGTCCCCAGAGCTGCGCGACGTTTTGCAGATCGATCAGGTCAGCCTGAATGCTGATGATGTCGCCGTGACGGCGCAGGCGGCCGGTAACGACCGCGCGCACGTTCAACTCTTCGCCGATCTTGCGCGGATCCATCTCTTTGCCCCGGTAACCCGCAACCACGCTCCGCGGCACGACGCGCAACTGCGGCAACTTCGACAAACTATTGATCAAACTCTCCGCGATTTTATCGTTGATGTATTCGGCGTCGGGGTCGGCCGACTCATCCACAAACGGCAACACCGCGATCGACGAGATCGGAGCCGTGCTGCCGGCCTTACTGGTGAAGTACATGACGCCGATAATGCCGATGATCACGAGCCCCGCGGCCAGCGCGAACGCCGGAGTGCGACGGCTTCTCGGCGTCGACACCACGGCCGGAGGCGCCTCGACTGCCGGAATCTCAGCAGAAACTACCGGGCCGTGATTATTCCCCGGCTCGCTAATGTCGGCCACAAACCGATAACCGCGACGAGGAACTGTCTCGATAAACTGCACCCCGCCGGGACTCTCCCCGAGAGCTTTCCGCAACAGTGAAATGTTTTGAGTCAGATTTCCTTCTTCGACAAACGTGTCGGGCCACACGCGTTTCATCAGCTCTTCTTTGGAAACGACCTGGCCGCAGTTTTCCACGAGCGTCAGCAGGATGTCGAAGACTTTCGGCGTGAGCGCAACAAGGTCGCCTTCGCGCAGCAGGACACGCTCCGCCGTGTTCAGGCGGAATCGACCAAACTCATAACTACGATTGTCCCGTTGCTCCATAAAAACGGCCTTTGAGAAACATCAATGAGGAAATTTGAGTGCTGCCTGAGGACTTCCGAGCGGGAGGATTGTAATCTCAAAACGTCAAAACTAAAAGTGAAGGATCTCCCCATGATCGAAGAGAAGAAGACTTCCGAACTGATCGAGACGTGGTTGGTCTATCTGCTAAGCGCAGCGGTCGCGGTGGGCGCGTTTCTGCTCGTTTGGTTGATCTCAGCGCTTGCGGTTCCCCGCTGGTCGTGACTTGCCCATTAGCCACCACGAACTGAGCGCGCTGGCGAGTGCGAGCGCCGCCGAGATCCACATGATCAGTCGAAAACCGAACACGAACGAGTCCGACACCGCCTGTTTGAGCTGTTGTTGAGTGCCGGCGTCAGAAGCCTCCGGAACCTGCAGTCCCGCCAGTTTTACCCGTTGTTCATAAACCGAACGTTTTGCTTGCTCGTCAACGCCGAGCTCGTTTAGCCGAGTGCCGAGTTTGTTACTGAACCCGTGCAGAATCACGACGCCGAACACGGCGATCGCCAGCAGACCAGCCGTTCGCGAAACCGCGTTGTTGATCCCGGAAGCAATTCCCGCCTGCTCTTCGCTGACGGACCCCATCACGGTCGTCGTCAACGGCGCAACGGTGATGGCCATCCCTAACCCCATCACGACCACCGCGGGAAAGAAACTGGTCCAGTAGCTTCGCGTAACTCCCGGCAGGGCCAGCAACGCGAACCCAACCGCCGTGATCGCCGGTCCCACCATCAACGGTAAACGTGGTCCAAAACGATCGATCAGACCACCCGACCAGCGCGAGAGTGAAAACATGATCACGATAAACGGCAGCAACGCCGCTCCCGCTGCCGTCGCGCTGTAACCCTGCACCTGCACCAGGTTCAACGTGAAGAAGAACATCATCCCGCTGAGCGCCGCGTAAAGCAGCAAGGTCAACAGGTTCGCGCCGGCGAAATCACTTGAGCGAAACAGCCGCAAAGGCACCATCGGGGTCTTCGCGCGCGCCTCGTGGATCACGAAGACCGCGAGACATGCGACACCGCCGACCAGAGGCACGATCACGAGCGGATTGCTGAAACCGAGGCGCGGCGATTCAATCAGGCCAAACACGAGAGCGCCCAAACCGAGCGTCGCCAGCGCAGCGCCGTGCCAATCAAGCCGCCCCGCGTTCTCCTCGCGAGTTTCCGGCACGTGCCAAACGGAAATTACCAACACTGCGAGCGCGAGCGGCAGGTTGAGAAAAAACACCGCGCGCCAGGAAACGTGTTCGACCAGCCACCCACCGAGCACCGGGCCGATAGCCGTCGTGATCGCGGAAAATCCCGACCACGTGCCGATCGCTTTGCCGCGTTCTTTCTCGCCAAATGAAGAACTGATCAGCGCCAGACTGCCGGGAACGAGCAGCGCGCCGCCGATTCCCTGCACTGCGCGCGCAGCGATCAGTTGTTCGATATTTGCCGCGAGACCGCAGCCCGCGGAGGCGATGGCGAAAACGACGACGCCGATGTTGAAGATCCGCCGGCGTCCGTAGCGATCGCCGAGCGAACCACCGACGAGTAACAGTGCGGAAAGAAAAAGTGAATACGCTTCGATGACCCACTGCAGACCGATGGCGGTGGCGTTGAGACTGCTTTGCAGAAAAGGCAGCGCGACGTTGACGACCGTGCCGTCGATGAACGCCATGCTCGAGGCAAGAATCGTCGCTGCGAGTACCCAACGGCCTTTTTTCATGGCCTAGAAGGGCTCGTCGATCGAAGCGCTCTGTTTGGTGAAGAACTTCGGCCCGGCTTCGGTGATGTAGAGACAGTCTTCGAGACGTATGCCAAACTCGCCATAGATCACGATCGTCGGCTCGTCGCTGAAGCACATGCCGGGCTGGATCGGAGTCTTGTTGCCGCGCACGAAGTTGGTCCACTCGTGACCATCGAGTCCGATGCCGTGACCGGTGCGATGCGGTAACCCGGGAACTTTGTAATCCGGACCAAAGCCCGCGTCGGTGATCACCTTGCGCGCCGCCGCGTCGACTGCTTCACACGGAGCGCCCACTTTTGCGGCAGCAAAACCCGCGTCCTGCGATTTGCGTTCGAGATCCCAAATCTGTCGCTGACGATCCGAGGCTTTGCCGAAGACAAACGTGCGCGTGATGTCCGATTGATAACCGTCAATGCTGCAACCGCCGTCCATCAG
>Ga0105248_10005220_pt1 | contig 14313 bp, 8 predicted proteins | sample KBSS34metaG_FD_81524 | JGI IMG/M metagenome (GOLD analysis project Ga0105248, IMG submission 81524) | Switchgrass rhizosphere microbial communities from Kellogg Biological Station, Michigan, USA - KBS S3-4 metaG | ecosystem: Host-associated > Plants > Roots > Rhizosphere > Soil | place...
CAATACTTCGAACATGCTCCCACCAACGCCTGGAGTCCGTCGGTCCTCTCCACCAACGGCGCCATCCTGGTGATTGGGCAACTGTTCATCAACTCCAGTAACAACATCGATCCCCAGAACGGCACAGTCATTCTGGAAAACTTCAGCTCCGATGGCAACTCCGGTATTTGGATTCCGATCACCGCGCCGGTCCAGATTCCCAACGCCTACGATAATTACTGCCCGAACTACTCTTCGTCGCTTTTGCCGGCCACAGACGGATCGAGCGTTCTTGAGTTGACCTCCGCTTACAACAGCAGCGGCCAGTGCGGGGGCTACTATGCAAGCGAAACCTTTAACAACCTGCCTGCGGACGGTACAACCCACGCCTTCAGGAACCTGGGATCGGTTAACCTGTGCATCGACGACGCAGGTTGGGGAACGACGAATGATACAGTGGCCGATCTCTGGACCTGCAGCGGCTCGATCATCCAGGAATGGACGGTCCATAGCAAGGGAAGCGGCATGTTCAGCCTTGCCAACGCGCAAACCGGATTGTGCCTGGATAACACCGGCGGAAGCCAGACTCCGCAAAACCCGACAACCCTCTGGGGATGCGCCAACAACAGCAACCAAAACTGGCAGTTCATGGACCGTGGCAATGCCGTGTACATGTTGATGAATCAGTCTTCGGGCACATTATTTCTCGACGATTGGCTGGCGTCGCAAACCCCCGGGACGCAACTCGAAGTCAATTATGGTAACGGATCGCCCGCGCAAAACTACGTAGTGCAAGACGGCACCCCCACCGGCCCGCCGGGATACACCTATTGCGCGGCTGAAAGCGGAACCTGCTCCTTCTCCGGGCAACAAAATGTGGCGTTTGGCGTGAACGGGGCTTTCAGCTTCAAAGCTTTCACCAACAGTACAGCTTGCACCCTGGCTGCCTTCGGCAATAATGATCCCGACCCCGGTTTCGTGAAGGCGTGCTTCTACCAAACCACAGCTGTTGCGCCACCGGGATACACCTATTGCGCGGCTGAAGGTGGAACCTGCACCTTCTCCGGGCAGAAAAATGTAGCCAATGGCGCGAACAAGTCTTTCGGCTATCAGGCCTTCACCGGCAGTGCCCCTTGCACCACCGCTGCGTTTGGCGGTACTGATCCCGCTCCGGGTGTGCTCAAGGCGTGCTTCTATCAGACCGCCGCCGTTGGGCCACCGGGATTCACCTACTGCGCGTCTGAAGGCGGAACCTGCACCTTCTCCGGAACCGCCACGGTGGCGTATGGCCAGAACGGGATGGCTTTCAGCAATGCGACCTTCACCAGCAGTGCCCTCTGCACCACGGCTGCCTTCGGCGGTACTGATCCCGATCCGAGTGTCGTGAAGTCGTGCTTTTACCAGTATTGACAGGCAGTGGGCGCTCACCATCTACAAGTATTTCTGAAGATGGGAAGAGGCTGAATAGCCCAGTTTTTTAGTACCAAATTCAGGGCAGTCTTCGATCTGTTTAGGATGCCGTGAGAGCGGGGTTAGCTGCGCTCCCGCTCGGCGTCCGGTCACCGAGAGATGGTGAGGACTGCGGTTCAAGGAGGGCCGCGTGTCCCTGTCTATAGGATCATATCAATGATCGGCTGTTGCTTGATCTTCTGAAGCATGGCATGGCTTGCTCCCAGTCAATAGGCCACGGCGCGCCGATTCTGCTCGAGCAGAACGCTGTCGTCTTTCTTCAAGTAACGTTTTGAGAGGTTAGTATGTCATTTCGAGTGAAGCCGTCCCAGGCTTGCATGTTCTCATGCATGGCGTTCATGACAGAAGCGTTCTTTCAGACTTCGCCCGCCGTCTTGTGGTCACAACCTGCATCGGGAACAGTCCTATCGGGCAGTTTTACTACACAAACCGGGGATGCGTCCTATTTCAGACTCGTCCGCCTCGCACATGGCTTGCATAACGGAACCATTGTGGCCAGCGAGAGCCTAGTTGGTAGTGGCGTAACTACAAACATTTGCATCGTTCTGAAGATGTCTGTTATCGGACCCAATTTAGCTCCCTTTTGGACGAATAGACACACAATTTGGACTCCCGAACTGTTCTCGCCCACCGCCAATGGAATCTAACTGGACTTAACGCAATCCCACACATGTAGCGAAAGGAATAACTATGGGAAAGCTGAAGGTAAGGTTGCAGTCATCACAGGCGGAAGCAGCGGGATTGGCTTGGCCACAGCCAAGCGCTTTGCGGAAGAAGGCGCGAAGATCGTAATCACTGGTCGACGAGAGGAGGAGCTGGAAGAGGCCGCAGCCCTCATCCACAAAGATGTTACGACGGTCGTGTGTGACGTGTCGCGCTTGGAAGATCTGGACCAGATCTTTGCCGTCGTGAAACAGAAACTTGATTACATCGACGTACTCTTTGCGAACGCGGGCGCGGGGACAATCGCACCCCTCGCGGAGGCTACCGAGGTACATTTCGACCAGACCTTCGACGTGAACGCAAAGGGGTTGTTCATTACGGTGCAGAAGGCCCTTCCTCTCTTCAAAGACGGCGGCTCGATTATCCCGACCTCTTCGGTCACGAACGTGTTGGCGGCCCCAGGGTTTAGCGCCTACGCCGCGAGTAAGCCAGCTGTGCGCAACTTCGCGCGTAGCTGGACTATGGAGCTGAAAGACCGCAAGATCCGTGTGAATTCGATGAGCCCCGGACCAACGGATACTCCGGCTTTAGAGAAGACGACGGGCCTTACCACTGAACAGGCCAAGGAAGCGGCCGCGCAGTACGCCTCGTAGGTTCCCCTCGGCCGCAGAATCAAGCCCGAGGAGATCACAGCTGCTGTTGTATTCCTCGCCAGCGACGAAAGTTCCTTCGTACGAGCTTTGCACTCCCATCATGCGCCACGTGTTCCATCAGAACAATCACCCGCTGCACTCCGGAAACAAGATCCATCGCACCGCCCATCCCCTTCACTCGCTTACCTGGAATCATCCAATTGGTTAAGTCTCCCCGCTCCGAAACCTGCATGGCGCCGAGAAGAGCAAGGTCGATGTGGCCGCCGCGGATCATCGCAAAAGAATCGGCGCTCGAAAACGTGGCCGCGCCCGCGATGAAAGTCACTGTCTCCTTGCCGGCGTTGATGAGATCGGCGTCCACATCGCCTTCCAGCGGAAATGGACCCAACCCCAACAGCCCATTTTCCGACTGCAGGGTCACCGTCATTCCATTTGGTATGAAGTCCGATCCAGCCGGCTCGCCAACCGAGAACTCCGGCACCAAACAGAGCGCCGAAGAGTCCGGGAATGGCATCCTGAAAGCGTCCGCTCATCATGCGGATGCCCGCAAAGATGAGGCCGCCAAGACAGATAACCGCCCCAGCGTACATGGCAAAAGTTTTAAACGTCCCCATGAGCGTCGTTGCTCCGGAGAAGTCCATCGTTCCTTGCGCATGAGCGACACCTGCAAAGGAGAGCGCGGCAAACGTCGGCCCAATAAAACGGATGGCACGATTAAGTTGAAGGGTGAAGGCAAGGTGTCTCAATCGTCTGTAGAAGGAGACGAAGAGATCACGGCTGACGGTATTCCCGTATAGAGTGAAGCGGCTCTTGCAAAGCATCGGCACCTCCGCCGACTGGTCTCAGCCGGGGTATGCAAACGATCATTTGGCAAGTTTGTTCTTGCGTCTAATACTTCCTATTTATCGGCCGATAATTCGGAATTATCGGTCCCGCTATCCATTGTGAAATCAGACGATTTCCTCTGAAAAGGACAATTGAACCGGCATCCTTTCTGCCGGCTCAGCCGCTGTTTTCGTGACAACACTCTGAGCCGAGTGAACCAGAGAAAGCGCCGATTTTCTATCAGCTTTCATAATTTGCCGCTTGAGAGTTCTTACAAGGGGAGGGAGATTTCTCGGGTAACTATCTTTGCGATAGATGATGGCAGTATCTACTGTCCAATCGACGCCAACAATTGGCCGGGAAACCAAGCCATCGAGCAGCACCGTTCCCTCACGAATGAGGGTGAGACCATGCCCCTCACGGACCAAGCTCTGCATCTCCGAGGGATGAGACGCACGTGAAAAGTCCTCTACAAAAATCCCCACATCACTGAGGAGTTCTATGAGCCTCTTATGGGCATCCGGATGCCGCTGTGGGTGGTAGAAGATCGTCAGATTATTGACGAGATCTGACGGCTGGATTGCAGCCTTTGCAGTGAGCGGATGATCTCTTCTCAGACAGGCGAATATTCTTTCCCGTCGAAGCTCTTCAATGTGCAAGTTTGGGTTTGCGAGAGGCAATGTTACGATCGCAGCGTCGACGAGGCCTGAGAGCACTTCCTGAGCGAGTTGAGCCGTGTCACCGTGTGTTGGCCTGACAACACATTCAGGCTGCACTTCCTTGTACAGCTTGCACAACCCACGAAATATGTTCTCATCAACCAGAGGCGTCGAGCCTAAGCGAATTGCGTTGATATCCTCTCGATCGATAGCCACGACAGCGTCAATCACTTCATCTCGGAATTCAAGTAAGCTGCGGGCTAGGACGATAAAGGCCATGCCGGCTTTCGTCGGAATGATTTGACCACTCTTCGTTTTACGAAAGAGGCGCACTGAGGCGTTATCTTGAAACTGTCGCGCCTGCACCGTCAAGTTCGGTTGCGATGTAAAGAGTTCTTCTGCAGCGGGTCGAAAACCACGCTTCTCGAGGATCTTTAGCAAATATCGAAAATGACGAAATTCAGCCCAGTCGTACATAGCCCTCCAGCTCAGACAACAAAAAGAGCGATGCCTTTAGGGTCGGAAATCCAAAATCCGCCTGTGGAAATCTTGCCAGTGGGCAACCGAAGACGCAATAAAAGTTAAGCATTTCGGCCAGAATTACGCCAAGGCCGACGCGCCGCAGGTATGCCCATTTATCTCAATTGCTAACTAACCTTCGAAATTTCTAAAAGATGCAAAGGCCGATAACTGTCAATTATCGCCTGATAAATGCGAAGTATTGGACATTGGAGTGTCTTCACTTCACCCTGAACACATTCCTGTGTTGTGACAGCAGCATGCGATGAACGATCCGATTGCAGGTCTCGCACAGGGGGAACCCCACCGAACTTTGGGGAACTTGCTTCCAAAACTGGATCGGAGAAAGAAATGCGACAACGAGAGCTTTCTTCAAGATTTTTAGACACAAAGCAACTCGCCTGCTTACTCCAGATACCTGAGGGAACACTTCGCCAATGGCGGTCCAGCGGCGTAGGGCCTAAATGGCACAAGATGCGACGGAGCGTTCGCTATGATAGGGCAGAGGTGGAGTCATTCATCCACCAGAGCGAGCGGATTCCGTCTGTGCGGGCATACACGGAGGAAATCCTTGTCTCTATTCCAACCGCCAGATAGTCGCTATTGGTGGTATTCGTTTTACTTTGAAGGAAAACGATACCGCAATAGTACGAAGCAAACCAAGAAAACCGCAGCAGCGGTCGTTGAAGCAACGTTGCTGGCAAGCCTTCAAGAAGGCCGAACCAGCACGTTACGCAGGACAAGGCCGCCCATTCTCAGGGAATTTTCAGTGCGGTTCCTGGAGTGGGTCACAAATTCGCAACGCTTATCGCCGAATAGCAAGCGCTACTACCTGTTTGGCTGGAGGCTCATAAGCTATTCGAAGTTGGCGAGTATGCGGCTTGATCGGATCACTCAAGATGTCGGAGAATCGATCATCTTCAAGCGCCCGGTACTGAACCGCAAGAAAAAGGATCATGAAGGGAGGTATGAATCGAAAGGCGAGATGATTGTGTGCACCGCCCATTACGTCAATCAGGCACTGCGAACTCTGAAGCGTATGCAGAGTAAGGCGATGGAGTGGAAGGTGTTACACGAGAAGCCGCACATCACCTTGGCAGATGCCCCCGGTAGGGACCGGCTCATCGACGACGACACCGAGGATCGACTGGAAGGAGCTTACTCAGAACCCATCAAGAATGGCCAAACTAGACTGATGCGAGAGCAAGCCTGGTTGTTCATGATCATTCTGCAAGACTGTGGGATGCGTCCAGACGAGGTGTTCCCAATGCGGATCGAAGATATTCATTGGGACGCCAATCGGATCTGGATCCCTGAGGGCAAGACGGAAAAGGCGCGGCGCTTTGTAGCGATGAGCGATCGAGTCAAGGAGGCTCTCCAACAGTGGTGTGGCGAACGGAAGGAGGGATGGGTCTTTCCATCATCCCGATCCAAGTCGGGTCACCTGACCACGATCGCAAAAGGGTTCCAGGCTGCACGCGAGAGAGCTGGCATAGACAAGAAAGTTGTACCCTACTCCGCGCGGCATACCTACGGCACCTACACGATGGAGAAAAGTGGCAACGCCTTCGCGGTAGCAAAGTCCATGGGCCACGTCGACCTCAAATCGATGGAGCCCTACCAGCATCAGAAGTTGGAACCATTGCGAGATGCGATCAACCAACGGAACCGGCGAAAAAAGTTTGGTCAGGTTTTTGGTCAGGTTTTGCAAATCAGCACGAAAACGAGTGAAGACACAAATCCTGTATCCGATTGATTCAGCGGAATTTAGTTTGGTGGACCCCCCGGGAATCGAACCCGGAACCTGTCGATTAAGAGTCGAATGCTCTGCCAGTTGAGCTAGAGGTCCATGAAAGGATGAGTGTTGAAACATGCAGCCGGGCGGCCACCAACTCTGTGAGTTTACCATAAGTCCGATCATTCACCAACATCCTGCTGGAACCACCGGACTCTCTTCCACGTACCACAACCGAGTCTCACAACAGGAGCGCCCACAGCATGAGCCAGCCTTCGCGCACCGCCCCACAGGCCGCAGCCGAGTACGCTCGTACCAACACCCTTTTGCTCCTGGCAATTGCGGCCGCCGTAGCCCTCCTGCACATCGCCACCAACTCCCGCTACGGCCTCCACCGCGACGAATTCCAGTTTCTCGCAGACGCCCGCCACCTCGACTGGGGATTCGTCGCCTACCCGCCGCTCACACCCTTCCTCGAACGCATCAGCATGACCCTCTTCGGCCTCAATCTGGTCGGTTTGCGCCTCTTCTCCGTCCTCGCGCAAAGCACCGCCATCGTATTCACCGGCCTCATGACTCGCGAACTCGGCGGCCAGCGTCTCGCTCAAATCACCGCCGCCCTCTCCGTCGCGCTCTCCGCCCTGCCTTTATTCGAGGGCACCGAATTCCAGTATTCCTCCTTCGACTACCTCTGGTGGGTTCTGGCCGCCTACAGCCTCATCCGTCTTCTCAAATCGCAAAATCCACGCTGGTGGCTGGCCATCGGAGTAACCCTCGGCATCGGCCTTCAAACCAAATACTCCATCCTCTTCTTCATTACCGGCCTGCTCGGCGGGCTTATCCTCACCCAATCGCGCCGCTACTTCTTCAACCGCTGGTTCTGGACCGGTGTTGCCCTCACCTTCGCCATCTGCCTGCCCAACCTCCTCTGGCAGATCCGCCACGACCTCATCTCCTACCACTTCCTCCAGCACATCCACGCCCGCGACGTCCGCCAGGGCCGGGCCGATGGCTTTCTGCTCGACCAGATCCGCATCTGCATCAATGTCTTCAGCGTCCCGCTCGCCCTCGCCGGACTCGTCAGCTTCTTTCGCGACAGCCGTTACCGCCCTCTCGCCTGGACCTTCTGCATCACCTTCGCCCTCTTCCTCACCGGCAAGGGCCGCGGCTACTATGTCGCTCCCGCCTATCCCATGCTCCTCGCCATGGGCAGCGCCGCCGCGGAGAAATGGCTGCTCTCGCTCTCCCGTCTCGTCCGAACCGCCATCGGCAGCCTGTACTTCGCAGGCCTCGTCGCCATCGGATGCTATATCTGCGCCATCATCATCCCGCTCGCCCCCTCCGGCCCCTTGCGCGACTTTGCCCTCAGCCACAACGGAGACCTTCGCGAAGAGTTCGGCTGGGATCAGATGCTCCAATCCATCGCCCAGGTCCGTGACACTCTCCCCGCCAGCCAGCAGGCAAACCTCGGCCTCATCGTCGGCAACTACGGCGAAGCGGGAGCCATTGAAATCCTCGGCTCGCCCTACCATCTGCCCCCGCCCATCACCGGCACCAACTCCTTCTGGCTGCGAAGCTACCCCAAATCCGAGCCCACCACCAACATTGTCCTCGGCGTCGGCGACGACGACCGCGAAGCGCAGTTCACCGCCTGCCGCCTCGCAGCGACAATCCCCTACCCCAAGGGCCAGAACAATGAAGAATCCAACGACCACTCAAACATCTACGTATGCGGGCCACCCCGCAAACCCTGGCCGGAACTCTGGAAAGAAGCCCTAAGCTTCGGATAGGAAGGAACAGATAAAAAGGACCCTCCCGTTGGGAAGATCCTCTATCGTTGCACTTGCTTTGGGCCTCTGATTCTCGAAGGAAGGAAATCTACTTACAGGCCAAAAGCCTCTAGAACGTAAACGCGACCCCGCCACGAATCGCTCGCTGCGCCTGCGCGAAATAAAGATGCGTCCCATCGCTCGTCAGGAAAGGCTGATACCCCTCCGCCAGCAGATTCCGTAAATCCACTTGAGCCTCCACCCCGCCCGGTCCCTGCCGGTTCATCCAGAGCGGCTGGCGAACATACACATTCAAGAACGGTTCGCTCGCGTCCAGCGCATACGGAGCTACCTCCGTCACTGTCGTCTCCGGCTGCCAGCGATAGCTCGCCCGCCACCGTGTACCTAATTTGTCTGCAGTCCCCGACAGCGCCAGCGAACACATCTGCGTTCGACGCGCCTTGGCGCCCTTCAGAATCACCGCCACATCCATCGGCTTGGTCAGATTGCCGCTCGCCGGCATCACCAGCGCATTGCCGCTGGCATAGCTCAGCTTCACCCGGTTATGTCCCGGCAGCGAGCTCTCAAAGGTCGCCATCATTCCAGTCGAAGAGTAATTTGGCCCTGTCGCCCGCAGCAGCCCATTCGCTCCATCCAGCAGCGCCCATTGCCCGGCATCCTCGGCCGCGCTCAACCGGCCCGCGCCTTCGATCATCGGATTCTCGATGCTGTCCCCATAGATCACCAGCCGCACCTCGGCCGGACCTGCGCTCGTAGCCCAACCCAGTTCCTGGTGCAGCCCATGCTCCAGCAACAATCGGCCCTCTCGCTCGCTCACTACTGGCAGCCATGCGCCCGCCGTTTCTTCCCCGCCGCCGCGCTTCAGGGCTGTCGCCACGCGGTACTCCAGCTCTTGTTGTCCGCGATGCAGCGTCAGACTCGCAAACGGCAGCGAAGCCAGCACCTGCTGCCCGTCACCCAGCCGCGCCAGCACCTGGTCCGAACCTGCCTCAGCCTCCAGCGTATTCAGCAGCTCCAGGCTCTCCCAGCTGCGCAGCGTAGCCGTCGTCAGTCCGCGCTCCCCGCCCGCGCCCACGCCTTGATCTACCATCACGGCTGCCAGAGTCTGCATCGAACTCGACCCCATCCCCGAGTTCGCCATCTCCTGCCGGAAGCCCACCAGCGCATCCGCGCGGCCAATAGAGTCTGGGGAAATATCCGTGCTCAGCGCCATACGCCGCCTCGCCGAAAGCTGCCGCAGTGAGGTCACCGCAACCTGCTCACCGCCCACGCCAAACTGCCCATGCCCAGTGCTGGCAGCCACACGCATCCGGTTCCGGCCTTGGGCCTTGCGCTGAGTCTCGGCAGATCCGTCCCACACGAGGATCGGTGACCCGTCGTCCAGCCAACGCAGCAGCGGACGGTTCTCCGCCGACCGCAGCGTCCAGGCCCAGTCATCCTGGCCCTGAGCCCGCACCCGTCGCGGCTGTGGCGCCCACTGCATGATGTCGTACAAACTGTTCAGGGTAAGATCGACGACCGTCCCGGTCCGTACGCGAAGATTTTCTTTGAGTGTCGGGATGAAACTCGTGCCAATCGCCTTCAACGCATATTGACCCGGCATCACCGACGGAATCGTGTAGCTACCCAGGCGATCTGTAAACACCCGTCCGACCAGCGTCGAATCCGCTCGCAACAACTCGACAATGATGCCGATCTGCGGTGTTCCCGCGGCATCGCGTACGACACCCGAGATAGAACCGCGAGCCATTGCTTGGCCGGAACCCCGGCCTGAAGCCTGACCGGAAGGATGAGATTGGCCATTCGGCGGTCCGGCAGCAAATGCGGAGTCAACTCCGCTCACGCTCCCCAGAGCTAACAGTGCCGTCCCCACAACGAATTGGCGAACAATACGATTCACAGGTATATGCAATACAACCCATCGACCCGCGCCACAACGCTCCGGAAAGAACCGCAAACAAGCATTACAGGTCAACACGGATCAGTCGTCCGGTTATACCTTTGTTGGGGAGTACACCTATTCCACGACAAAAGGGGCCGTTTGCGCAACCTCTTGTTTAGAAATTGCGTCATTCACCCGAATCGTCATCTGATACTTGCCCGGCTGCAAGCCCGCCAGAGCCACACTGCGCTCCATCGTCAACTGATCGCTGTGCGCGCTCAGAGTCGCCGAGTCCTCATGCGTCTCCAGCAGCAGCTTGTCCGAAACCGTATCGCGAATCTCGTAGGTCACCGTCGCCGAGTTGCTCTTCGTCTTCTCGTCGATGCTCAGGTTGTACACCTGCATCCAGCAGTTCAGCCGCTGGTCGCGCGTAAACTTCACCGGGGTCGCCAGATTCGGGCTCACGCGAGGCCGGATATATGTGTTCCCAATGATGAAGTTGCCCGTTCCGATCGTCGCACTCGGAACCTTCTCCATGCGGTCGGCCAGAATCAGGGTCGAGGTGGCCAGCTTCTCATCGTCATACTTCGGAACCACCAGGCTTTTGCCGTAAATCCCCATGTGGTCCGGGTTGTTCACATCCTTGATCGCAATATCCACGCGATAAGAACCCGGCTTCAGCGGCAGCGCCTTCCAGTACACTGACTGCTTTTCCAGCGTCTTGGCCAGCAGCTCGGCTGGCTGCGTGATCTCGACCGTATCCTCAAAGGTCTGCACGGTCTTGTGCGTGATCGTCGAAACCTTGCCCAGAATATTGACCACACCCTTCGCCACGCCATCCTTGGTCGAGAAGGTCACGTCCTTGTTCTTGATCTGGATCGTCAACGGCACCAAAACTGTGTCTTCCGTCACCTTCACAAAATCGGTGCGCACATCAAACGGGAAAACCGGCCCGGTCAGCAGCTTGTGCTCCGAGATAAAGCTCTCCAGATCCTTGAACTTCACCGGCGGCGGCGCGAACAGCTTCGCGGCCAGCTCGATGCGGTCAAACTGCTTGCCCTGCTGCGAAGAAGCCAGCGGCCCATTGCCCAGGCTCTCAATACCGCCCTTGAAACGATCCGCCTTCTTCGCCTGCCCTTGCTGCTCGTACATCGTCAGGCCGGCTCCCGGAACGTGCAGCAACGCATCCTTCTCCGAACGGTCGATCGTGAAGTGGTAGTCGCCGCACTGGCAGGTATCCACAAACTCGATATCGATGTTGTCGCCCACGCCTTCCAGATACCGGTAGTGCCACGTCTCAAACGGGAAGGTCGAGGTCTCGCCGCCGCCCTCGTCAAAAGGCCGTTCGTAGCTGCCGCCTGACGGATGCGCTTCGATCGAGTCCGGCTTGCCAAACGAAATATAGATATGTCCGCGATCCGTCTTCCAGCCCGGCTTGCCTGCCGCAAAGTGCTCATTCGCATAGGCAATGCGCCGGTAGTGCTCCTCACGGAACTCATTTTCAGGAGAATCGGGATTGGGATTGCGCCGCAGCCAGAACTGCTCGATGAAGGAGTCCCGCTCCTCATCGTTGCTCAGGCTCTTGAAGGCCTTGGCCTCGTCATCCGAGATGATCCACGCCACATCCTGGTTCAGCCAGGTTTTGTAGGCACCCGAAATTTCCTGCCGCAGATCTTTCTGCCGCTTCAATTTCTGCTTGTCGCTGAGAGGCCGCTTCAGCGGATCGACTTCCTCTTGCGGCTTATCCGATTTCTTCCGCGACGAATCCGCATCGGCCCCTGCCTGCGGTGTAGCAGGCTCCTGCAAGGCAGGCAGGCCTGAACTCTTCAACTGCAGCGGCGACATCGCCAGCAATCCCAAACCAACTGCGCAAACCAGCCCCATGCGGGGCGACATCCGGAACTTCTCGTTCATAAACTGCTTCATCGTCTCGGCCTACTCCTGCAATCCCCTATTCTACGGTCGCGCAGTGGCCAGAGCAAGGATAGGGGTATCCATTGGACCCAACTCTACGCAAAAGGTCACCTGCCGGCTGGTCCCGATCCCGCGTCCCTCCTCCCGCATTCCTATCTTTTCGGGAACGGTTCAAGAAACAATTGCGTACACTGTCTGCGGAGACTTCCTCACAGCAAGCTACCTATGAAAAAAATCCTGTTCATCGCCCTAGGTGTCCTCGCCCTCGCCGGCATCGTTGCCTTTATGGTCTATAAAGCCCAATCGGGCTATACAAAGGTCCTCACCGGCAAGTCCCAGCGCCAGGACCTCGCGACCATCATCAGCGGCACCGGGCAGATCAAGCCCAAAACCTACGTCAACGTAGGCGCCACCTCCTTCGGCCGCATCACCCAATTGGCGGTTAAAGAAGGCGAGCACGTCAAAAAGGGCCAGGTACTCGCCCGGATTGAAAACGTGCAACCCACTGCCAACGTTGAGGCTCAGCAGGCAGCCATCTCCTCGTCCAAGACCGATGTTGCTGCCATGGCCGCCGCAGAAAAGACCGCCGAAGCCAACCTCGAGCATGCCAAAGCCGACTTGGAACAAAAGCAGCTCGACTGGACCCGCGCCAAGGCCCTCTATCAGCAGGAGCTCATCTCCAAGCAGGACTTCGACAGCAAAAAGGCCGCCTACGACCTCGCCGTGGCCACCGTAAACCAGTCCAATGCTGCCATCGTCCAGTCCCGCGCCCAAACCGAGTCTGCCAAATCCAAGGTCACCAACAGCCAGGCCACCCTGCGCTACAACATGGACGCACTCAACAAGACCGTCTCCATCGCCCCCTATGACGCAATCGTCACCAACCTCCCCGTCCGCGAGGGTGAAACCGTAGTCGTCGGCATCCAGAATGCCGAAGGCTCCACCCTGATGACCCTCGCCGACATGAGCGTCATCACCGCCGAGGTAAAGGTCGACGAAACCGACATCGTCAACGTCCAGATCGGCCAGCCCGCCGACATCACCGTCGACGCCCTGCCCGGACGCGTCTTCAAAGGCCACGTCACCCTCGTCGGAGACCAGGCCATCCTGCGCTCCACCGGCATCGCCACCTCGCAATCCACCACCGGCACCGAAGAGGCTAAGGACTTCAAGGTCGTCGTCACTCTCGACACCCCCGACGACGCCCTCCGCCCCGGACTCTCCACCACCGCGAAGATCACCACCGCCCACAAGCCCAACGTCCTGACCATCCCCATCCAGGCCCTGACCAACCATGTGCCTGAAAAGCTCGACGCAAACGGCAAAGCTCTTCCTGAAGCGACCCCGGCCCCCGGAGCCAAACCGGTTCCCCCCGTCCAGGGCGTCTTTACCGTCAACAACTACGGCGGCAAGCTCCGCGCCGTCTTCGTTCCCGTCACCACCGGCATCACCGGAGCCACCGATATTGAGGTTCTCTCCGGCATCGGCGAAGGCCAGGAGATTGTCACCGGCCCATTCAAGACCCTCAGAGCACTCAAAGGCGGCGCTCTGATCAAACGAGACGACGCCAAACCAACACCAGCCACACCAGCGTCTGGCAACTAACCTCTTTGGAAGATTCAGGTCAAATCGCTTTGAAAGGGCGCGGCTTCAGCCGCGCCGCTGCGTAAGAAAAATTGACCGGGCTTTAGCCCCCCGAGGGAAGCTGAAGGAACAAACTTCCCCTGGATTCCGTAACACTTGAAGGACAAAGCATGGCATCCACCATTACCACTCCCGAGATCACCCCCGGCGCACAGACCAAGCGCGACATGATCGTCGTCCGAGACCTCTGGAAGACCTACGACATGGGCTCCGAACAGCAGGTCAGCGCCCTCCGCGGCATCTCGCTCAGCATCAAAGCCAACGAATACGTCGCCATCATGGGCCCCTCCGGCAGCGGCAAGTCCACCTTCATGAACCTCATCGGCTGCCTCGACTCACCCTCCAAAGGCGAATACTGGCTCAACAACCAGCTCGTCAGCGAACTCGACGACGACGAACTCGCCCGCATCCGCAACAAGGAAATTGGTTTCGTCTTCCAGACCTTCAACCTGCTGGCCCGCGCCACCGCGCTCCACAACGTCGAGTTGCCGCTGGTGTACGCCGGCGTCGCCGCTGCCGATCGCCAGCAGCGGGCCAAGCTCGCGCTCGAAAAAGTGGAGCTGTCGTCGCGCATGACGCA
>Ga0105248_10005224_pt1 | contig 14309 bp, 10 predicted proteins | sample KBSS34metaG_FD_81524 | JGI IMG/M metagenome (GOLD analysis project Ga0105248, IMG submission 81524) | Switchgrass rhizosphere microbial communities from Kellogg Biological Station, Michigan, USA - KBS S3-4 metaG | ecosystem: Host-associated > Plants > Roots > Rhizosphere > Soil | place...
GAACCAGATTTCCTCAGAGCCCCGCGGACAGTATCGTCCGGTCGGAGGACTTACCGCGCTGCTGTATGCCTCCCGCAATGGCTGCGATGTCTGCGTTGAGGCGCTGATCGGGTCCGGCGCCGAGGTGAATGTGCCGACGCCGGAAGGCGTCACTCCGCTGATGATCGCCCTCGATAACGATCATAACGATGTCGCGAAACTGTTGCTGGACCGTGGAGCGAATCCACACGTGGTGGATTGGTGGGGACGCACGGCCCTCTACATTGCCATCGATAGAAAGGAATCTGCAGGCGGCGGCCGAGGAGGTGGGGGTGGTGGAGGAGCTGGCGGAGGCGGTGGACGCGGGGCTGCCGAAGCGTCTCGCGGTTCGGGTCCGGCTGCTTCCGGCATGGACATCATCAACAGGCTACTGGCCGCGGATGTCGATGTGAATGCCGAACTGAATATGCTACGCCCCAGCCGGGGCGGCAATAGCGGACGCTTTGGGCCAGAACAATTGAACACGGGATGCACGCCGTTGTATCGCGCAACCGAGGCCGGCGACATGGAAGTCATTCGCGCTCTCCTGGCCAGGGGCGCGAATCCCAACATCAATGACATGGGTTTTACGCCTTTCCTGGTGGCGGCCGGTGTTACTCCGGGTGGCGGGGGAGGCGGAGGTGCGCCGAATACGATGCTCCTGGATCTCATGATCCAACACGGCGCCGATGTGAATGCGCAGGTCACCGGGACGAGGACCTATTCGATGCGGATCTCCTACAATACTCCCGCAGACAAAGAAGGCATGTCCGCTCTCCACGGAGCGGTGCAGGCGGGACGGACAGATCTGGTTCGGTACCTTCTGGAAAAGGGAGCCAATCCTGAACTCCTCGATGCCAACGGCAAAAAGCCGATCGACTTGATTGCAGCCGGAGGGGACGGCGGCGGCGGTGCTGGCGGAGGTCGGGGCCGAGGCGGAGCGGGCGCAGCTCCCGCTGCGGGAGCCGGAGGTCGAGGCGGCCGAGGCGGTGGAAACGTCAGCCCTGCGACTGCAAACGAGATTCGCGCAATGCTGCAAGACGCGACGGCAAAGAAGTAGTCCGCTATAACATTTAGGTGACGGGCATCCGTTCAACTACATCGCGTGTGGCCATGGATGGACATGATCCCTGCGAACGAGCTCGAAAACGCAGCAAGTGCCCCACGCCAAAAACTACTTGACGGTCGGTGAGCGGTTCCGGCAGCATTACGAATCGACTCCAGCTTTAGGCTGCGGAATTGCATACACGCCTGTAGTTCCCTTCCCCCCCCTTGGCGTGACGTTGGAATTATCGACCCACAGGGTCTTTAGTTTAACCGTGCTTTAGTTACTCAAAGGATATGTAGCGCTTCTTACCCCAGGGGGGACTGCAACACACAAAACAGTACTGAATTGCCACAGCAGCCGGAGACCCGGACAGAGCCGTTCTCACTCTCTGCCCGTTTCGAGACACGTACGTCGTTTCCACGTGCCACTTCCAGGAGCTCCGCACGCTCAGAGTCAGAAGGCCAGCTGCGATTTCACGGAGGTAAACCAATAGTCCATCCACATCCATGTCTCAAGCAAAGGAGGAAACATGTTCATCAACTCGCGTGTAGATTTCCGACCTCACTTGGATTTAGCAACTCGGCACATTACTTATTTCGTCCTGCTCCTCTTCGGCTGCGGCTTTCTGGCCACAACCGAAGTACAGGCAGGACCGATCAGCGATGCGGCGAATGACTTTCGATCCTTCGATCCAAACAATCCGAATTCGTACGCAGGACCGAACAACCCCGGGCTGGATGTGTTATCCGCGAATGTCATCCTGAACCTGGACCTTCAAACATTGACGATTACGTCCACGATGGCAGGACCGATCGCCGGTCTGGTCAATCCCAATACTGGCGCGAATCGCGGCTCGTTTTCATGGGGAATCAATCACGGTTATGGGAACAACAACTTCGCCGACATTGGCTTGCCAAACGTTCTGTTTGATGCCGTACTGACACTGAATCCGAATGGGACAGGCACCTATCGCGGGAGCGCCACACCAACCGGATCCGTTGTCGCCTCGGGGAACACGCTGACAGCGGTCCTCCCAATTACATTCCTTGGCCCTCCACCGCAACCTGCAAACGCCATCGGACCACTGTTGCCCGTGACGGAGTGGACGTACAACCTGTGGCCGCGCTCTTCGATTAGAACGGATGGCACTCCGTTGGGATTCGGTAATGCTCAAATTGCCGATTTCGCTCCGGACACGGATGACTTCGCGGCCAGTGTCGTCCCCGAACCGTCGTCTGCCATCTTGCTGAGCATAGGTCTGCTCTTTGTCGGTCTTGTCGGATCTCACCGTCCGCTTTTGAAGACCAAAATGCAGGCCCCGTTATCCTGAATTGACGTGATGTCTCTGCCAATACGAACTACGTCGAAGGCAGCATGTTTGTCGCTGGAGACCTCACGAGCACACGCTTGAGAAGACTGACTTCTGCTGACACGGCATTCGCTGGACGCAAGTTGCGGCCGACACTCTATTAAGTTGCGACTTCTTCGTTCGCGTCGCGATCAAGGCAAGAGGTCATCTATGAGGTGCACGCTCCCTTAGCAGAACGAGCTCAAGCGAACGTCCATTTATTTTGAACACCCGGGATGAGCGTCAATTCTGTGGTCACGGTTCCACTCTCCTCCACGTGCACGGGTTTGCCGTGATTTTCGTAGCGCCATGAAGGCTTGAATGCTTTCCCATGCAAAACTTTTGTAGTCGCCCGGCGCGACGCTGGGCAGAGTGAAGCCGCCGTAACCGTCGCTTATCGCAGTGAGATAGTAGGCGTGGTGCTCTGCGCCGCCGTACGCTGTTCCGATTCTATGGTAGTAGTCTATCTACCACTATATGTGCTAGCCTTTCGGGCATGGCGAACAAACTCGACATGCTTCACGGCACGCTCGACCTGCTGATCCTCAGGACGCTGCAGTGGGGCCCTCAGCATGGTCACGGCATTGGGCAGTCGATACGAGCAAGCTCCGGAGCATTGCTTCAGGTGGAACACGGCAGTCTGTACCCGGCGCTTCATCGACTTCGTCGGGAAGGTTGGATTGAGTCCGAATGGGGAGTTACGGACAACAACCAGCGAGCCAAATTCTATCGACTGACATCGTCCGGCAAGAAGCAATTACTTTCCGAGGAGTCGAATTGGAAACTCTTTGTGAAGGCGATGGCACGGACTGCTCGGCCCCAGGAGTAACACCATGGTGAAGCGATTCCTTTGGTGGTGGCGGCGAAAACAGGAAGCTCTCGATCTCGAAGAAGAATTGAAGGCACATGTGGCGATCGAAACCCGCGAGCAACTGCAATCGCATGCGGATTCCGAGGAAGCACATCGAGCGGCCCGGAAGGCGCTCGGCAGCATGACGCGCATCACCGAAGAGGTTCACGATGTCTGGCGCTTCGTCTGGTTCGATGACTTTGTTCGGGATTTCCGTTTTGGCGTGCGAACACTAAGGCGGAATCCTGGATTCACGCTTGTCGCGATAGTGACGCTGGCCATCGGCATCGGCTCGACTGTGGCTGTTTTCAGTGTTCTGGATGCGGCTCTCCTGCGACCGCTGCCTTACAAAGATCCGGACCGTTTGGTCGCAATCTGGGGCCATGGGATCCGAGACTCGAACCTGTCCAAAATATTTCTCGACTATGAGGACTTCGAATCGTTCAGCGCCAGGGCAAATACATTTGACAGCGTCGCGGCCGCGACATGGGCGGGGCCGGCTGCGAACCACGTGCTGTCCGGCCGCGGCACCTCTGCCAGGCAAATCATTGGCATTCCCGTAAGCGCCTCGTTCTTCCCACTGTTGGGGGTATCTCCAGCACTGGGTCGAACATTCACTGCCGACGACGAACGGCGGGGTTGTTCGGTCGTGCTCTCGCACCGTTTCTGGTCCAGCACCTTCGGGGCGGACGGTAATATCGTTGGCCAAACCGTCACGCTGGATCAGAAAGCCTGCACCGTCCTGGGCGTTATGCCCGCAAAGTTTGCCTTCTTCCCAGCGAAGACCGACGCGTGGCTTCTGCTGGAACCAGAAGTCGGTAAATTTGGTGTCGGCATCTTTGCGCGGCTCCGGCCGGGAGTGACGCCATCTCAGGCGCAGACCGAAGCGACACGTCTTCATCGAGAACAGCATCCCGCCGGATTGTGGCACGACATTGCACCGGAGGTTTACGATCTGCACGGAGAATTCGCCTTCCTCGCCAGCCGCACTCTGCGCACAACACTGATCTTGATGTTCGCAGCAGTTCTGTTGGTCCTGTTGATTGCCTGCCTGAACGTCGCGAACCTCTTTCTCGCCCGACTGAGTGACCGTGAGCGGGAACTGGCTGTCCGGGCGGCCGTGGGCTCTGGCCAGTCACGCCTGGCTCGACAGGTTCTCACCGAGGCCATGCTGCTGTCATTGGTCGGCACAATCGGTGGAGTCGCGCTGGCCTGGGCCGCCATCCGCTATTTTCAAATCACCAGTCCCATCGAACTCACCGCGGGTGCCGACGTCGCGATCAACTTTCGCGTCTTGCTGTTCGCGGCCGCGTTGTCGTCGGTAACGACGCTCGTGTTTGGTTGGCTGCCATCGGTGCGAGCCTCTCGTGGGGATGTGATTACGAGGCTGCGGTCGGGCGGCCGTGGTTCTCTTGCCAACAATTCGAGTGCGGGAATGACGAAGATCGGGATCGCGGCCCAGATCACGCTGTCGTTCGTGCTTCTCATCGGCGCCACCCTGCTGTTGAATAGTGCGCTCCGGATGGGTAATGCGGATCTTGGTTTCGACCCCACGAGCCTCTACGCTTCGTCTGTCAGTTTGCCCGCTTCACGCTATGCGACGAATGAGCAGAGGCGGAGATTCTACGAAAGCCTCGAAGAGCGGCTTCGCGGGTTGCAGGGTGTTGCCGGAGTTGCGCTGGCATCGAAATTACCGCCCGATGCCGGAGGGAATCAGGAGATTGAGGTAAAGGGCCAACCGTCGGAGCCCGGGAACAGGCCGCACGATGTGGGCGCGGACGCGGTGACGCCCGGCTTCTTTTCGCTCCTTCAGGTTCCGCTTATAAAAGGACGCCAGTTCGACTCCCGCGATCGATCGAATTCCGAGTTGGTCACAATCGTAAACGAAGCCCTGGCGTCCGAGTATTTCCGCGGGAGTGATCCGATCGGGCAACAGATCCGGCTCGCCGACGCGCAGGGCAATCAAAGTCCGTGGCTCGCCGTTGTGGGTGTGGTTGGCAATATCAAACACTCGGAGTTGATGAATGAGATGCGATGGGCCGAGACGCCAATCCTCTATCGGCCACTGCTTCAGGAACCGCGACCTGCCATCGGTATTGTATTTAAGACGTCCATCGCCGCGTTTGGAAACCGCGCCCTGGAGCACGCCGTCAACGCTCTCGATGTCGAGGTCCCCGTTGACGGGCCCGAGCCGCTTTCGGGCCGTATTGCGAAGCTTCTGGCGTACCCGAACTTCCGTGCCGTGGTCCTGGGCTTCTTCGCCACTTGTGCGCTGCTGCTTTCGGCCGTGGGATTGTACGGTGTCCTGATGCAGGTTGTGGCGAGACGAACGGCTGAATTTGGCGTTCGTCGAGCGATCGGGGCCCAAACGACGGATGTCATCCTGTTGGTTCTGCGGCAGGCGGGCCTTCCCGTACTGGTTGGACTATTCGGCGGTCTGGTATGCACGTTCGCATTCCGCAGGGTTATTTCGAATCTGCTCTTTGGCATCGAAGCGGCGAACTTGATGGTACTCGGTCCGGTCACCCTGACATTGCTGGCAGTCGCAGCGGTGGCGATCGCATTGCCCGCGCTCCGAGCCGTGCGCATCGACCCGATAATCGCGCTTCGGCAGGATTAACGAGGGGTATCTGATAAGAGTTGCGCCTTGGCTGAGTCTGGTAAGCATTGGATAGTTGGGGGGTCCGATTCTTCGCAGGCCCGGTCCGGAAACGATTCTTTTCCCCGGCGTCGCATCGAAGTGGCAATCGTAAACTACTTTTCTCGCGGCTCGGCGACGTTCACGAAACTGGCCAGAATCGATCATTGCTGGAGGCGGCACGACTCGCTTGAAGCGAGTGTCGACAGATGCGGACAGGGTGAACAGCACGGCACGGAGCGATTTGATCCTGGCGTTCCTTCGATCCGGCAAATGATTCGGGATTCGTGTTCGTGCCGAAGGTATCGCTCGCGGCATGAGCACGGATGCAACGCGCGGCTTCAGGCAGTTGCGCGAGCGTCCTTCAGCCAACCGTCAAACAGATGAATCGTTTTGTTGCCGAACGCCGCATTGGCCTCCGAATGAGTGACCTGAATGATCGTCGTTCCCTCCTCATTCAAGCGTTTGAACAACTCCATGATTTCCCGGGCCTGGCTCGAATGCAGGTTGCCGGTCGGTTCGTCCGCAAGAATGATCTTCGGCTTTGCGATCACGGCACGCGCAACCGCGACAAGCTGTTGCTGCCCACCCGATAGTTGACTGGGAAAGAGATCCTTCTTGCCGACGATTTGAAAGCGGTCGAGAACATCCGCCACCATGGATTCCCGTTCGCTGCGACGGATGTCCCGATAAGAAAGGGGAACTTCCAGATTCTCGTAAACAGTGAGATTGTCCAGGAGATGATATTGCTGGAAAACAAATCCGATATGACGCTTGTTGAGTTCCGCGCGATCTCTCAGTTTCAGTTTGTGAATGTCTTCGCCGAGAAGTCGGTATTCGCCGGTCCAGGCGGCATCCAGCATGCCGAGAATACTCAGTAAGGTCGACTTGCCGGCTCCGGAAGGTCCCATGATCGTGACGAACTCTCCTTCATTGATGGTCAACGTGATGCGCCTCAAGACGAATGTCTTCATGGAGCGGGCTTCGTACGACTTTTCGATGTTTCGCAATTCAATCATAAAACCTCGGCGACGTTATAGCAGGTCGCCTGCCAACCGGCAAAAGTGTCGAACGGCTTCAGAGATTACCGGGTTGCTCGCAACAGCTGGCAATCGATTACAGAATCAGTGGGCGAAGACGATACTCACAGTCCCACAAACGGACACATTGGCTTTCCATTTCCAAGTGGTCAAACGCTTAAGTCCTTCGCCTGCCAGCGCAACCTCGGGCTCCGCATATGGCACTCCGCTCGCTTGAGTGTTTCGGAGGCAATTGTGACGCTGAACCGGTATCACGTTGCACCTCGGCTCGAAGACTTGACGCGACGTACCGGCCCGTCTGGCATCCCCCCCGGGAAAGTGCCGGGACCGGACGGCGTCAAGGCTTCGGTCGTTACGCGAACCCTTTTTTCCAGCCCAAGTGTTTTTTCCGAAGCCCGCCCGATCGCGTAATTCCGTTTTCAGTTTCAGTGGGCGATCACGGCATTCCGAATCCCAGATCCGAACACAGGTCGCTGCCAGGTTCCCAGCGATGAGCGCTTAAGCCTTTCTCTCAAAAGGTGAATCCTCGCAATCGGAGAATGGAACGTCGCTCGCTACGGTATTCGCGGAGGTTTAATGGATATTCCGAGGCCTGGATTTGCACGCAGCAAGAAGATCCGGCGCATTCTCTTTCTCCTCGCGTTCCTCCTGGTGGCGTCCGCGGCAACGTATCGACTTTCGAAACTAAAGCCCGCCTCTCCTTCCGTGGAGCGAACGACGCTCTGGCCGGACAAGGTCAAGCACGGGCCCATGCTTCGGGATATCCATGGCACCGGCACGCTGGTTCCGGAGGACATCCGATGGATACCCACCTCGCGCGATGGTCTTGTGGAGAAAATCAATGTCAGGATTGGCGATACCGTCAATCCTGACACGATCCTGGCGGAGCTCAGCAATCCGGATCTGGTCCAGGCGCTGATCGATTCCGGACTTCAGATCAAGGCGGCAGAAGCGGATCTGATCAATACGCGAACCAGCCACGAGAATGACGTCATCAGCCAGCAAATCCTGATCGCCAACCTCGGTGCCGTCGCGCAGCGGGCGAAACTGCAGGCGGATACCGATGATGAACTCCTCAAGCGCGGCCTGATCGGCCAGCTTACGGTTAAGCTTTCACGTCTGGAAGCCGACAACTCTGCCTCGCAGATTGATCGTGAGAAGCAGCGGATTGCGGTCAGCGCAAAGTCCGCCGAGGCTCAAATTGCCGCGCAGGAAGCCCGCCTCGATCAGCTTCGCGAGACGCATGAATTGAGGAAGCGGCAGATCGATGAACTACGAATTCGAGCCGGTGTATCGGGTGTCCTGCAGCAGGTATCCATCGAAGGGGGACAGCACATCGCCGCCGGTACAGCAGTTGCCAAGATTGCCGAGCCGGGTCACCTGAAGGCGCAACTTCGAATTGCGGAAACCCAGATGAAGGACGTTCTGCTCGGACAAAACGCGTCCATCGATACTCGCATTGGAATCGTTCCGGGACGCGTGGTGCATATCGATCCGGCAGCGATCCAGGGCACTGTCACAATCGACATCCAGCTGGACGGCGAACTTCCGAAGGGGGCGCGCCCCGACCTCAGCGTCGACGGCACCATTGAAATCGAACGCTTAAGCGACGTACTTTACGTCGGACGGCCGCCCAACGCGCAGCCCGATTCGACGATTCAGATGTTTAAGATACTGCCAAATGGAGAAGCCGTTCGGACCCGGGTCCGCATTGGAAAAGTTTCCGTGAACTCCATTCAGATACTGGAAGGCCTGCAGGCAGGCGATGAAGTGATTCTCTCCGACATGTCCGCATGGGACGCCTACGACCGGATTCGACTGAACTGAGGAGCAGAAAAATGGACGATAGAGTAATCAAGCTTGAGGGACTGACCAAGGTGTTCCTCACCGACGAAGTGGAAACACATGCACTGGCCGGTATTCATCTGGAAATCAGAAGGGGCGACTATTTTTCAATCTCCGGTCCTTCGGGCTGCGGCAAGTCCACACTGCTCTCCATCCTGGGCCTGCTCGACTCCCCGAGTGAAGGCGAATACACCTTGAACGGCAAACCTGTTCAGGAGCTGACGCACCGCGAACGAGCGCGCGTACGCAATCGCGAGATCGGTTTCATTTTTCAGGCGTTCAACCTCATCGGAGATCTGACCGTTTATGAGAATGTCGAACTTCCACTCACGTATCGCGGCATGCCGTCGTCGGAGCGCAAGAAGCGCGTGCAGGAATCTCTTGAAAAAGTCGAGATGGCTCATCGCATGAAGCACTATCCCTCGCAGCTCTCGGGAGGGCAGCAGCAGCGGGTTGCCGTTGCACGCGCTTTGGGAGGACAGCCGTCGATCCTGCTCGCCGATGAGCCGACGGGAAATCTCGATTCGCGAAACGGTGAAGCGGTGATGGAACTGCTCCGCGGACTGCATCAGGAAGGCGCGACCATCTGCATGGTAACGCACGATCCGCGCTACGCCCAATACGCCGATCGCACCATTCACCTCTTTGATGGACGGATCGTGGAGGAGAATTTCGCAGGCGCGAATGCTTAGGAATCTCATTCGGGACTTGCAGTTTGCTGTACGCGGATTTTCGCGAGAGCCTGGTTTCTGTGCCGTCGTTGTGCTGACTCTCGCCCTGGGAATCGGCGCCACCACCGCCATTTTCAGCGTCGTCAATGGCGTGTTGATCAAGCCGCTGATGTATCCCGGGCCGGATGCGCTGGTCGGAGTGTGGCACTCCGCATTTGTTCGCGGCGCAACCGTCAATGACGTGAGCGTATCACCCAGGATGTTCGCCACCTACATGGATAACAACCAGACCTTTCGAGAGTTCGGCGTGTGGAGCAGAGGGCAGGCAACCCTTACAGGTATGGGAGACCCGGAACAAGTGGGCACGCTGGTCGTGACCCAGGGAGTCCTGCCCGCGTTGGGCGTGCAGCCGGCGATCGGACACTGGTTCTCTCAAGCGGACGATACGCCGGGAACTTCGGAAACGGTCATCCTCTCGCATGCGTACTGGCAGCGCCGGTTCAGTGGAGACCAGTCGGTGATTGGTCGGACCATCACAGTCGACTCGCGGCCTCACGTTGTGATCGGCATAATGCCGCAAAGCTTCCGCTTCCTGAATTCCGACTCAGAGATGATCTTGCCGCAGCGCTTCAACCGCAGTCAGCTCGCCTCTGACTTCAGCTACTCCGGCATCGCCAGACTGAAGCCAGGTAAGACGCTCGCACAGGCGAACGCGGATATTGCGCGCATGCTGCCGATCTGGAACGCAACGGATCCGGTAAATGGAGGATTGCTAACTGCAATCCGGCTGAGCCCGGCCCTGCGACCGCTCAAACAGGACGTCGTCGGGGACGTCGGTCAAGTGTTGTGGGTGCTGATGGGAACCATTGGCATAGTGCTGCTGATCGCATGTGCCAATGTGGCAAATCTGCTGCTGGTACGAGCCGAAGGACGCCAGCAGGAACTCGCTATCCGCGCCTCATTGGGCGCAGGCTGGCGCCGAATCGCGCAGGAACTTTTGATTGAGAGCGTAACCCTGTCCGTCTTGGGCGGTGCGCTCGGATTAGGACTCGCCTCCGGCGGGCTTCATCTTCTTGCGACGATGGGTCCGCCGAACCTGCCACGGTTAACCGAGATCTCAGTTGACCACCTGGTGATGGCCTTCGCGCTCGCCGTTTCGGTGATATCGGGTCTGCTTTTCGGATTTATTCCAGTGGTGAAATATGCGAGGCCGGGAATCGCAATGACTCTCCACACCGGTGGACGCGGGCTGAGCCACAGCCGCGAGCGGCACCGTTCGCAGAATATTTTGGTTGTCGTGCAGATAGCTCTGGCGCTGGTTTTGCTGGTCGGCTCCGGTCTCATGATTCGCAGCTTCCGGTCGTTGCGGCGCGTTCAGCCAGGATTTGGCGCGCCAGAACAAATTCAGACACTGCGAATAACAATTCCCGAAGCGCAAGTGGCCGAACCTGAAGGCGTCACCCGGATGCAGAATGAAATCCTGGCCAAGATCACGGCAATTCCGGGAGTTACGTCAGCAGGGTTCATGAATGCGTTACCCATGGTGACCGATTTTCAGAGCAATAACTCGGTGTTCGTCGAAGACAAGCCGCTCGCGGAAGGTCAGGTTGCGCCGCTCCGCCGGATCAAGTTCGTTTCGCCGAACCTGTTCCAGACCTTACGGACCCCTATGATTGCAGGGCGCGATTTCACCTGGACGGACATCGACAATGATCGAGAGGTTGCGGTGATTTCCGAAAACCTGGCGCGGGAAACGTGGGGTACGCCATCCGCAGCGTTGGGCAAACGAATACGCAGTGGTGGGACCGCCAATCCGTGGCGCGAAATCATCGGCGTCGTGGGCGACATCTACGATAACGGCGTTCACCAGCAGGCTGCGCCCATCGTGTATGCGCCCTCAAGCTTGAAATTTGGACAAACACCCGATCGTATTCGCCGTTCCGTAGTTTTTGCAATCCGCAGCAGCCGTGCCGGCACTGGAAGCTTCGTCACCCAGCTCCGCGAGGCTGTGTGGGCCGTCAACGCAAATCTTCCTCTGGCCCAGGTTCGAACCCTTGGCGAAATTTACGACCAATCCATGGCGCGAACTTCGTTCACTCTCATCATGCTGGCAATCGCAGGCGGAATGGCTCTGTTGCTTGGCATCATCGGAATCTACGGCGTTATTTCGTATGCCGTATCGCAGAGGAACCGGGAGATCGGCATTCGCCTCGCGTTGGGCGCGCAACGGGGCGAACTGAAACGCATGTTTGTGCGGCATGCTCTGGTGCTGGCTTTGATCGGCGTCGCGATCGGACTGGGGACAGCGGCGGGGCTGACTCGGCTCATGTCATCGCTGTTATTCGGAATCAGCCCCTTCGATCCGGTGACGTATGTTTCAGTTGCAGTAATCCTCTCGATGGCTGCGGTATTGGCGAGTTATCTGCCGGCTCGCCGAGCGTCGGTAGTGGATCCGGTAGAAGCGCTGAAGGCGGAGTAATGAACGTGCGAAAACAGATGCGTTGCATACGAAAAAGGCCATGATACACAACATTCACCAGAAATCGCGGAAGCTGGGTCCAACGCAGGAATTGGCGCGGATGGCGAAACGTTCCGGTGCTGAAGAAATCGATTTGAGCAGGAATCGGATCCTGATTGCAGACGATCAGGTGGATGTTCTGGAATCCCTTCGCCTTCTGCTGAAACGCGAAGGTTTCATGATCGACGCAGTCACGTCCCCGGCGGCGGCTGTGGAAGCGGTCAAGTTCGGCTGCTATGACGTCCTTCTTCTGGATATGAACTATGCGCGCGATACAACATCAGGCGGAGAAGGCCTGGAGTTGCTGTCCCATATTCTTCAAATCGACGATGCGCTTCCGGTAGTGCTGATGACCGCATGGGGAAGCGTGGGGCTTGCTGTCGAGACGATGCGCAACGGTGGATACGACTTCGTCGAAAAGCCGTGGGATAACGGAAAGCTGATTCGCACGCTCCGCCGGAATATCGAAGAAGGGCGATTGAGACGACAGAAGAAGCAAGAGCAGCAGATGGCCTCCGCAGATGCCGTTCGAGATATGGAAGAAGCTCGCCAGACTCAACGAAGTCTGCTCCCTGTCGAAATGCCGCAGATTCCAGGAATCGAGGTACATGCCACATGGCGTCCCGCGCACGATGTTGGCGGCGACTATTTTGATGCCATCAGGCTGAACGAAAACATTCTTGCCTTTTGTATTGCCGACGTCGCCGGCAAAGGTCTTCCAGCAGCACTGACAATGTCGAACATACAGGCTGCAGTGCGCGCCTATGCCAGCGTCGACCGAAGCCCTTCCGAAATGTGCAGGCAACTCAATCGGGTTGTTTGGGAGAATACTCGCGGCAGGACTTTCATCACCTTATTCTATGGCCTCCTCGATTCAGCGCACGGTTCTCTGCTCTACACCAATGCTGGTCATGTGCCGCCAATTCTCGTGCGCTCTGATGGCGTGAATGAAGCCCTGTCGGAGGGTGGAACAATCCTCGGCCCGTTTCCGGATTCCGACTACCAACAGCGCTCGGTTTCGCTTCAATCCGGAGACCACCTGATTCTGATGACGGACGGAATCACCGAGGCAGCAAGCTCAGACGGAGAGCAATTCAGCGAAGGCGGCAGGATCCATCAATTTCTGTCGCGCAATCGCAGTCGGACATCGGAACAAATAAAGGACGCTCTACTCGATGCCGTGACTTCGTTCGCCGGCACAGACTTGCAGGATGACGCAACGCTCATGGTGGTTTCGATGCGCTGACATCCCTTTCAATTTCGCTTTGAAAGAAACTTCGAGTGAGCGTGAGAAAGAAGATACGACCACAGCGGCAGGCGGAGCGGATGGTGTCGATCATAGGCGCACTCTTCGCGGATGCGGGCAGAAGACAGAGGCCTTCATGACAGAATTTCGTGACCAGCGGGGCCTGGCATGGCTTAACAACTTCGGACGTGATGGAAGCCATGCACTACGCCAGTTGTTGCGGACGCCGGCGTACATCGCAGCCACTGTGGCCACGCTCACACTTGGGCTCGGTATGTTCGCGGTCGTTTATACGGCCGTCGACAAGATCCTGATCGAACCGATGCCATACAGGAATTCGGGTGACCTCTACTTCGTCTGGCGCGACTATGGACCGATACAGGAGCGCAATCGAGGAAGGCTCCCCGGCAAAGATATCGTCGATTTGCAGAATGCGGGAGGGGTGATCGAAAGTGCCGCGGCACTCCAGCCCTTTCTTGGCGGAGTGTTCTCCTGGCGTGAGGGCACGGATCCCATCGAAGTCTCCGTGATGGTCACCTCGCCGAATGTGTTCGAGCTCCTCGGCGTGACTCCGATGCTCGGGCGCAGTTTCGCATCCGACGATGCCGGCCCCGGCCGTCCGCTTGTAATGGTGCTCACGCATGAGCTCTGGGCGCGACTTGGAGCCGACCCGAAGATTGTCGGCAAAGACGTTCGGCTGAACGGCCGGCCGCACCGGGTCATCGGTGTGTTGCCGCAGGACTTCAAATTCGTGCGAAACGATTCGGACGGTCCTCCTCAGCGTCCCGATGCCTACACCACTCTCCGCGTCAACCTGTCGGACCCAAGCCCGAACCAATCCGACTACTCCGCTTTGATTCGAGTCCGACCCGGCACATCGCCGCAGTCCGTGGCGGCTGCAGTCGATACCGTGGGCCGTGTTGAAGATCAACGCGATTTCGGCGGCCGCGGCACGAAGCTGTATCCGGCAGGGCTCAAAGCCGATCTTGTCGCCAGAGTCCGCCCCGCGCTGCTCGTGCTCGGCGCAGCGGGCATCGTGCTCGCACTCATGCTGTCGGTAAACCTGGCGTCCGTGCTGCTCGCGCGA
>Ga0105248_10005226_pt1 | contig 14299 bp, 12 predicted proteins | sample KBSS34metaG_FD_81524 | JGI IMG/M metagenome (GOLD analysis project Ga0105248, IMG submission 81524) | Switchgrass rhizosphere microbial communities from Kellogg Biological Station, Michigan, USA - KBS S3-4 metaG | ecosystem: Host-associated > Plants > Roots > Rhizosphere > Soil | place...
GTCGTTCTCGAGGTACTCCCCGCATCGTGAATCGTCTCCTGCGTCGAGTGCGTGACTACGCCGAAGTTGATTACGACGGCAGGATTACTCAAGCAGTCGCGAACGATGCTTTGAATCGAATGGAGGTTGACACTTATGGCCTCGACGAAATGGATCGAAAACTCCTATTGACTATCATCGAGAAGTTCAGTGGTGGGCCAGTCGGGCTGGGAACGATCTCAGCTTCGATTCACGAAGAAAAGGATTCCATCGAAGAAATCATCGAACCCTATCTCATCCAGATTGGCTTTCTGGATCGCACACCACGCGGCCGGATGGCGACGCCCCTCGCCTACCAACACTTTGGCGTTAACCAACCAACCCTCGCGCGTCCCAGTCTTTTTGACCCCCGCTGAAATAGTTCCACCTTCATTTTTATGAAGCGGTTTTTTTCATTCTCGCGACATTCCTTCGGAGTCAGAAATAGATCTCCGTGGGGAGCTATGCTTTCACATTCGCTTCATCAGTTCCACGAGAACGACCTTTTTACTTCTGCTGCGGCCATGAGCTACTTCGGATTGATGGCGTTGTTTCCGACGCTGTTGTTGCTATTGGCAATCAGTAACAAGATCGCTGGCGGAAGCCAGATGCTCGCCCACGCCGTGGACGTTTATCCAGGGTCTGCAAAGTTTCTGCGCGATACGATCGGTTCGCTTTCGGAGTTAGGCTATGGCGCAATCGCAACTTGTGTCGTACTTGTCTTCTGGGCAGGCTCCTGGGTGTTCGCCGTAATCGAACGTGCGTTGAATCGAATTTGGGCGGCGAGTTCGCGCACCTTTTGGCACGGCCGTGCTCTTACACTCGGAATGGTTGCACTGGTTGGTTTATTGCTCTCATTTTCAGTCATGGTCACATCCGTTGCTTTAGGTTTGCGAGATGTAGCGAGTCGGCTATCGTCACGCCAACTTGAAAGATATCCGCTGCTAATTTCCGTGGGCAGTGCGTTCTGGCAGGTCTTGTTTGCGGCGTTGAGTTATCTGGTCACGGTTGCGTTATTTGTGCTGGTCTATCGCTTCATGCCGCGAGCGCAGGTCACTATCCGAGATACTTTGCCTGGGGCATTTCTTGGTGGGTTGCTATGGGAAATAGCGAAGTACATCTTTGCCTGGAGCTTGAGCTACTTTCACTACGATCAGATTTACGGTTCGGTCGGCGCTGTGGTGGCCGTACTTACGTGGAGTTATGTTTCCAGTTTGATCCTGCTGTTTGGCGCTCAACTAACTGCCGTCTTCCATCGCGAGCATCCGTCTTAGCGTTCGATAAACTTTAGTTTGTCGAGCCACTCTTCAGGGATTATTTATCAACAGCTACGGTCAGGTTATGCAGGAACCTTCCCAACCTGACATTATGACCATGCGCATTTCAGATTTTGACTACGACCTTCCCGAGGAGCTAGTCGCCCAGGAACCACTGGGTGAGCGTGATGCCTCCCGAATGCTCGTACTCAATCGTTCTACTGGCACCTGGCAGGATTCGACATTCCGTGATTTCACCAATCAGTTGCGCCCAGATGATCTCGTAATCGTAAACAACTCGCGCGTAATACCCGCCAGGTTAATCGGTCGACGAAAGGAATCAGGGGGCCGAGTTGAGATCTTTCTGGTTCGCGAGATACGCACCGATATCTGGCAAGTTCTGATTCGCCCGAGCGCCCGATTGCGAGCAGGTGCCAGAGTTGTCTTCGGCAAAGGAGAATTGGAGGCTGAACTGATCGACGAGCCAGGCACTGAACTAAGAAAGGCACGTTTCGCGTGCGACGAGCCGTTCGAGTCAGTACTGGGGCGAATAGGATCGACACCTTTACCGCCATACATCAAGCGACCTGATGGAGTTTCACTCGCCGACAATGAACGCTACCAAACCATCTATTCAAAGCCGCGCGGGGCTATCGCAGCACCAACTGCCGGACTTCACTTCACTGCTGAACAACTTTCCAGGCTGCACGAGAGAAACCAACTTGTGGAAATCACGTTGCACGTTGGTTACGGAACGTTCGAGCCAGTCAGGGTCGATGATGTCAACGAGCACGAGGTTAGTAGTGAGCGATTCGAGATCACGTTCAATGCGGCGCAACGTATCAATCAGTCACGGGAGCGAGGCGGTCGTATCGTCGCCATTGGCACAACAACAACGCGCGCGCTTGAGTCCGCGTCTACTGACACTGGGCAGGTGCAACCCGGATCCAGTGAGGCTACGCTGACGATCAAACCCGGCTACCGGTTTCGTGTAGTCGATGCGTTGTTAACTAACTTTCACTTACCTCAATCATCACTGCTGATTCTTTTATGTTCGTTTGCAGGTCGAGATCTAGTGCTGCAGGCGTACCGACATGCAGTCGAGACACAGTATCGTTTTTACAGTTATGGGGATTGCATGTTAATCCTCTAGGCGGTATAAAAAACAAGGTGGCAAAAGTTGAGGCAGTCTTCCCACCGTCAATACCATGGCAGTCCTAAAGAAATTTCGCTCCCGCTGGTGGTCGCAAGCTGACGTCCCCCTAGATACGGAGAAGAAAGAAAAGCCTGTCACTCCCTCGTGGGGAATGCGCTACGACATTCGTCCGCTGACTATTTCGCAATTGGACGAATGTTGGCGACTCGATCAGCGTTGCTTTATCGACGGCGAGGCCTATAGCCGTGAGACATTCGACTATCTACTGACGGCCCCGGAAGCTGTCTCGTACCGTGCTGTAACCTCTGGTGGAGTCATGGCGGGATTTGTGATTGGACTGGTTGAGCCAGATCATACCGGACACGTGACTACCGTCGGTGTCTCGCCAGAACACCGCCGACGAAGTCTCGCAAAGAGACTAATGGCTCAAGTTGAAGATGGATTTAGGAAAAGAAATGTACGCCTGGTTCGTCTGGAAGTGAGAGCTCTCAACACTCCCGCACAAAAACTCTACGAGAATCTGGGCTATTCAATCACTCAACGATTACCAAAATACTATTCAAATGGCGGCGACGGACTTCTTATGCTGAAGTCGCTCGTCTAACCTTTACGCAGCTCAGTCAGAACCTGCTTCGCAACTGCCTTCAATGTGTCAAACACACCGGTTCCGGTAGATGCGACCGCCTCTACAACTGGTTCGCCCTTTCTCTGTAGTTCCGCCGCGAGATCTTCGACAGGTACGACATTACCCAGGTCTCGTTTATTCAGCTGCAGAACGTAGGGGATCTTGTTGAGGTCGTAACCTTGCGATCTCAAATTCTCTTCAAGGTTGTAGAGCGACTCGATATTCGCATCCATGCGCTCTTCCTGCGAGTCAGCCACAAACACGACGCCATCAACGCCTTTGAGGATCAGTTTGCGCGATGCATCGTAGAAAACCTGACCTGGAACCGTATACAGATGAAAGCGAGTTTTGAAACCGCGAACCGTTCCCAGTTCGAGCGGCATGAAATCAAAAAACAGCGTGCGGTCTGTTTCGGTAGCCAAACTGATCAACTTTCCGCGAGCCTGCGGTGCCGTGGAGTCAAAAATGTACTGAAGGTTCGTCGTCTTTCCACACAGACCGGGACCGTAATAGACGATTTTGCAGTTAATTTCGCGGGAGGCGTAGTTGATAAAAGTCATATCGAACCGTTAGCTGAAAAGGCTGTCAATGTCCTCGTCCGTGATACCGGCAAAGGGTGAGTCGAGGTCGTCGTAATCGCCGCTGGTTATCTCATCAAACATCGAGGCCAGCTGTTGCGATACTTGTTTGCTGCGAAGCTTCACTAACCCCAGGCTCGAACGTTCATCAAAAACAACTACAAGAAGAAGTCTACCGATAACAGAGATGTGGATGCTTTCCTTTTCCCCTTCGTGTGAAAGAGTTGGGAACTCCTTCTCACCAATCAACTGAGCCATGCCTCCAGTTGCAGCTACGTTGCCCGCAGCCAAAGACGCCAAGCTAGTTGTGTCAAGATTTCCCACCTCACCTAACGAGGCGATTTCTTGACCATCTTTGTCAACGAGGAACACGACCTTGGCAGTTGCGTCCATCCGCAATCTAGCCAAGACCGCTTTTAACTGATGGTATTGCTGCTCACGCAACAGGATTGGGGTGTCTGCCATTGGTCACGACTCTTTATTGAAGGCCGGGGCGGGAAGTCTTGTTTGGAGAGTGAACCCGGAACGCAGCTTCGTGGGTCGCAAATTTTTGAATCTAAAAGAGATTACAAATCGGTTGGGGCCGAGCTAGCTGAGAGTACTTCGCCTCCCTAAGCTAAAACGCACTGTAACATAGCCAACAATGACCATCAAGTGTTTTTCTTTGTTGACCAATAACGAGTATGTCTAGGGGTTCGGTGCGAGGGTTAAAGCGCCCGCAAATAGTTGTGATAATTGATTTAGGCGTGAAGCTATGCTAAGCTGCGCCCGTTCCTCCGGCTGCTCAGGTTCTACTGAGCAGCCTTTTGAGATTAGGCCCAAAATGAGCAGCAGTCTTTCAAAAGGCTTGCGACGGTCATCAGCGCGAACAACGGTAAAACGGGCATCCTCGAAAACCGCGAAGCGCGCCGTTAAAGCTAAGCCTGTGTCGAAGGCGAAGGCGAAAAGAGCGACTGTCTCACGTGCGACAGCCTCCAAGGCAGCTGCGCGAAAGAGTTCCTCTAAGGCCCGACTCACCAAAAAGGCTGCATCGGCCAAACATTCGACGAAAAGCAGAAAACCGGCACCGAAAATCGCCAGCAAGAAAGCAACGGCAAAGAAGAGCGCTCCCTCAAGAGTCAAAACGACGCAAAAGGTTGCTGCAGCACGCGCAGTGCGACCCACGCCTAGGCTGACTCAGACACAACCTCCACCTCAACGACAACCCACTCAGGATGAGTCAGCAGCGCTCGTGGCCTTTGAGCGCGCCCATAAAGAATTCGTTCGTGGAAGATTTGCGGAGTCGCGCAATCAGTTTCGTATTCTGCTCGATAAGTATTCACAAGTCTCAGAAGTAGCTGCTCGTGCGCGTACCTATCTCGCAATCTCAGAGTCTCGCCTTCGTACGGAAAGTATGCTCCCGAAGGATGCAGACTCGTTGTACGACCGTGGAGTTATTGAACTGAATCGGGGTGAATATGTCGCAGCCCAGGAGATGTTCGAACGGGCGCTCAAACGTGAACCTGAGGCGGCTCATATTCATTATGGCTTAGCGGCAACCCGTGCTCGACTTGGCTCAATCGATCTGGCCTTGGAATCGCTTCAACGCGCTGTCGATTTACAGCCAAACCTGCGACTCCGGGCCCAGCACGACCACGATTTGAATCCGCTTCGAAACGATCCTGACTTCGATCGCCTTATCTTCAGCAACCCCTCTTGAGTTGATTACTCTTGAATCAACTTTCTCCTGCGAACACCATTTGCCAGATTCAGAACCTATCCTTAAGGTATTATTTCGTTGATTTGCCCCCAGAGATTCTTTAGCACGAACAAATTCCATGATTCATGGCGGTCAGAAATTAGTTGCCCTCGGTGGCGGCACCGGTCTGTCGACACTACTGGCTGGTTTGAAGCAACTGGTGGGAAGAACCGACCAGACTGTCTGGATTGATAACCTCTCAGCGATCGTGACGGTATCGGACGATGGTGGTAGTTCAGGACGATTGCGCGATGAACTGCAGATGCTTCCGCCAGGCGACATCAGAAACTGTATCGTCGCGCTTTCTGAAGACTCAAGTTTACTCTCACGTCTTTTCCGTTATCGATTTCGCGGTGACGGCGAATTGGGTGGCCACAGTTTCGGCAACCTCTTTCTAGCTGCTTTGACTGAGGTAACAGGAGACTTCACAGAGGCAATTCGTCTTTCATCGGAAGTGCTTGCCAGCAAGGGACATATCTATCCGGCAACAATCAGTGATGTTCATTTGGTTGCGGAGTTAGAAGACGGTTCGGTGGTCCACGGCGAGACACAAATAACAGCCTCTCGTATCGCAATTCGCAAACTAAGACTTGAACCAGAGCAATGTCTGCCACTACCCCAGGTCTTAAGGGCTCTGCGTCAAGCTGACGTAATAACCGTCGGGCCTGGCTCTTTGTACACAAGCATTCTGCCGGATCTGCTTGTTTCCCAGGTCGCACGAGTAATTGGAGCGAGTCACGCTGTGAAGATCTTTATAAGCAACTTAATGACTCAACCAGGCGAGACCGATGGCTACACGGCTCAGCAGCATCTGGAAACCGTAAAGCGTTACGCGCCGGAAATTCACTTCGATTTTGTGGTTGTTAACGATCGAAGAATCAGTAACGAACAAGCCGCTTTGTATGCAGCTGAAGACGCCTACCAGATTGGCATCGACGACCCTATTGACGAGGCTCTTGATCGTTCGACAGAGATCATGCGTGCTGATTTACTCGATGCCGGCGAAAAGGTTCGCCACAACTCGGAGCGTCTCGCCCAGGTTGTCATGGCTTGTTGCGAACGCGCTCTTTCGAGACCCGTGTTGACCGCCTAAATTCCGTCTACGGAGATTTTCTTTGATACAAGTCGATGAACAGCCCCAGCAGCTGAACGTCCTTATCATGGCCGCCGGCCTGGGCACGCGCATGAAATCTAACCGCGCCAAGGTTCTTCACCAACTTGGCGGCCTACCACTAATCAGCTACGTAACACACGCAGCAGAGAGTCTGCATCCACAGTCGATCGTTGTCGTGGTCGGGCATCAAGCGGATGAAGTCGAGAAAGTAGTTCGTGAGGATATTGGCGACCTCGCTGCCTTCGCGCTCCAGGCTCAACAACGCGGTACTGGCGATGCCGTGGAGGCCGCGAGGCCGCTGCTCGAAAACTCTGATTCGGTACTGGTTCTTTTATCTGGAGACGTTCCCCTCATCAAAGTTGAGACACTGACAAAACTTCTCGAACATCATCGGACGACTAAGTCGGATTGTTCAATCCTGACTGTACGTCTTGAAATTCCAACCGGCTATGGTCGCGTGCTCCGTGGTCCGGACAATTCGTTCGTTCGGATCGTCGAAGACAAGGATGCCTCGGAAGAAGAGCGTCAGGTCAGAGAGATCAACTCCGGAATCTACTGCTTTGATACCCGCAAGCTTTTCAAAGCACTTCGTTCAGTTAAGCCTGTCAACAAACAGGGTGAATATTATCTAACTGATGTACCAAGGATTCTGCTGGCGGCAGGCGGAGTGGTCACGTGTTTCCTACACACGGACGCTCGCGAAGTTTCAGGAATCAACACACGAGCGGAATTAGCTGAGTTTGAAAACTTGATGCGGCGCAACACTATTCGACGACTGATGGTCGACGCCGGCGTGACCTTTATCGATCCTTCGCATTCTTATGTGAGTGCCGAAAGTCAAATTGGTCGTGACTGCGTAATCTACCCTGGTGTTTCCATCGAAGGTAAATCAGTGCTTGGTGAAGGTTGTGTGATTCGATCTGGAACTCGCATAACGAATTCACGGCTCGGTGACAACGTCACTGTAAATGATCATTCGATCGTCGTCGATAGCGAGGTTGGGTCGAACTGTGCTGTCGGACCGTTTGCTCACTTGCGGATGAACGCAACTCTCGAAGACAAAGCGACGGTTGGTAACTTTGTAGAAGTAAAGAAGTCGCGAATCGGGCGTGGAACCAAGGCGATGCACCTTACTTATCTCGGTGATGCCACGATTGGCGAAAACACAAACATCGGAGCCGGTACCGTAACCTGTAACTACGATGGCGTACGCAAGAACGAAACGATCATCGAAGACAATGTTAAGATCGGTTCGGATACGATGTTAGTTGCTCCAGTTCGCGTGGGCGCACGTTCTGTGACTGGCGCAGGTTCTGTGGTCACGAAAGACGTGCCGCCTGATTCATTGGTGGCGGGTGTTCCTGCAGTTATTAAGAAGAGCACAAAGAAGAACTGAGCAGGGAGTTAACAAACAAACATGTGTGGAATAGTTGGTTATGTCGGCAACAAACAGGTCGTTCCCTTAATTATCGACGGCCTGCGGAAACTTGAGTATCGCGGTTACGACTCGGCGGGTATCGCTGTCGTCAACGAGGCTCACGACCTGGAAATCCGAAGGGCGGAGGGTAAGCTTCGGAACCTCGAAGAAGCGATCCGTTTAAGCCCGATCGACGGAACTTACGGAATCGGACATACGCGCTGGGCCACACATGGTCGTCCAACTGAGGAGAACGCGCATCCACACCGCGACTGTACCGGGCGTGTCGTCGTTGTTCATAACGGCATCATCGAGAACTATATTCAACTCAAAGAGCGACTACGTAAGTCGGATCATCGTTTCGTCACGGAAACTGATACCGAAATTATTGCGCATCTGATCGAGGAATATCTGAAGCACGATGAGACGTTCGAACAGGCAGTACGTTCGACCGTCGGTGAACTCCGAGGCATTTTTGCGTTGTCGATCATTAATGCCGATGAGCCCGATACTATTATCGCCGTTCGGCAAGGTCCACCAGTCGTGATCGGCCTGGGAGATCGCGAATTCTTCGTGGCCTCAGACATTCCGCCAATTCTGCAGCACACGCGCGACGTTTTCTTTTTGGGTGATGGTGAGATCGCCATCATTAACAAAGACGCTGTTCGTGTTATCGATTTCGAAGGCAATTCGGTGCAGCCGTCGATCCAGCGAATTACCTGGGATCCGATCATGGCGGAAAAGGGCGGCTTCAAGCATTTCATGCTCAAGGAAATTTACGAGCAGCCACGCTCGGTACGCGACACCGTCCAGGGACGCATCTCGCTTGACAGCGGTCAGGTGTTCCTCGACGAGATGAGTAACATTACAGAGACCGACTTCAAACGCTTCACATCGATCAAAATCGCCGCCTGTGGAACGTCATGGCACGCTGGACTCGCGGGCAAATACATGATCGAGCAGCTGGCGCGAATACCTGTTGATGTCGACTATGCGTCCGAGTTTCGTTACCGCAATCCGGTGATGGGTGAGAACGATCTGCTACTTGTGATCTCCCAGTCGGGTGAAACGGCCGACACTATTGCGGCCTTACGTGAAGCGAAGGAACTGGGAGCGAAAATCCTGGCAATCTGCAACGTGCAGGGGTCGATGATTGTGCGCGAGGCGGACGGCACGATTCTGACGCACGCAGGCCCTGAGATCGGTGTGGCTTCGACAAAAGCGTTCACGGGTCAAATGATTGCTTTATACCTGCTCGGACTCTATCTGGGACAGTTGCGAGGAGCACTCACAGAAGACGAAGCTCGATATCACGCGCAGGAGTTAGCGGAACTCCCCGTCAAACTCGAGCATCTCTTGAATGAGTCAGACGGGATCGAGGAACTTTCGAAAGAATTCTTCCGGTCAACCGACTTCCTGTACCTGGGTCGTGGAATTAACTTCCCTGTCGCCCTGGAAGGCGCGCTAAAGCTAAAAGAGATTTCTTACATCCACGCCGAGGGTTATCCTGCAGGTGAGATGAAGCACGGTCCGAACGCGTTGATCGACGAACGCCTGCCTGTTCTGTTCATCAATACACGTGAAGAAGGAAATCGCGCATCGGAATTACGCTACGAAAAAACGCATTCAAATATTGTGGAAGTGAAAGCGCGTGAGGGAATTGTTATTTCGGTTTTGACGGAAGGTGATTCGATGTCGTCGATGGTTTCAGATCACGTGATCGAAATACCGGCAGCAAGCGATTTACTCACGCCGATCCTCTCAATCATTCCGCTACAGTTGCTTGCCTATCACATTGCCGTACGACGTGGTTGTGACGTGGATCAGCCGCGCAACCTGGCGAAGTCCGTTACAGTCGAATAGCGCTAGTGCTTTTCGGCGAAGAGACCTGGCAATATTTTGATTCCCTCTTCCCATTGGGCGACTGGAGCAGGCACCCACGCTATCGAGCGCGTTCCCCATAGCCTGCGGTCAACAATCGCCCAAGGTTCGCCCCCCAGAGACATAACGCGCAAACCAGGGGTGAAAAGGACCAACCGCAGGAAGTTTCCAGAAAAAAGTTTTGCTCTAAACTAAAAACCTCTGCGACTCCTTAGACACTTGTTGGGGGCCTTGAAAATCACTTTGTTTTTTCTCTGTGCTTCTCTGTGTCTCCGTGACTCTGTGGTGAAAAACGAGTCTTGATCTACCACGGAGTCACGGAGACACAGAGAAGCACAGAGATCAAAAACCGAGTCACAGATCTTGAAGGGTTTTACTCAGAAAGACTCAGTCGGGAACACTACTCACAGTGACCCCCGGGAATAATCGATCAGCGTTTTGTTAACCTTTGCTCTCGCTCCAGCAACTTCTTCTTTCGCTCAATGCCCCATCTGTAACCACCAAGACTCTTATCTTCACGCACAACACGGTGCCGCGGAATCACGACGGCAACCGGATTTGTCGCACAGGCACGTCCAACAGCTCGCACTGCACCGGGATTCCCCAGTGACTTCGCAACCTCGCCGTACGACATCGTCTGTCCAGCAGGAATCGTGCGCAGCTTCTCCCACACCTGTCGCTGAAACGCAGTTGCGCGAATGTCCAATGGCAAATCGAGGTGCGGGCCAGTCGTACTCAAATGCTTGAGAACGGTCGCAACCATTTTGCGCAAAGCCGAGTCTGCCCGCTCGATGTTTGCCTCAGAGAATTCACTCTTCAGAGTTCTTTCCAGTTGAGTATCTCTGTCACCCATTGTCACCGAACAAACACCTCGTTCAGTGACTGCAACCAACAACCTTCCGAGAGACGAGTCAACGATCGTGTACTTGATGTTTACGCCGCGGCCACTTCGACTGTAAGTGGCCGGCGTCATGCCAAGCTCATCTGAGGAACGCTCGTAGAGACGGCTGCTCGAGTTGAAGCCAGAATCATAAAGCGCATTTGTAACCGACTCGCCCTCCTTAATTCGCGTTCTGAAATTGCCAAATCGCTTCGCCGCCAGGTATTGCCGTGGACTAATTCCCATGATGTTCTTGAATGTACGTTGGAGATGAAACGCACTCACTCCAGTCTTCATGGCCAGGTCCGACAGTTTTACTGATTCCGAATCTGTTGAGTCGAGGTAACGGCAAACTGTCTGAACCATTTCGATCTGCGGATCGAGGATGCGCGCTCTCTTAGGCTGGCATCGCAAACACGCGCGATAGCCAGCTTGTTCGGCAGCTTCCGGCAGAGAGAAGAAACGCACACGTTCGCGGTTTGGACGACGCGAAGGACACGATGGTCGACAGTAGATACGGGTCGAGGCGACGGCGAATACAAACTGCCCGTCGTACCGCTGATCTCGTGCGACAACTACTTGCCAGAGTTCGTTCTCGTTGCCTGTGATGGAGTGATTTGATTTCAACGCAAGGCTCACCTGATTTGTCCTCCAGTATGGTTAATCGTGAGGTGATCGTAAAGCAGAGCAGCTGGAGTATCTATCCGGTTCTTGCGGTCAAAGTGGAACGGTGAGGGTGTTATATAACTGTCGTTCGTCTCCCCACGGCTTTGATCGAGAAAACAAGAAGGTGGGACCTTGTTACGAGGAGTACGCACGACTAACAGAGCGAAAAATGAACTGCATCGATGACCTCAACAAGCGTTCCTCCACTGCGTTTGTTGAAGTCGACTTCATGTGCTTAAATCGCCGTTGAAAATCGAACAAATGCAACACCCAAATACTCTCGAACTCTCGCGGTCGGCGCTCCTCATCATCGACGTGCAGGAGGCTTTTCGCGCGAGCATTAAAGACTTCGACAAGCTCGGCGCGCGAATCGCTATTGCAGCCCGGGGCGCACAACTCTTAAACCTGCCGATTATCGTCACCGAACAGTATCCGAAGGGCTTGGGACATACCGCGGCGGAAATCACCGCAGTTCTTCCCGTCGGTACCAACGTGCTTGAAAAGACCTCGTTCAGTTCGTGTGGAGCGCAACAGTTTTTTTCGAAACTTCAGGAACATGAAACTAAACATGTAATCGTCGCAGGAATGGAGGCACATATTTGCGTCAACCAAACTGTGCACGATTTGCTGGCGGCTGGTTTGCACGTACACCTATTAACGGATTGCATAACCTCACGCAGAAAATCCGATCGCAAGACGGGCCTGACGAAAATGCAAGCAAGTGGCGCAATTGTGTCGTCCGTCGAAATGGCACTCTTTGAACTCATGCGTGATGCCAGGCACGAACAATTCAAGGCAGTACAAGGACTCATTAAATAGTGGAATCTGAATTTCTCTCCCATCTAAACGAACAACAACGTGAAGCTGTCAGTAATACAGAAGGGCCTCTGTTGATTCTCGCTGGCGCCGGCTCAGGTAAGACCCGAGTTATCGCGCACCGCATCGCGTACCTGATGGTTGAAAAGAGCGTGCCACCGTGGAACATCATGGCGGTCACATTCACCAACAAGGCTGCCGAGGAGATGCGACTTCGCGTTCAGCGACTGCTAAAGGATCACCAGATCGCAAGTTGGCCGCTTGTCTCCACTTTTCACAGCCTGTGTGTCCGCATACTCAGGCAGGACATCGAAAAACTAAACGACAAGTACATTCGAACATTCACGATCTACGACCAGGACGATTCTCTTCGACTGATCAAACAGTGCATGAAGGATCTTGGCTACGATGAAAAGTACCTGGGACAACGCGCCACTCAGTCAGCAATCAGTTCCGCCAAGAACCGCGGTGAGGACACTGACGCGTTTGCCGCGAGGGCTGAGTATGTCGATGAACGACGCGCAGCAATGGCTCGCGTCTATAAGACCTACGAAGAACGCTTGCACGCAAATAACGCTTTGGACTTTGACGATCTACTCATTAAAACAGTGCGCTTGTTGCGCGACGTGAATGAGGTTCGGGAGAAGTACAACAACAAGTTCAAGTACATCCTCGTCGACGAATACCAGGACACAAACTCGCTCCAGTTTGGGTTGATTAGTTTTTTAACTCAAAAGCAACAGAACATCTGTGTAGTCGGCGATGAAGATCAATCCATCTACAAATGGCGGGGCGCCGACATCTCAAACATTCTGAATTTCGAAAAGCACTTTCCCAATACGAAGACGATTAGACTCGAACAAAACTACCGCTCAACCCAGACCATTCTCGACGTGGCCGGTGCCGTAGTTAAAAACAACATCGAACGAAAAGGTAAGAATCTTTGGACTTCAAACCCCCGCGGCGAAAAAGTACGTTATTACCAGGCTCTCGACGCCGAGGCAGAGTCGCGCTGGGTTGCGAACAAGATCATCGAGCACCGACGCGAAGAGTTTGATACTCGAGCCGCTGTTTTGTATCGCACCAATTCTCAATCGCGTGTGTTTGAAGAAGCAATGCGCCGCGCGGGATTGCCTTACAACATTATCGGTGGCTTCTCATTCTACGAACGCATGGAAGTAAGGGACATCATCGCTTATTTGAAGTTGGCCCTGAATCCAAATGATTCGATTGCGCTTCAACGGGTCATCAACAGTCCGCCACGTGGAATCGGCAAACAAACTCTCGATGAGATCGAGCGTCGAGCAAAAGACTATGGCTTGTCTCTGTGGGAAACGATCGCGTTGGTAATCAAACAACCGGAGAACCTGAGTTCACGAGCGGTCAATGCCTTACGGAGTTTCCGCAGGACGGTAAGGCGACTCGGCGAAATGGCCGGAACCGATATGGGGCCAACAGAAGCAGCAGAAGCCGTCACCACTGGAATGTGGACGGTAAAAAGTGATGACGCCTTAGACGATCAGACCGCTGAACATGTGACTGATTCAGATTCGCCAGTTTCCGACATTGTTCGCGCCGCAATTCTGGATACAGGTTACGAGACTGCCTTGCGTTCGGAAAAGACTGATGAGGCTGACGGCCGGATCGAAAACCTTCAGGAACTGGTTAACGCAGCAGTTGACTACGATGAACAAGGTCTCGAAGGCTTGCGCGAGTTCATCGATCATTCCGCGCTAGTTTCAGATCAGGATGAATACAAGCGGGATGCACCTGTCACGTTAATGACTGCTCACTCGGCCAAAGGCCTTGAGTTTCCGGTTGTGTTCATCGTCGGTCTCGAAGATGGACTCTTCCCTCACTCACGATCAGCTACCGACCCGGCAGAACTCGAAGAGGAGCGACGTCTCGCATACGTGGCAATGACGCGTGCTGAACGCTTCTTGTACGTAACGCACGCGATGAAGCGTCGCGTGTACGGTGAAGAACTCGCTTCGGAACCGTCTCAGTTTCTAAACGAGATGCCGATCGATTTGATTGAGGATCTGTCGCTAGGTAAGTCGTGGCTATCGTTTGCGCGTGGCTCATCAGCAATCGATTACGAACACGGTGAGTATCGGAAGGAAACGAAAAAGTACACTGGCAAGACGTACGACA
>Ga0105248_10005227_pt1 | contig 14298 bp, 7 predicted proteins | sample KBSS34metaG_FD_81524 | JGI IMG/M metagenome (GOLD analysis project Ga0105248, IMG submission 81524) | Switchgrass rhizosphere microbial communities from Kellogg Biological Station, Michigan, USA - KBS S3-4 metaG | ecosystem: Host-associated > Plants > Roots > Rhizosphere > Soil | place...
AGCTGATAGTCCCTCTTGACGCCAACCGATCCGGCCGGTAAGCTTCCGGCCAACTTTACCGCTACAGTAAAGGGATTTCGGAAGGGAGCGCCGATGCCTCGGACCCGCATGTTCCCCCTCGCCCTGCTGGGCGCCCTGCTCGCCTTTGGATTGCCCGCCCGCGCGGCCGCCCAAGTCCTCTATGGCTCGCTCGTCGTCGAAGTCCGAGATCAGACGGGGTCGGCCGTGCCCGGCGCCGAGGTGACCATCACGCAGACCGAAACCAACTGGACTCGCACCGGGACGTCCAACGAGACTGGCACCGCCACCTTCTCGAACGTGCCGCTCGGCACGTTTTCGGTGCGAACCGCGCTCTCCGGCTTCAAGGAATCGGTCACCACCGATGTTCGCGTGACCCAGGACGACATCACGCGCGTGCGAACCTCGCTGACGATTGGCGAACTGTCCGAAACCCTGACCGTCAGCTCCAGCACCGCCATCCTCCAGACCGAGCGGGCCGACGTGCGCACCGAAATCAGCTCGGTGCAGCTGCAGAACCTGCCGGTGCCTCCGGGACGGAACTACCAGAACATGTTCGTCATGGTGCCGGGTATCTCGCCGCCGGAAAACATGCACTCGGTGGCCGTCAACCCGGCGCGCGGCCTTGGCTTCAATTCCAACGGGACGACGCGCAACGCGAATGCGATCCGCATCGAAGGGGCGATCTCGAACAACTTGTGGCTGCCACACGTTGCGGCCTACGTGCCGGCGCTCGAAGCGATCGAGACGGTCAGCGTCGTGACGAGCTCGTTCGACGCCGACCTCGGTCTGTCAGGCGGCATGTCGGCCAACGTCGTCATCAAGAGCGGCACTAACCAGCTGCGCGGCTCCGGGTTCGACTACTTCTACAACGAACACATGAAATCACGGCCCTACTTCCTGCCTGCCGACCAGAGCAAACCCGAGGCGCGGCAGAATCAGTTCGGTGGCACGGTCGGCGGGCCGATCGTCCGCAACAAGCTGTTCTTCTTCGGAAGCTACGAAGGCACTAACGATCGTCAGAAAGCGCAGCGATTCGGCACCGTGCCGACGGCCGCGATGCGCCGCGGCGATTTCTCCGCCTCGCCGACGCCGATTTACGATCCGCTCACCGGTGCCGCCAACGGCAGCGGCCGAACCGCGTTTGCCGGCAACGTCATACCGCAGAACCGGCTCGACCCGATCGTCCAGAAGCTCATCGCGACGCTGCCGCTCCCGACGTTTCCGGATCTGCTGGCCGACAACTATTTCGCCACCGGGCTCTTCGAATTCGCCAGGCGCAAGACGGACGCGAAGGTCACTCTGAACGCCACGCCCAAGCTGATTCTGTCGGGACGTCTCGGCTGGCTGAACTACGACTTCACCAGCCCGCCGATGTTCGGCGACCTTGGGGGATCGCCGGTCGCCACCTCCGCTGCCAAGGCCGGGCACGGGCTTGGCGATACCTACACGATCACCGGCAGCGCGAACTACACGCTCCGGTCGAATTTCCTGATCGAGGCCTATACCGGCATCACGTTGATCAAGGTGTCGTCGGAGCCGTTCAGGATGGACGAGAACCTGGGCCTCGATTTTCTCGGCATTCCCGGGACCAACGGCCCGAGCCGGTTGTACGGCGGCTGGCCGCAGTTCAACGTCACGAACCTATCGATGATCGGCTACGCGGGAAGCGAGAACTCGCCGTACCTCGACGACAACTGGCAGTACCAGTACTCGGCGAACGCCACCTGGGTGAAAGGCAACCACACCATCCGTTTCGGCGGTGACATCGTCCGTCAGGCGCTGAATCGTTTCGAAGCGGGCAACGGCTCCGGCACGTTTGCGTTCGCCGGCGGGCCGACGACCATTTCCGGAGGGCCGTCGCCCAACGTCTTCAACACCGTGGCAAATTTCCTGCTCGGATTGCCGACGTCGGTGTCCACAACCCGAATTCCCTTCGAAAACAACCAGACGCGCAGCCGCAACTGGCAGTTCAGTACGTTCGTGAAGGACCAATGGCAGGTGAACCGTGCGCTCACCGCGTCGCTTGGCGTCCGCTGGGATCATTTCCCGATGGGAACGAGGACGACGCGCGGTCTCGAGCGCTTCGATTACGAGAACAACCAGATGTTGATTTGCGGTGCCGGCAGCACTCCCGAAGACTGCGGCTACGACATGGGCATCGGCAATTTCTCACCGCGTCTCGGCCTCGCGTATCGCGCCGGCGACAAGACGGTGATCCGCGGCGGCTACGGCATCAACTACGATCCGTATCCGCTCGCGTTCGTTCGCGATCTGCTCGGCAACTATCCTTCCGGCATCGGCCTCACGGTGTCCGCGCCGAACTCGTTCCAGTTCGCCGGCCGTCTTGCAGACGGGATTCCGGCGGTCACCGTGCCGGATGTGACCAGCGGCATCATCCCGGTGCCGGCAACCATCGGCGCCAGAACGCTCGACCCGAAACCGAAGCGCGGTTACATCCACTCGTGGAACGTGACCGTGCAGCGGGAACTGCCGTTCCAGATGACCGGCCAGATCGGCTACGTCGGCACGCGCCAGCGCGACATCAATCAGATCCTGAATATCAATGCGGGGCAGGTGATCGGCGCCGGCGATGCCGGCCGTCCGTACTTCGCGCGGTTCCGGCGCACTGCCGAAACCGGGCTGCTGACCAATGTCGGCTGGAACGACTACGACGCGCTCCAGATGTCGCTGCAGCGCCGCCTCTCGCATGGCCTGCAGGCAAATGTGGCGTACACGTGGTCGCGTGCGTTCGGTATCTGCTGCGACAACCTGTCGGACAACCCCCCGCAGGTCCAGGCGATGGACTATTTCACGTTGAACGAAGCCACGCTCAGTTTCGACCGCCCGCACAACTTCCAGGCGTCGGTCATCGCCGAACTTCCGTTTGGTGCCGGGAAACGCTTCCTCAACGACGCGAGCGCGCTCTCGGCGATTGCCGGAGGCTGGCAGGTGAACGCGCTGTTCAGCGCCTACTCAGGGCTGCCGTTCAGTGTCAGCGCGGCCGGCACATCGCTGAATCTTCCCAACAGCACCCAGATGGCGGACAAGGTCAAATCAGACGTGCAGATCATTGGCGACATCGGCGCCGGCAAGTCGTGGTTCGATCCGCTGGCGTTCCGTGCGGTCACCGACCCGCGATTCGGCAACGCGGGCTATAACACGATGCGCGGTCCGGGATTCGCGAACCTCGACCTCAGCGTGCAGCGCCAGTTCACGCTGCGCGATCGCCTCACGCTGCAGGCGCGCATGGAAGTGTTCAACGTCACGAACACGCCGCACTTCGCGAATCCGAACGCGAACGTCTCGAACCTGCAGCTGAACGCCGATGGCACGATTCGAAACCTCGGGGGGTTCTCGTCGATCACGAGCACAGCCAACAGCGGCCGCGACGGCATTGACGAACGTGTGTTCCGTCTCGGAGTACGACTGGGGTTCTGAAGCTGGGAGTCTCAAGTCTCGAGTCTCTCCGAACTGTGAGAGTTGAGACTTGAGACTTGAAACTTATTCCGAGCGCAGCGCCTGCATGACGTCGACCCGCGACGCCCGCGCGGCCGGCATCAGCGACGCGAGAACCGCCGCGGCGACCAGAATCGCGGCGGCGCCGGCGAGCGGCAAGATGCCGGGAATGGCGACGTCCTGAACGAACACGCCGACCACCCGTGCGAGCGCGATGCCACCGACGACTCCAGCGGCAATCCCGGCGGCGGCGATGACCGCGCCCTCGCCGAGGATCCGCCCCAGCAGATGCCGCGGCGTCGATCCCACGGCAAGCCGGACGCCGAACTCGCGCGTCCGCGCGCTCACCGAAAACGCCAGCACGCCCGCCACGCCAACGACCGCGATCGTCAGCGCGACGCCGGCGAATCCGCTGAACACCATCGCGTTCAACCGGTTCGGCGCCAGCACTTCCGCTTTCACGTCGTCGAGCGTCGCCGCCTGTTCCACCGGCTGATCCGCGGACAGGCCGCGAATGATCCGCGTAATCGGCGGCACCAGCGCGTACGGATCGGTGCGCGCGTAGACGAACAGCCGACCGCCGCCGATTTCCTGATCCAGCGGGTGATACACCACCATCGCATCGCCGGGCACGATGTTCTCGTCGTCGACGTCCGCCACGACCCCGACGATCCGGCGCGGGCCGGTGCTGACGTCGATGAACTTCATGACGGGATCGGTCCACAGCAGGCGGCGGTTGACCGCGTCCTGATTGGGAAACAGCCGCTGCGCCAGGCTCTGGCTGACGATGACGACTTTTTCACTGGCGCTGGTGTCCGAGGCGTTGAAGTCGCGGCCGGCGACGATCGGCACGCCGAGCGCCGCAAAGAAACCGGGCGAAACAGTGCGGAACCGCCCGCGCGGATCCTCTTCGCCGTTGGCCTTTGCATATCCCTCGACCGTGAATTGCGCGGCAAAAAACGCACCGGCCTCGCGCCACGGAACGAGCGTACCGACGGCGACGCGCTCGACGCCGGGCAGTTCGCTGATGCGTCTGATCGCTTCTTTGTACAGCGGAAGCGTCTGTTCGCGCGGCCGTTCGTAGTTGAGCGGCACGTGCAGCGCCAGCACGTTGTGCGTGTTGATGCCGGTCCTCGCTTTCTGCAGCGCAAACAGCGTCGTTACCAGCGCGCCGGCGCCGGCCAGGAGCAGGAATGAGGCGGCGATTTGCGTCACGGCAAATACGCGCAGCCGCCTGTTCGTGCCCGACGTGATCCGCACGCTGCCGTTCGACAAGCCGAAGCCGTTCGCCGCGTCGGCGGACGGCAATCGCGGCACGAAGGCCAGGAGCACGGAGGCGACCAGCGCCAGGCCGACGCCCACCCACAGCAGGCTGGCATCGACGGTGAGGTCCAGTGCGCGCACCGAGAACCTCGCCGCGTACCGCGCCAGGACCGCAACCATCGGCCTCGCGATGAGCACGCCGAGCGCCGCGCCGGCGCCGCACAGCAGCACGCTTTCGGCAAGCAGCGTCCGGCGCAGCGCGCCGGCACCCGCGCCGAGCGCCGCGCGGATCGCCAGCTCGCCTTCGCGCCGCACCGAGCGCGCGAGAATCAGGTTGGCGACGTTCGAGCACGCGATCACGAAGATCAGCGCCGACGCCGCGAGCAGTACGAGGAGGACGGCACGTGCCGGCGAGGTGATTTGATCCCGGAGGCGGACGGCATCGATGCGGAAGTCGGCGTTTTTCGGATACGACTCGCGGTGCTCGTTCACCATCGTAGTGTGGGCCGCGCGCAGCTCAGCGCGCACCGCGTCGAGGTCGGTCCCGGGAGCGATTCGAGCGAAGAGGTCGGTCATGCGATGGACGCGGCCTTCCACCATCGTCGCGGAGAGATGGTGCGGGCTCGTTACGATGTTCGCGATGATCTCGGTCTGCGCCGGGTACGGCACCGAGGGCTCGACAACTCCAACGATCGTTGCCGAACGATCGCCGAGCCTGATGGTTTTGCCGATGAGATTGGGGTCGCTCCCGAGCGCCGTGCTCCAAAAGCGATGGGTCAGCACCGCCGCGCCAGCCGCCTGCGGCCCGTCGTCGGTCGCGTCGAGAAGGCGCCCAAGTACCGGGCGGAGCCCCATCACGTCGAAGTAGCTGCCGCCGACGACACCGGCCCGGACGACGCGAGGTTCGCCGAGGCCGACCATCGTGAAATCGATGGTCGAGAACTCGCCGATGGCGGTCAGCGATTTGGCCCGGGCGCGAATGTCCCGAATCTCCGGGACGGAGAACTTGGCGCTCTCGATCTGGATGCCGGGCGCGCTCTGCTGCAGATAGATGAGGTGCTGCTCGTCTTTGTTGACCAGCGGTCGGAGCAGCACCCCGCGGACGACGCTGAAGATGGCGGCGTTGGCGCCAATACCCAGCGCCAGCGTCAGGATGACCGTGATGGCGAGGCCCTTGACGCGGGTCAGCGACCGGGCGGCGAATTTGAAGTCAGTGATGAGGCTCATACGAGTACGTCGTTTCTGCCACGCCCAGATCGACACGTGTGATCACCCCAGGGCCAGACACCACTCTGACCCCACTCTGACCCGTGTCTGACCCCACTCTGACCCCGGCGCGTCAGGCGTTGGCGTCGGCTGACCTAAGGTGCTGCGCTGCCGGGACTTATCACCGGAAGTCGGCGTTCAGCGTGAACGGCTTGACGCCGATTGTAATCGTATAGCGTCGCTCGGCGCCGCCCGGCCGTTTGACGAGGACGTCGTGGGTGCCGAGCGGGACCGGCGTGGCGTTCAATGGAGTGTCCCCGACCTTTGCGCCGTCGATCCAGACTTCGGCGGACTCCGGCGAGGTCACCGTCAGCTTCGACGGCTCGGGCGTGACGCGCAGGTTCGTCGTCGCTCCCGGCTTGATCTCCACGTTCCACGTCGCTTCGTACCCCAGCGTTCGGTTCGACACCCGCAGGTCGTGCATACCGGGCGGTAGCAGGATCTGGCCACGCTCGTCGGGCCGCAGCACACGGTTCGCCTCGGAAATCACGATCTCGAACGGCGCAAAGACGGCCAGCCAACCGGAAAAAATCGATTCCTCGATCTGGGCGGTCTGGTTGGCCGCGATTGCCACCGTCCGGCGGACTGTTCCCGCGGAGCTCTCGAGCGTCACCTCGTGATTGCCGGGGCTCAGGTCGCCGACCGTCACCGGCGTGACACCATGCGGCTTGCCGTCGACGGTCACCTTTGCGCCGGCCGGCGTTGTCGTTACGCGGACGCTTCCGGGGGCTTTCCGCGCAGAGGCCGCCCCGCGTCCGGCCGCCGGCTCGACTGCCGGTGGAGTTTTCGGCGCGGTCGTTGGAGCGGTAATCGGCGCGGTCTTCGACGCCGAACTGGTGCTTGGCGTCCCGGTTGGCACGGATCGCCAAACGGATCGGCCGACGAGAAACACGACGGCGCCCAGAACCAAGACTCCGGCGGCCAGCGCGACGCCCCGAATGACGGACGGCGGCATCGTCCGGGCAACTGTTCCGATTCGATCCGTGACGGAGACGCCGCTGCTCTCCGCCGCGGCTACCGGTGCATAGGATGGCGGTGCTGTCGAGCGCTCGAATTCGGGCGCCGCATCAGGCGCGTCAAACTCGCCCCGGCTCACGAGTGGCGCCTGGAATTCCGGCCACAGTGGCGGCGCGTCGAAATCGGGACGCGCTTCTTCCGGTGGCGCGTCAGGCGGCGCGACGGCCGGTGCGGTGGCGCCGCGGCTCGCCGGCGCCGTCGTCGTCCAGCTTGCGCGTCGCGCCCGAACCCAGCTCGCCGCCGCCTCTGCGGCCCTGATCAGATCGGCGTCGCGTTCCGGCACTTCGTCGTGCATCGCAGACCCAAACTATAATTGGTTCCGCTTCACCGCGATCCGCAATCGCGGCGCCGCTCCACCGGCTGACGCCTTTGTCCGAAACGGTCCGAAAGCACCTCGCCGCCACCGCCCAGCGCGAGCTCGACACCCTCCGTGCCGAGCTCGATACGCGCCTGTCGGCGCTCGAGGCGGCGCTCACCCAACCGGATCCGAACCGTTCGCTCGAGGACCTCGTCCTCGATCTCGCGCGTGTCGCCAGCGCGGAGGCCGTGTCGTCCTCGCAGCGCAAGACGCTCGAAGTGCAGCTGCAGGAGGAAGAGCGGGCGGCCGCCTTCGCGGATCTCCGGCGGGCCCTCGAATCGGAAACCGCCATCAGCCAGTCGCTTCGGATCGAGCTCGAACAGGCGCGGAAGATGGTCGAAGCCGAGCGGGCGGCGCACGCACGGCTGCGTGCCGAGTCGGACGACGATCGGAAGCTGCTCGAAGAGGGACGCGCGGCGGCCGCGGCATCCAGCCGCCAGCTCCAGGAGCTGGAACACGCGTTGAAGAGCGAGCGCGCACGTCGCACCGTGCTCGAATCCGACATTGACGCCGCCCGGCTCCAGGTCGATCAGTCGGGACGCCAGCTCGAAGACGAACGGGCCACGATTGCCCGTCTGCGCCTGGAGGCCGACGACGTCAGGCGTTCGCTCGACGAGGAGCGCGCGGCGGCCGCCGCCTCCAACCGCCGCGTCGAAGACATCGAGCACACCCTGAGCGAGGAGCGTGCCCGCATCGCGCAGGCCGAATCAGTCGCTAGCGGGTTGCGTAACGACCTCGATCGCACCACCGCCGCGCTCGATGCCGAACGCGAAAGCGCCGCGCGGTTGCGGACGGAGCTCGACGGCCTTGGCACGTCGCTCGAGGACGAACGCCAGACCGCCGGCGCGGCTCGCAGTCACGCCGAGGATTTGGAACGGAGGCTGACCGGCGAGCGTGCCCGCGTCGCCGTGCTCGAATCGGACGTGAAGGGCGCACGCCACGAGCTCGAACAGGCCGCGGCCGCACTTGCGGCTGAACGCGAGACGGCCGAGCGCCTGCAGTTCGACATCGAGGAGGCGCGAAAGGCGCTCCAGGAAGAGCGCGCCACCCTCGCCGGCGTGCGCCAGCAGCACGAGGAGGTTGAGCAGACGCTTCAGAAAGAGCGCGAGAGCGCGGCCACGCTCAAGTCCGATACCGAGGCGTTGTGGGGCGAGCTCGAGCAGGCGGGGAACAACCTCGAGGCCGAGCGCGCGCGGGCGGGGACGCTCGATTCCGAGCTGAATACGACGCGCACCGAGATCGCGCGGCTCAACGACGCGCTCGCCGCGGCGCAACGCGATTTGACCAGTGAGCACCGCGCTCTCGAACAGCATGCCGTCGCCGAAGAAGCGCACCGCAAGGCGGTGGCAGCCCTCGAACAGCGATGTGCCGAGCTCGATCGCCAGTGCAGCGCGGCCGCGTCACGAGCGTCGGACGCGGAGAACGAGCGCGACACGCTCGCCGCCACACTCGACGTCCAGCGGCAGGAAGCGGCCGCGGCGCAGGCCGAGGCCGAAACGCGCATCGCGGCGATCGAAGCGAATCGGGCGACGAAGGACGCGGATCGCAGCCGCTCGGCGAAGGCGAAGGAGAAGGCCGACGCGCGCGCCGACGCCGCGGATCGCGAACGCGAAGCCCTGACGGCGACGCTGGAAGCCGAGCGTCAGGAAGCGGCCACCGTCCGGGCCGCGCTCGAGGCGAAGGCGGCCGCGGCGGTCGCAGACAGGGACCAGCTCGCTGCACACCTCGAATCCGCGGAACAGATGTTGGAGAGCATGCGGGCGGCCGTCGAAGGGCGGCTCGAGGCGATCGATGCAGGCCACAAACGATCCGTGCAGGCCCGCGAGGAAGCGGAAGCGCGTGCCGAGGCGGCGATGCGCGAGCGCGACGCGCTCGCCGCCGACCTGGAAGGCGCCCGGCGGACGGCGAAACCGGATTCCGATGTGGCCAAGCAGCTCGAGGCGGCGATCGAACGGATTCGCCTCCTCGAGCTCCAGCTGTTCGAGCGCGATCGAGGGCCGCGCGACAAGGACATCGAGGTCACCTCTCTCCTCGACCCGACGCCGTCGCCGCCGTCGGAGCTCACCGGTCAGAAGGCACGTCGCTACGCCTTTCCTGCCTCGACCAACATTCGAATCGACCGCGAATCCGGCCAGCTGGTCGATCTCTCCGTGACGGGCGCGCAAGTCATCTGCAAAACGTCACCCGAGGTCGGGCGGCTCGTCAGGCTGACCCTGCTGTCGGACGAGGTGCCCTGCTTTGCGGAGGGAAGGCTGTTGTGGGCGAGGCGTGAGCAGACCGCAAAAGGCCGTCCCTTCAGGTATCGCGTCGGGCTCGTGTTCACTTCCGTCGACGAAGCGAAGATCGAAGCCTTCATCAAGGCCCATTCTGTGAGCTGACCTCAGCCGCACATTCCTGGTCAGCCGTTTGCTCTATCGATCGATGTTCATGTGGCGGTTGACCGGTCTGGCCGTGCTCCTTACGACGTTGTCATTGCCCCCAGCGGCGGCGGCGGCAACGCCGGATCTTGCGGCGCTGACTGCACGGATCGAGCAGATCGTCAGGTCGTCGCCAGGCGACGTTGGCGTGGCGCTCGCTCACGTCGAGTCCGGGGCACGACTCTCAATTCACGGTGATCAACGCTTCCCGATGGCGAGCGTTTACAAGTTGCCAATCGCCATCGAAGCCCTAGCCCAGGTAGCGGAGGGCAAGCTCGAGCTTTCCCGCCCGGTCACGTTGGGGCCCAACGATATCCGCGCCTGCTGCACGTTGTCCCGCCGCTACCCCCGCGGCGGCGTCACGCTGACGCTCCGCGACCTGATCGAGCTGATGATGATCGAGAGCGACAACAGCGCGGTCGATGCCGTGTTGAAGCTGGTTGGGGGGCCGGCGGTGGTCGAACGGCGTCTGCGCGCACAAGGCTTCAAGGACATCAACATCAACCGCTACGACGCCCAGATTTCGCTCGAGATGTGCGGTGTCCGCGAGGTCGTCGCCGAATCGGACTGGACGCTGCAGCTGCAGCGCCGCCTGATTGCAGGTGTTACTCCGGAAGATCTGCGCGCCGCGCGCGAGCGCTATACCACCAGCGATCCGCGGGACACCTCGACGCCTGACGATATGGCGGCGCTGCTCGTCAGACTGCAGCGCGGCGACCTGCTGCGGTGGCCGTACGGCGAGCAGTTAATCGATCGCATGTCGCACGCGAAAACCGGCCCGCGCCGGCTGAAGGCCCGATTACCGCCCGACACCGTTGTCGCCCACAAGACGGGGACGACCGACGTCGTCATCAACGACGTTGGCATCATCACGCTCCCGGAGGGCGGCGGCCACCTGGTCCTGGCGGTGTTCGTCAAGAACGGCGGCCGCGGACCGATGCAGCACACGATCGCGGAGATTGCCGCGGCGTCGTACGAATCGTTCACCGGCAAGCGATTGTCGCCACTGCCGCCGCCCAAAGCGATCAAGGCCTCGAGGAAAACACCCGGCCGCCAGCACCGAGCGGCGAAGTAAGGCCCGGCCGGCAGGTCCGCGTTCGGCCAAGGCGACGGCGAGACCGGCCTATACTCTCAATCATGGCGGGCGGCGCGCAGGCGTTCTCCCCGGCGTCACGTGAACGGCTGACCGACTACGATCTCGATCGCTTTCCCGACGACACGCTCTTCCACCGGCTGGCGCGCGCCGTGTGCCACGCTGGATGCCTTCCCCGCAAAGAGCTGTTCGAAGCGTGGGAAACGGCGCGGCGGGCCCGGCGGCTCTTCCGCGGCGGACGCGTGTTCGACCTTGCCGGCGGACACGGTCTGCTCGCCCACGTGATGCTGCTGCTCGACGATTCGTCTCCTCGCGCGATCGTCGTCGACACGACGCTGCCGCCGTCACAGGTCACGCTGCACGAGGCGCTGTTGACGGCCTGGCCGCGGCTGCGCGGCCGGATCGAGTTCGTCGAGGGCCCCATCGATGCGGTGGAAATGCTGCCGGCGGACCTCGCTGTTTCGAGCCATGCGTGCGGCGACCTGACCGACCGTGTGCTGGAATGCGCCGTCACCGCGCGCGCGCGCGTCGCTGTCTTGCCGTGTTGTCACGATTTCGCGACGTGCGATGCGGGTCACCTTGCCGGATGGGTTGAACGGTCGCTCGCCATCGATCTCCTGCGAGCCATGCGTCTCGAGCAACAGGGTTATCGGATCTGGACCCAGACGATCCGTTCCGAAATCACGCCCAAGAATCGGCTGCTGCTCGGCGCACCCCAATGACGGTGACCACGCGCCAGCGGCTGCGTGCCGCCGCCGTCGTGACCTTCGTCGCCGCCATCGCCGCGCTGCTGTCCCCTCTGCGAGCGACACGACAAGTACAGTCGCCGCCAGATTCGCCGCTGACGCTGTGGTATCGCCAGCCGGCGCATGAATGGGTCGAAGCGCTGCCGATCGGCAACGGCCGGCTCGCGGGCATGGTGTTCGGCGGCATCGAGCACGAACGCATTCAGCTCAACGAAGATACGTTGTGGGCCGGCGGACCGTACGATCCGGCAAATCCGCAGGCGCTCGACGCGCTGCCGATCGCCCGGCGATTGATCTTCGCCGGGAAGTATGGCGAGGCGCACGCGCTTGTCGCCGAGAAGATGCTCGGACGGCCGGTGCGGCAGATGCCATTTCAGCCGGTCGGCGATCTCCTGCTGACGTTTCCCGCCGCGGTAAGCGTCGACGGCTACCGGCGGGAGCTGGACCTCGATTCAGCGGTCGCGCGCGTGACGTACGGGTCGGACGGCGTGCGCTTCGTTCGCGAGGTCTTTTCGAGTCCCGTCGACCAGGTCATCGCGGTCCGGCTCACGGCCGATCGGCCCGGTCGCATCAACGTCACGGCAGGGATGAGCACGCCGCAGGACGCGACGATCGCGACCGAGGACGGCGGGGCCATCGTGATGCGTGGCGTCAACGCCGAGAGTCAGGGCATCAAGGGTGCGCTGAGGTTCGAAGCCCGCGTGCGCGTCGTGGCACAGGGTGGGGCCGTTTCGTCGGACAGGACATCGATCGCCGTGACGGGCGCGGATACGGTGACGCTCCTGCTGGCCGCCGCGACGAGCTTCAAGAGCTTCAAGGACGTCACCGGCGATCCGCGCGCCGTGACGACGTCGCAACTGGCGGCGGCCGGCGCCAAATCGTTCGACGCGCTGCTCCAGGCGCACGTTACGGAGCACCGGCGTCTCTTTCGACGCGTCACGCTCGATCTCGGGAGCAGCGAGGCGGCCAGGCAGCCGACCGACGAACGCATCAGGGATTTCACGCGCGGTGGAGATCCGCAGCTGGCGGCGCTGTACTTTCAGTTTGGACGCTACCTGCTGATCTCGAGCTCCCGTCCGGGTTCACAGCCAGCGACTCTCCAAGGCGACTGGAACGATCAGATGAAGCCGCCCTGGGAAAGCAAGTACACGATCAACATCAACACCGAGATGAACTACTGGCCGGCTGAATCGACGAATCTGTCGGAGCTCGTGGAGCCGCTGACGCGGCTGGTGCTCGACCTGGTCGAAACCGGCGCGCGCACGGCAAAGGTCCAGTACGGCGCGCGTGGATGGGTGGCGCACCACAACACGGATCTGTGGCGTGCCTCGGCGCCCGTTGACGGTCCGGCGTCGGGAATGTGGCCGACCGGAGGCGCGTGGCTCTGCCAAACGCTCTGGGAGCATTTCGAGTACACGCGCGATCGCAGCTATCTCGCACGCATCTATCCCGCGCTGAAGGGTGCGTCGGAGTTTTTCCTCGACACGCTCGTCGAAGAACCGGCGCACAAGTGGCTCGTCACCGTCCCGTCCGCCTCGCCGGAGAACCGGCACCCGTTCAACAACACCACGCTGACGGCCGGTCCCGCGATGGACATGCAGATTCTCCGGGATCTGTTCACAAACACCGTTCGCGCCGCCGAGATCCTGTCCGTCGATCGTCCGCTGCGTGACGAGCTGGCCGCCGCGCGGGCGCGGCTGGCGCCGAGTCAGATTGGCAAGGCCGGCCAGCTGCAGGAATGGCTCGAAGACTGGGACATGGAAGCTCCGGACCTGCATCACCGGCATGTCTCGCACTTGTACGCGCTGTATCCGAGCGCGCAGATCACCGTCCGCGGAACGCCGGCGCTCGCGACCGCCGCGCGCAAGTCACTCGAGATTCGTGGCGACAACGCTACTGGCTGGGGCCTCGGCTGGCGGCTCAATTTGTGGGCACGTCTCCACGACGGAGACCATGCGTACACGATTCTCGAGCGCCTGTTGAGCCCCGAACGCACGTACCCCAACATGTTCGATGCGCACCCGCCGTTTCAGATCGACGGCAACTTCGGCGGCACGGCCGGGATTGCGGAGATGCTGCTCCAGAGTCACGCGGGAGAGATCGAGCTCCTGCCGGCGCTGCCGAAGGCGTGGCCGACCGGTGCCGTCACCGGTTTGCGCGCGCGCGGCGAGCTCGAAGTGGCCCTCAGCTGGAAGGACGGCGTCCTGATATCCGCAACGGTGCGTGCATTCGCCGGCCAGACCATTCGATTGCGCCATCGCGACGTAACACGAACGGTCAACCTCGCGGACGGACAAACGTATCACTGGTAAAGGCTATGCACCGAGCGCTGTGGCTCGACTCGGCCCCACCGCCGGGAGCGTGATTCGGCTGGTCGTTCAGCAGTCCAGCGGCATGGCCGGACTCGGCGCGGCCATTGGCGGTGTGGTGGCGTTTGCCGTGATACGAACGCTGAGGGCCATCGTACGGTTCCGACAGTCTCGCTCGTCGACGTCGTCGCGTTCATTGCCGGCCTCGCAGCGGTCATGGCTGCGACGGCGATCGCCGCCAATCAGCCGGCGGGCGCGCGATACGCGTCGACCCGGCCCAGGCACTTCGCGCAGACGGCTGACCCGTTTTTGGCGCGGGGGTGGCATATAGTGCGTATCGCATGGACACCTC
>Ga0105248_10005228_pt1 | contig 14297 bp, 11 predicted proteins | sample KBSS34metaG_FD_81524 | JGI IMG/M metagenome (GOLD analysis project Ga0105248, IMG submission 81524) | Switchgrass rhizosphere microbial communities from Kellogg Biological Station, Michigan, USA - KBS S3-4 metaG | ecosystem: Host-associated > Plants > Roots > Rhizosphere > Soil | place...
CACAAATGCAAAAAACGGCTGCGCATGAGCGCAGCCGTTCAGCCATTCGGATCTATCAGGGGCGTGATGGCAACTTCGGCGCCGGAGTGGGCGCAGAACTGGATACATACGCTGCGATCACGTCCAGTCTCGCTTTGAACGGATCTTTCTCTGCTACTGGTCCGTTCTCGGTGAAATCCATCACCATGTCGGTTGCGGGCGAGTACCGTGGCCAGGCCGGCGAGTTGCCCGTGCTGGGATCGCCGGTCTTGGCAAATGACACCCAGTAACTCAACATCGCCTGCGCAGTCTTTTCATCCTCGGGCGCGAGTTCGCTTCCATACTTCGCCTGCACGGTATCGAAGACAAAAGGTATCTCTGTTGCATGCGGCGCACCCGGCCATTTGCTGCGCATGGACTTTGCGACATAGGAAAACCTGTACACGTAGGCAGGGAGGCCTTGCGAAGCGAATACGCTGGCAACGAAACGAGCGGGCTCGACCATGAATCGATCCATGGAGACTTGGTACTGCACCACCTTCAAGTCGCCCTTTCCTGTCGGATCGTAGGCCGCGATCGCCTTCTCTCGATCAGCGCGGAATGGAGCGAACAGCTCTTCCTTATCCCGCGCAAATCCGAAGCCAATATCCATGCTGTTGGTCCCGATTATCAGTGGGACATGCCGACCTGCGCCGGAAAGGTAGACGGATTGCGGATCTGCAAGAACCACGCGGCCGTCGATAAAGGGCCCTGCATATCCGGGTTGATTCATCGTTGAAATGTTGAGATTGCCGAGCACCTTTTCGGCCGAGAGTTGCCGCAACTTGTCCAGTGCGTCCTTATCCGTTCCATCCACTCCAACGCTGCGTGCGAACTCGATGCCAACCGATTCAGCTGAGGCAGGCCCGTTAGGCAGTGCAGTGTTGAGGTAGCGCTGTCCGCCAAGGTTGGTGCGGCCGCCCCCGGACTCAATGATCGCTCTCGAGAATAATCCTTGCGACAGAGGCGAGGTGAGCAACATGCTTACCGAGAATCCGCCAGCAGACTCGCCAAATACGGTCACGTTGCCGGGGTCACCGCCGAACGCGCTGATGTTTTTTTTCACCCACTGCAACGCGGCGATCTGGTCCATGAAGCCGTAGTTGCCCACCATCCTGTCGGCATTCTGCTTTGTGAGCTCAGGAAACGCGAAGAAGCCGAAGCGGCCCAGGCGATAGTTGGCGCTGACAAAAACCACGCCCTTTTCGGCGAACTTGCTGCCGGTATACACCTCGGGGGAGCTGCCTCCATTGACGAAGCCACCACCATAGATCCAGAACATGACCGGCAGCTTCGCGTCCGTCCTGGTTCCGGCGGGACGCCATACGTTGAGATAGAGGCAATCTTCTGCCGGCTTGGTGCCGAGCGGAGCAGCGTCGCTGGGGAACGGCACCTGCATGCAATCTGCGGAGTAGGCGTTGGCCTGGCGCACATCGGACCAAGGCTGCGCAGGCTGCGGAGCGCGCCAGCGAAGTTCACCGACCGGAGGCGCGGCAAACGGCACGCCCTTGAATGATTCGACAGGTCCCTGCGTAACGCCCTGCAACTTGCCTGAATCGATGCCGACTACGCCGGGCTGTGAAAACAAGGGGGACACAGCCAGTAAAGCGATTGCCGCCACGGCGAACTTCTTCAAACCATCCATTTACAGCCTCCGGAACCCACTGCTTTTTGCGATGCACGCGACTATAACAGTGCCCGGATGCATGAGTACAATTCATTGATTCGAACGGAATAATCGGATTTGCCGATCACCTGTTTTTCTTGCTTGGGTGCGCGGACGATGCGCCTTGGCCTTCACGCTTTCTAACACCAAGTTTGTGCAGAAGATGGCGCACCAGGCTCTCAGAGGCAGGTGACAGGGTTGAATCTCTCCTCTGCAGCAACTCAATCTGGCGGTTCGCAAAGCGGTTGTGGAATGGAACTATCATGATGTCAGAAGTGTCGGTGCCGGCTGCCGTCTCCGGCAGGATGGCTATCCCCAGCTTGGCGCGAACAAAGGCTAGGGCAGTGGGCATGAAATTTGTCACATAGCGAATGTCGAGGAGCAACCGCTCGCGATGTGCGATGGCCTCAACTGCCTCTCTCACACTGCTAGCCCGCCCCGGCAAGATCAATCCGTGGGCTGAAGCCTCGCGAATAGTAACGCTGTGCTTCTCCGCAAGCGGGTGCCCCGGAGGCGTAAAGACAACCAAACGATCCTGAAACAGTGGAGTCGCATGAAGCTCCGCATCGCGCCCGTGAAGGGTCCCGATGCCGAAGTCGACCTCTCGCTTGAGCACAGCTTCACGCACGCGTTCCGCGATCACGTCGGAGATTTGCACGCGGATGCCTGGATAACTCTCGAGGAAACTTCGTACCAGTTCCGGAAGCGGCCCTGCGCACACCGTGGGAAGAGCAGCGATGGATACAAAGCCGGTGGAGGCGGAACTCAGGTCGCGTGCATGCTCAACAATGTTTTGCGCATCATTGAGTAATCGTTGCAGCGGACCGAATACGTCCTTGCCGGCGGCGGTGAGAGTCACTCCCCGCTTGTTTCTGTCGAAAAGACGGACGCCCAGGCTCTCCTCGAGTTGTTGCACCTGGACAGTCAACGCCGACTGCGAAACATGCAGATCGCTGGCAGCGCGTGTGAAGTTGCGCGTCTCTGCAATTTTGAGAAAAGCACGAATGTAACGGAGCTCGTGAATCATCGGAAATCCCGATTATAGGCTTCTGATTTATGCAATGTACATATTGAGACACAGCTCTCTATACTCGCACTATTCGCGAAAGGGCTGCACCAACGGTCGCTGAGCATGCTTGCCATCTGGGGTCTGATCACTATCCTCGGCATGATCGTGGCAATCGCCAGCCGCCGCGTCTCGCCGCTGGTTGCACTCTTCCTGTTCCCGGTAACCGCCTGCCTGGCGGCCGGCTTCGGGTTGAATACCGCCCAGTTCGCGCTCTCCGGGCTGATATCGATCGCACCTGTGGTGGCGATGTTCCTGTTCGCCATCCTGTTCTTCGGTGTTTTGACCGATGCGGAAACAATTGAGCCATTCGTCAGAATCCTTCTTCGCGGCATCGGCAAAAACCCCGTGCTCATCGTTCCGGGCACTGCTCTGCTTGCACTGCTGCTCCACCTCGACGGCTCCGGCGCAGTTGTATTTCTGGTTGCCATTCCCACTCTGCTGCCGCTGTATCAAGAACTCGGGATGGATCGCAGAATCCTGGCATGCGCGGTATCGCTGGCCGCAGGCGTGAACTTTCTGCCATGGACGGGACTCACAATTCGCGCCGTCAGCGCGCTCCATACCATTCCCATAGCTTTGTTCAAGCCTCTCATTCCTGTTCAGATTATTGGCCTTGTTTACGTTTTCGCTGTTGCGTCGTATCTCGGGCGCAAAGAGAGCAGGCGCATTGGTCAAACGAATTCAAAGGTCATGCCAACGAGCGCAATGGCGACGATCGCTTCTCGCGGCACCCGTGTTCGCTTTGCCTGCAATTTGATTCTCGCCGCAGCAGTGCTCAGCCTGGTGATCAGCGGCAAGATTGAGCCCGCAATCGCGTTTATGCTGGGCACGATGCTTGCTCTGCTGCTCAACTTCAGAACAGTGCGCGAACAGAGCGCGGCCATTGATCGTCACGCGAAAGCGGCGTTCTCTATGTGTGCCATTCTCTGCTCGGCCGGCGTGTTCACGGGGATACTGAAAGGCAGCGGCATGCTCGCCGCCATGGCCAAAGCCTCAATCGCACACATACCGCCAGGGTTCGCCCCGCACATTCCCGTGGTGCTCGGCCTGATTGCAATGCCGCTCAGTCTGCTGTTCGATCCTGACTCTTTTTACTTCGGAATTCTCCCTGTGCTTGCTACCACCGTTCAGGGCTTTGGACTGCCTGCGGCTAGCGTCGCGGAAGCCGCGCTGCTGGGACAGATGACCACTGGCTTCCCCGTAAGTCCGCTGACGCCGGCGACGTTTCTTGTGACCGGTCTGAGCGAAATCGAGTTGAGCACGCATCAACGATTCGCCGGCCCATTCCTTCTGGGAGCGTCTGTCCTAATGACGATTGCGGCCGTCTTGTTTCACGTCATACCGCTGTAGCGTCGCAATATCGATGCCACACGCAAAGCGCCAACGTTTTCATAATTCCGACGAAGCTGGTAAAGAGGGCTTGTTCAGGAGATTGCAGATGAAGAAGATCAGAATCGGCGCGGGAGCAGGTTTTTCCGGAGATCGCATTGAGCCTGCGGTGGAACTCGCCGAAAAAGGACATCTCGACTTCCTTGTCTTCGAGTGCCTGGCGGAGAGAACAATCGCGCTGAGTCATCTTCGCAAGCGCGAAGATCCTGATGCTGGCTTCGACCCGCTTCTCAGCGAACGCATGCATGCTGTTTTGCCGGCATGCCGCCGAAATGGCGTGCGTGTGATCAGCAACATGGGCGCCGCCAATCCGCGTGCGGCTGCGCGGGAGACAATTAAGATCGCTCGAAGATTAGGTTTTCACGGTTTACGGGTCGCATGTATCGAGGGCGATGACGTTCTGCACCTCAAAGATGCCTTCATGCCTTTCGAGGATCAGCCGCTTCCGGCTGACACGACGATCATTTCGGCGAATTCATATTTGGGCGCTGACGCCCTGGCTGAGGCGCTGGCTGGCGGTGCAGATGTTGTTCTGACAGGAAGAGTGGCTGACCCCTCGCTGTTCCTGGCAGCACTAATACACGCGTTTGGATGGGAGAAGGAATCGTGGGACTTGATGGGCCAGGGCACCGCTGTGGGCCACCTGTTGGAATGCGCCGGGCAACTCACAGGCGGTTACTTTGCGGATCCCGGATATAAAGATGTACCGAATCTGGATCGGCTTGGGTTCCCGCTGGCAGAAGTGAGCGAAGACGGCTCCGCTCTCCTGACCAAGGTTGAGGAATCAGGCGGGCTCATCACTCTGCAGACCTGCCGCGAGCAGATTCTATACGAGGTTCTGAACCCGTCCTCGTACATAACGCCCGACGTGATTGCGGACTTCACAGAGATCCGCTTCGAACAGGAGGCACCTGGCGCAATGCGTGTGTCCGGTGCAAAGGGGAAACCGCGTCCACAGGAGTACAAAGTCTCAATTGGAGTTGATGACGGATTGATCGCTGAAGGTCAGATCTCATATGCCGGACCGGGCGCGCTTGAGCGAGCCGAGTTAGCACGGCAGATCCTTGAAAAGCGCCTCGCGCGGACCGGTTCACAGGATCTAAGGATCGACCTGATCGGCCTGAGCTCAATGCACGGCACGCCGCCGGATTGGCCCGCACCCTACGAAATGCGGCTGCGAACTGCGGCACGATTCACGCACGAGATGGATGCGAAGCGCCTGACACGTGAAGTGGAGAGCCTCTACCTCAACGGGCCTGCCGCAGGCGCGGGAGTCACCGTCGCGGTGCGGGAGAACGTCGCTATCGTGCCGGCCCTCATCGCGCGTGAACTCGTCAACCCAATCATCTCGATGGAGGTGGCATGATGAAGCTGCGAACCATTGCCCATACGCGCGCTGGCGATAAGGGCAACCTTGTCAACATTTCCGTGTTCGCATATCGCGATGAGGACTACGCGACGCTGATTGAGCGCGTGACGGAGGAGCGTGTGAGCGAACTGTTTCGCGAACACATCACGAGGCCGGGCACACGATATTGCGTCCCGAATCTTTGCGGACTCAATTTCGTGTTGCAGCGCCGGCCAACAGATAGCGTCACCCGCTCCTTGCGTCTCGACGCGCACGGGAAGAGTCTCAGCTCACTCATGCTTTCATTGGAGATCTGACCAGATGAGATCTGCCTACATCGTCCCGGACCAACCTCCCGCCGTCGGAGGGATCGGACAACCTCCGTTATCACCTCAGATTTGTTAGTGAGTAGCCAGGAGCGGGCAAGCGCCCGCCACCCGGCTCCAAAGAACTGACGATTGACGACTGACAGTTGTTTTACGCTGTGAGAGATTTGTTTACATTGACCTTGATCTGCTTGGGCTGGGCCTCTGGCCTCTTCTTAAGCCCGAGCCTCAGCACGCCGTTTTCGTACTTGGCATCGATATTTTCCGTTTCAACTGTCGTCGGCAGAGTAAAGGCGCGGAAGAAGCTACCATAGCGCCGCTCGATGCGATGGAAGTTCTCTTCCTTTTCTTCCTTCTCGAACTTGCGCTCGCCCTTTACGGTCAGCGTGTTGTTCTCCACGCTCACGTCGAGGTCCTTCTCCTGCATGCCGGGCACGTCGACCTTCAGGACGATCTTTTTTTCGTCCTCGTAGATGTCGACGGCGGGCATGAAATTGCTTGTCGTCATCGAACTCTCGCTCTCATTGAAATCGCGGAAAAGGGAATTGACACGATTCTGCAGTGCTGCAACTTCACGGAACGGGTCCCAACGGGTGATTGCCATAGCTTTTCTCCTTCACGGTAAATCAAAGAATTTGACTGAAGCGGGGCGGAAATCTAGCCGCTCCAATCTATCTGCCAAAAACTATAGCATAAACAAATCAACAAATATGAGCGTGAAACAATCATATCTAAGCGAAATATGCACGTGTATTATTTTCAATCAGTTATGGAATTGTTGAACAGCCAGCAATGCATAGACCCCGAATCGTGGGGCTCAAACTTGACCGGTGCTGATATCGAAAAGAGAGCATTTTATAATGTGGAGTGGGAGTGAAGTATGTTTCCTCGTAGCTACTACGCGGTGTTGCGCGTGCCGGAGGACGCTGATCCCGCTGCCATACGGCATGCCTACAGAACTCTTGTCCGCCGTTTCCATCCAGACGCCGGAATCGGCTCATCCGCACAGAAGTTCCGAGAAGTGACGGAAGCCTACGACGTTCTGAGCGACCCGCAACGACGGCAAGACCATGATGTTGATTTGGCCCGGAGCCGAGCACATTTCCGCGTGCAGCCGGAACCGCTGATTCCCCAAACACCGACGCATGTTGTGTTTCGTCCTTTCCGTGTACCGCCGGAGCCGCTGATTTCCGAGATATCGAGGCGTGCTGTTCCTTCGGCGTTTGGGATTGACCAGGAAATTGCCCGCGTGTTTCAGATGATGGAAGACGTGTTCGGGCAAATTTGGTGAGCCACGCCGAGCATCGAACTTAGAGTTCCAAGTCCTCTACTGTTCTTGCGTGGTTCTGGGCAGCTAGGTTTCAGCAGAGCCGCGATTTTTACGCTGTGTGGCGACTGCGAGAACCGATGGATTCCGCCCAGCTTTTTATGTCCGCATAAATTTGGAGATTTCGCTTCCGAAAAGCTTCAACTTCCTGCCTAAGATTCTCAGCATCTTGGGCCAACAGACTTGCGCGCAGACGCTCGAGATCGATCACTCACGATCAAGGTCGGTCTGATAAGTAACGCTCAGCTCTGAAGGATTCAACAAAAACCAGTACCGTCCTCGATGTACCAAGGTTCCACTGACCCGAACCGTTCTTCCAAGTCTGTGCGCCTCCACTGCCTTGATGTAATCGACTGGTTTGAGAGAAAGCCGCCCAGGCAAATGTGGATGCAGCCAACATTACTAAAACGAAAATCCGGGTTCTTCCGATCATGATCACCGTCACTTCCGAACACCAATTCGATCGTTTGAATCAATTCTTTTTATCGATGTGCTCTGTCCAGTGCTGCGCTTCGCAGTCTCGTGATGATTTGCAGGTTGGCTCGTTGACGTCCGTACAACGAGTTGTGGCATGGCTATCTGCAACTGCGTTTTCAGAGCCCTGCCATGCTCTCCGGCCTTGATTGCCTCCAGCGTCCATCGGACAGCCTGCAGTCCCATCTCCCGCAGCGGCTGGTGAATCGTCGTGATCGCAGGCGTCGCCAGCATCGCTGGAAGGACATCGTCGAAGCCCACAACAGAGCAGTCTTCCGGAACGCGAATTCCTGCTTCGGTCAATCCGCGCACCACTCCGAGCGCCGTCAGATCATCGAAAGCGACCACGGCGGTGAAAGGACGCTGCGACTCCATCATCTGCTTGACGAACTGCCTTCCGCCTTCAAAGCCGAAGGCCGAGTCCATCTGGTTGGGCAGCTGCCTCACGAGTTGCGGATCGAGGTCGAGGCCTCCCTCTGCGGCTGCCCGCTTCACTCCGGCCCAGCGTCGCTCGCTGTCAAACAACTCCCCGGGCCCTCGAATTACAGCAATATCTCTGTGCCCAAGTTCGATGAGGTGCTGCATCGCCAGCGCACCGCCCGCCTCGTTATCAACGAAAAGGGAACTGATCTTCCTTTCCGTCATGTCGCGTCCAATTATGACGATCGGGACCTGGTTCTTCTTGATGTCTGCCAGCAGGTTTGTCTCTTCGAATATCCAACTCGCGATCACGATCACGGCTTCGGCGCGACGCTCGAGAATCATCTTCAGGTAGCTATCGAAAACTTTGCGCTGCGTCTGCGTATCCATGAGCAACGGGAGATAATTTCCCGGTTGCAGGCCGGATTGAATCCCACGCACGATGGGAATGCAGAAGGGGTCGGACAAATCGAAGGCCAGCACCGCAATTGTCTGGCTGCGCCTGCGCCGCAGCGATCGGGCGTAAGCATCTGGATGGTAGCCAAGGTGCCGGGCCATTTCGCGAATCTTCTCGCGCGTCGATAGTGCGACATTCTGCGAGAGCGGAGCTTCGCTCAGCACGATCGATACCGTTGAGACTGAATACCCGCAGGCTCGCGCAATATCAAGCAGCGTGACATGGCCGGATCGTCGCTGCACCATCTCTTGCCCTCCTCGCCTGTGTCACTCCAGCTGGCTCTACTGCTGCTCAGCCCATTCTGGCCAGAGCGCTTCTGCACAGCCGCACTTCACTTCAAGCGGAATCCCTACGAGGGACAAGCATTTTTCAGCTTGACAGCATGAACGAACAATCTTACCCTCGCTTGTCAAGAGATTCAAACGTTTGAATGAGGGCGTTTGAAACTTGGGGGCTAGCCATGATGACCCGACGTCAGCGGGCTTCGTCCGCCCGGATCTTCCTCTTTCCCTTACTGCTCTTCTCTCTCTCCGCAATTGCGTTTGCCCAGGCGGGCAGGGGAGCAATCAGCGGCTTGATCACCGATCCCTCCGGCGCGATCATCCCCGGCGCCAGGATCACCGCTCTGAATCAAGCCACGGGAGTCAAGGTCGCGGCCGAATCCTCCGCGGCCGGTCTCTACTCGTTTGTTTCGCTGTCGCCCGGTCAATACGAAGTCAGCGTGACCGCCTCGGGCTTCGCGACCGCTGTGCACAAAAACATCGCCGTCAGCGTCGACCAGGTTTCTTCGGTCAACATCGTGCTTAGCATGGGCGCCGTCAGCGAGGTGGTCTCCGTCAATGCTTCCTCTTCGCTGGTTGAAACCACCAACTCCACCGTGGGCCAGTTGATTTCGAGCGACGTAATTAATCGCGTCCCCCTCGTAACACGCGATGTCTTCCAGCTTGTCCAGTTGAGTGCTGGAGTGCTACCCACCAACGGCACCCCGAATGCCTCCGATACCTCGGGAATCTTCAATTCGCGTCCCGGCGTTGACGTTTCGGCCTACACCATCAATGGCGCGCTTCAAGGGTCCGTAGGTTACATGCTCGATGGCAGCCCGCTCGGCATCGCCGAAAATAACGCAGCCAGCATTATGCCCGCTTTCCAGGTTCCTGAAGATGGCGTCCAGGAGTACCGCGTCGAGACGCAGAACACGCCCGCAACCTACGGCAGCGGCGGCGCTGGCGTGATCAGTCTCGTCAGCAAGTCCGGCGGCAACCAGTTTCACGGCGATGCTTTTGTCTACCTCCGTCCCAACACCCTCGCCGCCAACGACTACTTCAACAAGCTGAACAATCCCGGCAGCTCGACTCCGGACTACCACCGCTATCAGGAGGGAGGCTCATTCAGCGGTCCGATCCTTCACCAGAAGCTCTTCTTCTTTGGTGACTTCGAAGCCACCCAACAGCAGCAATACGATTCTGGTGGCACATTCACCGTTCCCACCGAGGCAGAGCGTACCGGCGACTTCTCGGCTGATTCATTCACCATCTACAACCCTCTCGTGCCCGACAACGAAGATGGAACGCGTCAGCCCTTCGACAACAACATCATCCCGAGAGGAAACGTGAATCCGATCGCGCAGGGATTCGCCTCCAACTACCCGAAGCCCAACAACCCCGGAACGGGACCGTACCACATAGGCAATCTCTATCTCCCGGGCCTCGATCCCTACGACGCAAAGAAATTCGATGTCCGGATCGACTATGCGCCGAGTGAAAAGCAGCGGATGTTTGGCCGCTTCTCTTTCGGCCGCCTCTTCTTTTCGAATGCCAATTTCTATGACAGCATGTACGACTCGCTCTATTACCAGAACATTACGAATGCCTGGAATGTTCTTCTTGCCTACGACTATGCGCTGACTCCGCGCTCCGTCCTCCAGCTCCGCTACTCGTTTACCCGACATTTCGAAGATCAGACCGGGGATCCAAGGCAGGACAACGTAGATATAACCACGTTGGGATTTCCGCAGTCTCTTGCCGACGAGGTCCTGTACAAGACGTTGCCCGTTATCAACTTCGGCAATTTCACTTCGCCCATTGGTGGAACCAACAACTGGGACACATTTATCTTTGCGAGTGAGAACAGCGATGTCGGCGCGACCTACACAACTGTACTTGCGAAGCACGACCTGGCAACCGGCGTGGAATATCAGAAGAAGTTCATGAACATCGGCCAGCCGCCCTTCCCCGCAGGCCAGTATGTCTTCGATAGCACGGCGACCAGTTCGACCACCTTCGCCGACGATGGAAGCGACTTCGCCTCTTTCCTTCTTGGCATGGGACAAGCCCCGGGTTATGAATCCTACAACTTCACCAAGGACGTCTTCGCGGCCGAAGCCAGTCCCTACTGGGCATTGTTTGTTCAGGACAACTTCCATATAACGCCTAAGTTCACCCTCAATCTAGGTTTGCGCTGGGATATCTTCGGCGGCCGCACCGAACGTTATGATCGCCAGGAATACTTCGACCCGAACATCAGCTACACCGTCAACGGCGTGAGCCTCAAGGGTGGCGAACAGTTCGTTTCGAGCGATCACCGCTCGCCTTTCGACACAAACTATGGCAACTTCGGACCGCGCGCCAGCTTCGCGTGGCAGCCGATGCAGAAACTCGTAGTACGTGGCGGAGCCGGCATCTACTACGGGCCAAGCACGCAGATGGTTGCCAACCCGTCATTGAATAGCGATGGCTTTGGCACAATCAGCACATGGAATCCCACGCAGTACAACGATAACGGCAACACGATCTTCAACAGTTCGACGACGTGCAGCAATCCGGGTGATGTGACCGGTTGCTATTCCCTCAGCAATCCATTCCCCGAAGGAGTGGTACAGCCCACCGGTTCCTCGCTAGGTCCGGCAACGAATCTCGGTGGCACCCTCAGCACCGTGCTGCATTCGCAACCCACAGTGGGAACCTACAACTTCAACTTCGGCCTCGAGTACGAGTTTCCGCATCAGACCATCCTGAGCGCGGCCTATGTCGGAAGCCGCGGCCTGCACATACCGCTTGGAAATGTCGATCTGAATCAGCTTTCACTTCAGACCATCGGTCAATACCAGGCTTCGCTCTGCGTCGACACCTCTGATCCAAGCTGCGTGTTGGTGCCGAACCAGTGGGCTTCCGTCCAACCCCCGTCCAATGCAAACTACGGGGTTGACAGCGTTCCCCAATGGGTCGCGCTCCAACCCTATCCCCAATTCGGCACAGGCAACTACGGTGCGGGAAATGGAGTTCTGGTCAATGCCTATCCCGCTGGAGACTCGAAATACAACTCGCTCCAGGCAAAAGTCGAAAAGCGGCTGACCAGCCATTTCACGACACTTGCCGCATTCACCTGGGGCAAGCTCATGACCGACAACGCCAACCCCCCGCTTGGATTCATCGGATACCACGGTGCTGCGCCGCAGGACTGGAGAAACCTCGGGCTCGAATGGTCCCTCAGTTCTCAGGACGTCAAGCTCCAATTCAACTGGCTGACCTCCTATGACCTGCCGGTCGGCAAGGGGCGCGCAGTCGATCTCAGCGGAGCGGCGAATCTCATCCTCGGCGGCTGGACAGCCAATGCAATCGTCTACTGGAGCACCGGCGTCCCCGTTAATGCGCCCACCGGAACTGGAGACATCTACTTCAATCAGCGCGTCGATACGACCTGCGATCCCGGCAAGAATGCTCCGCACACGGTCGACATGTGGTTTAACTACACTTGCTTCGCCCAGCCCGCGAGCCAGTTTCTGCCAGGCACCGCTTCGGCATATCTCCCTCACGTTCGCACCGACGGCGCCCACAACCTCGATTTCTCGTTGTTCAAGAACTTCCCGATCGGCAAAGAGAACAAGAACCTCAGGATCGAGGTGTCCTCGTACAACATCACGAACTCGGTTCAGTTTGGATACCCGAACATCTTCTGGAACCCGAGCCCGACGCCCGACAATATGTCTGGGTTCGGCCTGATCACCAACGCCGTTAATACCCCCCGTCAGTTCCAGTTTGGTTCCCGCTTCAATTTCTGACGGAGGTGGAGTCAGGCAGACATCCGGTCATCCTCGACGCCGAAAATCGCCGCCGACCACGGAACGCTATCCCGCGTCGATATCAAGTGTCTGTGTTATGTCTAAAGCAAATCCCGCAAAGGACCGGCCTCTTCTTGGTTGGCTTGAATGGAACGGTTGTGTGGTTCCCGCACTCAGCGCATATCAGACCTTTCGATTCGACTCCGCCCTACGACGCCCGGCCCCTTAGCCTTGCATTGCTTGCCGTGTTTGGGTTCGTTTGTGAAACCCTTCTCATAAAAAAATTCCTGTTCTCCCTCGGAAAACACAAACATCACACCGCAATCTACACACCTGACGTCTCGGTCTACAAAAGGCATAATCTCCCTCTAGCTCCGGAGATTCAGAGGAGGTCACGGGGATAGCAGTCCCTCAGTGAAACTCGCTTCGCGGGCATCTAATACTCTTCAATCTGGGAAAAGATGTTCCTACACAACACAACTCGTCCTAGCTTTTTCCCAAGCTTTCGCCGCCGAATGCAGCAAGAATTCCTGAGTCCGTCTCACCCAATCCGAGACCTGCTTGGTTCGCCAATAGCACTCACCGTTTCAGCCCTGAAGAATAAGTGTGCTGACGCTCACTAGATTCTGGCCATTTATTTGGAGTAGGGCCTTAATCCTTTGTTGACAGTGGTCCCGACTGCTCACATTGTTTGGCATCTCTCTCCAGGTTTACAAGGGCCCGGAGAGGTGCAACTCGGGGCCGCGCAAGGCGCGGCCGTTTCTTTTACTTTTGTCGTTACGGTTGCTTTGATCTCTCCGCAGAGGGCCCTTTTGACAAGGCCTTGATCACATATCCTCTAGCTTTATAAATACACTTCCCATGCTGAATCGGCGTAGCGGGCTTTGAAGTTGTACCCATCGACGGACAGTTCGTACTCCCCACCCGGTAACGACATTTCGACGGAATGGATGTATCGCGCGACCATGAGGGGTGGCAATCCCGGGACCTGTCTAGTGAGGACTAACACCTGGCAAGCTGAGTGGAAACCCTTGCGACGCAAAATCCCCAGGCACGTTTTTCTATTTAACTGGTCCCGCTGCTCCTCCTCGGACACAAGTGGTACGGGCAAGAATTCGGGATTTTTGGAGGCTTGAGGCTTGGCCCAAACCAGAGATCGCAAAGTCGTGAGAATCATAGGACACACAAGAGCGCCGACAATCCACCAAGGATGATCTTTCGCGGAGTAGATGAGGTGTTGGAGCAGCATCGCGCGCCGTTCGTAAAACAACGGGTTGCGATGTTAATTGTCACCGCAACCCGGGAAGCTAGCAACGCGGGAGGTGTCGCGACTAGCCCGATTGATTTTATTTTGATGCATCGGATTTGAGATTAGCACGAGGAAATTACTTTCTAAGAATTTTTCGAACTAACTGGTACTTTTGTTCGGTATCAAACATAGCACGCGATTGGTTTGCCGCAGATGGGACCTCGGGTTTGATCTCCCAGAACGAGTCAGCAAGTCTGGCGTGAAATTTTGCGCCATCCAGGAAGAGTTCGTACTCCCCATTGGGCAACAACATTTCCACGGATTGGATATATCGCCCAACAACGTCGGGCGGCATACCCGGCACTTCCTTGGTGAAAACGACTACAACGCAAACTGGAGTCGAAACGCTCTCCGTGCAACACACCGAAATGGGTTGTCCTTCTTAGCTGTCCTTGTTCTTCTGCCGATCCAGGTAAGACAGAGGAGGTGGCGAGATG
>Ga0105248_10005229_pt1 | contig 14297 bp, 7 predicted proteins | sample KBSS34metaG_FD_81524 | JGI IMG/M metagenome (GOLD analysis project Ga0105248, IMG submission 81524) | Switchgrass rhizosphere microbial communities from Kellogg Biological Station, Michigan, USA - KBS S3-4 metaG | ecosystem: Host-associated > Plants > Roots > Rhizosphere > Soil | place...
CACGTTAATACGCTTCCTCAGAACGCGCCGATTGATGTTCGAAAGGCCGTTGCCACGGGCACTGCACAAACCAACTTCTATCGCCAGTTCCCCGGCTTTAGCGATATCAACCAGGAAGAGAACCGGACGAACGCGAACTACCACTCGCTGCAGGCTGGCATCCGTATGGAAAACCGCCACGGTCTGACCGTGCAGTTCTCCTACACCTGGTCGCATGAGATCGATATTGTCTCCGGCGATCTGGGCGGCGTCTCCAACCCGTTCGACTTCAACTATGACCGCGGTTCGGGTAGCCTGGACCGTCGGAACAACTTCAACGCAAGCTACATCTACCAGCTTCCCTTCTTCAAGCGGAGTTCCAATCTGCTGGCGCGTACTGTGCTCGGTGGATGGGAAATCTCAGGCGTAACCTTCGCGGAGTCCGGAACCCCAATTAACGTCACGTTCGGCAACGATGTGCTCGGCTACGGCGGCGGTATTACCAACCGTCCCAATGTCACGGGCAAAATCAGCTACCCGAAGACGCAGACACAGTGGTTCGATAAGTCTGCCTTCTCGGCTCCAGTTGCCCCTTGGGATGGCGGTTCGAACAACGGCTTTGGCAATGCGCGCAAAGACACGCTCCGCGGACCCGGGCAGTTCAACACCAACCTCTCGCTCTTCAAAGCAGTTCCGCTTTCACCCGGTGAAGGTGTCAAGCTGGAACTACGCTTTGAATCTTTCAACACATTTAACCATACGCAATTCAATGGCGTGGACACGAGCTTCACCGACGGCAACTTCGGTGCGGTCACTTCGGCCTATGATGCGCGTACTCTACAGTTGGGCGGTAAATTGCGCTTCTAACTTCGCATGAAGTTTGTGGCTAAAGTGCCAGGGCTTTGCGGCCCTGGCACTTTTCATTTACGCGCACGATGGCTCTGCGTTGCCTGTGTGAGCAGCAGCGCGCGACAATAAAGCAGGAGTTCGATGTGACGTTAGTCGATGTTCATTGGGGTAAGGCGCGTTGTGCGGTGCTGATTTTGCCGCTGATGATGGCAGGTGCAATGAGCAGAGCGCAAGCTAACCCTGATGTCGCGACGCAGCGAGCCGTGGAGCTTGAGCAGCAGGGCAATCTCGCCGCTGCTGAAGATGCCTGGAAAGCCGTGCTGAAGACGCATCCGAAGAGTGCCGATGCTTATGCCCATCTGGGTTTTCTCGAAGCGCATCAGGAGCGCTATGCGGAGGCGGTAACGCTCTACCGTAAGGCGCTTTTGCTGAATCCCGCGATGCCGGGGCTGCGCATGAACCTTGGTCTGGCGCAGTTCAAGGGCGGGCAACTGAAGGACGCGGTTGCCAGCTTTCAGCTATTGCTCAAACATGAGCGTGCGGAGTCGCCGGAGGCGCAACGGTTGACTACGCTGATAGGCTTGGCCTACTACGGTGTTGGCGAATATGCCGATGCTGTGCCATATCTGAAGAAGGCGACTTCGTACGATAAGCAGAGTCTGCCTTTTCGTCTCGCGCTGGCGCATAGCTGCCTGGGCGCGAAGCAGTATCCCTGCGTGCTCGATGTGTATCACGAGATCCTTGAGCTGAACGCTGAGTCTGCGGAGGCCGATATGCTGGCCGGCGAGGCGCAGGATGAGATGCGCGATCACGTCGAGGCAACAAAGCAGTTTCGTGCAGCGGTGAAGGCTGACCCGAAGGCTCCGGGTGCACACTTTGGCCTTGGCTACCTGCTGTGGACACAGATGCAGTACGAGGAAGCTGCAGAGAATTTTCAGGCTGAGTTGGAACTTGATCCAAACCATGTGCAGTCGATGGCATTTCTTGCCGATTGCGATATTCGACTGAACAAGCCGGATGCCGCACAACCGCTTCTCGAGAAGGCTTTGCAACTGGACGCGAGTAATGAACTCGCTCATCTCAACATGGGTATCCTGCTTGCCGATGCTGGGCGTAAGGAAGACGCGTTGCATGAACTGAAAGAGGCTGCACGGCTAACTCCTGGTGACGTAAACGTACACTTCCGGTTGGCGCGGTTGTACAAGTCGATGGGCAGGGCAGAAGAGGCCAAGGTTGAGTTTGATAAGACCAGCAGCTTGACCAAGGCCGCCGATGAGTCTGTCTTCACCAAGCTCAAAGACGCACAGTCCAAAGGCCAACAGGACGGTGGGGTATCGGCTCAGAAATAAGGCCTTGCGCTCAGGTTAGCCATTTTCGCCCCTTGAATCTTGAGACCTTTGCAAGGAACCGGTCCGCGGACACCAAACGAAGCCTGATCGCGGGCCGGAGTTATCTTTCGGCAGCGGCTGTTCGATGGTATTCTCCCCGCATGCATGAGAATCCAGAATCCGGCTCGGCTACGCGAGTGCTGCTCGCGCGATGGCGAGAGGGAGACTCGCGGGCCGGGGATGAGCTGGCGAGCCTGGTCTACGGAAATCTCCGCCGCCTGGCCTCTTCGTACATGCGCGGCGAACGGCAGGGCCACACCCTTTCGCCGACCGGTCTCGTACATGAGGCGTACATGCGCCTTGCTGGCCGGGAGTTACCCGTGGAGGACCGTGCGCACTTCCTTGCCGTGGCTGCACGCGAGATGAAGCGCGTACTCGTCGACCATGCGCGCACCCACAGCCGCGAAAAGCGCGGCGGCGATTGGCAGCAGGTCACGCTCGACGACGTGCACCGGATCACGGATGGCAGCCCCGTCGATATGCTTGCCGTCGAGGAGGCACTCGACCGGCTCAAGCAGATGGATGAGCGCAAGGCCCAGTTACTCGATCTGGTTTGTTTCGGGGGTCTCACGGTGGAGGAGTCTGCGGTTATTCTTCATATATCGACCGCGACTGTGGGACGTGAGCTGAGGATGGCTCGTGCATGGCTCCAGCACGAGCTGCGAACAGCCGCGACGCCGCAGTTGCCGTAATCGGGAGTTACGTCTGACGGAGACATATGCCCTCTATCTCTCCAGACCGGTGGCAACGATTGGAGTCGCTCTTCCACGCCGCTGTGGAGATGGATGGCGCAGCACGCGAGGCTTATCTGGACGAGGCCTGCGCCGGGGAAGTGGAGTTGCGGCGTCAGGTGGAGTCGCTGATCTCCTCCGGCAACGACTCGCAGCAGATTTTTGATGGTGTTCTGGCCGATCAGGCTGCCGCTCTTACGGATATCAATCCAGGCGACCGCATTGGGCAGTACGAGGTTGTCCGGCAGCTTGGACAGGGTGGCATGGGTAGCGTCTATCTGGCCGTCCGTGCTGACGACCAGTTCCGCAAACAGGTAGCGATCAAGCTGATGCGGCCAGATTTCCTGAGCCGGTCCACGGTCGAGCGCTTCCGCACCGAGCGGCAGATCCTCGCCAATTTGGAGCATCCCGGCATCGCCCGTTTGCTGGACGGTGGCACCACCCGGCTGGAATTTCCCTACGTGGTCATGGAGTACGTCGATGGCGTCCCGGTGGACGTTTACTGCCAGCGATGGCAGATATCCATCCGGCACCGTATCCAGCTTTTTCGGCGGATTGTGGATGCGGTCATCTATGCGCACCGCAACCTGATTGTCCATCGCGACATCAAGCCGGAGAATGTACTGGTAACCGGGCAGGGTGAGCCCAAGCTGCTCGACTTCGGTATCGCCAAACTGTTACAGGCCGGCGACAGTGCAACCGCAGGCAGCGAGGCGCTTACGTTAGCCGCCGAACGGCTCATGACGCCGGATTATGCCAGTCCCGAGCAGGCCAGCGGTGGCGCGATTACGACGCTCTCTGACGTGTATTCGCTTGGGGTGCTTCTGTACAAGCTGCTGACGGGACGCGTGCCTTTCCAGATCACCAGCCGCCGCGCGGCGGAGATCGAGCGCGAGATCTGCGAAACTGCTCCGATGCGGCCAAGCATCGCCGCGGGCAGGTCGGGCGAGTGGCTGGGCCTGGGCAAAGAGGCTACGCGCGATTTGGATACCATCCTGCTCGTCGCACTGCATAAAGAGCCATCGCGGCGATACGCCTCAGTCGAGCATTTCTCTGCCGACCTGGGCAGATTTCTCGATGGCTTCCCGGTTCTTGCCCGGGGAGACTCTTTCCGCTACCGCACGGTCAAGCTGGTTCGCCGCCGTCCCTTCGCTGTAGCCGCGGTTTCCTTTGTGCTGGTGCTGATTGTGGGGTCTTCGATTGGGATGGCGGTGCTGGCGCGCAGAGCGCGCGAAGAGGCGCAAGCGGCCAACGAGGTCACCGACTTCCTGGTGAATATCTTCGAGTCCAACGATCCGGCATCGGGCCGCGGAGACAAGGTGACCGCGCGCGAACTGCTCGACCGAGGCGCGCAGCAACTCGATGACCGGCTCAAGAACAATCCCAAAGTGCAGGCGCGACTGTATGACACGGTCGGCGCGCTCTACAATGCGTTGGGCTCCTCGCAGAAGGCTGAGGAACTGCTGCGGCGATCCCTTGAACTCCGCCGAAACCGCCTGTCGATGACCGACGAAGCTGCGGGCGACACCCTGGACAACCTGGGAGATGTCGCTCTCGACCTCAGCCGCTACAAGGAAGCAGAGGGGTATTACCGTGAGGCACTCGCAGTGCATCTGAAGCGGAGCGGGATCAACAGCACTGCCGTCGCGGAGGAGTATGCGCGCATCAGCTCTGCTCTTTGGGATATGGGTCGATTCAGCGAGGCCGAGGCTCTCGACCGCCAGGCTATCGCTTTGGAGTCCAAACTGAAGGGTAAGGAAGACCGCGTCGTACTCGATATGCAAAACGATCTAGGTACGGTTTTCTACAGTGAGGGTCGCTACCAGGAGGCAGTGATCCAGGCAAAGTATGTGCTCGATGCGCGCTCCCGGATCGAGGCGCCTGATCATCTCGATCTGGGTTATAGCTGGCACAACTACTCCCAGGCGCTTATGCGGATGGGACGGTTCCCTGAAGCAGAAGATGCAGAGCGCAGATCTGTCGCTGTGCGCATTCACGTTTACGGAGAGAACCACCCGCAGGTAGCCATGACGCAGGGGGAGCTGGCAGGTCTACTGCTGAAGACGGGTAAATTCGACGAGGCATTCAGTCTGGTCCGCCATGCCTTCGACCTGGAGATGAAGGTCTACGGCGCCAGAAATCGCGATACCAACTACTGCCAGACTCACTATGCGACAGCGCTGCTGGCCGCGGGCGAGACAGCCGCAGCGCGTGAGCAGGCACAGCAGGCATTGGATACACGTATGGCCATTGTGCCTGCCGGGCATCCGCAACTGGCGGATTCCTGGGAGACTCTCGGGACTACCGATATGGCTCTGGGAAATCTGCCGCTGGCGATCGAAGAGTTCCGCCAGGCTATGGATTTACTGGTCAACTTCTACGGACAACAGCACGTGTTAGTCGCCAACGCACAGATTTTCCTTGCAGAGGCTCTGATGCAGCACGGTGAACTGGCTCAGGCGGAGGTGCAGGCGGCCAGCGCACTGGCCAAAGAGCAGGCGAACTCTCCCGCCGACCTGTCGCAGGTTGGCCTGGCAGAGTCGGCATTGGGCCGGATTCTGCTTGCAGGGCATCATGCGGACAAGGCTCTTCCTCTGCTTCAGGATGCCTTCAAAAATCTGAGCGGCACCTACGGTCCAAATCATCCACAGACCGCCAGCACAGGGATTCGTCTGGCCGAGGCCATGGCTGCGAACGGGCAGATGGATGCCGCCCTTCGCCTCGCCCGGCAGGAAGCTCCGTTCCTGCTTCAATCGCACAGCCGGCAATGGTCTCTCGAGCGCACCGTAGCCGAGAGGATGCAGCACAGCGGCGGAAGCGCTCTGCTCCACGCCGCTCTGTGACGATGCTTTACGACGGCGGTGCATGGCCGATCAGCTTATCGGCCCACTCGATGAAGTACTTCATATTCGGAGCGTCGTTGTGGCCGCCATCGTGCTGCCGCCAGGCGAGCTGTCCTCCCAGTATGCCTTCGTTGACCGGGGGCATCTTTGCCGTGTGATAGTCCGCTCCGGCATCGATACCCTTCGCTCCCAGCAGCGTAAAGACGCGGCTTGCATCGACTGCAGCCATATAGCTTCCAAGGTGGTCCAGCCACTTCGCATCGCCCTTTTCGGGAATCCCATAGCTGATGAAGGTAGGCCGCGGCGCGCAGAGAGCGATCAACTCATTCGAATCGACGGGAAGATCGCCTGGTGTCATGCTGCCAAAGGTCGCTTCGGAAGCACCGTATTTCAGGAAGTTTCCCGCCATCCAGTAATATCCGCCACCGGTCAGGCTCTCGACCGCTTCGCCCCAGTTGCGGCGCAACAGAGTAGCTCCGCCTTTGCCGGAGGAACCAACCAGCACCACGGCAAACCGTTCGTCAAAAGCCATGGTGACCAATGCAGCCTTTCCATACCGTGACACGCCTTCGATGCCGACGTGCTTTGCATCGACGGATGAGTCTGTCTCAAGATAGTCGAGCCCGCGGCTCGCACCCCATGCCCAGGCGCGCAGGCCGCCCCAGTCCTCGGGCTTGCGTGGCTGTCCTTTGTTGGTGAGGCCAATCACGCCGCGGGTCAGTCCGGCCCCGTCATCGGCTTGAATGCTGGCCGTATCAAGCATGGCATATCCCCAGCCGGCGGCAATCAACTGCCAGGTGTTGGGCAGGTCGCCGTCTTCGTTCAACTGCGGAAATTGGAGAGGCGTGTTCCTCACCGGCTCCCAGGCCGGGTGCTGCGCAAAGACATCCTTCAGCGCCGGATCCTGCTGGATCAACAATGCCTTCCACGCCTTGTTAAGACGGTCGAGGTCTTCGCCCGCAGGCTCGTTGGGCGCAGGGAAACCCGCACGGCCAAACATGATCAACACCGGAACCGGACCCTTGGCGCTTGCGGGAGTGACGAGCGTCATGTGGATCTTTACCTGGATGGCCGGGTAGGCTGTGTTGTCCACGGTGCCGATCAAGTCTTTTGCGATGACCGGCGAAAAGCCGATCCGCTCATGGTCCACAGCGGTCACAGTCCAGGCCACCCTGGGTACGTCCTTAGGAACCCGTCCATAGATATATTTTGAAAACATCTCAAGCAGTTCGGGGCGGCGCTTGTCTCTCCAAATCTCCGGTGTCGTCACCTTTTGCCCATTGTTCAGGGTGAGTGGATCGGGGATGTTGGGAAAGGGGTTGGCCTTCGATTCGTCGTAATTGGCGTGATTGGGCGCTTTTTCATTTCCGCTGGGGCCGGGCCGCAAAGCCTTGATGCCCAACTGGTCCATCATGTTGCGCTGGTCCTGCTCGGCAGTAAAGGTAACCGGTGGCGGAAGCGCAGAGCTTTGTGCGGAAACCGAGGCAGCCCCGGCCAGTACTTGCGCGAGATAGAGCCCGGTTGAAGTGAGGAGAAAGGAACGACGCATGCAACCCTCCGGAAGCAGTCTTCCCATCGCGTACAGGAAAGCGATTTACTAGAGGCGATCATGGTAACGCCTGCTGCAGAGAATGGGCACGGAAATTCGGCGTGAATTCAGAGTCTCTTTCCAAGCCATGCAGTCAGGTCGCATGGAAAGCTTCTCCTAACATCTGGTGTCGCGAAAGTTTCGGATCAGCACGACATCGACGGTTTCAGAGCCGCGCGCCAGCGCCAGCTGCCCATCGCGAGACCAGTCGGTGAACTGACTCTTTCAGCCCACCAACCTACAGCGGCATTTTTGCCAGTTGGGAGTTCGGATAGTAATGCGCCAGGATGGAACGAAAGTCTGCGCCTTCTACGGCCATGCCGGCCGCGCCAAATTGGCAAAGTCCCAATCCGTGGCCGATGCTATGCCCGCGAATTAACGTACCATCCGCGTCCTGCTTCACGCTGAACTGGCTTCCAGGTAGCGCGCCCCATCCCCATTGACGAGCACGTGCAATGCGCGAGGACTCACTGGCTGGCTCTGGAGGCAGCGCGCCTGCAGGCAGCCGAGTCTCCCAGGTAGTTGGATGCTTCCGGCACCAGGCACACACGGCGGGATAGTAAGGATAGCCGTCGCCTGGCCTCATGCCAGATTCCTGCAGCGACCGGGTCTGCCCGCCACATCGGCTTGAATACATGGCTGCGATTACATGCCGATGCCAATTGAGCACCAGGCCATCTGTAGCTTGAACTGCTGCATTCACACGCGAGCTTATCTCGTCCGGAGATCGAAGATACTGGCAGTGCGTCGTGTCGCAGAAATCAAATTCTCGATGCCGTGATCCTGCGCTTAGAAAAGATCGCGTGACAACCGCCTGCGCCTTGAGAGCCTCTATGGGCGCATCCGCTGGCATCTCAGACGCAACAATGGTGGCGACAGCAGTCTCACGCTCCATCGAGACAACCGCAAACAATTCTCCGTGGGATGCAGTGATCTCTAAAGTGCCTTCATAGATGCGCTGCAGCTTGCCCGAAATCCTCAGCTGAAAATGCGTTGCCGATCCATCCCGCGCAGAGAATAGTAGAGTGCTTGTGGGCTCGTCGTCTACCAGGATGCGATCATCCGATGCGTGTAGAAGCATGCGGTGCTTGTCTGCTTCGCCATTCAGCACCAGCGATCGTCGTAAGCCTTGCACAAGCAATGCCTGGCCCATTGCCGATGTAATTTCCAACTCGCGCGGGTGAAATAAGCCGAGTACTCCGAACCGAACGGTTGTCCTATCTGGGATTTGCGCAATCGCCTGTTCGCCACATTGCGCAATAAATAGAAGGAGCAACCCGATGCATACGACCCGCCTCCTCATACTCTGAAACCCAACGCGTTCAACATAGCCGCTGCCTGTACGGAGGTCTGTGCGCCCGTTGCTCCATGCATACGAAGCAGCAGCAGGATGCGAGGCTGTTCAGCCGGATACAGCACGACAGAGAATCCATCGACAGCGCTGCGCGTGCCGTGCGTACAGCGTACAGTCCCGGTCTTGGCCAGTGCTGCGCCGGCTCCGAGAACCGAGTCGACCGCAGCAGCAGTTCCGCTGAACGCAGCTCTCTGCATGCCACTCGCAATGCGGCTCCTGCTGATCGGCGCATCGCGGAAAAGCGCCAGATACGCCTGTGCAAGAGTGAGCGGCAACTCGCGCCATTCCTCCGTAAGTCCCATGAGTCCGGCTGGTGTCGCACCGCGTGGAGGACCAGCCAGACCGAGCTGCATCAGAGTGTTCCTGGCATCCTCGACGGCGAGATGATTTGAGAGGGAGAGAAAATATGCGTTACAGGATTGGGCTAAGGCGTCTTCCAGCCCAAGGGTCCCATGACCATGTGGAAGCCAACAGCGGTCGCTGGTTCCAGCACATTGCACATGCGGAAAAACAGCACCATGTTGCTCGGCATAGGCGCGTGCAACAAACGGTTTGAGTAGTGAACCAGGTGAAATTGGCTGCTCCGCCTGAAGCCAGCGCCGGTCTAGAACACGGCCCGATTTGTCCATCAGTATCCACGAAAAATTGTCTGAGGGGAATCTTCGCCGCAGAGTCGCCGCAGCAGACTGGGCAAAGATTGTTGAATCCTGCGCCGCAGCGTACGAGAGAGGTGGAGCAAGCATCGCCCCGCCCAGCCTCCGGAGAAAAACTCGGCGGTTCACCGGCGCCGCCAGGAGTACACGACTGTCTGCGTCACATGCGTATCGTTGTCCTGCTCATCCATCGTTTCACGCTCAACCTGCGAGAACATCTTACTCACACTCGCGGCATTCCCAGAGAAGAAGGGCGGCTCCTGCCGATCGCCTGTTTGGCCATCATCCTGCGTCTTGTTGCCATGGCCCACCGCATCGAGGCGGCTAACGAGTTTGCGGAAGTTCTGCTGCTCCGGGGCTGTGTGCTGAAAGACGGCGCTGTACGTTGCGCTTCCTGCTTTAGAAGTAGCCGGCAGCTGGTTGCGGGACAGCATCGCAGTCAAGAGCGCTTCGCTATCGGCCAGAAAGAGCCGGTCGCCGCGTAACGCAATGTGAAGTGGCACCTGTCCGCTGAGCGACGCATATGCGCCGTTCGCGTCAGAGTGCTGCGTCCACTCGATGCCAAGTTGCGACGCGGTAAGACCCTGGCGCAACGCAGTGGAAATGGCCGTCTGTACCGCCGGCTCTTCCCACGGAGAGGCAGAAATCAGAACCACGCCTCGATCGATCGCGACAAACATCTCATCCTTCGCAGAACGAGTCGTGTAAGTCTCCAGCATCGCCGAAGGTTGTGCGGCTGCCAGCAGTGTATGCAGTGGTTGGTACGGGTCAGAGTGCGCCGCAATCGCCGGAGCAAGATCTATGCGCTCTTCAAGCGACGATGCGCTGCCTGCGTTCTCCGACTGTGCCACCGCGGGTGCGCCCGTCCACGAGGAGCGCTGTTGTACAGGCTTCACTTCCAGCAGATTTTCGCGAAGCACTGCAAGCACGCGATCAACGTCGGGGGATGCCTGCGCGGATGCGAAAACAGCGTCTTCGGGAGCCAGATTCATCAGCGGTTTTACATCGCCTGAGGTGCTCCCATTTACGCCGGGGCGTCGCAGCAGAACACGATCCTCGCGATAAGAATCGGCGCTGCGATGCAGGTCGCTCAACGCAGCACGATACTGCTTCATCTCGGTGATGTTTCGCTGAACCCAATAGCTGCGAAAATACGGCGACGGCACAAGCTTTTCGAGATTCAGAACCATGCGAAGATCGCCGGCTGGCCTAGCCGCTTGCTTGAGAGAGTCCGCATACCAGGGGTCTTCGGGAAGACTATGTGTATGCGCACCCTGCAGCCGGTCCAGCACGCCGGCGACGAGGTCTTCCCTGGTGCCCAGAATCAGCCATCCATCGCGCGCTGTAAAGGCTGCAGTGCGGCTCGATTGCTGATCCACGTGCACGTAGAACGCGGCAGCGCCCTCCATCCGCTGCTCAAACTTGTTGCGTACCTGCCACAGCGGTGTAGCTTCAATCTTTGCCTGCGAGAGACGTGTGACGTAGACAAATTGCAGATTGCCGATGTCGTAGACGGCCAGCGCACTTTGATCGCCGGCAACGGACGCAAGCAGCGTATCGTCCGTCGAAATTGATGCAGCTGCAGAGAACTCCGTTTGCGCCTGCGACAGGCGATCAAACAGCCGTGAGCGGCTAAAGGTTGCATAGTCGTCGCCCTTGAGCCAGGAGCGTTTTTCTCCCGAGGAATTCCAGTCGTTGAGTAGCGCGTGAAAATCCTTCGCCTCGATGTACATCAGCGCATTGTCGGGAAAGAGCGATGGCAAATCGGCGCGTGTCGCAACGATCTGGGCGACGCCCCAGAGCGCAGCAGCCAGCGTGACAACCGAGAGGGAGTACCAGAGGAGACGCTTGTTCATTGCTGATCCTCCGCAAAGTTCACATGAGTTGCGACCAGTACGGGGTCTTCGGGCCGCAGGCGTGGACGGACGATATTGGCTTGATCCAGTTCCTGGTGAATGGTGGGTGCCCGCTGGTCATTCTCCTGCGACCGGGCTATTGCAAGTTGGATCTTCGCCTGCTCATCCTTCAGCGCTTGATGATCTGAGGATGCTTGAAGCACCCCAAGACCAGTAGTCACGATCTGGCTGGCCTTTACGTAGTCTCGCCGTCGTTCATAGGCCGCAGCCGCCAACTGGACAAGGCGGAGGGCCTGCGCTCGCGGTAGACCATTGAGGGTACGGTCTTCGGTAGAAGCACTGGAATCTTCCGGCTCGTTATCCGCATCAGTTGTGTCGGCTGCCTCTGTATGAGAGGCAGCGTAGCCGCCGTAGTAGTAGCTCTGGAAGTAGGGCTCAGCGGCAATGAGAGCCCGTGAGTCGAAGTTCGCCGCGAACGCAGCAAAGACATATTGCAGGCGGATACGTGCGTCCTCAGGAGCGGTGGCGATTGCCTCTCGCAACAAGTGCTCCTTAGCCTTCACATTGGTGCTGCATGTCGCGGCGCGAAGCCGAGCCGCGACGAAGTATGGTTTTGAAACCGACTCGGGCATGGGGCAGTCTTTCTGCGCAAGCATTTGCAACTCAACGCTGGTGCCTGCCGTCAATGCATGTCCCTCCAATGCCCCAGCCGCTGCCACGCGGTCGGCATACGAGGCTCTGGAATCACCAGCAACCGCGCTAAGGATACTGAGAGCATCAGCCTTGCCGGATTGTGCCGCAAGCATGGCCTTGGCCATCCGTACCTTGTAGGCTGCATTCCATGGAGAAGCCTCTGAAAGCGGGCGCAACAACTGCAACGCTTCCGACGGCATGTGCCGCGTTTCCAGCAGATGCGCAGCGGCATCTGTGTCAGCTTCCGTGTTGGTGCTGACGAGGGTGAGTCGCTTCAACAGGTCGATGGCGGCACCGTTGTTGTGCTCATCGAGCTCAATGGCGGCGAGGCCCAGGAAATTGGGAGCAGTCAGTTCCCGGCGATCCAGTGCACGCCGGTAGAGGTAGCGAAGCACAGTTCGCCTCGATGCGGCTTTGAGGTCAGACGCTGCCTGGCGGAGCGGTTCATCTGTGGGCGCCTTTTCGGGCTCTTTTATCCATGAAGCAATCAGTTGATTGAGAGTGTCATCAGCTTCGGCAATTCGCACTGCCAACGGCAGCCAGTCGGCTGAGTTGCGATGAGGCTCTGAAACAGCAGCGAATTGAGTTCGCGCTTCTAATATCTTGTTCTGCGCAATCAGCGATTCGACCAGATGACGCCTGGTCTGATCTCGGTTGTCGTACCCTCCGGGAGAGGAGCTCTGAGCATCTCGCTCTTCAACCTCCAGTATGCGCTGGTAGATGCGGTACAGCTGATCCTTTGCTATCCAGTTCCCTTGATTTGACCATGTGTTGGGTACGATCGCGTACAGCGCTGAGGACTGGTTGGAAGCGGCAGACGTGATACTCAGGAGCCAGTCAATAGAGCTTCCATTGGCGCGATAGCCAGCCCTGAGCAGAGGCTCAACACGATAGTCTCCATTCCGTGCAACATAGATGTGCAACATGGCGTCGACCGCTTGGCGAACAGAGTCAAACTGCTTGTGATCGGTGATGCTGTTGAGCACCTGCTCGAAGTCGGACCAGAATGTCTCGGGAACACGCCTTGCGTCCATCTCCGCGGCAAGTTGCTTGACGGCCTGTTGCCATGAAGCAACGGCGTCGGCATGATTGCCCGCATTCCATTGCAGCACTGCGATGCTGTCGAGCACATCCGGCTGATCGGGATTCAAGTCCAACGAATGCCGGTAGTCGGCAAGAGCCGCATCCGTGCGCTTGGTATCTGCGGCATAGCGGGCAACCCGCAGATACGCGTCCGCACTTCCCGGTGCGTGTTCCAGTTCCGATGGAAGGTAGTCGTCCGCGCGCGAGTCGTTTGCATCATCCAGATATTCGGCGTATCGCGAACCATAGTAGAACCACACATCTCCCGCAAGCCGCTGGTTGCGGTCTGGGGCATGGCCTATGCGGTCTCCGATAGTCGCCTCCGCATCGAGCGCAGTGCTGAATGCCTTCGCTGCCTGTGGCGTCTGCTCGCGCATGTAGAGACTCGCAAGAGCGGTGTACGCATTGCCCCATACCGGCGGCCTGCCCCCTGCGCGCGCGGCGATGCCGGCCTGCGCTTGTGCTGGTGTGCCGTTCCGCACCAGGTAAAAGGTAGCGGAGTCTTCACTTGCCGCAATGTGGACCAGCTCATCGGGCCGTTGCGCGAGCAGCAGGCGATAAAAGCGGTTGAGCGCTTCGTCCTCCATGTGCTGGCTCTGGTACAAGCGCTCGGTCATGCGCAGTTCACCAACCGTGTCGCCCGTTTCGCGATACGCCGTTGCCGCGTCCAGCCACATCTGTTGTCGATGACTCTTTCCCACAGAGGGAGCGTTCCGTTCAAGTAGTGCAGCGGCCGCGTCGGTTTGTACACGGCTCTTCTGAAACTGAAGCCATTCGGAGAGCTCCAGGTTGCCTTGCCGTTCGCCATGCAGCACCGCATTCCACTCGAGCTCCGCGGTCAGGTCAGCCAGGTCTGCGGCCTTCGAAGCAGGCAGGTATACTGCCATCACTTCGGCATTGTCTGCTGTGGCTGCATGCTGCCGCAGCAGCGTTGCAAAGGCCACCTTCTCTTCCGGCGTGTAGTACTCGGCTGCAGTCGCAGCCATCGCTTGGAGCGCTCCGGCAAATCCGCTGGCGGCCTGCGTGCGGCGCTGGTCTTCGCGCTGTTTGCGCCACTCTTCGTTAGTCACTGCGCCGGGACCTTGCTCGACCACTTGGCGGACCACTGTGGCCACGCTTGTCTTGGGCGCGTCGTCGCGAGCGGTTGCGAGCCGTGCAAATGCAGCCGAGGCCTCGCGTTTCCGCGCCAGTATCCGTGCATACGTCGCTGCCCCCGATTGTTCCGATACGAGCAGATCGGCTCCAGCCAGCCGGACACCTTCCTCGGCAAAGTGCTGCGC
>Ga0105248_10005231_pt1 | contig 14296 bp, 10 predicted proteins | sample KBSS34metaG_FD_81524 | JGI IMG/M metagenome (GOLD analysis project Ga0105248, IMG submission 81524) | Switchgrass rhizosphere microbial communities from Kellogg Biological Station, Michigan, USA - KBS S3-4 metaG | ecosystem: Host-associated > Plants > Roots > Rhizosphere > Soil | place...
CGCGGCTGCTCGATGCCGTGTTCTCGCCCACGGCGTTGAACAACAAGCAGAACACCGAGGCCGTCGAGACCGGGCGCAGCCAGCTCACGTCCGCGCACGTCGTCTCGTACACGGCCGCGCACCAGCGCACGCTGGCCGAGGTGCACGACCAGATCCTCGGGGCGCTGCGCGCCAGGCGGGCCGCGGAAGCCGCGCAGAAGGAAGGCGCCGCGCGCCTCGCCGCCGTGCAGAAGGACGCCACCATCGTGCTGCCCCAGAGCGGCACGGTGGGCCGCTCGGTGCGCGATTCGACCGCTCCGCCGCAGGTGACCGAAGCCGCGCTGAAAGCCGATCCCACGTTCAACCGCGCGCGCCTGGCGCTCTGGGAGCTCTACGACGACCAGGGCGAGCACGACCGCGCCCTGGCCGCGGTCCTTCCGGTGCCGCCGGCGTCAGAGGTCTGGCGCCGCGCCCGGTTTCTCGCCGGGCTCTCGCAGCTCAATCTCCGCAAGTACGAGGACGCGTTCGCGACGTTCAAGGCGCTGGCGGACAACCGCGCCACGGCCCCCGTCATGAACAACCTGGGCGTCGTCCAGCTGCGCCGGGGAGGCACGCCGCAGGCCGGGTTCCCGATGTACTTCTTTACGAAGGCCTCCGAGGCGGACGGTACCGACTCTGATTACTTCTTCAATCTGGGCTACGCGTACTGGTCGGCAGGGGAGCCGCAGGCGGCGATCTACTGGCTCAAGGAGGCCGTCCGCCGCGATCCGGCCGACGGTGACGCGCACTACGTCCTGGGCGCGTCGCTCAACGCGGCGGGAAGTACAGCCGAGGGCAACAGGGAGAAGGAATTGGCTCGCCGGCTGTCGTCCACATACGCGGAATGGGAGAAACGGTCTGCCGCAGAAGTCGTTCCGAAGGGGCTCGAGCGAATCAAGCGCGACGTCGAGTTGCCGCACGGATCGCGGAACGAAGAGGCCCTCTCGGGGCAGCGCGACCAGCAGGAGCTCGCGCGGTTCTACCTGGATCGCGGGCGGCGTCTTTACGAGCAGGAAAACGATCGCGATGCCCTGACCGAGTTGAGCCGGGCGCTGTTCCTGTCGCCGTATCAGGCCGATGCGCATCTGCTCGTCGGCCGGATCCATCTGCGCGGCGGCCGGGTTCACGAAGCGATTGACGCGCTGAAGATCTCGCTCTGGAGCACCGAAACGGCCGAGGCTCATGCCGTGCTGGCCGATGCCCTCGTGGAAGCCGGCGACGCCCCCGCGGCCCGCACAGAAGCTCAGCGCGCCCTGACGCTCGATCCGACCTCCCGCGACGCCCGTCGAGTACTCGACAGACTGTCATCTCGGTAGGGGGGCTTGTACGGCATGGTACAATCTTTTTCCGTGACAGCACGCACTCAAGACGAGGCCTTTCACGAGATTCAATTGAACGGGAAACAGCTGCTGTTTCTCTTCATGGCAGCGACCGTCGTCTCGGTCGTCATCTTCCTCTGCGGCGTGCTGGTCGGACGAAATGTGCGCACCGATCGAGGGCGTGTCTCACAATCCGTCGCCCTCAGCGACGCGGCCGCGCCGGATGCCGCCGCACCGGCCGCGACGCCCGCACCGCCGGCCGCGCCGGCCGCTTCCGATCCAACGACAGCAGCTCCGCCGCCCCCCGTTGAGGACCTGGCGTATCCTAATCGACTCGAAAAGCAGGGCACCAGCGGCACCGATTTGAGCCACGACGCTAAACCGCCGGTGACGGTTGCGGAACTGACGCCCGCGCGCATCGACAAACCGGTGGCCACCGCTCCGGTCGAGAAGCCCGCGAAAACCGACAAGACCGACAAGATTGCGAAGGCGGAGAAGACCGACAAGACCGACAAGACCGCGGCAGTCCCTGCGCCGACGCCCGCGCCCGCGCAGACCGCCAATGCCGATGCCGCGCCGGCGCCTTCCGCATCGGGTGCTCCCGGCGACGGCTACGCCGTGCAGGTCGCCGCGCTCAACGTCCGCAGCGAGGCCGACGCGATCGCGAAGCGACTCAGCTCCAAGGGCTATGCTGCCTACGTGCAGGTTCCGACGAGCGGCAGCGGATCGGTGTTCCGCGTGCGCGTCGGCACGTTCAAGACGCGGCGCGAGGCGGAAACGGTCGCCGCAAAACTTCACAAGGAAGAGCAGTTCACGCCCTGGGTGACTCGCTGAGTCCTTCGAAGTCCACCAGCTACGCGCTCGCCGCCGCTTCCGGCGCTCTTCTCGTCTTCAGCTTCCCCAGTTTCGGCCATCCCGCGTTTGCGTGGATTGCGCTTGCGCCATTGCTGATCGCGATATCGCGGCAATCGGCGGCGCATGGTTTTTTCGCAGGTCTCATCACCGGGATTGTCTATTTCACCGGCACGCTCTACTGGATCACGCGCGTGATGGCCGTGTACGGCGGGCTGAGCGAGACGGTCGCGGTGCTGGTCAACGCCGCGTTGATCGCGTACCTCGCGCTGTTCCCGGCGATCTTCGGGCTGATCGTGGCGCGGCTGGCCCGCGCCGATGTGCGGCTGCTGATGTGGGCGCCGCTCGTGTGGGTGACGACAGAGCTTGGACGCACGTACTTGTTCAGCGGCTTTCCGTGGGTGCTCCTGGGATACAGCCAGGTGCGCGTCCTGCCGATTGCGCAACTGGCCAGCGTGGTCGGTGTCTACGGGGTCTCGGCGCTCGTCGCGTGGGTGAGTGCGGCGCTCGCGCTCGTGGCGGTCAGCGAGCGTGCGTCGCGCCCAGGGGCGTACCTGCGGCTGGCCGGCGCGGTGGCCGGCGTGACGGTGACCGTGATCTGGGGCAGCGTCCGCATCAGTCTGAACAGCCTGACCCTGACCGGCGATGCCGTTCGGGTCGGCCTCACGCAGGGCAATGTCGATCAGGCCGAGAAATGGAACGAGCAGCACGCGAACGAGATCTTTCAGCGCTACCTGCAGATGTCGCGGCAGTCGGCCGCCGGCGGCGCGCAGTTCGTGCTCTGGCCGGAGTCGGCGATGCCGAGCATTTTCGGCGACGACCTCGTCGGGACCGAGCAGGTGCGCGCGCTCGCGCGGTCGATCGGTGTCCCGATTCTCGTCGGCACCGATCAGATCGAGCGTGGCCCGGCCTCGAAGTATTTCAACTCCGCGGTACTGGTGCGGGCGGACGGATCCACGGGCGCCGTCTACAGCAAGATGCACCTCGTGCCGTTTGGCGAATACGTGCCGCTGCGCCGCGTGTTTTTCTTCGCGTCGCGGCTGGTCGAAGCGGTCTCGGACTTTTCGCCCGGCGAGTCGGCGGTCCTGCTGCCGGTTGGACAGCATCAGGCGAGCACCGCCATCTGCTACGAGATCGTCTACCCGAATCTTGTCAGGCAGTCGGTGGCGGCCGGCAGCGAACTGCTGACCACGATCACCAATGATGCCTGGTTCGGTCCGACCTCCGCGCCGTATCAGCACTTCGCCCAGGCGTCGATGCGGGCGATCGAAAACGGCCGTTATCTGGTGCGCGCCGCCAATACCGGGATCAGCGGCATTGTCGATCCCTACGGCCGCGTCCTGGCGCAGACGGGCATCTACGAACCGGCCGTGGTGATTGGCGACGCGCGGTTCATTCGCTCGTTGACGGTTTACACACGAATCGGCGATCTCTTCGCCTACCTGTCCGTGCTCGCGACAGTCGCGCTACTCGTGACGCACCACCCGCGTCGTATAAGATGAACTCGAGAGGACACTGCTGATGCCCACCGTCGACGATCTCCGCAAACGCTACGAGGATCTCACCAGGCGCGCCAACGATCTCCGGAGTTATCTTTGAGGCAGCCAAACCTGGCGACGAACTGATACGTCTCGAAGCGAAGGCCTCGGCGCCTGATTTCTGGAAAGACCAGGCCGAAGCGCAGCGCGTGCTGCAACGCCGCCGGCGGCTCGAGCAGGATCGCGATCTCAGCGCATCGCTGGCGCGCCGCCGCGACGATCTCTCCGTGCTGGTCGAGTGGGCCGAAGCCGGCGAGGCGGTGGACGCCGAATTCGGTCAGGCGCTCGACGCGCTCGACCAGGAAGTGCAGGCCGGCGAGATCAAGAAGATGCTCGGCGGCGAGCACGACCGGAAGAACGCCATTCTCGCCATTCATCCGGGCGCCGGCGGCACCGAGTCCCAGGATTGGGCCGAAATGCTGCTGCGGATGTACCTCCGGTGGATGGAGCGGCGCGGCTTCAAGCGCGAAGTGATCGACTATCAGCCTGGCGATGAAGCCGGCCTGAAGAGTGTCACGGTTACCGTGACCGGCGAATACGCGTACGGATTGCTCGCCGCGGAAGCAGGCGTGCATCGCCTGGTTCGCATCTCGCCATTCGATCAGGCGGCGCGCCGGCACACCTCGTTTGCCTCGGTTTACGCGTACCCGGAGGTGGCCGAGGATGTCGAGGTCGAGATCGAGGACAAGGACATTCGCATCGACACCTACCGGTCGAGCGGCGCCGGCGGACAGCACGTCAACGTGACCGATTCCGCAGTCCGCATCACCCATCTTCCGACGGGCATCGTCGTCTCGTGTCAGAACGAGCGGTCGCAGCATCGCAATCGCGACTCGGCGATGAAAGTGCTCAAGTCCCGTCTGTACGATCTGAAGTACAAGGAACAGCAGGCGGCGCTGCAGCAGGTCAGCGGCATCAAGAAAGAAATCGCGTTCGGCAGCCAGATTCGCAGCTACGTGCTTCACCCCTACCAGCTGGTCAAGGATCACCGGACGAAGGAACAGGTCGGCGACGTCAATCGTGTGCTGGACGGCGACATCGATGTCTTCATCAAGTCGTACCTGATGCAGCGGTCGAGCGGAACGCTGGGTGAGCCAGTTGCCGACGACGACGAGTGAACCGCAGGGCGCGCGCCGCGGCCGGCCTGCACTGCTGGTGGCCGCCGGAATCTTCGGTAGCAAGATTGCCGGCCTGGTCCGGCAGCGGGCGATTGCGCACTACTTCGGCATAGAAACCGACGCGGCGGACGCCTGGGCCGCCGGTTTCCGCATTCCGAATTTTCTCCAGAACCTGTTCGGCGAAGGCGCGCTGTCCGCGTCGTTCATCCCCGTGTACTCGTCGCTCCTTGGGCGAGGCGAATCGCGGGAAGCGGATCGAGTAGCGGGCGCGGTGGCGTCGCTGCTGGCCCTGGTGGTCAGCGGCCTCGTGCTCGTTGGTGTCTTCGCAACGCCGTGGCTGATCGAGCTGATCGCGCCCGGGTTCACCGGCGCCAAGCGAGAGCTGACCATTTCGATCGTCCGCATCCTGTTTCCCGGCGCCGGCCTGCTCGTGCTGTCGGCGTGGTGCCTCGGGGTCCTGAACAGCCACCACAAGTTCCTGCTGTCGTACGCGGCGCCGATTGTCTGGAGCGCGGCGATGATCATCGCGCTCGTCTGGTTTGGCAGCCGGACCGACCTGCCGCGGCTGGTGGAGATCCTGGCGTGGAGCTCGGTCGTGGGGAGCGCGCTGCAGCTCGCCGTGCAGATTCCGTCGGTCCTGCGCGCAGCGCCTGATCTCGTCTTTACCCTCGACACCGCCTCCGCCGAAGTCCGAACCATCGTCGGTAATTTCGTGCCGGTGTTTTTCAGCCGCGGCGTGGTGCAGGTGAGCGCGTACATCGACACGCTGCTCGCGAGCCTGCTGCCGACCGGCGCGCCTGCCGGCCTGACGAACGCACAAACCCTCTACACCCTCCCGGTCAGCCTGTTCGGCATGGCGATCTCCGCCGCGGAACTGCCGGCGATGGCTCGCGCCGTGGGAACCGATCCGGACGGCTACGCGGCATTGGTCCGCCGCCTCGACGCGGGCCTTCGCCAGATCGCGTTCTTCGTGGTGCCGTCCGCGATGGCGTTTCTCGCGCTCGGCGACGTGGTCGCGGCCGCACTGCTCCAGACCGGCCGGTTCCGGCACGCGGACGCCCTGTACATCTGGGGCATTCTCGCTGGTTCGGCGGTCGGACTTCTCGCGTCGACGCTCGGCCGCTTATACGCATCGACCTACTACGCGCTCCGCGACACGCGGACGCCGGTCCGCTACGCGATCGTGCGCGTCGTGCTGACCACGGTGCTTGGCTACCTCGCGGCGATTCCGTTGCCGAAGCTCCTGGGGCTGGATTTGTTGTGGGGCGCCGCTGGATTGACGGCGTCGGCCGGCATCGCGGGCTGGGTGGAAATGCTTCTGCTGCGGCGGACCCTCAACGCACGGATCGGCCGGACGGGGCTGCCGGCGGCCTACGTCGCACAGTTGTGGGTGGCGGCCGCGATTGGCGCCGCGGCCGCGTGGGGCAGCAAGCTCGCGCTGCCGCCGCTTCATCCGATACTGGCGGCAGTGGCGATCCTCGGTCCGTACGGTCTGGTGTTCTTTGCGGTGACTGCGGCGTTCGGCGTTCCCGAAGCGCGATCGCTTCTGTCGCGATTCCGGCGATAGCGTCTCTTTTCCGAAAAAGCTTCACCACGGAGCCGCACAGACGACAGGCACGAGGTCACGGCCTCTCTATATGGAAATCCGTGCGCTCCGCTTTTTGTGTGCCGTGCTTTCCGTGGTTGTTTTTGGGATCTGTTTAGCGCGGCTACGACTCGAGCAGGCTATTCTCGATCGCGTATCGCATGAGCTCGGCGTTGGTCCGCATGCCGAGCTTGTCCAGCACACGCGCGCGATAGGTGCTGACCGTCTTGACGCTCAGGCCGAGGTCGCGCGCAATATCCGAGATCGTCTTGCCGGATCCGAGCAGGCGCAGCACCTGATACTCGCGATCGGACAGCGTTTCGTGCGGCGCCGAGTCCCAGTTCACCTTGCGGCGTCCCAGCAGATCGGCGGTGTCCCGGCTGATGAAGCGGCGGCCCCGGCGGACCTGCTCGATCGCCGTGACGAATTCATCGAGCTCGCTGCCTTTCGTGAGATAGCCGATGGCGCCGGCGCTCAGCGCACGGCGTGCGAACTGCGACGCCGGATGCATGCTGAGCACGAGCGTCGGGAGGCTTGGTTTCAGGCGGCGGACTTCCTTGATCAACTCGAGGCCGCTGGTGCCGGGCAGTGAGATATCCGCGATCATCAGGTCCCAGTCGCCGGTCTGCACCGCGGACAGCGCGGTCGCGGCATCGGGCGCTTCACCGATCACCGCATCCTTCACGCGGTCGGTCAGCACCGCGCGGATGCCGTGTCGTGCCACCGGATGATCGTCGACGAGCAGAATCCTGATCATGAAGCTTTCTTGCGGCTGTTGCCGCGGGGCCGCGCTGCCCGACGCGGGGCATCGGTCCGTGAAATGGGCATCAGCACGGACACCACCGTGCCTCGCCCGCGGTGACCAGAGATCGCAAATGTCCCTCCGGCCAGCGAGGCACGTTCGCGCATCCCCAGCAGTCCAATCGCCTGCGGATCGTCGACCTCGACACTACTGATCCCGCGACCATTGTCGCGGATTTTCAACTCGAAACGCTGCTCGTTTTCCATCAATCGAACCTGAACCGCGCTCGCATGGGCGTGCCGCACGATGTTGGTCAGCGCTTCCTGAAAGATTCTGAACAACGCGGTCTGCTGTTCGCCGGTGAGCCGGGATCCTTCCTTGTTCGCGCGAAAGTGGACGCGTAACCCCGTCCGCGCTTTGAACGCCTGCGCTTCCCAGCGAATCGCTTCCGCCAGCCCGAGATGATCCAGCGTTGGGGGCCGCAGCCGTGTCGCGATGCGCTTGACGATGGCGAGGGCGATGTCGGCGAGTCCGACCAGCGACTGCACCCGGTCGATCACCAGCGGCGTAACGCGCTCCTTGCTCAGGGCGTCGACCATCCGGCTGATGTCCAGTTTCAACGCCGTGAGCGTCTGTCCGAGCTCGTCGTGCAGCTCGCGTGCGACCTGGGCGCGCTCTTCTTCGCGTGCATCCTGCAGCCGCGCGGCGAGCTTCCGGAGCTGCTGGGACGATTCGTTCATCGGGCAGGTGGTTGGTACTACGAGTCGCCCTGGTTGTCCACAATCCAGTCCGATTCGGCCATTTTGGGCCCGTACCAGCTCATCAATAGTGACAACTTTCTCGTTTTGTCAGACACTCCCCGACATATCCGCGCACAATCAAATGACGAAACTTATGCGATTCGCCCAAATGGCGACAAATTTCCCGCAGAACCTGTCAGATATCCCACTGGCCACGTCAGCAGACGACAGTGCTGTGCGCGGGGCCGCCAGTGGCGCCACGATTCTGATCGTCGACGACCTCGCGGCCAACGCGCAGCTGCTGCAGCGCATTCTCGAGCGTGAAGGCCATCGCGTCCTGTTCGCGCAGAACGGAGAGGAAGCGTTGACGCGCGTGCGCCGCGATCATCCGGACCTGGTCCTGATGGACGTGATCATGCCGACGCTCGACGGCTTCGAAACCTGCCGGCGCCTGAAAGGCGATCCGGAAACGCGGCTGGTTCCGGTCGTCCTGATCACGGCGCTGCAGGGGACCGACGATCGTGTTCGCGGGCTGGAAGTCGGCGCCGATGATTTCCTCCGGCGCCCGGTCAACACCGCCGAGCTGACAGCGCGCGTCCGGTCGCTGCTGCGGATCAAGCGCATCACCGACGAACTGGACTCGGCGGAATCGGTGATTCTCAGCCTCGCGATGACCATCGAGGCGCGCGACGCGACGACCGACGGTCATTGCCAGCGCCTGGCGCGATACGCGGTGACGGTCGGGCAGCGGCTCGGGCTGAGCGAAGAGGATCTCGTCGCACTTGGCAAGGGCGGGTTCCTCCACGACGTCGGCAAGGTGGGCATTCCGGATTCGATCCTGTTGAAGCCGGCCGCGTTGACGCGCGAAGAGGCGTCGGTCATGCATCGGCACACCGTCATCGGCGATCGGCTGTGCGGTGAGCTGCGCTCGCTGCGGCGCGTGCGGCCGATCGTCCGCTCTCACCACGAGCGGCTCGACGGTACCGGCTATCCCGAGGGGCTCAAGGGCAACGCCATCCCGCTGCTCGCGCAGATCATGTCGGTCGTCGACGTGTTCGACGCGCTGACCACCGCTCGCACCTATAAACCGGCCCTGCCGGTCGAGCGCGCCTACGAGGCGCTCGAGACCGAGGCCACGCGTGGATGGAGAAACCCGGAGATCGTCAGCGTCGTGCTGTCGCTCGGCAAGTCAGGACAGCTGACGCCGCCCTCACTCGTTCGTGGCTGATCCAGAAGTCATTCGCATCCTGCACGTCGAGGACGATCCCCATGACCGGGAACTCGTGGGTGCGACGCTCCGCCAGGACGGCCTGTCGGCGTCGATCGTCGCGGTGGCGACGCGAGACGAGTTCGAGGCGGTGCTCGGCGGCGAGACGTTCGATGTCATCCTCGCCGACGACCGGTTGCCGGCGTTCGACGGCCTGACCGCCCAGCGGATCGCGGCGGAACGCGCGCCAACCGTCCCGTTCATGTTCGTGTCCGGCACGCTCGGCGAAGAGACCGCGGTCGAGCGGATCAAGAACGGCGCGGTCGACTACATCCTGAAGCAGCGCCTGGCCCGCCTGCCGGGCTCGATCCGGCGCGCCATCGCCGAGGCGCGAACCAGAAGCGATCACGCCCGCGCCGAAATCGAAGTCCGGCGCCTGAACGCCGCGCTCGAAGAGCGCGTGCTCGAGCGGACCGCCCAGCTCGCCGAAGCCAACCGCGCGCTGGCCGAACGGGAGCACGCGCTGCGCGCCTCGGAATCGCGGCTCAACGCCATTCTCGACAACAGCCCGGCGCTCATCTGCATGAAGGACGCGGACGGCCGCTATCTGTTCGTCAATCAACAGTTCGAGCGCGTGCTCGGTGTCTCCCGTACCGACGTCGTCGGGCGGACCGATCATCAGCTATTCCCGCCGCGGCTCGCCGACATGTACCGGGCGAACGACGTCGAAGCGCTCGCGCGGCGATCGGCAATCAGCGTCGAGGAACCGGCGGTGCACGGCAACGACGTGCACGTCTACGCGTCGGCCAAGTTTCCGCTGCTCGGATCCGACGGCGAACCCTACGCGATCTGCGCGATCTCCACCGATATCACCGGCCGGAAGCTGGCGGAGGACGAGATCAAGGCCGCGCGGCTCGAGGCCGAGCGCGCCAACCGGGCCAAGAGCGATTTCCTGTCGCGCATGAGCCACGATCTGCGGACGCCGCTGAACGCGGTCCTGGGCTTTGCGCAGCTGCTGGCGACCGATCGGATGTCGGACGAGCAGCTCGAGTGCGTGCGCCAGATCCTGAAGGGCGGCGAGCATCTCCTCGATTTGATCAACGAGGTGCTCGATATCGCGCGCATCGAAGCGGGCCACCTGTCCCTGTCGCCGGAACCCGTCGAAGTTCACGAGATCGTCAGCCATGCCGCGTCGCTGGTGGCGCCGCTGGCGCGGCAGCGGCAGATCATGGTGACGGTGAGCGAGTCGCCGCTGGCTCGTATCTCGGTGGTGGCCGATCGCCAGCGCCTCGTTCAGATTCTGCTGAACCTGCTGTCGAACGCCGTCAAATACAACCGCGACGTGGGCACGGTCTCGATCGGTTTCGAGCGCAGCAGCGATTCGATGCTGCGCATCAACGTCACCGACACCGGCACAGGCATCTCGCCGCAGAAATTGCGGCTGCTGTTCCGGCCGTTCGAACGCCTCGGTGCGGAAACGACCGCCATCGAAGGTACAGGCCTCGGACTCACGCTGTCCCGCGGGCTGGCCGAAGCGATGGGCGGCAGCATCGGCGTCGTCAGCCGGCCGGGCAGCGGCTCGACGTTCTGGGTCGAACTGCGCACGGTCAACGAGTTGCCGGTCGATCGCACGCATCTGGCCGACCAGGGCGCGATCGAATACCGGCTTGGACGTCCGGCCACGGTGCTCTACATCGAAGACAACCTGTCCAACGTGCGGTTGATGGAGCGCGTCCTCGGCCGGCGGCCGTCCGTGACCCTGGCCACTGCGCCTGACGGCCGCCGCGGCGTGATGCAGGCGCTCGCGCGCCGCCCGGACGTCGTTCTGCTCGACCTGCATCTGCCGGACATCCCCGGCGAGGAAGTGCTCAAGCAGTTGAAGGCGGAGCCGCTCTTGTGCGATACACCAGTGGTCGTGTTGTCGGCCGACGCGACGCCCGGACAGGTCCGCCGGCTCCTCGCTTCTGGCGCGGCCGCGTACCTGACCAAGCCGTTCGCCATTCCGGATGTCCTCGCGATGATCGATCGCATGCTCCACCTGCGCTCGCAAGCGGCACCGGTCATCGAGGAGTCAGATCGTCGTGAGTGACAAGTTGCTGTCGAATGCGCGCTGGCGGCACGACCTGAAGAACCAGTTGGGCATCGTGCTCGGCTTCTCGGAACTGCTGCTGCAGGACGCGCCGCCGAACGGGTCGGCGCATCTGGATCTGCAGGAGATCCTGAAGGCCGCTCAGCAGGCGATGAAGCTGGTGGAGAGTCTCGAGGAACTCGACGAACCGGTCGCGTAGCGGCGCGGTTACTGTCGATTCAGTCCGCCGGGCTGCGTGCCGGCGATGAACGCTTCCGACACCGCTGTCGTCGATCCGGGCACGGCCACGCCGCCGGTTGCCTGATCGATCGGCAGCACCACGATATTGCCCGGCGCCTGGAACTCCGGCCGCGGCCCCTTGTCGGCGCGCGTCGCGATGTACGCCTTCATGAATTCAATCCAGATCGGCAGCGCCGCGATGGCGCCGGTCTCGTTCAGGCCGAGCGGTTTCTTCTCGTCGAGCCCGGTCCACACGCCGACCGTGATATCCGGATCGAATCCGACGAACCACGCGTCGGTGTTGTCGTCGACCGTGCCGGTCTTGCCGGCCAGCGGCCAGTCGATGTTCGCCGCGGCGGCCGCGGTTCCGCGCTGCACGACGCCGCGCAGCATGTTGGTCATCACGAACGCGGTGTCGGCGCGGATGACGTCGACTGGTTCCGCGCGATTCTCTTCGAGGAGATTACCGTCGCGGTCCATGACGGTGAGGATGTCGAACGGCTTCATCCGGACGCCCTGATTCGGAAACACCGAATACGCGCTGGCGACTTCGAGCAGCGTGGCGTCGCCCGCGCCGAGGGCGATTGCCAGATACGGCGGGAAATCCTCTTCGAACCCGAATCGCCTGGCGTAGTTGATGACATTCTTGGGCCCCAGCGTGTTCATCATCTTGATCGCCGGGATATTGCGGGAATCCTCGAGTGCGCGCCGCAGCGTGATCGCGCCCTCGAACTTGTGGTCGTAGTTCTTCGGTTCGTAGACCTGGCCGATGTCCGACCGGTAGCTGACCGGTTCGTCGATGATCATCGAGGCGGGGGTGAATCCGCGGTCAATCGCCGTCGTATACACGATCGGCTTGAACGTCGACCCCATCTGGCGGAATGCCTGCACCGCACGATTGAACTTGCTGCGGCTGAAGTCCCACCCGCCGACCATGGCCTTGATCTGCCCGGTGCGGTTGTCGATCGCGACCAGTGCACCCTCGACCGCCGGCGTCTGTTCGAGCGACACGACGGCGCTCCCCGCGGACTCGTCCAGTTTCTTGATCTCGACCTCGATCAGATCGCCTGGCTTGAACAGGTCCGCACCCTTGACGCGGCGCGTCCACACGAATCCGTCTTTCGCCAGATCGGCGTGATAGGGTCCGATGGCCAATCGCGCGCCGGGCGGGCTGCCCGGCCTGTCCACCGCCAGCACCAGCGCCGGGATGACGTCGCCAACCGCGATCGGACGCGACCAACGTTCGTCCTTGAACGTCTCGAGTTTCTTGCCTTCGGCGACGATGTTGCGTTTGGGCTTGCGATAGCCGCGGCGCTTGTCGAGAGCGCGGAGCCCGTTCTGGACCGCGTGATTGGCCACATCCTGCAGCGCCGGATCCAGCGTGGAGGTGACCGTGAGTCCGCTTTCATAAAGCGCTTTCGCGCCGTACTGCTTCTCGAGGTGCTTGCGGACTTCTTCAAGGAAAAACGGTGCGATCGACTTCGGCTGCTGCGGCTGGCCGCGCAGCGTGATCGGCGACGCCTTCGCCGTTTCGGCCTGTTCCGGCGTGATGTAGCCTTCGTCGGCCATGCGCTGCAGGACGTAGGCGCGCCGCTTCAGCGCCGCGTCCATGTTGACGTAAGGACTCTGGCGCGCCGGTGACTGGACGATGCCGGCGAGCAGCGCCGACTCTTCGAGCGTCAGGTCCTTCGCTGACTTGCTGAAGTAGAGGCGCGCCGCGGCTTCGACACCGTACGTGCCGTGGCCGAAGAGCATCTGGTTCGCATAGAGGGTCAGGATCTCGCGCTTCGTGTAGCGCTTCTCGATCTGCACCGCGACGATCGCTTCTTTGATCTTCCGTTCGAGATCCGACCAGCCGAGCGGACCGGATCCACCGACGCGGAATCCCACCGAATCAGCGAACAGGTTGCGCGCGAGCTGCTGCGTCAGCGTGCTGGCGCCCGCTGGCCGCGCGCCGCGATGGGTGGCCGCGGCCTTGGCGGCGTCGAAGACATCGCGGCTGGCCCGCAGCGCGATCGCGGAGATGCTGACGCCGAAGTGCGAATTGAAGCCGGCGTCTTCGGACGCGATGATCGCTTCGCGGAAATTGCTCGGGATGTCTTCGTAGCTGATGACCAGGCGCCGCTCGACCGCGAACTCGCCGATGACCGTTCCATCGGCGGCGCGCACGCGGGTGATGGTGCTGGGGTTGTAGTTGTCGAGTGCGGAAATTTCCGGGAGATCGCCGGCGGACGCAAACAGCACCCCGCTCATGATCCCCATCGTCGCCGCGACAATGAAGAGCGCCGCGATGACGGCGGTTCGGGCAAACCGGATGACGTAGTTCGCCAACGCTGGTCCTTGGTCCTTGGGGTTTGGTTCCTGGTCCGTTCCTGGTTCCTAGCCGCTAGTGTACCAAGGACTCGGAGCGGGGCACCCACCAAGAACGACGCGCACCCAAGAACCAGGGACGGACCAAGAACCAAGGTCCAAGAACCAAGGACCAGTAAGAGCTACCGTGGCCGCCGCGAGTGTCCGCCGTGGTTGTCGTTCTGCTGCTGTTGTTGCTGCTGCGGCTGTTGTTGATGCTCCTGCGCCGGACGCTGCTGTTGCTGGGGCGGCGGCTGCGCGGCGCGTGGTTCCGCCGCGCGAGGCTGTTCGCGCCGTTCCTGGCGAGGCGCCGGCTGCGGCGGCGGCGGCGCGGACGGCCGCGGTTCGGGCCGTTGCTCGGGGCGTTGGTATCGCGGCGCCGGGTCGGCGGCTGGCTGCCGCGATCCGTATGGCACCGCGGCACGCGGGCTGGGCCGATTCTCAGGTACCTGCAGCGGAGCGGGTCTCGCGACCGGTGCGGCGGCCGGGGGCGGAGGAGTTGCCACCGACGTCTCGGCCG
>Ga0105248_10005234_pt1 | contig 14292 bp, 14 predicted proteins | sample KBSS34metaG_FD_81524 | JGI IMG/M metagenome (GOLD analysis project Ga0105248, IMG submission 81524) | Switchgrass rhizosphere microbial communities from Kellogg Biological Station, Michigan, USA - KBS S3-4 metaG | ecosystem: Host-associated > Plants > Roots > Rhizosphere > Soil | place...
GCTGACGACCTCGCAGCCCGCGGCCCGCGGTAGCATCCCGCCCGTGAACGACCGGTTCGACACCGCCGCGATCGAAGAAGGGGTCCGCATGATCCTGCGAGGGATCGGTGAGGATCCGGAGCGTGGCGGCCTCCGTGAGACCCCCGCACGGGTCGCCCGGATGTACGGCGAGATCTTCGCCGGGATCGACGTCGATGCGTCGCAGATCGTGACGTTGGTCGAGGGCGCCGACTTCGACGAGATGATCATGGTCCGCGACATCCCGCTCTACTCGATGTGCGAACACCACCTGATCCCGTTCAACGGCAAAGCCCACGTCGCGTATATCCCGAACAAGTCGCAGCAGATCACCGGGCTCTCGAAGATCGCGCGGGTCGTCGACACGCTGGCCAAGAAACCCCAGGTGCAGGAGCGGCTGACGACCGAGATCGCGGAGTCGATCGAACAAGCGCTGAGCCCGCGTGGCGTGTTCGTCGTGATCGAGGCCGAGCACCTGTGCATGACGATGCGCGGTATCAAGAAGCCCGGGGCGGTGACCGTCACCTCGGCCGTGCGCGGCCTGTTCCGCAACGACGCGCGGACGCGCCAGGAGGCGATGCAGCACATCGGCATGCGCTGAGCGGCCCGTGACGGCCGCCCCGGCCATCCGGGCGCGTCCTCACTACGATGGCGGCGTGACCGAACGGATCTGGCGTTGCGCCGACCGCGCCCTGCCCCTCGGGCCTCGCACCCTCGTGATGGGGATCGTGAACGTCACGCCCGACTCCTTCAGTGACGGTGGCATGTTCGACGACGCGCAGGCGGCCGTCGCGCACGGCGCCCGGCTCGCCGACGACGGTGCCGATCTCGTCGACGTCGGCGGCGAGTCGACCCGGCCGGGCGCAGAACCGGTGGCCGCGGCCGAGGAACGCCGTCGCGTCGTCCCGGTCATCGAAGGGCTCCGCGCGGCGCGTCCCGACGTGCCGATCAGCATCGACACCCGGCACGCGGCGGTCGCCGCCGCCGCCCTCGCCGCCGGCGCCACCATCGTGAACGACGTGTCCGGCGGCGCCGACGAAGAGATGCTCCCCATCGTGGCGAAGGCCGGCGCCGGCCTGGTCCTGATGCACATGCGCGGCGAGCCCGGCACGATGCAAGACGCGCCGCTGTACGAGGACGTCGTCGCCGAGGTCCACGAGTACCTGCGGGAACGGGTGGAGGCGGCGATCTTCGCGGGGATCGATGCCGACCGGCTCTGCGTCGACCCCGGGATCGGCTTCGGCAAGAACGTGGATCACAACCTGCGGCTGCTCCGGTCGATCCGCCGGTTCGGCGACCTCGATGCCGCGGTGTTGATCGGTGCGTCGCGCAAGCGGTTCATCGGCACCCTGACGGGTGCCGATGACCCTCGGGACCGGCTCGAGGGTTCGCTGGCCGCCGCGATCCTCGCGGCGGCCAGCGGCGCCGACATCGTGCGCGTCCATGACGTTGCGGAAACCGTCCGCGCCTTGCGCGTCGCCGACGCGGTCACCCGGGTCTCCAGGTGAACCGGTTCGAGACCTCGGGCGGCGCGATCGCCTACCACGACGAGGGGAGCGGCCCCGCGGTCGTGCTGCTGCACGGGTTCCCTTTGTCTTCGTACGTGTGGCGCGGGCTGATCCCGGCGCTCGCCGCACGTCACCGCGTGCTCGCGCCCGATCTGCTCGGTCTCGGCGCTTCGGACAAGCCCGCCGACGCGCCGCTCGACATCCGAGCGCAGGCGGGGTACGTCACGGAGCTCCTCGCGCACCTGGCGATCGATCGCGTCGCCCTCATCGGGCACTCGACCGGCGGGGGCATCGCGCAGTTGCTCGTCGACGGGCGCGACGACGTCGAGGCGCTCGTGCTGATCGACAGCATCGCGTTCGACCGGTGGCCGACCGAGGGGATCGGCGAGATCCAGGTGGTGCAGGCGGACCGGGAGACGCACGACGCCGCCGAGCTCGTCGTCCGTTCCGCGTTGCGCCTGGGGACCGTCGAGGATCAGCTCACGGACAAGGACGTCGAGGCCTACGTCGCTCCGTGGTCGCCGCCATCGCCGGTCGAGGGGCTGTTCCGGTTCGCCCGCGCGCTCGACGGTCTCGGCCTCGAACAGCTCGAGCGCTCGATGACGGCGTGGGGCCTCCCGACTCTGATCCTGTGGGGAGAGGACGACCCCTTCCATCCCGTGGACATCGCCGAGCGGTTGAACGCCGCGATCCCGTCGTCCGCGCTCGGGTTGGTCCCCGGGTGCGGGCACTTCCTGCCGGACGAGGCACCGGAGACGATCTTCCCGATCATCTCGGAGTATCTGCGGGCCAACTATCTCCGGATACCGCACGGACACCAGCCCGCCGGGCCGGTCATGGTGCCGCTCGGCGCCGTGCCTGCTGTGGGAGACGACGAGGACCCGGAGCCGGTCGTCGCGGAGGATCAGGAGGTGGGACCGAACGCATGAGGGCGCGGCTGTTCCTATCGGGGATCCGGGCGGAGGGCCATCACGGCGCGCGCCCGGGCGAGAAGGATGCGGCGCAGCCGTTCGTCGTCGATCTCGATCTCGAGGTAGAGGTCGCGGGCGATCAGATCGACGGCACCGCCGACTACCGCACGATCACGGAGCGGGTGCGCGCGGTGGTCGAGGACGGCTCGTTCGACCTGATCGAGGCGATGGCGGCCGCGATCGCCGACGCATGCCTGGCGTTCGGACCGATCGTTCGCGCCACGGTCGTCGTGCACAAGCCGAACGCGGCCACGCGCCTGGGGATCGACGGCGTCGCCGCGGCGGTCACCCGGCCGGAGTAAGCCGGTGCCACGGGTCTACCTGGGGCTCGGCGCCAACCTCGGGAACCGGCTCGACACGTTGCAGCGCGCGGTCGACCTGCTCGCAACGCGCGGGGTGCGGGCGCTGGCATCGTCGCGCGTCTGGGCGACGGAGCCGCTGGGCGGGCCACCCGATCAGCCGGAGTTCCTGAACGTCGTCGTCGAGGTCGATCCCGGCGAGATGGCGCCGGCCGATGTCCTGGCCGCAGCCAACGCCGTCGAGGCGGAGCTCGGTCGCGAGCGCGACGTCCGGTGGGGCCCGCGCACGATCGACATCGACGTGCTCCTCTGGGACGACCTGCGATCGGACGATCCGGTGTTGACGATCCCACACCCCCGTCTGCACGAGCGCGCGTTCGTGGTGATGCCGCTGCTCGACCTCGACCCAGACCCGCGGTTGCCCGACGGGCGGCGGTTGGTCGAGCTCGCCGCACCGGCGGGTGAGGCACGGCCGTACGCGCCGCCGCTCGCGGTCCCGGACTGATCGATCGCACATGGCGGCGAAGCTGTGTCTGCGCTGCGACTGGACCGGCCGAACATGGTCGGATACCTGCCCGCGGTGCGGGGCGCCGCTGTTCGAGCGAGGCGGCGCCGAGCTCGCGCCGCGGCGCGAGCTCGATCGCGACCGGGCTTGTGGTCGTCGTCGCCGCGGTCGCGTTCGTCTCGATCCAGCGGTTCACGCCGAGCGCGCCGGCCGCGACCACCGGTCTCGAGGGGTACCTCGTGTATCCGGCGCCAGAGGGCGATCGGGTACGTCTGTGGATCTGGAACCTCGGGACGGACACGGCTGCGCCGGGACCGCTGGTCCCGACCATGCCTTCATCTCTCGTGTCCGTGTACTCGGTCGAGGATTCGTGGCTCGGTCTCACGATGCCCACGGGCTCGCACGGACAAGCGGCGGAGGTGCTGCGCAGCGCGGATCCGAACGCACAGCCCGCGACGCTCGGACGCGGCGGCTTCGTCGCTTGGCAGGAGGGTGGCGCGTTCGTCAGCTTCGCGCGGACCCATCACGTCCACGGTTGCTTTGCGCGGCTGATCGTCTCGACGATGGCGGTCGCCGATCGGATCAGCCGGCACACGAGACCGTTCCTGGTCTGCCAGAAGGTCGTTGGACTCATGCGCGATTCCCTGTCGCCGTACGCCGTGACCGTCCTTCCCGATCACGACCGACAGGTGTCTCGCGTCTTCAGCGACGCGATGTCGCCGATCCTGACCGGCTACGAGCCGCTCGGGGTGTCCCAGAACGGTGACTTCCTCGTTCGGTCATCCCGCGGCCAGGCGGGGATGTACTACCAGTCGGCGAACCCGGGGCGGAACGCGCCGTCGATGATCGTGCTGCACGGGAACCCGTTGCTCGTGAGCCGGCTGCTCGCATGGAGCACCGACGGCAACGTCGCGTACGTCCTCGGTTCGATCGGCGGCGTGCAGGGCGTCTTCGCGATCACCGTCGGGCCGCGACAGCAGCCAGGCGCCCCGGTGCTCGTGGTGCGGACCTCGGATACCGGTGTGGTGGCCGCGTCGACGGTGACGAACGACCTCTACGTGGTGGCGGAGGGAACCATCCGGTTCGTGCACGACGGCGAGGTGACGTCGGTGCTGTCGCCTCCGCCCGGCGCGCCGCAGGTCGCGGGACCGTTGCTCTGGGTGCTCTCGTTGCCATACTCGCCCTCGGTGACGCCATGAGGATCGCGATCGTCGGTGCGGGCACGGTGGGAACCGCAGTCGCGGTCCGGTGGCGTCGCGCCGGGCACACGATCACCGCGGTGGCGGGACGCGACGCAACCCGTCCGCGCGCGGCGCGGTGGCTGCCCGACGTCCCCGTCGTTCCGCTCGCCGACGCGTCCGCGGGCGCCGACCTCGTCGTCCTCGGTGTCCCCGATGACGCCCTGTCGGAGGTGGCGGCGTCGCTCGCTGGGCGCATCGACGAGGCGTCGACGGTTCTCCATCTGTCCGGCGCGCAGGGGCTCGACGTGCTCGAGCCGGTCGAGCGCGCGGGAGGGCGTGTGCTGGCGCTCCACCCCTTGCAAACCTTCGCCGACGTCGAGGGCGCGATCGACGCGCTCCCCGGTGCGGCGATCGCGGTCACTGCGCGCGACGACGAGGGGTCGGCCCTCGGCGACGGTCTCGCTCGCGACCTGGGCGGCCGCCCGTTCCCGCTCGCCGACGAGAACCGGCCCCTGTACCACGCGGCCGCCGTCTTCGCCTCGAACTACCTCGTCACGGTGTCGGAGGCGGCGCTGGAACTGTTCACCGCGGCCGGCGTTCCCGATGCCACCGCCGCGATGCACCCGCTGCAGACCGCGACGCTCGACAACATCGAACGGCTCGGCCCGCAGCAGGCGCTCACCGGCCCGGCCGTCCGCGGCGACGCCGGCACGATCGACCGGAACCTCGGCGCGGTGCACGCGGCAGCGCCGGCGCTCGTTCCGTCGTACGTGACCCTCTGCCGCGCCGCGATGGACGTCGCAGGCGCGCGTCTGCCGGACGACCGGCGGTCCGCGGTCGAGGAGGTCCTCGCGAGGTGGAGTTGATCCGGGAGGCGGCTGCGTTCCGCCGGGCGACCGACGCTGCGCGCGCCGGTTCGACCCTCGGGTTCGTCCCGACGATGGGCGCGCTCCACGAGGGACATCGCGCATTGCTCCGTGCGGCCCGCGCGCAGACCGATCGGGTCGCGGTCTCGATCTTCGTCAACCCGATGCAGTTCGAGGACCCCGACGACCTCGAGCGGTATCCGCGCGACGAGGCGAACGACCTCGCGACGTGCGAGGCCGAGGGCGCCGACCTCGTCTGGGCGCCGCCGGTGGACGAGGTCTACCCGCTCGGCGTCGAGCTCGCCCACCCGGACCCCGGCGACGTCGGCGACCTCTATGAGGGAGCGGCGCGCCCGGGCCATTTCGCCGGTGTGCTGCTGGTCGTGCACCGACTGTTCGACGTCGTCGGGCCGTGCACGGCGTTCTTCGGCGAGAAGGACGCACAGCAGCTCTTCCTCGTGCGCCGGATGGTGGAACGCGAGCCGGCGCTCGGGGTGACGGTCGCCGGCTGTCCGACCCAGCGCGAACCGGATGGCCTCGCGCGCTCGTCGCGGAACGCATCGCTCGCACCCGAGGAGCGGGAGCAGGCGGCCTGCCTGTTCCTCGCGCTCACCGAGGCGGCGGAACGGGCGCGGACGGGGGAACGCGACGCGAACACGCTCGTCGCGGTGATGGCCCGCGAGATCGGCGCGACGCGACTCGCCCGGCTGGACTACGCCGCGATCGTCGACGAGGCCACGTTCCAACCGATCGGGGTCATCGACCGGCCGGCGCGTGCGATCGTCGCCGCACGCTTCCCGAGCGCTCGCCTGATCGACAACCTGGCGCTGCCGGAGCCGTCCGGATGACGGTCGTCCCGCCGGATCGAGCGACGATCGTCGCCGCGGTGATGGGCGAGCTGCTCGCGGCCGAGGTCGACACGACAGATGACGCCGTCGGTGTCGCCCGCATCGTGGCGCGTACCGGCGGCGTCTTCGCCGGCGCGCCCGTCGTCGCGGAGATCTTCGGCCGCGCGGGGGCTCGGACGCGGCCGCTCGTCGCCGAGGGCGAGCCGGTCACCCCTGGGACGGCGGTGCTCGAGCTCGGCGGTCCGCTCGCCGCGATCCGTGGTGTCGCGCCGCTCGCCCTGACGTGGTTGGCCCGTTGCGGCGCCGTGGCGAGCGGCGCGACGCCCCCCGAGGCGGGCAACCCGATCGATGCCTACGCCGCGCGGTTGTCGGGCCGGGCCGCGGTCGGCCACGATGGGCCGTCCTTCCGCCTGGAGATCGACCAGGCGATCGACCGAGCGCTCGACCTGGGGGTCGAAGAGGGGATCGAGGGGTAACCGTGCTGCTCGCCGTCGACGTCGGCAACACCGAGATCGTGCTCGGCGTGTTCGACGGCGACCAGCTCCGGCATACCTGGCGCTCCTCCACCCAGCCGGAGCGCACGTCCGACGAGCTGGCGCTGCTGCTCGCCGGGTTCCTCGAGCACCGCGACCTCGACCTGCGCAAGGACATCACCGGGCTGTGCGTCGCGAGCGTGGTGCCCGACGTGACCGGGCAGTTCCGAGAGATGGCGGCCTCCTATCTCGCGCACGAGCCGGTGATCGTCGGGCCCGGGATGAAGACCGGGGTCTCGGTCGTGACCGACAACCCGCGCGAAGTGGGTGCCGACCGAGTGGTGAACACGCTGGCGGCGTTCACCGCGTTCGGCGGCCCGGCGATCGTCGTCGACTTCGGCACGAGCACGAACTTCGACGTGGTGTCGGAGACCGGCGAGTTCTTGGGCGGCGTGATCGCGCCCGGCCTGCAGATCAGCGCGGCGGCGCTGGTCGGCCGCACCGCGCGCCTCACCCGGGTGGATCTCGTTCCGCCTCGGTCGGCGGTCGGCCGCTCGACCGTCGAGGCGATCCAGTCCGGCCTGATCTACGGCACCGCGGGCGAGGTCGACGGGATCGTGGAGCGCATCCGCGTGGATCTCGGCGCGCCCGGCGCCACGGTGGTCGCGACCGGCGGCTTGGCTCCCGTCGTGATCCCGCACTGCCGTACCGTCGACCGCTTCGAGCCCTGGCTCACCCTCGAAGGCCTCCGGCTCGTCTACGAGAAGAACGTCGATGCCTGAGGAGCCGACGGGGCGGCCAACGGGGCGGGAGGCCGAGGTGCTCGCGGCGCGCCGCGAGAGCCTCGAGCGGTTGGGCCCGCGGCGCGCGTTCGCGATCACGCTCGCCGACGTGCTCGACGTCGCCGAGCCGACGTGGTCGGGCGCGGTTCGCGCCGAGCATCCGGACCTCGCCGCCGACACCCAGACCGACGACGTCGTGACGGTTGCCGGCCGCGTCGTCTTGAAGCGCGATATGGGCAAGCTCGTGTTCACGACGCTCCGCGATCGTGACGGCGACCTGCAGATCGTCGTGAACGCGGCGAACCTTCCCGCCGATGACTTCGCGTTGTTCCAAGAGGTCGACCTCGGCGACATCGTCGGCGCGACGGGAACGGTCGGCACGACCCGCAAGGGCGAGCTCAGTGTGTTCGTCAGCCGGTGGGCGATGCTCACCAAGGCGCTGCGTCCCCTGCCCGAGAAATGGGCCGGACTCCAGGACCCGGATCTCCAGCAGCGCCGTCGGTACCTCCACCTGATCACCGACGACGAGCCGCGCAAGATGTTCCTCGCGCGTGCCGCGGTGCTCAAGACGATCCGTCGAGTGCTCGACGAGCGTGGCTTCGTCGAGTTCGAGGGCCCGATGCTCCAGACGATCGCGGGGGGCGCGAACGCGCGACCCTTCACGACCCACCACTACGCGCTCAACATCCCGATGAAGCTCCGGATCTCGCTCGAGCTCTACCTCAAGCGGATGCTGGTCGGGGGCGTCGACCGCGTCTTCGAGCTGGGACGGAACTTCCGCAACGAAGGGATCGACCGCGACCACAACCCCGAGTTCACGATGCTCGAGGCCTATCAGGCGTACGGCGACTACCACACGATGATGGAGCTCTCGGAGACGCTGGTGCGCGAGTCCTGTCGCGCCGTCAACCCGATCGTGGGCCGGCCCGCCGACGACCTGGTGATCCCCGTCCGGGACCAGATGATCGACCTGGCCGAGCCGTTCGAGCGGATCACGGTGCTCGGCTCGGTGTCGGAGGCCGTCGACGAGGAGGTCACGCTCGAGCACCCCGATCTCCGCGGGATCGCCGCGCACCACGGGGTGCACGTCGAGCCGGCCTGGGGCCCCGGCAAGATCGTGCAGGAGCTGTTCGAGAAGCTCGTCGAGGAGACGATCGTGCAGCCGACCTTCGTCTGCGACTTCCCCCGCGAGGTCTCTCCGCTCGCGCGTCCGCATCGCGACAACGCCGGCTTGACCGAGCACTTCGATCTCGTCGCTGCCGGGATCGAGCTCGTCACCGCGTTCAGCGAGCTCACCGATCCCGACGAACAGCGCGCCAAGTTCGAGCTGCAGCAGCAGATGAAGGAGGTCCTCGGCGACGAGACGCACCCCTTCGATGAGGAGTTCCTTCGTGCCCTCGAGCACGGGATGCCGCCGACGGGCGGCCTCGGACTCGGGATCGACCGGCTCCTGCTGCTGCTGACCGACGCGCAGAGCCTGCGCGATCTGATCATGTTCCCGGCGCAGCGGCCAGAGGGACAGCCAGAGGGACCGGCAGAGGGACGGCCGGACGCGAGCGCGGAGTAGCGTGACTTGCCCGCCAGGCGGTTCGGTGCCAACGTAACGGCTGCGCCCGCCTGACCGACGAGGGGATCCACGATGAACGAGAGCGATGTCGCCAAGCGTTTGGCCTCCGTGCCGCTGTTCGCCAAGATCGAGCACCACGACCTGGAGCTCGTCGCGGCACGGATGAAAGAGGTGCATTTCGAGCCCGGGCGGGTGATCGCCAAGCAAGGAGATTCGGGCGTCGGGTTCCACCTGATCGTCGACGGCGAGGCGGAGGTCTCGGGCGAAGGGGTGCCGAAGCATCCGATCGGCGCCGGCGGGTACTTCGGAGAGATCGGGCTGATCGACGGCGGCGTCCGCTCCGCGACGGTCACCGCGAAGAGCGACCTGACGACGCTCGCGCTGGTGTCGTGGGACTTCCAGCCGCTGCTGGACAACCCGGCGTTCTCGAAGGGTCTGCTGATGGGGCTGTGCCGGCTCGTCCGCGACTACCGGGAGTCGGCGGCCGACAGCTAGCTACTCGGGCTCCGCGGCCTCGTGCAGCACGATCACCAGGTCGTGCAGCCCGGTGCCCTTGGCCAGGAATCCCGACGCGCCCGCCTCGCGTGCTTCGCGCTCGACGCCTTCGTCGGCGTGCGCGGTCAAGATCACGACGGGAAGATCGGGCCGGCGCTCGTGGATCCGCTTCATCGCGTCGATCCCCGACAGGTCGGGCATCGACAGATCCATGATGATGATGTCCGGATCGAGCTCCTCGGCCTCGGTGCACGCGGCGACGCCGCCCCCGGCCTCGCCCGCGACCTCGATGTCGGCCACGAGATCGAGCGCGGACGACAGCGCCTTGCGGAACGCAGGGTGGTCGTCCACGACGAGCACACGCACCGGTGTTTCCTCTCCATACGTGAGGTCCACGGCGGACATGGGGGACCTCCTTCCCGCCAGTGGTTTCGGCGTCTCGTCGACCGGACTTGACAGGTTGGCAGCCGACCGAGGTCGTCACATGACCCATCCGGGGGGATTCCGGATGGTCCCTATGGCGCACCCCGTCCGGGAAGGACCGTCCGGTGTCGATCCACGTATCTCTGTGTAAGAGACCGGGCGAACCGGACTCATCCATACCCACCGACGTGCCGAAGGGAACACGAAGCACCGGCGCGGATCACACGGTCCGCTCCGGGTGAACGGAAGGCCACGGGTATACTCGGCTCGAAGGCGCTGGGGCAGACCCGGCGCCCGACGTACCTCGGGGGGAGGACGCAGCGCCTGCGATCCCCGGGGGCAGGTGAGAGGAACGGGCTTCGGCTCGGAGGACGGACGCTATGTTCGAGCGTTTCACGGATCGCGCCAGGCGCGTCGTGGTTCTCGCCCAAGAAGAAGCGAGGATGCTCAACCACAACTACATCGGCACCGAGCACATCCTGCTCGGTTTGATCCACGAGGGCGAGGGCGTCGCCGCGAAGGCCCTCGAGTCGATGAACATCTCGCTCGACGCCGTTCGCGAACAGGTGCAGGAGATCATCGGTCAGGGTCAAGCGGCTCCGACCGGACACATCCCGTTCACGCCTCGAGCCAAGAAGGTCCTGGAGCTGTCGCTGCGCGAAGCGCTGCAGCTCGGCCACAACTACATCGGCACCGAGCACATCCTGCTCGGGTTGATCCGCGAGGGTGAGGGCGTCGCAGCCCAGGTGCTGCAGAAGCTGGGCGCCGACCTCAACCGCGTGCGGCAGACCGTGATCCAGCTGCTGTCGGGCTACACCGGCGGCAAGGGCGAGCAGGTGGCCGCCGGCGGCACCGCCGAGGCGCCGCAGGGCGGTTCCGCGGTGCTCGACCAGTTCGGTCGAAATCTCACGCAGCTCGCGCGCGAATCCAAGCTCGACCCGGTCATCGGGCGCGAGAAGGAGATCGAGCGCGTGATGCAGGTGCTGTCACGCCGCACCAAGAACAATCCCGTGCTGATCGGCGACCCCGGCGTCGGCAAGACCGCCGTCGTCGAGGGCCTGTCGCAAGCGATCGTGAAGGGCGAGATCCCGGAGACGCTGAAGGGCAAGCAGATCTACACGCTGGACCTCGGCGCCTTGGTCGCAGGCTCGCGCTACCGCGGCGACTTCGAGGAGCGCCTCAAGAAGGTGCTGAAGGAGATCAAGACCCGCGGCGACATCGTGCTGTTCATCGACGAGCTGCACACGCTCGTTGGGGCCGGCGCGGCCGAGGGCGCGATCGACGCGGCCTCGATCCTGAAGCCGATGCTCGCGCGCGGTGAGCTCCAGACGATCGGCGCAACGACGCGCGACGAGTACCGCAAGCACCTCGAGAAGGACGCCGCGCTCGAGCGCCGGTTCCAGCCGATCGACGTCGCCGAGCCGACCGTGCCGCACACGATCGAGATCCTCAAGGGCCTGCGCGACCGCTACGAGGCGCACCACCGCGTGACCTACACCGACGACGCCATCGTCGCGGCCGCGAACCTCGCCGACCGCTACATCTCCGACCGCCAGCTGCCCGACAAGGCGATCGACCTGATCGACGAGGCCGGCAGCCGCATGCGGATCCGTCGCATGACCGCGCCGCCCGACGTGCGCGAGATCGACGAGAAGATCGCCGAGGTCCGGCTCAAGAAGGAATCCGCGATCGACGGCCAGGACTTCGAGCTCGCCGCCCGCCTGCGCGACGAGGAGCGCCAGCTCCAGGAGGAGCGCGGCCGCCGCGAGCAGACCTGGAAGGCCGGCGAGATGGACGTGCTCTCCGAGATCGACGAGGAGGAGATCGCCGAGGTCCTGTCCGTGTGGACGGGCATCCCGGTCTTCAAGCTCACCGAGGAGGAGACGGAGAAGCTCCTCCGCATGGAGGACGAGCTCCACAAGCGGATCATCAGCCAGGAAGAGGCGATCGGCGCGGTCTCGCGTGCGATGCGCCGAACCCGCAGCGGGCTCAAGGACCCGCGGCGCCCGTCCGGCTCGTTCGTGTTCCTCGGGCCCTCGGGCGTCGGGAAGACCGAGCTCTCGAAGGCGCTCGCCGAGTTCCTGTTCGGCGACGAGGACGCGCTGATCCAGCTCGACATGTCGGAGTTCCACGACCAGTACACGGTGTCGCGGCTGATCGGGTCGCCTCCCGGCTACGTCGGCTACGACGAGGGCGGGCAGCTCACCGAGGCCGTCCGGCGCAAGCCGTTCTCGGTCGTGCTTTTCGACGAGATCGAGAAGGCGCACCCGAACGTGTTCGACACGCTGCTGCAGATCCTCGAAGACGGCCACCTCACCGACGGCCAGGGCCGGACGGTCGACTTCAAGAACACGATCATCATCATGACCTCCAACCTCGGCACCCGGGACATCCAGAAGGGCGTGTCCGTCGGGTTCACCTCGAACACGGACGAGCGCGGCGACTACGAGCGGATGAAGGGCAAGGTCGAGGAGGAGCTCAAGAAGTCATTCCGTCCCGAGTTCCTGAACCGCATCGACGAGGTCATCGTGTTCCACTCGCTGTCGATGGAGGATGTGAAGTTGATCGTCGACCTGCTGATGCGCCGGGTCGAGGACCAGCTGAAGACCAAGGACGTCGACATCGAGTTGACCGACGCCGCGAAGACGCTGCTCGCCCAGCAGGGCTGGGACCAGGCGCTCGGCGCGCGGCCGCTCCGCCGCACGATCCAGCGGATGGTCGAGGACCCGCTCGCGGAGAAGCTCCTGCACAAGGAGTACCGCGCGGGCGAGACGATCCTGGTCGACGCGGTCGACGGCGAGATCGTGTTCAGTTCGACGTTTGGGCTCGTCCCGCCGGACGCGCCACCCGTTGAGCTCGCAGGCGAACCCGGCTAGGGAGAACCTGCGTCCCGCCCCTTCGGGGGCATCAAGGCCGAAGCCCGGCCCCGCGAGGGGACCGGGCTTCTCGGCATCTCGGGGTCGATCAGGGTGACAGATCTCTGGTCGGTACCCGCATGACCAGCAGGTGATCGTCGTCGATCCACTGCGGTGCGTTGCGGTCCGTCGCCATACCGATGTTCGGGAGCCTCGTGACCCGGCCGGTTCGTGGGTCCACCAGCGCGACGAGACAGAGCGGCCAATCGCCGAACTCGCGACCGAGCTGGGCTGTCGGGCGGTTCCCACTGACGTAGTAAGAGAACGCGATCGTCTTGCCGTCGGGCGAGAAGCGGGGTGTGAACGCCGTCGACGTGGGCAGACGGATCTTCCGGTAGTTGGTGCCATGGGTGTTCATCGTCGACAGCCCGCCCCACGACTCGTCCACGATCGTCTTGCCGTCATGCGCGTAGGACGGCGCTGCGTCGAACCAGCTGTTCTCGGTGAGTCGCGTGATCGAACCACCGTCGGCCGGCACCGAGAAGATCTCAGCCGTCTTCGAGAACTGTGGATCGACGAGATGCTCGTTCGATCCGGCGTTGTCGTAGGTGATCGTGGTTCCGTCCGGTGACCAGGTGGGGTATTGATCGGTGGCGGGGTCGTGCGTGAGGCGCAGGAGCCCCGTTCCATCGCTGTTCACGACCCAGATGTCGGTGTTGCCGTCGACCGCTCCCTCGAACGCGACGCGTGTTCCGTCTGGCGAGATCGCGACCGTCCATCCCACATCGATGCCGGGTGTCGCGACGAAGTGAGCCCTGCTCCCATCGGTGTCCATCATGCCGACCTGGTTGTCCGCGACCTCGTTCGGCGAGGCGATGAACGCCATCTGGGTGCCGTCGGGTGTGACGGATGCGGCGTATGCGTCCAGCGGCACGCCACCGATCGTCGACGTCTGCTTCCCGCGCAGATCCACGATCGCCGTTGTCGGCTGCGTCGCGCCGGCCGGCAGCGCCTGGAGGAAGGTCAGGTCGGTCGCGACGGAGGGCGTCGGGGTCCCCGTGCCTTCGGGCGTCGGCTCGCTGCGGATCGCTCGTGAAAGCGCGAAGCCCGCGATCGCGGCGACGATCACAACCGCCGCGACGGCGATGTAGGCGCGGACCCGGCTCTTGCGGGATTCGGCGCGCTGGCGACGGACCTGCCGCTCCAGCGCGTCGGGGTCTGGGTCCACCTTGTTGGTGGCCAAGCGGAACACCTCCTGCACGTCAGGCATCCCGGTCTCCTTCCGTGCCTCGGATCGCTCGTCGGCCCTGCGTCGCGAGGGCCCGAACGGTCGAGGGACGCACGCCCAGGATGCGCGCTGCCTGCTCGGACGGATAGCCGAGCAGGTCGACGAGCACCAGGGCGGCTCGCTGGCGAGGCGTGCACCCGAGCAAGAGGTCGCGGACGTCCGCCCGCATCTCCGCATCGGTGAACGGATCGCGCTCTTCGTGCACCGGCGTGA
>Ga0105248_10005235_pt1 | contig 14291 bp, 15 predicted proteins | sample KBSS34metaG_FD_81524 | JGI IMG/M metagenome (GOLD analysis project Ga0105248, IMG submission 81524) | Switchgrass rhizosphere microbial communities from Kellogg Biological Station, Michigan, USA - KBS S3-4 metaG | ecosystem: Host-associated > Plants > Roots > Rhizosphere > Soil | place...
GGTTCTGCGAATAGTCGTTCAAATCCTCCATGTGCATCAGGAACGTGACCGCATTCGCGAACGGGTCGAGATGGTGCGTGTCGTTGACGACATTGATCTGGAAATCTTTGTCGGTCGAGCGATTGCCATCGGTCGCCGTGACCGTGAAATTGACTGTCGTGTTGGCGTTCACGAACGGCGTGGTGCCGACCAAGGCGCCGTTCGACTGGAAGAGTGTGAGCCACGACGGTGCGGAGAACGTGTTGGTGTTGAAGGAGTAGTTGACCGCGTGACCCTCGGGGTCGTTCGCGTGCACGGAAGTGCTGACCGCCGTGTTTTCAAGCTGAGTGAGCAACACAGTGTTGCTCGTCCAAACCGGCGGCTTGTTGTAGTGGACGGTCAGCGTGAATGCCCGATCCGTGCGGATCGGGCCGTTCGATGCGCCGAACGTGAAGTGATAGATCGCATCATTGGCCGTGCCAGTGAGGTCTTCACCGGTGCCGCTGACGACGATACCGTTGGGCGTGAAGTTGTAGTTCCAACCCAACGGCAGGGCGCCGTCCTCGAAGCTGTAGGTGATGATCTGCTGGTTGATGTCGTGCGCGGACAGCGTGTAAGACGCAGCCGTGTTTTCTTGCACCACCGGCAGGATATTGGCGTTGCTGTCCCAAACCGGCGGCGAGTTCTTAATCACCGGCAGCGTGTAGGTTCGCGTAGCCGACTTGATACCCGTCGTTGCCAGAACGTCGAAGTTGAAATTGGTCGCGGAGGCAATCGTCGGTGCCGTGCCGTGGACGTAACCGTTCGAGTCGAGGACGATGCCGGACGGCAGCGCCCCGCCAACCACGGAGAAGAAGACCGGTGACGTGTTCGATTGTGCGATGATGTGATCGCCAAAATAAACTTGAGATTCCACGCCGTTGCGCAGGGTCGCCGAACCAAAGAAGGTCGGAACCTCGTCGAAGATCACGTCGATGGTGTAGGTCTGCGTGTTCGCCACGACGCCATCGTTGGCCTCGTAGTCGAAAGAGATCGTCGTGTTGGCCAGCACGTTCGGAAGCACGCCGGTGATCTCGAAGGTGCTGTTGTCGAGATGCAAGCCCGGCGGCAGGCCGGTGACCTTGCGGGTCTTGATGTCCAGACCGTCGGGATCGACCACGTCGATGAAAGCGACGAAGTTTGTCTGCTCCAACTGCTTCGACAGGCGCGAAGAGGCAGGCGTAAAGACCGGCGGCCGGTTGTGGATGCCGGAGATCATGAAGCTCTGCGGCACGCCAATTTGACCATCGGACACGGTGATCTCGAACGTGAAATCTTGGTTGGCCGGAATGTTCTGAAGCGCGCCGCTGATTTGACCAGTGGATGTCACCGTCAGGCCGGGCGGCATCTGGCCGCCGGTCTGCGTGTATTGCAGAGTTTGGCTGGCGTTCGGATCGCTTGCGGACACGGCGAACGTCGAGGCCAGACCACCCAGCAGACTACCCAAGCTACCCGGCGGCGTAACCCAAACCGGCGGGAAGTTGTGCTGCACGGTGAGTTCGAAGCTGCGGTAGACGGTGTGGGTGCCGTCCGTGGCCAAGGCGTCGAACGGGTAAACGGTATCGCTGGCGGCCGGGGGAAGGATACCGTTGATCGTGCCGTTCGAGAACAGTTGCAAGGTTCCCGGCAGGTTGGTGCCGTTCGCAAGCGCGTAGACCACGGCGTTGCCTTCGGGGTCTGTAGCGGCAAGCGCATACGTGAAGAAATCGTTCTCGACTGCGGCTCCAATCGAGCCAGCGCCAGTAGACCAGATCGGGTCTTCGTCCGCGATGTTGTGGATCGTGAACGTGCGCGGGACCGGCGGATAATACTCGTCGGAGATTGCAGCCTCGAAGGTATAAATTTCATCCTGCGCGACGATGGGCAGTGAGCCACTGATGACGCCAGAGATTGTCGAGTTCGCGGTAATGACATCAGCCGGTTCGAAGATGACGCTCGGCGGAACGTCGCTGCGGTCGATGATGGTGTAGACCACCGGATTGCCGAACGAGCCGTTCGGGTCGTGACCGGAGATGACCGCGTCGAACGGAATCTGGCCAATGCTGTTGCCGATCTCACCGGCGGGCGTATCCCACACCGGCTCAAGGTTGTGCAGAATGGTCAGCATGAACGTGCGGTCGGTCTGCTTGATGCCGTTATCGGCGGTGACCGTGAACGTGTAGTCGGTGTCCACCACGGCGTTGGGCGTCTGGCCGGTGATGACGCCGTTCGCGTCCATAGACAACGTGGACGGCAGAGCACCACCGTTCATCGTGTAGAGCATGTGCGGCAGGTTGCCCGCGCCGGTCGCATCCAGCGCCAGCGTGAACGGAACGTCTTCAATGGAAGTCAGAGATTGGGGCGTGTGCCAAACCGGCGGGCTATTGAAGCGCACCATGATCGAGAAGGTTTGCGGCGTGACGAGGCGACGCGTTTGGTTTTTCTGACCTGTGTTGTCCCACGCGTTGACCGTGAATGTGTAGAGAGTATCTTCAGAGACATGTGGCGTCTTACCGTGGATCACACCGTTGCTGGTCAAGGAAACGAGCGTGTCTGTGGTCTTGATGATCTCGGATGGGTTTGAAATCGTCATGTAGTAAGTCAGTGGCACGTTCTCAGGATCGGTCGCTTCCAATTGGAAATCCACCACATTCGAGAACTCAAACATGTCGATGATCTGGCCGGGCGGGGTCACCCAGACAGGCGGAAGGTTCGGCAGCACTTCGATGTTGAAAGTGCGCTGGATCGGCAGGTTCACGCCGTCGTCGATGGAGACCACGATTTCGTAGGTCGTCGCGGAGTTGACAATAGGGAGCGTGCCCGACGCACCGGTTTCGGTGACGTTCATGTCCGGGCCAACGGGGAGATCGGTTGAGATCAAGGTGTAGTTGACCGGCGTGCCATTGTCGTCGTGACCTTCCCAGTGGACCGTGAAATCTTTTTGCGAAAGATCGCTCAGGATAATGCCGCTCGGCGTATCCCAAACGGGCGGGAAATTCTTCTGGACGGTGATGGCGAAATCGCGAGTGGTCGGCAGCGCACCGTTGTAGGAGGCTTCAATCGTGAAGTTGGCGATCTCCTGTTCCGGGTCGTTGATCGACTGCGTCGAGCCGGTGATGTTGCCGCTGATCGGATCGAAGGTCAGGCCGGGAGGAACCGAGCCGTCCGTCACACGATACGTGACGATCTGCGTCAGGTGGAAATCGTGCGCGTGCACGGCGGTCGCGACGTTCGCGGTGTTCTCGATGAAGAGCGCAACCACCCCAGCGTTGGTGTCCCAGATCGGCGGCTGATTGAACCACGACGTGATGACCCAATCCATGGTGGCCGGATTGGCGCCGGACGTGGCCATGATCGAGATCGGAATGACGATATCTTCGTCCGGTGCAGACGGCAGGGTGCCGCTCACGGTCCCGTCGTTGGGATCGAAGGTCAGACCGGGCGGAAGAGCCACATTGGTGATGTTGGTGTAGACCACCGGGCGGCCGTAGGGGTCGATGGCCACCGGGTTGACCAACTGCATGTAGACGCCATCCCCGAAGCCGTTGCCGAAATTGTTGCCATCAACCGGTTGGAAGACGGGCGGCAGGTCTCGCAGAATCGTCATAACAAAGGCTTGCGAAGCCGACTTCAGACCATCGCTAATGGTCACGTTGAAGTGGACGATGGTGTCTTGATTGCGAGGCGCTTCGACCAACGGGAGCGACGCGGAATAGATCGTGCCATTGTTGATGTCGATGCTGGTGTTGTCCGGCAGACCATCGGCCGTGTAGACCAAAGGCAGGGCCGGGTTCGAGACTGCGTTGATGTAGTAGACGAACGGGTTTGCCTCGATCTCCGAGCCCGCATTCAGGATGCCGTGACCCGCGCCCGGAATGTCGAAGACCGGGGCTTCATCGTGAAGCACGCGGACGCTGAACAGGCGCTTGGTGGTGTGCACACTGTTCTTGGCGCCAAGGATGATGTTGAACTTGGTGTTGTCGGGCTGTGGACCCAGCGTGCCAGACAGGACGCCGGAATTGGCGTCCAACGTCAGGTTCGGTGGGATGGTGCCCGCGACCAGAACGTAGGTGATGGGCTCGTCTCGCGGGTCCACTGCATGGACGGTCGATTCGAAGAACGAAAGCTCGTAGCCCATGCCGATGCTTCCGGCAGGCGTGACCCACACGGCCGAAAATTCCGGCGGCGTTGCGGCAACGTAGATTTCGAAGGAGCGCGGCGTGGCGCTGTCGCCGTTCGAAGCCGAGATCGTGAAGTCGTAGAGAACGTCATCGTCCAGATCGGGGTAGTGACCGGTGAGCGCACCCGTGAGCGGGTTGAGCAGCACGCCCGGCGGTAGTTGCCCACCGATGAGGAAATACTGAACGTCGAATTCGTAGGGGTCGATGGCCAGAACCGCGAGGCCCTTTTCGACCGGCGTGTTGACATCGCCGAACGCGATCACGTCGGACGGGGTCACCCACTCGGGCGCCGGGTGCGGGCCGAGAACCATGCGGAGGTCATGGTCCACATACGACAAACCGCTCTGTGCGCGGATGGTGAAATCGTAGATGCCGTTGTCTGCATCATCCGCGCTGGTCGTGCCGGAGATGCGTCCGTTCGCTGGGTTCAGGGTCAAATTCGGCGGCAGCGAGCCGCGCAGGATGTTGTAGGTGATGGGCGAGGTGAGGTTCTTGCCGGTCGCCTTGAGTTGGACGCTGACGGATTGTTCCGAGCCAAATGCTCCCACGACTTTCTTTTGCGGCGCGATCCATGTGAGTGCAGGAGCGGTGTCCTTACCCAATGCGAGCGTTCCAGAAAGCTTCAGTTGTGAGATTTTCAGTGACATCTAGGGACTTGATCCAATTAGCTTCGAGTATTTATCGAGATGAGAAAGCTCGGGTTGTCGGGTTTTTCTTCGGATTTGACCTGTAAGCTGTTGTCTGCTAATCGAATATCGACGAGCGGCGCTGTGGTTCAGACACAGGCTGTGGCCCGGCTGGTTTTGGAACCAAGTGCGGGGTCCGAGTGGAGGGCTTCGGGAACGTGCCGGAGACGCCACTCCCACAGGCGGGAGTTTGCTCTCAGTTCTTTTGAAACGTGCTGCTGACATGCGAAAAGGTCGGGCAATCGAACTCAAGAACCCCTCGTCACTTTCAATTTGGTGCACCAAAAGTTATCCACAGGCTCGTTCGCAGATTCGTCATTTTCCTGTTGCGCCCGGAAAATGGAGCGGCTACTTTCAAATCACGGCTGGCGGGCGAGACACTCTCCCAACGGCCTCCAAGACCTGATCCGCGAAAAACTTTCGAGAAATCGAAAAAAGTAGTTGACCAGATTAAAGAGGCCGGATAGGATGGAGTTTCGGTCAACAGACCAAAGAAATTCGCCGGAGACGGGCAACCGCTTCTGGCACACAAGTTTCGGCACTCTGCGCCCTCCGGCTTCGGCCGGTTAAGTCACCCTTCGGGGTGGCGGTGCGGAACGCTTCCTAACCCTTCTGGGTTGCCAAACGTCGGCTTCGGTCGATGCGCGGTGATCCGACGGTGTCGGGTTGCGGGTGCTGAGAACTGGCGATTTGGCGCCAGTATAATCGGATAACCCGCCGCGAGGTGGGATAAGGGCGGAAGGTCCACATACCGTCCCTGTGGGAAACCACAGTCCACCCAAAGAGGCCCGAGCTACCCTCCTAAAGAGGGTCTTCTACCGCAAGGTGGGAGATAGATCGGACGATGTGCGTTTTGGTCCCTGAGAGGGGATAGGACTAGGCTCGATGCCCCAACCCGGTTCGCCGGGGGACGGAAAGCAGGTCAGTCCAAGCGGGTGTCGCAACCTGCGCCGAGACATGCGAAGCACGTCCATGGTCGAGAGCTAACGGGTAGGCATCAGGTCCGAGGCTTAGCAGCTTAGGGCGGTTGTCAGTTTCGAGGGTCTTGGGGCGTGAAAGCGCAACTAGGTCCAAAGGAACACTTGAGTAGGCTTAGCAGGCTGAAAGAGATGAGGCGTGTTGTATTTTGTCGGCCGAAAGGTTGATGAAGCAACTGGGACAGCACGTCTTGGTGGATTAGCATTAGCTCAATGGTAGAGCAATTCCCTGCATAGGAATTGGTTCCGGCCTCAAAACCCGGATGCAATCAAAAGCAAAAGCTCTGTCCCGGTGGTGTGTAACAAGATGCCTAATTCTCGGCTGGGTCGTCGTCTTCGGGCGGCGGGTCGGAACCGAGGCACACGGAAGCTCGCAAGGCAACCGAGTGTTGGTGGGAAGATTTTCGTTGGGGCGCAACCCCTTAATGGCCAGCGATGGTCAGCGGAGAAGGAACCGCCGAGAGCACGCCATGACGCGAGAACAGCCTCTCGCCTAGTGCCTTCGGGCTCGCTAGGGAAAAGGCGGCATTGACCGGTTACTCTTTGACCCGCAAGGGCAGGGGGTGGATGATCGAGGAAAGTCCATCGCAAGTGGGCCATAATCTCGGAAGGCCGGTCGTTTAGCCTGTAGTCTCAGGGCTTTACAACTCCACTGTCTCTGGCCAAGAGGCAGCGCTCAGTCCGCGATGGCGGACCACCCAGCCCGCCCCTTCGGGGGCGGGTTTTTCGTGTTAGGGTAGGACCCTTGCTATGAAATAGGCCAGCGATTCCTCTGTCCTTTTAGGACATGAACTGGTCAGGTGATCGGCGCCGGTCACTTGAACGGTTGGTGGTGTTACCGTCCCAAGCCACTACGGGCGCCCGGTCAGCTACGGCTCACCGGGCGTTCCTATTTTGGTTTACGACAATATTGCGACTAGACCGATGTTCGGGGTAGGTTGACTAATCGAAACCCAGTCAAGGTTACGTCGCGATGAATGCTGTCGAACTCGAAGTCCATCTTGAAGACAAGCCGCCCCCGGCTCTTCATTATGGGCGCACCGATCTGAAAATACTCGGTGGAGACTTGGCAGCCCTCGCGCAACTCTCATTCAACAAGGGTCAACGCGAAGCGACCTACGAATGCGAGGGCCAGTGGTTTCGCTATCGAGCGGGTGGATAACCGTTCGAGGTGAACGTCACTGCGTTCACGAAAAATGGCGAGAAGCGTCTCTTCCGCCTGTTCAACAACGGCGACGGCCTCGTGTTCGAGTTCGGCCGGTTGAGAGACCTTACCCCGGCAGCGAAGATCACCCTTCAGAACGCCAAAGACCGCGCCGTCATCATTCCCTTCCGCATTTGAATTTCGACTCGCCCCGCTGAGCGGTGCTAGAGTTGCTGTATTGTTTTAGGAAATTTCAGTGCTTGAACAGCTTGCCTCGGTGCATTGGCTGTCGGTCTTCCTCTTCGCGGCGTGGATACTTCCGGTTCCCTACTTCGTGCAGTCGAACATCGACGCTCTGGTCAATGCGGATATCGGACTGTCTGAACTCAAGATCAAAATCAGCGCGACCGTCTTCGGCTTCTTGTGGCCCTACTTGATGGTGCGCGGAATTTTGCAGCTAATTTTTGGACCCAGAAAATGAACATCACCACTCGAACAGACGGGATCATCGAAGTCGAGATCACCGACGAAATGGTTTCGGCCGCGCGCGCCAAGGCCCAAGAGATGGGCGCCCTGAAGAACTCGATCCGGCGCGGCGACGGGAACCTCGCTGGCTTTCTCGGGGAAGAAGTGGTTCGCGCTGCTTGGGGCGGAACCTCCGAGGACAACACCTACCAGCACGACATCGTCTTCGAAGATGAAAACGGAACGGTCACGTTCGAGGTGAAGACCAAGGATCGCACCGTCCCACCCCGCCTCGATTACGAAGCATCGGTCGCCAACTTCAACACCTCGCAGCGCGCCGACTTCTACGTTTTCGTGTCGCTCTATCGGGTGAAGGAAACGGGCGACTACACGCGCGGCTACATCATGGGTGTGATCGAAAAAGAAGCCTACAAGACCCGCGCCACGTTCCTGAAGGTCGGGGACACCGACCCGTCCAATGGATGGAAGGTCTCGGCCGATTGCTACAATCTGCCCTACGCCGATCTGGCGCGATAATAGGCAGATGCCGGGTATATAGATTCTCTAATCGAGCAAACAGAAGAAAACGATCTAATCAGCGTTAAGTTATGTGAGAATTTGCTGCACTGCGGTATAAGTAGGGGTGACTACAGAAAAGGAACCCATGTTATGCCTAATGCAAAGAAAGCCGTTGTCTTTTTGGACAAGTATACCACGAACGCTATGCTCATCCTCGCGTTCACCCCGCTCTTCGCCGGGATCATCATCGTCGCCCAAAATATCTGATTGACGAGGGATTCTGGTTGCACTAAATAATAACCAGTGATCCCTTGTAGCTCAGTTGGTAGAGCATTCGACTGTTAATCGAATTGTCGTAGGTTCGAGCCCTACCGGGGGAGCCATTATATCACGGTATAAATAGAGCCATGAAACTCGTAACTCTGGCTCTACTTACCGCTTTCAATCTGCTCGGCGTGGCTCCCGCCACCGCAGCGATTATCGACTATCCCGCCAAAGTCGTGAAGGTTATCGACGGCGACACCATCAAGGTTGTCGTCGCCGGATGGCCCGCGCCTTACAACCCGGACGATGTTCGGATCGACGGCATTGATACTCCCGAGAAGCGTATGCCGCCCGCCAAGAGTGCGTGCGAAGTGAAGCTCGGTGAAGCGGCATCAGCCTACGCTAAGACGGTCATCCGAGTGGGCTCGACCGTCGTCGTGCACTACGACACCACGAAGCATGACAAATACGGCCGTCTGCTCGGCACGGTAACGCTCGAAGACGGTCGCGACTATGGCAAGCTCATGGTTGCTGGCGGCTATGCCAAAGCCTACGACGGCGGCACCAAAGCGATCTGGTGCCCGGTTCATCTGGCGCCCACGCCCGTTGTTCCCGCCCCGGCTCCGGCCCCTGCTCCGGTCATTCCCCACTAAGAAGTAGTTGACCAAAATTTAATTCGTGAGAAGATGCGATTCTATTCTCGCGGAGTCTCCATGTTTGGTTTTGGTGAACAAGAACCGGTTCCAGCCCGTCCCGAAGCTGCTGCTTTGGGCGCGGCCCTGACTGCGTTTATCGCGGCGGATCGTGACTTGGAAAAAGCCATGGACTCGGTGCCCAACTATACGGGCCAGTGGGACTCCAAGGACTACTACGCTGAACAGCAGGAAGCCTACAACCGCGCCGCCGATGCGTTGGCGGACGCGGTGAAGGCGTGCAAGTAAAGGAAACAGTGATGGGTGTTACTCGCAGGCGCGCGACGGTTCTGCCACAAACTCTTTGTGCTGATCCGTGGCATTTGGTCAGGTTCGAGGGCGGCATTCGCCTTTGCTATCTGACCAAGCTGTTCGGCGGCGGCATCGTCCCCGGTCCTGCCAATGGCGGTCGGGGCTATATCGTGGACGACGAAGGCGAACTGGTGAGCGAACACCCCGAACCCGTTGTGTTCAATCAAGCCGAACTGCTGTATGCTTGGCGCAATCGCCCGTCGGCGGTTCAACTGGAAAAAGCGAAGCGCCGGGAATTGCTCGACGCGTAATTGAGGAACCACATTGTGGGTGCGTTGGAAGCGAAGTCATGGCCGTTTGAGCAAGCCCGCACGCTTCTGAAGCATGTGGTCTCCAAGCGCGTGCCTGCCGCTGAAATCCGTGACGCTCTCGCTCTCACCAGCCAAGGTCAAATCCTTGAGGCCGTGGAACGCTGGCCCGTTCTGGCCGCGCGCCCAGTCACGTTCGAGACCGGCTACGGCCCGTCCGGCGCCCCGCACGTCGGGACGTTCGGCGAAGTCGTCCGCACCCAGATGGTGCAATGGGCGTTCCAAGAACTGACTCGCGGCCTCGTGCCGACGCGACTGATCGCGTTCTCGGACGATTACGACGGCTTCCGCCGCGTGCCCGAAGGTCTACCCAAGAGCATGGAGGCCCAACTCGGCCGCCCATTGTCGTGGGTGGACGATCCGTTCGGTGAGTTCGAGAGCTTCGCGGAGCGGAACAACACCGCGCTACGGACCTTCCTCGACCGGATGGAAGTCGAATACGAGTTCATCTCGTCCACCGATACCTATCGGAATCACGGACAAGAGTTCGAACCGGTCCTGCGGCAAATCTACGACAACTATGACGCCGTGCAGGCGATCATGCTGCCGACGCTCGGCGGCCAAGGCGGCAACCGTGCCGAGACCTATTCGCCGTTCATGCCGATCAGCGATTACGGTGGTGGGGTGCTGGACAACGCGAACGTGCGCCTGACCGGCAACTACATGATCTCCTACACCGACGACGGTCACGAGATGGAGACCAACATCTTCCACGGCTTCGTGAAGCTGCAATGGAAGGTCGATTGGGCTCTTCGCTGGATGACCTTCGACGTGGACTACGAGATGCACGGGAAGGATTTGATCGACAGTGCCGTGCTCAGCACGCGTATCTGTAAGGCGTTGGGTTACACCCCGCCGGTCACCTACTTCTATGAACTGTTCCTCGACGAACAGGGCCGCAAGGTCTCGAAGTCGCTGGGCAACGGTATGAGCATGGAAACGTGGATGCGCTACTCGGCCACCGGGCCGCTGGCGCACTTCATGTTCATGTCCCCGCGCTCGGCGAAGATTTTTGCCCCGAGCGTGATCCCGCGCGTGACCGATGAGTATCTCAAGGCGTTGCACGCCTTCCCGTCGCTCGAAGGGAAGGCTTGCCTCGACTCGCCCGTCTATCACGTCCACGGCGGCTCCCCGCCGCCCTACGAGGTGGATGTGAGCTACAGCTTGCTCATCAACCTTGCGACGGTCTCCGGCGCCAAGGATGCCGAGACGCTGATGAACTATCTGGACCAGTATCGGTCACTGTCCGTGGGTCAGCGCGCTTTCATCGCCTCGCTGGTGCCGGGCGTGATCGCCTACGTGCAGGAGCAGATGGAGCCGAAGGTGCGCCGGGCTCCGACGCCGCACGAAGCGCGGGCTTTCGCCGAACTGGCCGACACGTTGGAAAACCTCAGCGACGAGTTGGACGCCGAGGGCTACCAGTGGCATGTCTACGAGATCGGCAAGTCGTTCATGTTCGAACCGCTGCGCGACTGGTTCAAGGCCATCTACGAAGTCTACTTCGGCGATGAGCAGGGGCCGCGCTTCGGCTCGTTCATCGCTGCTTACGGCCGCGAGCGCACCATCGAGCTTCTCAGGAGCGTGCTGTGAAGAACGCCGAGCACGAGACGCTCGCAGTGGTGATCTACGAGAGCCATGTCCGAGAACGTCGAGAATCGCAGTCGAAGTTCGGCGCGGTGATCCCATCGTGGCTGATGCTCACGGCTGAAGAGCGGGACAAATGGCGCGACAAGGCCAAGGATACCGCCGCCGAGATCGAAGGCCGGTGGGCTCGGGAGTTTCAAGGGGACTTCTGATGTTCGTCACTAAGGGCAGCGCGGCAGTCATATATCGTCTCCACTCGACGGTGATGGAACTTGGCGAGCGAGAGAAACCCGCCAGCAAATATGCCCATGCCGACATCTACAATTTCGAGATGTGCGGAATCCCTTTCCGTATCTCCTATCACGAAGAGGAAATGGGTCCTGAATACAGCAGGGAACGCATTTACTGCTGGATCGAAGCCCCACACTGGTGTGCCAGATGGCATAGTGGAATGGTCGCCGGGCCGGTTCTGCGTGGGTCTCGTGAGGCAATGATCCGAGACCTAACGATGTGCATGTTGTCCGGGGAACTCGCAGAGTGATCCGTATCGTTCTCAAAAATCCAGACTATCCGCAATACTGGACGAATTTCGTGGCGGCGTGCGGCAAGAAAGATCATCTCAGCGCCGACCGACTATCCGTGGGGCTCCATACTGACGCCAAAGAGGCTGTGTTGGAGTATGGCGGAAGATTGGTTGTCGAACCCGTGAGAAGAAGATATAGACGAAACAAGCGCTGGGTCTATTATGATGACCCAAGTGCCGTTCTCGTTTTCGAGGACGATACCGATGCCGTGATGTTCAAGATGAGATGGTCATGATTAGTCGGAAAATAATGCCGCAGTATCGCTGGTATATCGGCGGCGGCCCGATGAAGAAGGGCGCGGAAATCCGCCAAGACCTGCTGCTCGAAGCCGTGCGGCTGGCGCGCACCTATGCGGAACAGGGCGAACGCCCCTCGACCCGCCCCGGCGTGAGCCTGCACCACGAGGGTGGCCGCGCGTTCGACCGTCACGCCCGTCGCATGGTCAAGGATGGCCTCCTGAAGATGGAGCGCTATGCTTTCAAGCAGTCGTCCCACGGCGGCTCGAACGACATTTCGTGGTCGGTGCTCGTGCCGACCGAAAAGGGCTTCGAAGAGGCCGACCGTCTTCTTTTGAAAAAGGCTGCCTGATGCATTTCTCTCGCCAAGAAATTTTCCTGTTCGGTCTGCTGATCGGGCTGGTCGTCGCTATCCCGCTGTCGTGGGTTGCCCACATCCTCGCCTATGTGCTGGTCTGGGCCATCTTCATCGCGGTCGTGGTCATGCTCGTGGTGAAGTGGTTCACCGGAAAATTCCGCATCCCCTAAATGACCATCGCCTACGACAGACAGGCGACTTTCGTAACGCTGCCGACAGACATCGCGTTCGATCATATCATTCGCGGTGAGATGCCGGTCACGTCGATGCCGCAGCTTCAGCCGGAGTGCGCGCTCTGGTGCAAGACGAACTTGCGTGGTCATTACGGCGCGCAGGAGAGGGAGAACGCGCCCGTCCTCCACAAGGATGGAATCATCCGCACGTCCTATACCTACTCGATGTGGTTCGAGTTGCTCGAAGACGCCACCCACTTCAAACTGCGGTGGTTCTGATGATCGAATACGAAGTCATGCGAATGGGCTGCGGCCCGGCCTATTGCCGCAAAGACGCCATCCACATGGCTGTCGTGCAGTTGATGCGCGACTCACTGAAGCGAGGCGTTGACCCGCACGTCGATGACGTGAATTGGGACTTGTTCATCCGTCACGTTCGCGGAGAGGTTATCACCGCCGAGCGCCCGGATGGCATGACGCACTGCGTGGTGCTGAGTATGTTCTTCAAGTCGGAAGCCGACGCGGTGATGTTCAAAATCCACTACGGCGAATACATGTCGCCGAAGGTGCTACCCGACAAACATTTTCACAAGGACCGCGTTGTTGCTGTCAGACGGCATCGTAAGCGCAACGCCCCGGTCGCCCTCGACTAGGCTATAGTTCTCCACGCCTTCGAGCAGATGACGAATGGCGTCAGCGTCGGCCGCTTCCCCCAAGATGAACATCTGATCCCGCTTTGGGAAGCCGTCGAGCATGGCCACGAAGGCGTTGTGGTCATCGAGCGCGCGGAACCAAACGCCCATCTGCACGCCAATGAAACCACCGATGTGACTGTCGGATTCGTCCCATTCGAACCACGTCCCGTGGTGATCGACGAGGACATTTTTCTTGCCGAGCTTCTTGATGAAGGCGTCGATCCGTTCCCGTTCATACGGGCTGGGATCATTCACGGTCATCCCGCACCATCCCTTTTTGTAGCGTGAGCGAGTGGTTTTCCACAGCGGGTCCATCTCATTCTCTTCGCCGGGATAGATCGTCCAGTAGTTCAGTTCGAACGGATTGCTCGTCTTGGAGTTCGAGACTTGAGGGCGCCACGCATTGGCTTTGGCCTCTTCACGGAGTCGCGCCATCTCTTTTTCAAACCAAATTTTGTGTCGTTCGTTGCACTTGGCCAGCCACTTCCGAGTGCGCTCACGTTCTTTGCGCTGTTTCTCGGTCAGAGGCGGCGCAGCCGGAGCCGTGGTGGTGTAATAGGTGATCTTGACCGTCACGCCATTGGTGCCCGTGGTGCTGGTGTTCCAGTTATTCATCTCGTCCACCAAAGCGAATTTCAGGACGGGGGTCAAGCCTAAATAATCCTATGTCTGGAATGCGTAAACTCATCAACATCGTAGAGAGTGCGACGGTGCAAGATGCCGAGCTTGATGAGGTGTATTCCCGCAACAACGTCTACTTGCAAAAATACATGCAGGAGCACGAGTTCGACCCGTATCGTCACTGGAATGAGGTGTGCAACTTCCTAGACCGAAATGGTTACATGGAAGAAGCATCGGCCGCCGCCGGGCGCGAGATCGAGGACGAAGAAGAGCTTCGTGAGGAAGAACCGGACCTGTTCTACCGGTTGCCGGAAGACCTTCAGAAACGCTGTGCCGAAGTCGTGGTCGAAGAGTTGCTCGCCCATGATCCTGCCGAGGCGCCGACTTGGGCGCACATGGACCTGAAGGGCAAGAAGATGCTCCCCCGGACGACATGGCTCGTCCATTTCACAGACAAGCCCTACGACATTCGGTCGCACGGCTTCACAATCGGCA
>Ga0105248_10005239_pt1 | contig 14280 bp, 9 predicted proteins | sample KBSS34metaG_FD_81524 | JGI IMG/M metagenome (GOLD analysis project Ga0105248, IMG submission 81524) | Switchgrass rhizosphere microbial communities from Kellogg Biological Station, Michigan, USA - KBS S3-4 metaG | ecosystem: Host-associated > Plants > Roots > Rhizosphere > Soil | place...
ATTAACGAACTTGCTCTTTCGTACTACCATCAGTTTCGACTGAAACCAGCTATTGAACAATATCGGCGAGATGTGGAACTCAACACGGCCTTGTACGGGCGACGGAGTCAGGCTGTTGCAAGCAATCTTGCACTTCTAGGTGACAGCTTAACCAGTGCAGCCTTTGAACGGGCGAGTCAAATTACCGCGGCAAAGCCCATTCAATGTCCAGAAGCCGAAGCTCTGTTCAAAGAATCTATTGCAATTGTGGATGAACAACTTGGACCAAACAGCGCGCGGTCAGCCATTTATGGAAGCTTTCTCTGTCGCTTGCTTGTGAGGGCGGAACGCTACGATGAAGCAGAACTATTAGGAGACAAATGCCTGAAAATCCTCACTAAAGACAAGATTCAGGCACATAATTATTCCGTCACACTTTTACGCTTAACCCTTGCTGACGCCTACAGGAAGCAAAAAAAATACTCAAATGCAGAAGAGCTTCTTGCAACAGAAATAGATGAGCAAGCTAGTGAAAGCGGTTACTACACAAAATCTATGGGGCGTCTTCTTCAAAAATTATCAAGCGTCCAAAGAGACGCATACGAATATCCGGAAGGATCCCCACTACACATTCCATCTAGAGATGCTCCACCCACCAGAGCAATGGAATTGTTATTGAAACTGCCGGCAGAGTATACAGGCCTTCGCTCCACCATGGATGCTATAAAACGCCAGCTAGAGGGCAAGCAAACAGCGGACAACCTTCAATCAATACAGCAACTCATAAGTGAAGTTGAAAGAATAAACGGTGATAAATCGCCACTACTGAGCTATGTTTTGCCGAGCCTTGGTGAATACTACGCCGGTGAGAAAAAGTACGATTTGGCCAAGGCGACCTTCGATCGTGCAATAGCAGTTGTCGATGAGGGCCTCGGCTCCGACCATCCCAGACTAATCAGAGTACTTGAGCCCTATGCGAAAATGCTGGACGACATGGGCGATAAAGGTGAAGCTGACAAAATGCGCGCTCGAATTGAAGTGATTAAGAAGGCGAACTAATAGCGTCGCCGAAATCCGTTAAGGTAGCGGCGCAAGCCAGCAAATACCCAAATCGAAAGATTCGGCTAATATGAAATATAGACCGCCGAGGCCCAGACAATTTCGTCTAAATCAAAGCCCTACATTAAGTACACAATCGTCATTCTGGCTTCGCTGGCTTTGGCAGGGCTTGTCCTGTTCAAGACACCGGCCAGCGGACCAGGGGCTAAATTAGCGGCGCCTGTGACTGTGCCGGCGGCATTTCAGGACACACTAGCCCCTCTTACCGGTCGCCCGACAAATACTGACTGCGCCAGTCCCGATTTCAGCATTAATTGGCAAAGTTACTGGGGCCTTACAATTATCCCTAATATTTTCTCCAATCTTATAGAGCTGAGCGGTGCAAGACCTCTTACTATAAATGGAATCGCCGTCAAAGGTCTTTCTGCAAAAGCTATTGACTCTCTGGTTCGAGGTCCCCTCGGCAGCGAAATGACAATGGAAGTGCTGACGGTAAGAGATGTTGTGGTGAAAGTCACAATGAAGCGAACGCTCGGTCGCCCCCTGGGTGTACAGAGACTTACGGCACCACACTGTATGCCCATCGATTACAGCTACCTGAACCACTACTTGAACGGCAGGTTCGACCGAGACTCTGGCCGTGAGCAGACCGCAAGCCAGGATAACGGCATCGAACCATATGCCAATGCGCTAGCGGCAACGACGTTAACAGTCACAGATATCGCAAGTGAAAGGGCCATGGCTTCATCACCAAACGAACTCTTTGAAGCGCTGGTCTATTTTGATGGCAGCGGCGATTACCAGCAGGCAGAAGGTGTCCTAAACAACATCGAGCAAAATGTAGCGGTGTTGCGCATGCCGAATCGCAGAGAGCGAGAGACATACGTGCGCACGGCGCAATATCTTGAGAGAACCAATCGCGACTCCATGGCCGAGTCAATATACAAGAAACTTGAAGCGCTTACTGCGAGCAAGGAATACTGGGATTCAAGTCCAGTCCGGCTAGCTTACCTGAAGATGCTTTTGCGACAAGGTCGGGACAAAGAAGCGGAAGCCCTGAACGACAAGCTTGCTCAGGGTAAGTTTTCCTCCGGCAGTATCGCCATGCTGCTGGAAATTACAAGTTTCTACGCAAAACAGGGCCAAATTGATAAGGCCATAACGCTGCTGGAAAATACCACTCGGGAAATTGAGGCTGGGTATCGCGAACACGAAACGCAGCGTTCGTTCGACAGGGAAAAGCCATTAAGTAGCGTCGCGTATCAGCTTGCGTGCCTACAGCAACAAGCTGGCCATAATGATCAGGCGCTGGCCACGCTGCAAAAAATGATCAAGGTTTGCAATGGACGCTTTTCAGCTTCTGACCGCACGATAAGCGATCAGATTTATCGCGGTCCCAGTGTCATCGATTTACAGATCAAGCTGGCTGACCTGCACGGCCAGAGTGAAAACTATATCGACGAGAAAAAAGTCCTTGAGGAAGCAGTGGCTGAGCGCGAGAAATCGCTTGGTGCCAACTCTCCCATGCTCAAAGCCCCTCTTATGGATCTTGCCCGCACGTACGAAAAACTCAGCGAGGTGAATAAAAGCAGAGAGCTTGCCAAAAGAGCTGCCGCTTTAAATGATCCAGTAGAAGACTGTGATTTGGCCGGGAGTAAACTTCAGCAAGAAACCTATGCACTGAAACTGCAAGTGGCAAAATCTCTGAATGCCCACAACTACAAGGAAGCCAACGAGAGACTAGACAAGCTATTGACTTGCTACGAGCATCTTGGCGGCTCACTTTATGAAGCGGAAGAGGCCTCGCGTCTCTGGGGATTTTTTCTACGCACCAGCAGGCTATACGACGACGGTGGTCGATATGAGGATACGAAAAAGCTATTTAGCAGACTGCGCATTCTGGCCTCCAATAGAGCGCTGCCACCACAGGCGATGCTAGCAATTTTGACTGAAGAAGCCATTTTTGCCAAACAATTTGGACTCGACCCAGCAACTGCCTGGTCCGCTCTTGAGGGTGCTATTTCGTTCGACAACCAGATACCTACTCAGATCAAGGATCACTGCAAGAGCCGTCCCGACGTGACTCCTGTAACACCATCCGTTATAAACAAACTACGGGGCTGGGCCCTTGCTTATATTTTTAACCATGAGTATAAGAGAGCCTCTCACCTGCTCGAGCGTGCTGTAAGTCTCACGGTAGCGGCAAATACGAGCAGTCAACCGGAAGTATCCGAACACGACCTGGCTGCGATGGAATTGGCCAATGTAGAGGCCCGGAAAAATAACGTTCCTCGGGCGCAACAATTGAATGCTCAGATTCTAAGCAAATACGATGGCTGTCCTTTCGAGTTGGTCTTTAAAGTCGTCCAGCTTAGTGACGGATACGAGAGCTCCGGTCGCATCTTAGAAGCAGAGGCACTGCTTACGGAGTGGGCGGAAAAATTCAAAAAAACTCACGGCGTCAACTCCAATATTGGTGTTGGCGATGAAAATTCGCTCAACGCACTAAATGAAGCCCTGGTGAGATTACTGGTTTTGCGACACAAACCAAAGGAGGCACTAGCAGTCGCCGACTCTATTAAGACGCTGGACACAAGCACGAGTCTGCTTGCGGCGGACCTGGCGTATGACGCTCACGACTTTGAAAAGGCTGCGCACTATTATTCACGCCCTATGGCACAACCATTCGGTCACTCCATCGAACCCTCGCCTTTATTGTTGCAGACAGCGACGCGATATACCGATGCAGCAGCCAAAGCCACGAGTCTGAGTGCAGTCGAACGGAGTAAAATTTTCGAGAGCGCAGCTAATCAGATCCGCGAAATGCAGCCTTCACAAGCAGAACTTCTCTATAAACGTGCAGCCGATCTACTACCTGAGGACAGCCGGGATAAAGATAGAATTTTGCAGACCATGGTATATCTCAGACCTCAACCCAATCGCTTTGACTCGATCAAGGTTGCGATAAAATCCGCAGAGAGAGAGGAAGCAGATAGAAGCAAGAGATGTTTAGACTCCTGGGCAGGAGTCGCTAGCCTAGAAATTGCCAACAACCAGGCGGACGATGGAGTCAAGCACTTGGAGCACGCTTTGACACTAATGTCACCGACGACTCAAAACGATATCTTGGGGCCACTCTTTACTTTCAACCACACGGTTACGGAAAACCTTTTTAAAACAGGACGGACACAAGATTGTCAGCGTCTTGTTCAAGTCGCCACTAAAAATGCAGAAGCCGTCTATGGTAGAAACAGTCATGAGGCCGCAACAGAATGGGCTACACAGGCCTATCTATCGGCGCTGATGCGCGCCCCTCAGAGAGTCTTTGAAAACGCGCACAGGGCTCTGGCAATATACGAGTCCTTGGGTTGTAAGCTTCCGCGCAACTTCGGCTCTTCCACATCCCAGGAGATTGAAGGGTTGAATTTGGCTGCTTGGGCGCTGCAAAAAGTTGGCGAGAAGGAAAAAGCAGTGATATTGATGACCGAAATCATCGACACGCAAAAGCGCCATTTAGCTGAGGGCAGTTCCCAGTTACGGCGGTCACTCGAATTTAAGGGCCGGTTGCTTTCGGAACAAGGAAATCATGGCGGCGCGGCCCTTGCTTATTCGCAAGCTCGCGACTCCGCGCGGAAGATAGGATTCGATAACGCCGATGCCACGGAGCTCTCAAACGAACTGAGGCAAATCGGCAGGACGAGCGAAGCCGCGGCTCTCGTCACAATAAAAGGGGAGCGTCGGGCCTCAGCACAGTATTCCAGTCTCCAAAGCGAGGCGAAGCTATGTGAATCACAGGGCCATATCGATCATGCAAGAAAATTATTTGAAGACGCGGTGGCGTCTAGTAGCGGTGAGTACAATGAACAGCGATTGCAATCAACTATGGAGCTAGCGTCCTTCTTTGAACGGCAGAAAGACTACGGTCGTGCGAAGACTCTCTTTCTTACTGTATGGACTGCGCTAGAGCGTTTAGACGGCTCAGCCCAACAATTACAGTTGCAGGAAACGTGCCTGCGCAATTTGACCGACATATGTTTATTGCAACGTGACCTGAATGCCGCGGGTAAATACTTCGATCAAATGAGAGATGTGAACCAGCGGATATATCAGGAACGAATGAACGGTCACAGGCTGGCAGACTTTGCCAGATACGAAATCCAGCTAGGACGGCGGGACGCAGCGGAGAAGGATATCATCGCGGCAGAAGACGATTTTAAAAATCATCCAGAGAAGGATGCCTGGCAATCGGATATGAGACGAAGACTGCTCGATCAAATACGGAAAGAGCTCGACAAAGGTAAATGACGATCCATGATGGGCCTATTACTCGGTGCACTCCAGTCAACTAACACGCGACCATTTACGGCAGGCGCAATTAGGCCTGGAGTGAATTTCCGCAGAAGGTAGGGCACGAGCCAGTGCTGAGACTCCCGAAGTTGTAATGTTTGTCCCTTGGATCTCCAAATCAGTAAGGCCATTCATTCTGGCAAGCGTTGAGACTATACTGTCGTCCACACGTGGCAAATCACGCAGCCACAATTTGTTCAGACACTTGAGTGCCAATAGTTGGCAGACTCCGGCATTAGTTATACCGGTGTTGCTCAGATTTAACTCTTCAATATCGGGACAACCTTGAATTAGAATGGCCAAGCCATTGTCGGTCAGTGCGGTACCACTTAAGTCCAATTTTTTTACAGACTTCAGGCGACTGAGATACTTTATGCCTGCATCCGAAATCCTGGTCTTGCTCAGATTCAACACCGAAATGCCGGCCATGGAAGAAATTGTTTGCAAATCAGAATCGGTAATCGTTGATTCACCGAGATCTAGAAAGCAAATATGCTTAAGCTTGCAGAGATGTTGCAGTCCACGGGACGACACCGCGTCCTTATGCAAACTGCATACGGACAGATTTTGCAGCTTACCGAGAGCAGAAAGACTGACATCTGTTATGTCGGTGTAGCCGAGATCAATCTCACGCAGCTCCGGCTGACAGACAAGAATCTTCCGAACTTCGAGGTCACCCGCAGGGCAACCGGTCAGGCGAAGTATTTTAAGTCCCTTCAGGCAAGCAAAATACTTGATATTGGCGGCGTCAAAGCGACTTCCCGACAGATCTAAACCTTGAAGAGAACCGCGTTTTAGCAGAGCTAGACGAACCATGCAATCGCCTTTGGCATACTCTGTCGCAAGTACGGCCAATGCAGTCGAAGGAACGATTACATTGCCTTGAGCTACTGTACCAGTCTTTCTCTTCGGCCACTGCTCCATAAATGGTGGCATGGTATTTTCAAGAAATAACATTCCCATGGAGGTTGACGGAAATCTGATTATTCTGCAATTTGACTGTGTCTTTATCGCATCGGCCAGGCATGACATACTCAAATTTGTACTGCCGAGAACCGCCAGCAAACTTGCGACAATAAATGACAGGCAGCACCTCATTAGTTAACCAACACAGCAATGGTGGCGCCGACGTTTGTATAAACGTTACCCGGCCCCGTATCCATAGCCGTAACACCCGGAAGAGTGTCGGCCGAACCTACAAATTGAATACCGAATTCACCAAAGACTCCCTGTCCGTTGCGAGAGCTATTCTTGACGTAAGGACCGGTCAGCTTCACGACGTACAATCCAACTACATTTCCAGCCGTGGTAATAGGAAGAATTGTCACACGTCCATCAGTCCATGAGCTGGCATTGCCGGAGGGATTGGACACATTTGAATTGTAAGCACCATGATTGGCATAAATAATCGAGCCATTTACCACAATGGGATTAGTAGTATTGCAACTGGAATTTGTCACGCAGTGCCCCAAGCACTGCAGAACCTGCTGCACTCCACTTGGATTTGGCTGAGCTGTAGACAAATTGCTCAGGCCCATATCCACCCAGTAAGTGGGCGTGATCGGTGGGGCCAGACCCACACTTGATGCGGTATCGTCAGCAAAGGTTATGTAACCGTTTGTGGGGAACGTAGTCGGCGGGGCCGGAGAGGGCGACGGCAAAGGCGGCGGACTGGATGGACCCACCTGTGCAGTCGTCTCAAGAAACCACGGTGGCGCAGGACCACCAAGGACAGGTACTCTTTCCGCCGTAGCGGACACTCCAACATATTGAGTGGCGGTACCGAGTAGTGGCGTGAACAACATCATTACAGGAGGTGTTATTGAAACGGTAACGGCATTATTGGTGCCACCATTGAGGGAAGAAAAGCTAACAGTTACTGAGTTTGCAGGGAATGGATTGCCGCCAGGGCTGTATACATCAGCCGCCGCGTGTTGGGCCATATACTGCGCGTCCATTGTGGCCTTAAAAATATCCGTGCCGGTCGACTGCCACTGCAGATCATAAGCCCCCATCATGGCGGCAGAATCAGCAGCACACTGCAATTCAGCACCGGCTGCGGAGAAATGTGCGACATCCACAGCGATAATGGAAAACAAAAGTACGATCATCAAAGCGACAAGAAGGAGCATCACACCTACAAATCCGCTCTCTCTTCGTGACTTATTTACTCGCTTCTTCATCCAACAGTCCTCACAAATCAGCACTCAGTTATGGCTCGATATCGGCAACGGAAATGGATGAAATTGATACGCCCCCAGGCATAATCCAGTTGTTTAAAAAGCCGACAGGTGAGGCAGGCCAATTTGGAAGGCCGCTTCCGCCCGGGTATGAAACTTTCACCGCCACTACGCCCTGGCCGCCAACAGTGGGCAAGCAAGAACCGGAAACCTCAGTTTGCGGCGATGTTAAAACAAAATTTCCAGCACCGTCAATGGTACCGTTAACAAATTGAATCTCTGACACAATACAATTCGCTATCCTGACATTAGGATTTTTCCAATTAGCATAATCGCCGGCAGAATTGCCATTTTGCTGCACTAGACTATTGAAGTTAATTGCCAACCAGCGTGCCTCAGTACGCGCGGCGGCATCAACCGCTGTTTTGAAATACATATAGGAGGCTACTTCAAAAGTGAGGAAAATAATGAACATGAATAACGGAACAACAATGGTCAAAGCGGCGACAAACTCCGCAATTTGCGCACCTTTATTGTTTCTATGTTTCAGAGATCTATGCCTTACCATTTGCCAGCCTCCAGCAAACCAAAATTGAAAAACCTACGTATGGGGAATTGGCCATGAGCAGCAAGAATTCACCCGAATACCGCTCATGTCGATACCGGCAAATCCTGCCCCGAGTGGATTCCAGGGATATACAGGAAGGCCTGCGCCATTGCGATAAGTGACCGTCGCCGTAACGTAACTTTTGGTCAAACTCGGTGAATTTGGGATATTGAAATAAACACTAAACTGGGATGCCGAATTTCGATTGATAATACCCGGCACCGAAATGCCGTTGACGACTTGCAGATAATTAGCATTATTTATGTTTGCCGCTCCGGATGCACTGCCGCCGACATTCATCTGAGTAAGGCCCTGGGTCCCATATGCAAAAGCAATTTCTTTGGCAGCCTGTCGCGCCACAAAAGCAAGTTGCTGCTTCAGGACAAAATATTCGCTTATTTGCGTTATTACATAAATCGTGAACAGGAGAAGTGGAAGCAATAAAGCTATAGCCATAGTCACTTCAACTATCGAATAACCGGCCGAGCAACGTCGTCTGGCGAATACATTTTGTATTCGAACTGCCCTGTTATAGCCTGGTGCAGAAATAACGCGCCCCATCCACTTTCTCCCCCACCATCACATCAAGCCGTCTCAGGGTTTTATTCGTAGCGGACCTCTATAAGCGTCCCAGGCATTACAAAGCTGATTATTACCAACACTCATAATGCGGAAAGTTCTGGCTACTACCGGAGCCGATGCAATCCCTCCCTTTATTTCCTGCGACTCCGGCACCTGATTTGACTGCGCTTGTAACAGTTTTGTCAGCCGAAGACCATTACGAGCCCATCGACAAGTCGAATCTTCCTTCAATGCACATGCAAACCACTGGTTTGCCAATTGATAGTTTCCAGATTCTAGACATGCCTCTCCATATATGCACATATCTGTCGGTGTCGGCTTTTGATGCTGTCGAACTATCTTAAGTTGCTCGATAGCATTAGAAAGCATTCCTAAGCGCAAAAAAGAATAGCCAAGGTAGCGGCGAACGGCCACGTTGTTTTTGTTCGTCCGAAGAATCGCTAAATCACGCTTAACAGCGACTTGATACTGCCCATCCAGCATAGACGTATAGGCCTTACGCATTGACGACGCCTCTGTTTCACTCAGAATTACATCGCTGTCATATGCAATTGCCGGCGCAAAGAAACAGCCCAAAGCAATAAGGAAAACACATAAGGGAATTTTCGCCACATCCACATCCACATCCACATCCACCGGTCCACATTGCCAAATAAAGCCGAAGACGTGACCGTCCCAGTCATGCAATCATCATAGAAGACTGGGCAATAGGCCGCATCCTCCAGATGGGGTATGGCCAGTGAATACAAGGGCCGGCCGTGTCATATCCGGATTTTCTGCATGTCGACGCACACAGGCAGCAATTCCTTCGCGAATGACACGACTTCATCCAGCGACACAAAGGACTAGATGTCATCAATCGATCACCTGTTTGGGGGATGGCGAAGCTTTTCTGCTGGTCAGGGACATGACGTTTGCCCCTGCTTAGCTTGCGGTCGGAACCCTGCCCATCAGGTTGTCCAGATCAGCATTCCTTCGTTTCGACTTTTCGCTTCTTTCAAAAACACTTTCAGCTTCGCCAGCCAATGACTGAGCGATTCAATACCTTCCTCAGTATCGCGTTGCCACATGACGGAGAGATAAATATCGGCAGCGGCCATTGCCGCACCATCATATCGCCGCCGCAACTCGGCCTCATCAAACGGCTCCAGGGCAGCTTCAAAAGCTGCCAACTGCTTACTGGAAATTCCCCGCACTTCACTATCGCGAAACTGCCCAAGTACTAGCCCCTTGTGACACAGATAACAGAGAGGTTCGGTGCCTTCATAGGCGGTACCAGTAAAAATCCAGTGCAGACCGTGCCATACTTTATCTAAATCAGCTTGCGGACTGCTATCTTGCACAGCCGCACTCTCGTCCATGCCGGTGACACCACCGAAAAATTTCATCATCGTTGCATATTTTGGGTTCTGCTTGGCCGCCTCACCAAACATACGGAAGAGCATGACTCTCGGGTCCGAGGTTCTTTCTAAAAAAGTTTGCAGAGCCTTTTGGTCATCGTAAAAATCATTCAACTGCTTGTTGGTAACAGCCTTTAGGACCATGCAAACGCCCACGTTTAATCCTCGTTCAACTCATCCCATGCCCATAGCGTCCGAATTCAATCGCTCAAGCATTTACTTATACATGCCCTCAGTAAGCGGTTTTAGATCATGATATATCACCGATGTCTTTGCCTGAGTGAGTGAAGGAAGATGGTACTGCACACCGCTCTGGCCATCATAAATAAATGGCTTTGACCCCTGGAATCTGTAAGCAAAAGCCATATGCCTTTCCTCGCTTGCACCACCTTTAAGTAAGATATCAGCCGCATACAGACGCCCTGGGACAAGATTTTCCACTGATCCGCCTGTGCTCTTGTATGAAACGCCGGCAGCTTTGCCAAACCACTTGAGCGCGTCCAGATGATCCTTGAAACTTCCAGGCGCAGGTGGTCCAAGCGTATCTCCAAACGGCGCGCGGAGCTTGTCTATCTGACTTGAGACTGTCAGCTTACCGGAGCTCCAGGTACGAACCACGCTGGCAGTACAACCCATGCAATTAGTGGTGCCGAGTTTTGGATTAAAAATAGACTCGGGTAGCCCTTGCCACACCGGCGAACCAGTAAATCTCATTGTGGGAGCTTCACTCAACGCAGCTAAAAACTTGGTCTTATCACCGACATTCGCGCTTATTAATTGACCGTGAGCATCTATCCCCTTTATCTCACTCTGAAGGAAAGTATTTTCGCCATTTGCCACCCTAATGGCGGAACGCTCCGGAGCAATCCAATCAGGTGTATATCGAAGGATTGAGGGGTAATCGTCTTTAGCAACTGGTTTGTTTGTTTCAAAAACAGCACCAGTTTTGTCGCGCCAATACTTAGTGGTGAGAAATTCCACTTCTCCTACTGGCGCCTTGGGAGCCAATTTCAGTGGTTCATTCAGTTTGACCAGAGCGACCGTTGGGCCGTCCGGTATCTTCATGTAGAGCGAGAGGTCCCCAAACTTCTTCGCAGCTTCGCCTGCGAGCACTTCAACCTTCTCTCCAACAGCCGCAACTGTCTTGCTGAGAGTATTGCTACCGATAAGCTCTTCAGCTAGTCTGACGGCGCCTGCGGCAATGCGCGGGCCGACCTCTATAATTAAAGCGGCTTGCTCTTTATTCATATAAGGTTCGCGGAGGGGGGAAATCTAAAATATCAGGGCGCCCTCCCATTATCACTGGGGAAAATACGAAACCCTTCCACGAAAAAGCCAATAATGGCATGAATAATGCACGCCCCGAACACGGCACAGACTTCAGTTAATACGCCATGGCCTTTTCTTTCACCGCCACCGACGGCGCCTTATGAGAAATCGCCGCAGCCAGCTCCGGTGTAGTCGCCACGCGCGCGGCAATTCTAGCTGCAAGTTTGATGCCACCATCAGCGTTCAAGTGAACACTGTCGACAAAATCGGAGACAGTAAAGTCCGGACTTTCGCTCAAGTCCAACCACTCCGCGCCGGCGCCGCCGCAGCTAAGCATCAGCCTGCCGCGGAATTCTTGCCAGAAATCATTGGGGAGAATCGTGCGGTTCATTTCAGTTAAGGGCATGCCGACGACAAGCACGCGCACGCCCTGATCACTCAAGTACGAGAGATAGTTTTTGAAGTACGTCATCTGCGCTTCGTAATTTGCAGGATGAGTATTGCGATAGCGCTTTCTATAATCGTTGACGTTATTGACGAAGATTTTGAGCGAACTCGGATAGAGCACAGCCTCACCAGGCCTGATGTTACCCTGGTATCCGCCCATGACAAATTTCACTTGCTGACTGGAAGCATCAACGCCACTTTTTGAGCCGGCACCATCTGCGGTATTAACAGCCGCGGACTGATTTTCTTCCGACCATTTTTTCGATGCGTCGTCAACTACCGCGGTCAGACGACGCAGCGGCAGTTCACTCGACACTACATGCGTAAATCTAGACCAGGGGTCATTGTAAGCAAGGTCAGAGTAGGCGCTGAGATCGCAATGCGAGGAGAAAAATCTGTAGGGTTCGGTGGCACCGGCACCAGGCAAAGTGTTGTCGATGAAATCACGAGGCGAAACTGTCAGCACGGGCAAATTGGGCTTGCCCTGCGCCGAGAACAAACTTTTGGCGATGGCAAAATGATCCGAAACCATGGCGCCTGGTAGCGCGGAGAGGAATACATAAGGTTTGACGCCTAGCGCGTTTTGCAGATCGCGCTCGAGAACATCACAGTGATGATTTTCGACAAAATCTATCGGCTTGTTCAATATTCTGGCGTCGGCAGCTTGCAGACCGCCAATTTGCGACGAGCCGCACAAGACAATTTCGGGCTGCCGCTCAGCAGTCATGTATGAGCGAGCCAACCACCAGCTTGAGGGCTTGCCTTCAGCCAAAACTTTCGCGTTGAGATCAAAATCGTGGGCGCTAAAGGGCGCCGGGGCAGCCTGCGGTGTCACGCCGAGGGCCAGGTTTACCGCCGCAAATAGAAGAAAGGCCGATAGGGTCCGACAAATCAAACTGGTTTTTGCTCTTAACGCTACTTCTGACCTGACAAGGATAAACCAAAGCTCTTGTTTACTGCCTGAATCCATTCTCAGAGCAGCAATAAAAGCTTTCAGAAGGGCGAAAAAATATACTTAAAGAGCATCAGACCCCAGTGCCGGTTCACCCACCGGTCTCACTAGGGTCTGCTCCAAACTTACTGCGGGTTACGCAGTAAACCGATTTCCAATTAATCGGGCCGAATACTCGCTCTCATGTGTTGTGAGACTTAGCCCGGGACCCATTTCTGGTAGCCCGCCGACAGTGGAGCGTTGGTTTCCGGTTCGATATGAATTTATTATAGCAACGTCATCTAAAGCTGCCAAGAGGTAAATGGCAGGCAAATCGAATATTATTTTCTTGTAAGGTGAAGGCCTGCCGCCCGGCTAGACCCGGTCCCAGCAGGCCTCCCCATCGGGGCCTTTAGATTGGTTTCCTGATCAATGCCACACAGAAGTAGCGATCCGCTTTTTAAACGGTGGCTCCCCAGAACGCAGCCTCATCGCATTCAATTCCATCCTGAAATTCATCGATCAATGGCTGCATCTTTTTGTCGTGCTGCCGGCCGATTTCTTTCAGTTTGTGATTGACGATCCCGGTGGCCTCGATAGTCGCCAGCGCTGCCAGCAGATGCAAACTGTCCGCTCTCAAATATTTCTGCAGCATGGGCAATTTGTCCGACAGAGGCGAAGTGGCCAGGCGGCGCAAGAGAATAAGGCGTGCTTGATCCAGTGCCTCAAATTTCGGCAAATCCCCGATGGCGATATCCGCTAGACATGCTTTCAATATATTCATAAAAACTCGGAAAGCAATTTTCAGCTGGTCCATTTCTTCTTTCAAGGCATTCGCCTCTGCTCGTCTTTCATCAATGCGATTTTGTTGAGCCATGGCATAAGGAATTGCCTGCGATTCTTTCGGCTTCAGTCCAAGATTTTCATTGAAAATTTTGTCCATGATTGAATCCGATATCGGTTGGCCAAATAGCTGTCGCAAAAAGCCATGCGCTTGCTGTTGAGGTTGCGGTTGCGCACCAGGTTTAGGAGCAGGAGCAGGAGCAGGAGCAGGAGCAGGTGCAGGTGTAGGTGGTGGTGCCGGCGGTGGCGGTGGTGCGGCCGGCATCTCAGAACCGGCAGCCCCACCCCAGCCGTCAGCTTGACCCGTTGAGGGCGTTGGCGCCCCCCAACATCCGACCTCGGTCGCTTCGAGTTTATCGGTTGTGTCGTTTGTTGCGGGCCAAGATACAGGCGCATTTGCTTGAATATTGACGCTCTCGGAAATCTTTCGTTGGATGCTTTCGGCCAGCGTAATCGGCTCGGCCCGGCCCCATCCGGTATTTTGAATGCTGTTCTGAGACTGCATTGGCGCAGGGCAAGCAGGAGCAGCGGGAGGTTGGCCAAATTCCTGATCAAAATCAGGCTGACTCGAACGCATTGACTGGCGCAGACGAGGAGCCGCTCCGAAAGAGCCGATTGACCCAATACGTCCAATTG
>Ga0105248_10005242_pt1 | contig 14278 bp, 13 predicted proteins | sample KBSS34metaG_FD_81524 | JGI IMG/M metagenome (GOLD analysis project Ga0105248, IMG submission 81524) | Switchgrass rhizosphere microbial communities from Kellogg Biological Station, Michigan, USA - KBS S3-4 metaG | ecosystem: Host-associated > Plants > Roots > Rhizosphere > Soil | place...
GCTCGAGATAACTGCGGGACTGCGCGAGAGACTGGGGCGTCCATTTCTCGGAATCATGCAGCGCCTTCAGATAGTTGTCGTACGCGGGAAGATTCGGCGTGTACCGGCGGGGACGCGTTGAGGCGGCGGACAATGTGATTTGCAGCGCGTCGGCAATCGCGGCCGCGATCTCGTCCTGCACAGCGAACACGTCGGCCAGCTCCCGATCGTACCGCTCGGACCAGAGGCGGCTTCCGTCGGCTGCCGCAATGAGTTGTGCCGAGATGCGGACGCGTTGCCCCGATTTGCGGACGCTCCCCTCCAGAATGTTGCCCACCCCCAGTGCAGACGCGATCTGGCGGATGTCCTGATGCTTTCCTTTGAATGCGAAGGCCGAAGTGCGCGCGATTACCTTCAGCGCAGGAATCCGGGCGAGCAGGTTCAGAATCTCCTCGGCGAGGCCATCGCTGAAGTACTCGTTCTCCTTCTCGCCGCTCATGTTCTCGAAGGGGAGAACGGCGATCGAGGGGATGACCACCCCGGCGCTGCCCGAGAGACCCTCGAGCGCCGCTTTCACTTCCTGCATCGACGCAAAGCGCTGAAGCCGCTGCTTCGCCAGGCATCGGCGCACGACGTGCTCGAGCGCGGGCGACAGACCGAGCGCTGGTGGATCGTCACGCAGGACGGCGCTCACCACCTGTGCGGCCGAGTCGCCGCTGAACGCGCGGCGGCCGGAGAGCATTTCGTAGAGGGTCGCGCCGAAGCTGAAGATGTCCGACCTGGCGTCGAGCGGTTTGCCTTCGACCTGCTCCGGGGACATGTACGCCACCGTGCCCACGACCATCCCCTCGGTGGTCCGCGTCAGGTCCTGCTCCGTCGTCATCGTCGTCGCCAGGCCGAAGTCGAGCACCTTCACCTGTCCGCTCGACGTGACCATGATATTCGCCGGCTTCACATCGCGATGCAGAATGCCGTGCTGATGGGCGGCGTCGAGGGCGTCCGCCACCTGCACCGCAAGCCGCACGGCGTCCGCGGGTCGGAGCGGACCGCGCAGCGGTTCGCCATTGACATGCTCCAACACCAGGAAGCTCGAGCCTGGAGTCGACGTCGTATCGTTCAGCGGGACGACGTCGTAGATCTGACAGATGTTCGGATGATTCAGCGCGGCAATCGCGCGTGCCTCCTGCTCGAAGCGCCGTACGCGATCCGGCTCGGCCGCCAGTTCATCGGGCAACACCTTGATTGCGACGTCACGCCCGAGACGTGTGTCGCGCGCGCGAAAGACCTGACCCATGCCGCCAGCCCCGACGCTGCACACGATTTCGTACGGACCAACGCGGTTGCCAGCTTGAATGGCCATGGGTCGGTCAGATGATGTGGCCGGAGGTCACCGAGGTCAATCGCCTTCGCTGGCGCGACCGACAGCGGAATGGCGGGCCGTCTGGGACGAGTTTCGCAAGTGGTGAGGCCTGGGCCTGCAGTCGCGGGAAATGCCATGACAATCGTGAAGGTCGAGCAGAATAGCCTGGCTGGGAGCGCCAGATCGACGCGAGCTCGTGGACATCAAGTCATCCAGTCTCGTCTCGGATCCTCTGGGCACCAGTGCGCAACGTATGCTACAAGCGTTACCGGAGGGCGAAACGAACCCAGCGATGTGGCCCCGGGCGGCGCTACTGTCGTGATTCGCGCGGTTCTTCGTCATTTTCCCGTTGGAACGGCGGCGCTGGGGCTCGCTGGCTACTGGTACCTTTACTCACACCAATTGGTGGACCGGCCGATCCGCGCCGACGGCGTGAGCTACTACCAATACCTCCCAGCCTGGATCGCCGACGGCGACCCCACGTTCGAAACGCAGGCACGCGACTGTTGCTTCGGATACACCACCGAACTGCCGATCGGGATCGAGCGATGGCCCGAGACCGGACGTTGGCTCGACGCCCATCCGATTGGCGTCGCCGTGCTGATGCTGCCATTCTTCCTCGCCGCGCACGGGCTCTCGTGGTGGTCCAACCTGCCACGGGATGGCTTTTCGCTCTATTACCAGTACATCGTCGGCCTCGCCGGCCTCGCGTATGCCGTGGCGGGTCTGACGATCCTGCGCCGATTGCTGATTCGACATTTCAGCGAACCTGTCGTGCTCGCCACGCTCGTCACGATGACCTTCGGGACGAACTTGTTTCATTACGCGGTCTACGACAGCACCTACAGCCACGCCTTCTCGTTTTGCCTGGTCGCCCTGCTGCTGCTCCTCGTCGAGTTGTGGTGGGAGGCAGCGACAGTTTGGCGATCCGTCGGGCTCGCTGTTGTGGCCGCGCTGATCATCATGGTCCGGCACACAAACGTTGTGTTTTTGGCCTTCGTGCCCCTCTACGGCATCAGCCGTTGGTCCGATGTCAGAACCAGCCTGAGCCGCCTCCAGCAACGGCGCGGCCTGATCCTCGTCATGCTGGCGGTCGGCCTTCTGTGCCTTTCCCCGCAACTGATCCTCTACAAGTGGGCGACAGGTCACTGGATCGTCAACGCCTACGGCGACGGAGTCTCGTTCACGTGGGGCTCGCCTCACATCTTCGGCACATTGTTCAGCGTTCAGCGGGGATTGTTCTTCTGGTCGCCGGTGCTCCTCTTCTCGATTGGAGGCCTGGTTGTCGCCACAGGCTGGCCCCGCGGGCTGGCGGTGGCTACTGTCGCCGTCCTCGCCGTCCATACCTATGTCCTGGCGAGCTGGTTCATGTGGGACCTCGCCGCCGGCTACGGGCACCGAGGGTTTACCGATCTCCTGGCGGCGTTTGCGGTGTACGTCGCGGCATTCTTCGCATGGACCGCGAAGCGTCCCCGTCTCGCGACCGTGGTGGGTGCCGTCGCGGTGGCGTTGGTGGCACTGTCGCTCGTCCAAACGTGGCAGTACTGGAACGGGATCATCCCAAGCGAAAAGATGACATGGGCGCAGTACCGCGGCTCGTTTCTCCGCCTTCGATGACGCGGGCCATCACCTTCACGCTCGTCATCGTCTTGCTTGCGGCGGCTGCCATCTACTTGCACGACCCGCCGTGGGTTGGTGATCTCACCTACGGCTTTCGTGCATGGGACAAGGACCCAGTTGGCGAGCGCTTTCGCTGGACGAGGGGCCGCGGCAGTTTTTTCGTACCGAGCGATGCCACCGCGATCACGCTGAAGTTCCGGTCGTACAAACCGTTCCCGCCCAATCCGATCAAGGTGCATGTGAGCGTTGACGACCGGTGGCTGGCAACGATTACGCTGCCTGATCCGCTTCAGCCGGATCCGCATCACTGGGTCGTCGCCACGCTGCCGCTGCCGCGGCGGCCGATGTCGCGACATTTTCGCCGTATCGACGTCCGCGTCCGGCATTGGATGGAATCTTTTTACCTTGGCGTGCACATGGGAGAGGTGGTCATCGAGCGGCCGCCGAAAGACCAAAGGCGCTGAGTGTGGACGGGAACCCTTCGCGGCGGCTGACGATGAACCCTGGCGCGCGTCCGCTGCTGGCCTTGTGGGGCGCGTGCCGGCGCCGGGTGTCCCGTGGGATCCGGCGCCGGCTTGTTTCGCGCTACGACACTCTTTTCAGATCGATGAACAGCCGATTGCCGCGGTCATATTCAAACTGATACTGCGCACCTTCGCCGCAACTATCGCCGGTAGCAGCGCGGCGCGGCAGCTTGTATTTCACAGCGAATTGCCTTTGCGCGCGGAGGTCGGAGTCGAACTGAATGTCGAGCTCCGGCGAGCGATTCTCGTTCGGCCGGCTGTACTTGTGAACGAAGGCCTGCTCCCAGCCGGGTTGAAGACTCTTGACGCGCCATTCCCCGTTGTTCTCCTGAACCCGATAGAGAATGGTGACGTCCGTCTTGTTCTTCACGCACACCACGCCGAAGCGATCGACCGCTTGGGCGGGGGTCGGAAGTATTAGCCCAGCGAAGACAGCGAGCCCGATCACGGAATGGATGTTCATGGCTTTTCTCCTCACGGTGCCGCTGCAGAGCAATCGCGGTGCCGGTGCTGTCTCGCGCCCGTACGGGGGAAGGTCGCGCGGTTTTGGCCAGCATTTCTTCCGACTTCTCGACTTCGGCGAGCCAATGCCCCGGCGCGACCGCATGAGGGTTCATATCCGATCGGATAGGGGCACGCATTCCGGATAGTCTTTTTACCGAGTTGCCGTCACGCCTGATCGGCGATGGCCCTGTGGACGCCTTGGTCGGTGAGGGCGGCTCGGGAAGTCGAGCGTCGGAATGGTAGGCTGAGCACATGATCTCCAACTTGATTGGATGGCTGATGACGACCGTCGTCGTTGCGGCGCAGCCCGTTGCGGGCGTGGTCGGCGTCACGCTCGACGACGCCTTTCAGCTCGCCGGGTCGAACTCGACCGGCCTCATCGCGACGATCAACATCACGTCGCTCGCGCCGGGCATGATCGCGGGTAATTTCGTCGGGCGCATTTTCGACGACAAGGGAAAGGTGATTGGCGAGATAGCGCCGCTCGCGATGAAGGCGCTCGATGGCGCCGATGCGCGATGGGTGCTGTTCGAAACCTCGGGCGGGACGCTCCAGAAGGCCTACGCCGCGATGCTCACGGCGAACACGGCGGTCCTTCACAACGGGAAGAACCTCCCGATCGACAAGACCGGCCGCTACGAATTCGTCTATCTCGTCGGCCCGAGCGTCAAGCAGGGCGCGTTCGTATACCTCGAGGATCGACCGACGGCTGCCGGCCTGATCCTCGGACCGTTCAAGGTCCCATGGAAGTGACGGAACGCGCGCGCGAATCCATTGACGACTACCTCTTGACCTGGCCGCTTCTCGACTACCGCCAATAGATCGGCTCACTGTTGTGCTCCCGGCGCCGGTCCTTGCTACGCCAGCCGTCACGGCCGCCGGTGTTGATGACCCATGAAGAATCCGGGTGTCACCTCGAGATCACGAACCGAATGCGAATTCGACGAGAACGCGCCCGGTAATGCCGCTATCCATTGGCGAAGTACTTGCGCTGCTTTCAGGCAGGAGAACTGCCATGACACCTACAAGAATGCTGGTGGCTGCTGGTTGTGCGGTCGTATTGTTGGGCACCGCGCCAGTGGCTTTCGCACAACGCGGTGGGGGCGGCCACGGAGGTGGTGGGGGCGGCGGACACGGCAGTGGCGCGGCAGTGAGTCGAGGCGGTGGCTCGGCAGGTGGGTCGATGAGTCGCGGAGGAGCCATCCGAGGCATGGGCTCTGTCCCGATGACGGTGCCGCGACAGCTCGGCGGCATGCGTGGGCCGTTCGTGAGGGGCGGCGGCTTCGTCCCCGGGGGTTCGTTCGACCACCGCGGTCCTTTCGTTAACGGCGGCGGCTTCGCGCACAACGGCCGCTTCGTCAGCGGCGGAGCGTTCGTGGCCGGCCGACGGTTCCCGATCGCGCCGGTGCACTTCTTTTACCCGTACTACACGTTCCGGCCCCGTCTGAGTCTGGGCTTTGGCCTGTGGGCGGGCTACCCCTTCGCATACCCGTACGCGTTCTACCATCCGTTCTACTATCCCGATGCCTACGTGAGTCCGTACGACGCGCCTTATGCGCCAGCGGCAGCGTATCCACCGGCTGTGACGAGTTCGCTCGAAGCACAGCCCTCCAGCGACGCGAACATGGGCGGTGTGAGCTTCGACATCACACCAAGCACCGCGGAGCTGTTCGTGGACGACACGCTGGTTGGGACGGTTGGTCAATTCACACCGACGACACAACCGCTTGGCTTGGAGGCGGGACATCATCGCGTCGAAGTGCGCGCCCCTGGGTATCAGACGCTGCGTTTCGAGGTGGACGTTATCGCCGGGCAGGTGATCCCGTATCGGGGCACACTGGAACGCTAGAGAAGAAACCAGGCCTCGCAGCCGACCTCGGTAAAACCGGGTCGGCTCTCTGTTACTTTCGCTGTCCGTGTCGATTTTGTCGCTGTCCGCGGTCGATCAACGAGCCGTTTTTCGGAATCCGTTGCGCCCTGTCTGAGAGTGCATCGTGCGGGAAATACAGGCACGAGCCTCAGGTTTCCCAACGAATCGCCTGCCCACCGTTCCGCGCGAGAGGCCCTGTATCAACGTGAACTCGAGTTGCGTCATCGAACGCGTCGCGGCATTTGCGCGTGACAAAGGCGGGAAGCCCGTCGGAAGATGAAGGCATGAGCGGCATTCACCGGACCTGGATCGATTCGTGGGATAAGACCAGAGAATCGATTCTCAACGGCAAAGTCACAGAGGAGCAAGCGGCCAAGCTCGTCTATCAAAGAAAATTCCGCAACACCTTGAGCAAGAAACGTCAACGGAACAAAGCCCACGTGAGCGGTCCGAAGAACGACTCGAACGAACAGGTGGTGTTCGAAACCACATTGGTAGCCGAGAAGGGGCAGACCAAGGACGATCTAAGCCCTCTGGCCAGGCGCGTCGCAGACAGGGTCGTCGAGATGGTCAAACAGAAGGGTTACCAGCCGATTGAAATCTGGGAACAGACTGCGGACTGCGTGTACATCACCCTGCGACTCAGATCCTTGCGGCCAGTCGCTTAAGTAACGATCGATGCCGCAGTGCGGCGAGTTGCGGCACCCGACCCTGTCCGACCTTTGCCCGAATAGCGTCAACATGAGGCAATCTCATCATTCTTGACATTAGAATAAAGAGCCCTCATGAGCAAATTCCTTGATTCCCGTCACCTCCGCCTGATCATGGAGGTCGCCAGCACAGAAAGCGTCACGCGCGCCGCCGATCGACTCAACGTCACCCAATCCGCCGTCAGTCATCAGCTGCGTGAGATTGAGGAACAACTCGGCACGCCGATCTTCGTTCGCTCCGGGCGCCGAATGTTGCCGACCGCTGCAGGTCGGCTCATCGTTGATGCCGCCGACGACGTCCTGGCGACGATCGGCCGCGTCGAAGCGAAAATCGAACAGCTGGCGCGGCACGCTGGCGGCGAGCTGCGCGTCTGCACACACTGTTACACCGGTTACTCGTGGCTACCGTCCATCGTCGAAGGATTACGACGGCGTTATCCGGCGTTCATCCTGCAGGTCGTTCCTGAGTACACGCTGGATCCGATTGCGGCGCTGCTCGATGCGAAGCTCGATCTCGCGATCATGAACGACGAATCCGACGACCGGCGGCTTCGGCACCGCGACCTGTTCGATGATGAACACGTCGCGGTCGTGCCGTCATCGCACCGCTGGGCGTCGCGGCCGTTCGTGACCCCGCAAGAGATTGCCGACGAGCCGCTCTATCTTTTCTCTCGCTCAATCGAGAACAGCTTCATCGTCCGGAAGGTGTTGCGGCCGGCCGGGCTGACACCATCGAACGCCACTCATCTGCAACTACCGGAGGGCATCATCGAAATGGTGAAGGCGGGCATGGGTGCCACCGTGCTGCCAAAGTGGTCGGTGGCGCCCGCGCTGGCGAGCGGCGACATCAAGGCCGTGCGGATCACCAAAGCCGGCGTCTTCCGGAAGTGGTACGCGGTCACGCTTTCGGATGTCACGCCGACGCCCTTCATGGAGGAATTCATTCGGCTGTTGATCAAGCAAGCGCCCGCACCCAGGCGCGCGGTGCGGCGGCTGTCGCGGCTGGCGTCTTAGGGACTATTGGGTCGTGCGGGTCGCGCGCACGATGACGTCGATGTGCGCCCGCGCGCAATCGACATGCGGGAATGGCGTGTTCGCGGCGTTGAACATCAGCGCGAAATCTGTTCCCGCCAGGACGATCGCGTCGACGCCGTCACGTCGGCGCAGCGTGTCTGCCAGAGCGACGAACTGTTCGCGGTGTTCGGTTGAGGTCTGTCCGCTGTGCGCCAGATGTGTATAGGCATCGTGAATGAACGCCAGCTCGGATTCGCGCGGTCGCACCACGTCGGCACCTTGAAGCCGGCCGTACATATCCGATTCAACGACAAATCGGGTTCCGAACAGCGCGACCTTCGAGAGTTTGCGCTCCTGGATGTGATCTGAAACGGCTTTCGTCAGGTCGATGACCGGAATCGGTGCGATCGCCCGCAATTCCTCGATGCACAGGTGCGGTGTCACCGCCGGGAGCACGCCGACGGTCGCGCCGGCGGCCTTCAGTCGCTCGAGCAAGCCGGCCAGGTACGCCGCCAAACCGTTCCGGTCGCCCTGCGACGCATAATTCGTCGCCCGCGAGATCGAGGCATGGACCATCGCGAGATTCATCGGCCGTCGCGCGTCGTCGTGCGCTGCGGCAAGTTCGCGATAGTAATGAATGGCCGCCCCTACACCTAAACCGCCGAGTAGTCCGATCATCGGCTCCGCTGCCTCCTCTGGCTTAGCTTCGTAATACACCTGCCGGCTGCACCCGCAAGACGCGCGCGGCCGGCAGGAACGCCGCGGCCACTCCGGTGGCAACGATGATCGCAACTGCAACGGCCGTCGTGATGGCATCGACCGGTGCGACGTTTTCGAGTAGGCGTGCGAGCAACCCGCACGCGACCCCGCCACAGGCGACGCCAGCCACGACGCCGATCGACAGATCGCGAATCGACTCGAACAGGACCAGGCGAATCACGGCCCACGGCTCCGATCCAAGCGCCAGCCGCACCGCAAACTCCTTTGTGCGATCGATCACGCTTCGATACGTGACGCCCGCGATACCGAGGGCGGCGAGCAGGAGGCCAAGCATCGCCAGGATGCTGAGCACGAACATCCGGAAGCGCTCAGGCGCGGTCGACTCAGTGACGAACATCTCGAGTGTCTGCGCTTTGCGCAGCGGCAGCGACCCGTCGACGCGCTTCACCGCTTTCCTGACCGCCGGTATCAATGACGACGGCTCCACCGCGGTCCGGATCACGAACGCCACTGGCACACCGAAGTTATTGTTCTGGGCCCAGGGGAGGTACAGGGTCGGCTCGGCTTGCTCCGCCGCCGTGACATCCGACGCATCGGCCACGATGCCGACAACTTCCCAGGTGAGCAGCGGCAGCGTGTTGCGGAGGAGTTTTCGCCCGATCGGATCGAGACCAGGCATCAGCGTTTCAGCAAATCGCCGGCTGATGATCGCGACCGGCGGTCGATCGGCGGTGTCTGCGTCGGTGAACATCCGCCCGGCAATCGTCTCGATGTGCATGGTTTTGAAGTAGTCAGAGCTGATGCGGCGAAACTGCACCGTGTGCGGCTGATCGTCCATGGTCGGCCGGTCGGGCACTTTGACCAGCGTTTGGTACGAGAACCGCGGGAGAAATGCGTTTTGCGTGATCGCTGCGGACACGACGCCTGGCAGGGCGCGAATGTCCTCGAGCAGCCGGGTGACAATTGTCACCCGCAGTTCCGGCGTCCGGTAGGAGGCTTCCGGCAACCGGATTTGCGCCGTCAGCACTCCCGATGATTGATAGCCCGGCCCGCGCGTCGACAGATCGCGCAGGCCCTGAATGACGACGGCGCCCGCCATCAGCAACGCGACGCACAGCGCAACTTCGACCGAGACCATGGCGCGCTGCACGCGGGTCGAACCCGTTGCCCGGCTGGCAGTGGCGGCCAGGACTGTCGATGCCTGCCCACGCATCGCGCGCATCCCGGGCACCACGGACGCCGCGACGGCGGAGAGTACGGCGACCACCGCACTGCCCGTCTGCACCCGCCAATCGATCGCCACTTCGCCCAGCGTTCGCGCGATGGTTGGGTTGGTTGCCAGCAACGCGGGCACCGCACCGCGTGCCAGCAGCAAGCCTGGAATCAGCCCCGCGAGGCACACGATCAGCAACTCGGCCAGATGCATCCTCAGTACATCACGTGTCGATGCCCCCAGAGCGAGCCGCAACGACAACTCGCCGGAACGGGCGACGGCATGTGCGGAGGTCAGGTTGGCGATGTTGACGCATGCGATCAAGAGAACCAGGCCCGTGGCCGCCATCAGCATCAGCAGCGGCGCTCTCATCGATCCGTACAGCCAGTCGCGGACACGTTCCGCCCCGAGGGTCCAGTGCGCGTGGGTGCGGGGAAACTCCTGCGCCAATTGACGTGAGATCGTCATCAACTCCTCACGCGCCTGCTCGATCGACACGCCGGGCGCCAGTTCTGCCAGAGCAACCACAGTGCGCGCCGGAGCGCGGCCGACCGGTTCGGGGCTTGCGACGAGCGGCGTGAAGACGTCCGCGTCGAGGAACGGCACGGCAAAGGCGGGCGAGAGGATGCCGACGATGGTGTGGGGCTGGTCGTCAATGATCAACGATGTGCCCAACACGCTTCCTGATCCGAGCGTCTCGCGCCAGTAGCGATCCGTGATGAGCGCGACGAAGTGTCCCGGCTCTTCTTCACCGGCCGTGAACGAACGGCCTTGTGAGATCGGCACCGCCATCATCCTCAACAGGCCCGGTGTCACCGTCGCACCTGTGGCCACAACGGGCTCTCCGGCCAGAGTGACAACCCGTTCGAACAAATAGAACCCTTCCAATCGGGCGAGCGTGCGGGCGCGCTCGCGAAGGCGCGGCACTTCCATCTGTTGCAATGGGTTGCGTTGCAACACCGTCGTCGTCCCGGGCGGCTGCCCGAACAACTGCACGACGGGGCCGCTGGTGGCGAACGGCAGCGGTCTCAGCATCGTCGCGTTCACGACCGCAAACATCGCGGCATTGGCGCCGAGCACCAGTCCCAGTGTTCCGGCACACGCCATCAAGTAGGCCTTGCGGCGCAACAGCGATCGCCATGCGTGCCGCAGCTCTCTCGCGAAGGTCTGCATGCCATGACTCTACCGGTGCGTCCGCGGCACACACAGTGCGATTAATTCATCGAAACAGGAAGGAAATTCACACTCGGCAATCCAAGCAGTCGCAATCGCCCTTTTGCCGCTTGCGAGCGCGTTTCCCCGCCAACTAGACTCCGATGGTGGTCGCGAGTGCGCTGCTCTCGGCGGTTCACGTTCTGACGCTGGCGCTGGGTCTGGGCGCCGTTTTCTTGCGCGGACGGGCTCTCGCACGCCCTCTCGACGATGCCGGCTGGCGACGGCTGCTGGCCGCCGACAATGCCTGGGGCGTCGCCGCCGGCCTTTGGATCGCGTCGGGCCTGGCACGCGTATTCTTCGGCGGAAAGGAACCGGGTTTTTATTGGCGCAACGGTTTCTTCTGGCTGAAGCTCGCGTTGTTCGGCCTCGTGTTCCTCCTCGAACTGACGCCGATGGTGACGTTCATGCGCGTGCGATCCGCGCAACGACGCCGCGCGGCATTGCCCCGATTCTCAGTGGACGCGTTCAGGCGGATCAACGCTGCCGAACTGGCGCTGGTCGTCGCGATCGTATTCGTCGCGGCATTCATGGCCCGCGGTGCCTGGCTGTTCTAACCCACTGCTCGGCGGTCCTGCCTCTGCGCCAGGCGCTCCACCCGCCATGGGCACCCGCTGATACTGCTCCGGCACCCGCTCGGCTAGAGGCACGACGGTCGATTCGGCTGTCTTCAGAGAATCTCTTCGATGAGATGAACCGGTCCTTCAGGCCGGATCTCCCCGATGCCGACTGCGACGAGACGATTGAGGAACGCATACTTCGGCACGGCGGTCTCGAAGCGCGGCACCGTGCGGAAGTAGTGGTTCGCGTCGTCGCGCACGCCGGTGAACGTCATGTGAATCAGGCCTTCGTCGTCGGTCTCGAGCGTCACCCGCAGGTCGAGCGTGACCGTTCCATCGCCGTGGGCTGTGACCCAGTCGCCGCCGCCGGCGAGCACTTTGCCGCGAAGGCGCTCGCCTTCGAACGAGCCGCCGATGACCGGAAAGATCGTGAGGGTGCCCTGCGGTGTCGAGCCGATGTCCTGGGTGGCTGACGTGGTGAGACGCAGCACCATCAGCGGACGAGAATGGATGGGCACGCTCATGTCAGAGGACCTCGTGAATCGTGTAGATCGGGCCTTCCGGGCGCCGGTCGCCAGTCGCCACCGCGATCAGGCGATTCAGGAACACATAGGCGGGGTGGGCTGTCTCGAAACGCGGCATGGTTCGGAAGTAGTAGGTCGTAGGATCGACCGTTTCGCCGCGTCCAAGCGCCGCGATCACCTCGGGCGGCCCGTGGCGCAGGCCAAACGAGCGCATCGAGATGAGCGCGCCATCATCGGTCCGGAGCGTGAAGCGAAGGTCCATTTCCAGCACGCCATCCGAACGAAGGAGCAGCCAGTCCGCGCTGCCGCCTGGCAAGATGGTGCCGCGGAGGCGCGGACCTTCGAACGTCCCGCCGTCCAGCGGGGCCGTTCGACGAGTGCCATGAGGCACGGCACCGATGTTCAGCGGTGTCCCGACCTTCACGTGCATCGTCATTAGAAGACGCGTGTTCATCGCGAATACTCCATCAGGCCTTACATGTTCACGCGCTTTGTCACTAGTTGCGGCGTCTGGCCCGTGATCGGCCAGCCGGACCCTGTTCCTCGAGCTCCTGGAGACGTTCGCTCAGCATGCCGTCCGTGATTTGAGGCGATGCTCAGGGACGCCGTCCACACCTGGCGCGCGATTCGTGCACTGAACGAGGAACGCGCCTTGACCGTCAAGCCGGCCGTTGCGCGCCACGCAAAGCGACGCGCCTGGCATTCTCGTTCTCGAGCAACTTCAGCGTCTGCGAATCTTCTAACCACCAACGTCCGCATCGCGCGCCGCGGCCCGCCACGTTTCCGCGACGAGATTCAGCCGGCCATCCGTCGCGGCGGTCTGCTGGGACCGGGGATCCCCGGAACGTCCGGACATTTGCTAGGGATTACGCGCGAGCTTTGGTGGGCGAGTGACTCGCCACAATCGCCGTTACCGGCGAGCGACGCTACCGAGTGGCCAAAGGCACACTGGTTGCCGCCTTCGCGATAATCGCAGCAACGGCACTCGGCTGCGACACATAGATGGCGTGGCTGCCCTTCGCCTCGATCACTGTCGCACCGGCACGCTTCGACATCAGGCGCTGCGCGTCGGGCGGAATCATCCGGTCTTCCGTGGACACGAGATACCAGCTGGGCTTCGTCTTCCATGCCGGTTTGCTGACGGCGCCGTTCAGAGCCTCGAGACCCCACGGGACCTGCGAGTCCGCCATGAATGCCGCCGCGTCAGCGCTGATATCAGCCGCGAACGACGCTCGAAACTGTGCCCGATCGAGGAACAGATCACCGTCCTGCGGCGGCAGGATCGGAGGTACCGGCGCACCCGGGGACGGGTTCTTGATCAGCGCGGACACCGACTCGCCCTTGTCCGGTGCGAAGGCCGCGATGTAGACGAGGCCTGCGACTTTGGGATCGTTGCCGGCTTCCGTAATCACCACCCCGCCGTACGAATGCCCGACGAGAATCACCGAGCCGTTCTGCGCCGCCAGCGTACGGTTCGTGACCGCGACGTCCTCCGCCAGTGAAGTGGTCGGATTCTGGACGATCGCCACGTTGTAGCCGTCCTTCTTCAGAAGATCGTAGACGCCCCGCCAACCGGACCCGTCTACGAACCCCCCGTGCACCAGAACAACGTTCTTGATACTCTCGATTGCCGTCGACATCTGATTCCTCCTGTTCTTCTAGGCTGATGGACTTCCACGTCCACGACGCTCACCTTGTTCAGATGAGTGGAACACCAAGACGGTTTCGGCTCCATTACGGCGCGTAACGGGTGAAGATGAAGTCGCGATCTTCTGGGAGGGACGCGCTCTGTTAGGGCAACCTCTTTCAGGCGAAGAAGTCGATGAGCAGGTGATTGACGCGTTCGGCCTCATCGTGATGGACCCAATGCGACGCGTTGGGGAGGCGCTCGACGCGGGCGAGGTTGGGCACGTCTTTGCGGTCGGGCTCGGCAAGTTCGGAGCCGAGGTAGGAGTCGCGCTCCCCCCAGATGACCAGTGTCGGCGCTGAAATCGGGCGAAGCTTTGCCGCAGCTTCCTTCTGAGACTGTCGTACCGAGGCGCGGTAGTAGTTGATCATCCCGGCCGCTGCCCCTGGCTGCGACCACGCCTCGACGTAGCGTTCGAGTTCCTGCGGCGTGTAGGGCGGGTTCGCATCATGCAGGAAGTGCCGAAGGAAGTGCCAGTCTCTGAGGTGCACTACCTCCTCCGGCAGTCCCGGTGCTGCAAAGAAGAAGAAGTACCACGACTTCCGAAGCTGGTTCGGGTGATGCAGTCCTTCCTGGAGCCGCCGCGGATGGGCCGCGTTGAGGATGGCGAGTCGGTCGACGACCTCCGGGTGGTTCATCGCGGTGGTCCAGGCGATGGTTCCGCCCCAGTCGTGGCCGACCAACCGCGCGGACTTGGCACCGAGTTCTCCGATGAGACCGCGAATGTCGGCGGCGAGCAGGTCGACAGCATAGGCCTCGAAGCCCTCTGGCTTCGAGGACA
>Ga0105248_10005243_pt1 | contig 14278 bp, 8 predicted proteins | sample KBSS34metaG_FD_81524 | JGI IMG/M metagenome (GOLD analysis project Ga0105248, IMG submission 81524) | Switchgrass rhizosphere microbial communities from Kellogg Biological Station, Michigan, USA - KBS S3-4 metaG | ecosystem: Host-associated > Plants > Roots > Rhizosphere > Soil | place...
CATCGGGGCCGCGATCCGACGCATCACCTCCGCTCCGGCCCCCTCCGCCCAGAGCAGGGGAAGGAGCCCGGCGGCCATGGTGGTGACCGTCATCAGCTTGGGGCGGAGGCGCTGCACGGTGCCCTCGGCGTGGGCCTCGATCACGTCCTCCCGCGTCGCCATCCGCCCCTCGGCGAGCCGCCGGTAGAAGGCGGCGTCGATGTAGACCACCATCACCACTGCGGTCTGCATCGCCAGGCCAGCCACCGCCAGGAGCCCCACCCAGACCGGCGCCGACAGTGGGTAGCCGAGCCAGTGGAGCATCCACACGCTCCCCACGAGGGCGAAGGGGACCGAGCTGAGGACGATCAGCGCCTCGGTCAGGCTTCGGAACTGCCAGTAGAGCAGGCCGAGCATGGCCAGCAGCACCCCCGGGACGATCAGCCCCAGCCGGCGGTTGGCGGCGGCGAGGATCGGGTACTCGCCCACCCATTCCAGCCGCTCACCGGGGTCGAGCGCGAGCCCTCCCGCGCGCTGGGCCAGGGCGACCGCCTGCCGTCCGCGCTCCACGTACCCGAGCAGGTCCGTTCCTTCCGCGAGGTCGACGGTCAGGTAGGCCACCTGGTCCGCTCCCTCGGTCCGGAGGCTGGCCAGCACTGGACGTACCACCGGATCTCCGATCAGGCCGAGCGGCACCGGCTGTCCGGGCGACCCGGCGGAGCGGACCGCCACCGCGCGGAGCTGGTCCGCCCTTCCCCGCACGTTGAGGTCCTCGGTGAGGTGCAGCCGGAGCGTTCGCCCACTCTGGGTCACCGTGCCGATCTCACCGCCGCTCACCAGGAATCCCGCGAGCTCCGCTGCGGCGCGCGGATCCACCTCGAGGCGGGCGAGCGCCGCGGGGTCGGGCCGGAAGGTGAGCCAGGGTTCCTCCCCCGGAGACTCGAACGCCGCGCCCCGCGTCCCGGGCAGCGGGAGGACCAGCGACTGCAGCTCGGCCCCGAGCCGCGCTCGCCGGCCGGCGTCGGGGGAGACGATGCGCACCCCCACCGGGGTCCGCAGGCCCGTGGTCACCATGTCGAGCCGCCCGCGCGCCGGGCTCGTCCAGGCGCCGCTCCATCCGGGAAGGCTGGCGGCGGCGTCGAGCTCGGCGAGAAGCTCGGATCGGGTCACGGGTCGCTCCTCGGGCCAGAGGACCCCGAGGGGGCGGTGGAACACTCCCGGCGCCCACCCCGAGTACCAGCGCGCGACGAGCCTCCGCGGCCACTCGTCGCGAGGGCGGAGGCGGAGCGTGGTCTCCACCATCGACAGGGGCGCGGGGTCGGTGGCGGTGCTCGCCCGTCCGGCCTTCCCGAACACCGTCTCCACCTCCGGCACCGCCGCCAGCCGGAGGTCGGCCAGCGCGAGCTGGGTGGCCAGCTCGTGTGGAGGCGCGCCCGGGAGGGTGGTGGGCATCGACAGGAGATCGCCCTCGTCGATGCGGGGAAGGAACTCGCCTCCCAGGCGTCCGGCGAGCGGCACGGCCGAGAGCAGCGCCAGGGCGGCGATGGCCAGGGTGAGCGCCGGGCGGCGCAGCGCGAGACCCACGAAGGGGCGGTAGAGGCGGACCATCCAGCGGTTGAGGGGATTGTCGAACTCCGGCCTCACCCGTCCTCGCAGGAGGAGCGTCCGGAGCGCCGGGGCGACGGTCAGGGAGACCAGCGCGGCCGCGGCGATTACCACGGTCTTGGTGATCGCCAGCGGCCGGAGGAGCCGCCCGGTCTCGCCGCCGAAGGCGAGCACCGGCAGGAAGCTGAGCGCGGTGATGAGCAGCGCGGTGAGAACCGCCGGACCGAACACCCCCGCCGCCGCGACCAGCTCGAGCCGCCGGGCCTCGGGATCTCCCGGACACCCCGCGCCTTCCAGCCGGCGGTGACATGCCTCGAGTGCCACCACGTCGGCGTCCACCGCCAGCCCCAGAGCGATGCCGATGCCCCCGAGGCTCATCACCGTGGCCGGAATGCCGAGGAGCCACATCGCGCCGAACGTCAGCAGCACCACCAGGGGGAGCGTGAGCAGCGGCACCAGTGCGCTCCTGGCGTGGAGGAGGAAGAGGAAGATGACCACCGCCACCACGGCGATCTCCTCCGCCAGCGCCCAACCCAGCGTGCGCTGGATGCGGCCCACGACCTCGGACCGATCGTGGACGGTCACCACCTGCACCGACGGGCCGAGCCGATCGCGCTCTGCCGCGAGCTGGCGCCGCACCTCGGCGACGACCGAGGGCACGTCGGCGCCCGGGCTGACGACCACGATGCCGCCCACGGCGGGCAAGGTGCCTCCGAGGTCCGCGACGCCCTCGGCCATCTGCCGCCAGGGGCGGGTCTGGGCCAGCGCTCCGAGCGGAACCGAGGCTCCCCCTGGCACCGGGATGGGCAGCGCGGCCATCGTCCCCGCCTCGAGGCCCCGGTCGCCTGCACCGGCGAGTGCCGTGCGGAAGGCGGAGAGGATGTCGCCGAGGGCGAGGCCGTGGACCCGCAGCGCCTCGGAGCTCACGTTCACCGTCAGCTCGTCCAGCTGTCCGCCCACCGAGGCCACCTCGGCCACGCCCGGGACCGTGGCCAGCGCCGGGCGGAGCACCTGGTCCTGGAAGCGCCGGAGGTCGATGAGCTTGTGGCCCTGGGTGGGGTCGACGAGGGCGTACTGGTAGATCCACCCGGTGCTCGAGGCCTCCGGGCCGACGGTGAGCCGGGCCTGCGCCGGCAGGACGGCGCGCAGCTCCGGAAGCCGGGCGAGCAGCGCGCGGCGCCCCTCGCGCAGCGCTCCGGTGGAGGCGAAGACCAGGTCCACGTGGGCCATGCCCTGCATCGACGTTCCCCGGACCACGGTCACTCCGGGGAGAGTCCCGGCGGCGGCGCTCACCACGCGGGTCACCCGGTCGGCGACCTCGGACGCGGGATGGCCCATCCACTCGGCGACCAGCCCGAGGTGCGGAGCCGCCAGCTCGGGGAGCAGGTCCCGCGGCACTGCCCTTCGCGCCAGGAGGCCAAGCCCGGCCAGGAGCAGAGCCGCCGCGAGCACCCACCGGGTGCGCCGGGAGCTCCAGTCCACCATCCGCACGAGGAGCCCCCTCACCGCCCGGACGCCTCGGCGGCGGCGCCCATCCGTCTCTCGGCATCGACGAAGAAGGCGCTCCGGACCACCACCCGCTCACCGTCCACCACGCCGGAGACGATCGTCACCAGGCCGTCCAGGGTCCGTCCGATCCGGACCCGCCGCTGGACGAACTCGCCTCCGGGGGCCTGCACCAGGACGTAGGGTCCCCCGGCATCCTCGAGCAGCGCCGATACCGACACCATGCGCTGGCGCCGGGCGTGCGCCGGTCCCTCGATCCAGCCCGCGGTCCCGGTGGGCAGCCTCGTTCCGGGAGCAGGGACGAGCGCCACCCGGGAGGTGGAGGCATCCCAGGCGGGGAACGGCGCGGGCCCAACCGTCACCTCGACCGCGCGCGCCGGAGCGCCGGAGGGACGGAAGGTCAGAAGGTCTCCCGGGGCGAGGGTGGCGAGCGCGTCGTCGTAGACCCGCGCCGCGATCCGGTCCCCTTCCACCCAGGCCGGAGCGAGCAGGGGCTCGGTGACGACGCGGGTTCGCACCAGCTCAACCGCGCCGGTGGGAAGACGCGTCTCCTTCTCCTCGACGGGCGCAGGCCGGGCCTCGAGCCGGACGAGCGCCATCCCGCAGCGGGGGCAGGCGCCGGGCGCCAGCGTCCGCACCTCCGGGTGCATCGGACAGACCCAGGGCACCGCGGCGGCCGCAGACCTCCGTGCGAGGCCGACCGCGAGCACCGCCGATCCGGCGGCCAGGGCCAGGAGCGCCCAGCGGGCGAGGCGGACGAGCCGCTCGCCGGCCGGAGTCACAGCCGTAGCCCGTGGCGACGGCACCAGCGCACCAGGACGTAGAGCGCCCAGACCCGCGACCAGTACAGGCCTGGGGCGCCGTCCCGGAACGCCCGCCACAGCCTCTCCACGGCCGCCGGCTCGAGCCCGGCCGCGCGCACTGCATCGGCATCGCGCAGCGTCTCGTCGATGGCGCCGCTCAACCCCTGGCGGATCCATCGATCGAAGGGAAGGACGAAGCCGCGCTTGGGCCGCTGGAACAGCGCCGGGGGAAGCCCGCGGAGCCCGATGCGCCGGAGCATCGCCTTGCTCCGCACGGGCTGGTACCGGGCTGCGTCCGGCACGCGCATCACCGCCTCGAGGAGCACCGAATCAACCAGCGGGAGCCGCTGCTCGATGGACGCGGCCATGCTCGCCACGTCGTTGTCCCGGAGCAGCCGCTCCCCGAGGAAGAGCCGCTGCTCGAGCACGCTGATCGCCGCCAGCGCCGAGCGCCCGCCGATCTCCTGCTCCACCCGCGCCCGCACCGGTCCGGGCAGCCCGTCCTCCAGCAGCGCCGCCTGCTCGCAACCCAGCACTTCACGCTGGAAGTCGGGCAGGAAGAGCGCGTAGGCCAGCTGGTACAGCGACACCAGGTTGTCCCCGTAGCGCACCATGTCCGGGAGCTTGGCCCACCGGGTCTGCCGCGGCATCTCTCCCCGCTGGGGCTGGAACGCGGCGACGCCGAGCTGGGCACTCCCCACCAGCGCAGGGCGCGGAATCCAGTCCAGCCGCTGCGACCACCGGTAGAGCACAGGGAGGTCCCGGAAGCTGGTGTATCCGCCGAACAGCTCGTCGCCTCCGGTGCCCACCAGCGCCACGGTGAAGCCGGCCTGCCGTACCGCGTGCGACATGAAATACGAGTTGAGGCCGTCGAAGGTGGGCTGATCGAGGCTGTCCACCGCTCGCTCGAGCTCGGAGACGAAGTCCTCCTCCCTGAGGAGCACCTCCTGGTGATCGGTCCCGATGGCCTGGGCGACGGCGCGGGCGATCTTCCCTTCGTCGTATTCCTCCTCCTCGAAGGCCAGGGTGAAGGTGTGCACCGGCCCCTGGTTGGCCTTCCGTGCGAGGTTGGCCACGGCAGAGGAATCGATTCCCCCGGAGAGGAACACCCCCAGCGGCCTCTCCGAGACCAGATGGAGCCGGACGCTCTCCTCCAGCGCCGCGGCCATCGCCTCCTCGTCGAGGGGTGCTCCTTCGCCCGGCGCGGGCAAGGTCCAGTACTGCTCGGCGTGCTGCACCGTCCCGTCCTCACGGTGAATGCGCACCTCGCCGGGCAAGAGCGACTCGATTCCTCGCACCGCGGTGCCCGGGCCGACGACGAATCCGTTCCACACCACCGAGGCGGCGGTGGCCGGGTCGAGCCTGGGCGTGCCGAGGAGGCCGGAGGCGAGCAGCGCGCGCACCTCGGAGGCGAAGGCCAGGCTCCACCCCGCCCCGGGTTGGGACGGACGCGCCACGTAGAGCGGCTTGATGCCCAGCGGGTCGCGGGCCAGCAGGAGCGTCCGCCGGCGGGGGTCCCAGCAGGCCAGTCCGAACATCCCCCGCAGCTCGCGCAGCGCCCGGTGGCCGCGGGTGGCGAGCATCCGAAGCACCACCGCCGCGTCGCCGGTGGAGTGGAAGGTGTGCCCCGCCGCGGCGAGCCGGCTGCGGAGCTCGCGGAAGTTGTAGACCTCGCCGTTGAAGAGGAATGCGTGGCCGGTGGTCGGATCCAGCATCGGCTGGTGGCCGGACGGCGAGAGATCGAGGATCGCCAGCCGGCGGAACCCCAGCAGCACTCCGGTGCCGTCCGCGGACGGTGACGACTCCCACGTCCCGTCATCGTCGGGGCCGCGGTGGAGCATCGCAGCGCTCATCCGCTGGAGGGCTGAACGGTTCGCCTGGTCGAGGCGGCCCACGATTCCGGCGATCCCGCACATGTCCGGAGCGGGACCAAACTACGGATTGCCCGGATCAGTCACCCTCCCCCTGGCGCGTGGGTCAGGTGCACCCCGGGGATTCACCGTGTCGCGGCGGAGCCGGTCCGCGCCATCCAGCGCGCGAAGTGAAACCCGTAGAGCGCGGCGGCCTGCCAGTCGAGGGAGATCTCGTTGGTGGACCAGCTGTCGTTGTCGGTAAAGCGCTGCTCGAAGGGCGTGCTGCCGTCGCGGGGGAAGGCCGGATCTCCCCAGTAGCCCCAGACGGGGATCGGCCGCGCCCAGGACTTGGAGCGGTCCGCCGGTTCCGGGAAGGCGTTCGGGCCGCCGGCGACCATCCCCGGGAAGTCGTGCGGCGTGGCCCGGAGCGTCGCCAGCCAGTGGTGAAACGCCCACTGCCGTCCGTGCGTCACCCCGGGCAGTCCGCTCACGTACGAAAAGTGGAGATAATTGCGGCCCAGCACGTAGTGCACCGTGGCCAGCGCCTGCTCGCAGTCCGCGGCGAAGCGCACCCGGTCCCGGAGACAGGCCTGGATGCTGTACGCGCCCACCCGGACGAAGGCTGCGCCGATCGAGCCCCAGTGCGTCCGGGGCGCCCACTGGAAGGGCTGAGCGTCGCCGTCGGCGCGCGCACGGTCGGCGTGCAGCCGGAGCCGCTCCAGGATGGCCCGCTTCCTTTCCGGGGCTCCGGCCTCGGCGCGCAGGTAGAGCTGGGCAGCGAAGCCGTTGAAGTGGTGGTAGCTCGGGTCGTAGTCCAGCTCGACGTAGCTGCGCTCGAACGCCTCGCGCGCCGCCGGGTCTCCGGTGGCCAGGAGCAGGCCGGCGGCGGCGTACATCTGGACGTGCCGGTCGATCTCCCGGTTGCCGTCGGCGCGGTAGGCGGGGCAGCTCGGGCCATCGGTGGCCTCGTCGGGGTGCGCGCGGAGGTAAGCGTCCCCGCGCTGGGCTGCGGCGAGGCAGCTCCGTGCGAACGCGGGGGCGATGCGCCGGAACACGTGCGAGGCGTAGGCGAGCGTCCCCACCGCCCGTGCGGTGGCCAGGGTCCCCACCTCCCCGTGCCGGTAGGGCGGAACGGTGTCCGGCGCGTTGGTCCCGTACGGGCCGTAACGGTCCTGGCACGTGGTGTTCCGGAATCCACCCGATGGGTCCTGCACCGAGAGCAGCCACTCCAGCCCCCAGCGCGCCTCGTCGAGCAGGTCCGGCACGCCGTTCCCGGACTCTGGGATGCCGGTGTCGTCGTCGGCAGGAGCGAAGTCGCTCGCCGCCTCGAGCATCCAGTACACCGCGGTGTTCATCGACGCGCTGTAGACGGAGAAGTCGCCCGCGTCGTGCCACCCCTTTCGAACGCCCGGAGGCGCCAGGGCCGCGTCGCTGCCGTGGACCCAGGGCCCCTCGGCGTGCGCGGCGTCGACGGCGGTGAACGCGCGCTGGAAGTAGAACACCCGCTGCACGGCGCGGAGCGGCACGTCGAAGACGGCGGGCCCCACGTCGAAGGGATGGCTCCGCAGCCCTCCGTCGGTCACGAGGTGGTAGCGGCCGGGTCGGGTGAGCGCACTGAAGTCTCCGATGGCGACCTGGCGAACCGCGCCGAGGCCCTCGACGGGGAGGCTCCGGACCTGAGGACCGCCGCGGAGGGCGACCTCGCCGGTGCGGTCGTCGATGACCTGGAAGGCGGCGAAGCGACCGGGCGCGCTGAACTGCTTCACCATCGCCGGCGCGTACCCCACCTGGGAGGCCGCGAGGAGCCCGAAGGGGGCCTCGTCCACCCGGGCCGCGAGGCGGATGTGGCTGGCGCGGTAGCCGAGGACCTTCCCGGCCAGAGCCCTCACCCCGCCGGCACGGCGGGCGGCGAGCAACGCCAGCACGGCGAGCGCCGCCATCGCGAGCGCGAGCACCGTCACGGTCCTGGTCCAGCCGCGTCTGCCCACCGTCCCTCCCGGCGGCCCTGGAGGTTACACCCGGGTTCAGGGTGTCACGCCGAACCCGCGCCACGGGCCGGCACGAGCCGGGCGTGCGGTCATGGTAGAGAGCGTCGCCTCGGGATCTGAATGGATCGTCGCTACTGCCTCATCACTCCCTGCCGTGACGAGGCCCGTTTCGGACGCCGAACGCTCGAGTCGGTGGTGCGGCAGTCGCTCCCGCCCGCGCTGTGGATCATCGTCGACGACGGGTCCAAGGACGGCACGCCCCAGCTGCTCGCCGAGTACGCTGCGCGCTATCCGTTCATCCGGGTCATCACCCGCCGTGACCGCGGCGACCGGAAGCTCGGCGGCGGGGTCATCGACGCGTTCTACTCCGGCTACGACACCATCGCCCCTGCGGATTACGGGTACGTCTGCAAGCTCGACCTCGACCTGGATCTGCCGCCTCGCTATTTCGAGCTGTGCATCGAGCGGATGGAGGCCGATCCGCGGATCGGCACCTGCTCGGGCAAGCCCTACTTCCCGCTGCCCGGCCACGACGGCCCGGTGCAGCTCCCGCTCCGCGACCCCACCGGCTTCGTCTCCGAGATGATCGGCGACGAGAACTCGGTGGGGATGGTGAAGCTCTACCGGACCGGCTGCTTCCAGCAGATCGGCGGTTTCACGCGCGAGCTGATGTGGGACGGGATCGACGGCCACCGCTGCCGGCAGCTCGGCTGGGTGGCGATCTCCTGGGACGACCCGGAGATGCGCTTCATCCACCTGCGGCCGATGGGCACCAGCCACAAGAACTGGTGGATCGGACGGCAGCGCCATGGCTTCGGCCAGTACTTCATGGGCACCTCACCGGTGTACATGCTGGCCAGCGCCGCCTTCCGGATGACCCGGCGGCCTCGGGTCGTGGGTGGAGTGGCGATGCTCTACGGCTACTTCAAGAGCATGGTGAAGCGGAACCCGCGCTACGGCGACGCGGAGTTCCGGCGCTTTCTCCGGCGTTATCAGTGGAGCTGTCTCTTCCGGGGAAAGCAGCGCGCGACCGCGCTGCTCAACGAGGCGCAGCGGCCGGTGTGGGATCCCTCTCGCCCGCCGCTACGGGTGTGACCCAGGGTCGGCTCGACCCCGATCGAAGAGCCGCTGAATCGTCGATTGAGCACGAGCAGCACTTCGGACATCGTGCCGGCGCGGGCGAGCGCGCAACCAACGTGGAGGGAGCAACAAGCGCAATGGGACTCAGGGTCGGAATCATCGGGGCGGGCAAGATGGGCCTGTCCCACTTCTCGGTCGTCAACGCGATGAGGGACGCCGGCGTGGTCGCGGTCTGCGACACCTCGCGGTACGTGCTGTCGGTTCTGAACAAGTACGTCGGCGTCGAGACCTTCACCAGCCCCGAGGAGATGATCGAGCGGGCGGGTCTGGATGCGGTGTTCATTGCCACGCCGAGCTCGACCCACTTCGACTGTGCTCGCCACGCCCTGGACCAGGGGCTGCACCTCTTCGTCGAGAAGCCGCTCACGCTCTCCCCCGTCCAGAGCAAGGCGCTGTCGGCCATGGCCATCGAGCGGAGGAAGGTGAACCAGGTGGGCTTTCACAACCGGTTCATCGGCACCTTCCAGGAGGCGGCGCGGCTCGTCAAGGCGGGGGCTCTGGGCGAGGTCTCGAACATCCACGGCAGCGCCTTCGGCCAGGTGGTGATCAAGGAGCAGAACCGCACCTGGCGGGCCAAGCGCTCCGAGGGCGGTGGCTGTCTCCACGACTACGCCTCTCACGTCATCGACCTGATGAACTTCCTGGTCGGTCCTCCGGCCGAGGTCCGCGGGGCGAGCCTGCAGTCCATCTTCTCTGAGGACGTGGAAGACGCGGTCTCGGCGGTGTTCGCCTACTCCAACGGCGCGGCGGGCATCCTCGAGACCAACTGGAGCGACGAGACCTACCGGAAGATGAGCACGACCGTGGCCGTGCACGGCAGCAAGGGCAAGCTCGTCGTCGACCGGCAGGAGCTCAAGCTCTACCTGCGCCAGGGCGCCGAGTTCGAGCGCTACGTCGAGGGCTGGAACAGCCGCTACATCACCGACCTACAGAAGCCGGTGAGCTTCTATCTGCGCGGCGAGGAGTACTCGGCGCAGGTGGAATCGTTCCTCGAGGCGGTCCTCACCGAGAACACCGCCCACGAGAACAGCTTCGCCAGCGCCTACGAGACCGACCGGATCGTCGATCTCATCCTCCAGGCCGGCGGCAAGGCAAGGGCCTGAGGAACCCGAACATGGCGACCATCGACCGCATCCTCTTCGGCGACAACCAGTTCTTCGGCGTGAACCACATGTCCGAGGAGAAGGCCCGCCAGCAGCTCATGAGGTTCAAGGACATCGCGGCCATCGTCGAGGTGCTGGACACGGCGTTCGACATGGGCATCCGGACCTTCATGTGCACCACGCACGATCGCATCGGCGAGATCTGCGACCACATGCGGGCCAACCGCGAGCGCTACAAGGACTTCGTCTTCTTCCCCTGCATGCCGTACGCGCACAAGTACGCGAACTCGGTGAGCCAGGTGGGGGTGATGGAGACCATCCAGCGCTTCTCCGCCGGCGGGGTGGTGAGCACGGTCATTCGCGGGGCAGTGGGAACGCTGACCCGGGACATCTACGCGCTGATGAAGCTCCTGGTGGACGCCGAGATGAAGCGCTTCCACGGGCTCAATACTCCGGTCATCTTCGTGCAGAACGTGGTGACCGACCTGCTCCTGGGGCTGAAGCTCTACCCGGTGTTCGGCGAGTTCCACCGCTACGTGAAGGAGCGCTACGACGCCGAGGCGGGCTTCATCACCATGAACCTCCCGCTCCTCCTCGACGCCCTCGACCAGGCAGGGGTCGACAACCCGATCGTCTGCGCCAACATCAACAAGATCGATTTCCGGATGAGCGGAGGCATCCACGCCTACCGCGAGGCGCTGGGAACGCGGAAGTGTCGCGCCATCGCCATGTCGGTCCTGGCCTCTGGGGCCATCCCCGCCAAGGAGGCGATCGACTGGGTGTGCGGGATGCAGGGTGTGCAGTCGATCGTCTTTGGCGCCTCCACCGCCGGTAACATCCGGCAGACGAAGGAGCTCATCGAGCAGGCCTGGGCCCGCTAGAGGAACGCTGCCATGCCGAAGAAGGTGCGCCTGCTGAACGTGGAAATCGACGACCTCACGCTCGACGAGCTCGTCGACACATTCAAGGAGGGCATGCTGATGACCCTCCACGTCGACATGATCATGAAGCTGCAGAAGGACCGGGAGTTCCATGACGTGCTTCCGAACTTCAGCCCGATCACCTGTGACAGTCAGATCCTGGTCGCCGCCGCGCGCCTGCTGGGAACGCCGCTGCGCGGCCGGGTCTCCGGCTCGGACTTCTTCCCGCGGTTCTACACGAAGTGGAAGGACGACCCCTCCGTCACCATGTTCATCTGCGGCGGCGGACCGGGGATCGCGGAGATCGCCGCGCGGAAGATCAACGAGAAGGTTGGTCGTTCGATGGTCGTGGGCACCGACTCGCCGCCGCTGGGGTTCGAGAGCCGGCCGGAGGAGATCGACCGGCTCGCCCAGAAGATCGACGCCTCCGGTGCCACGGTCCTGGTAGGCGCCATCGCCGCAGGCCGCCAGGAGAAGTTCCTCGTCCGGATGCGCCCGCGCCTCCCCAAGGTCCGCACCTTCCTCCCTCTGGGAGGCACCGTGGACTACGAGGCACAGACCCTGCTCCGCCCGGCCCCCTGGGTGACCAACGCCGGGCTGGAGTGGCTCTATCGGCTCGTCCGCGAGCCGCGACAGCGCTGGCGGAGGTACCTGGTGCAGCAGCCGCCGGTGTTCCGTCTCCTGGCGATGCAGGCGCTCGGGCTCTACCGGGATCCGTTCGCCGGCGGCGGCACCCTCTCCAGCCAGAACTCGCGCCAGTAGGGGAAGATCTCCCGCGGGCAGAACCAGCGGCAGGTGCTGCGGTCGCCGGAGCAGACCACGCCCTCGAGGGTGACCGGTGCGGTCCTGGGAGTCATCATCTTTCCGTTCCGCTCGTGGATGAAGCGCGTGATGCGCTGGCGAACCTGATAGACCCCACCGCAGTAGGGGAACATCTCCCGATCGAACCACATCCCGAGGCTCCGCCCGTCAGCGGTCAGCGTCCGGGCGATCTCTTCCTTCGACTTCACCCGCACCCACTCGCCGGGCTGCAGGTCGAGCGGAGCGAACCGCTCGTCCTTGTGCGCGGTCCCGGGGAGGTGAACCTCTGGAAGCATCCCCAGCTTGCGCATCGGCTCGGTGATCGCCGCCCGGCTCGTCACGGCGAGGAAGTGGCCGAGGGAGACGTTCCCCGACAGCCACTCGTTCACGTACGGGCGCGGATCCCAGACGCTGAGGAACTCGGTGGCTCTGGGCAGCTCGGTGTTCTGACACCGGTAGGTGATCTCCGTCTTCCCGTTCGCCTCGCCCACCGTCCGGCTGAAGGGAGCCGTGCGCGCGCGCAGCGCCTCCACGTCGTCGGCGGGAAATGCCGGCGCGGGTGTGCTGCTCTCCGAGACCCGGCGCAGCCACGCCGTTTTCCAGAAGAGCCGGCACTCGGCCTGACAGCCATCGTGCGCCGAGCCGTCGCAGCGGAGCTCGCCGAGGATGACGCCGTGATGCAGGCGGCGGCTGCCGCTGTAGTCCACGGTGTCGCAGATCTTGTCTGCGCGCCGGCTCACGGTGTACCGCCGCCCGCAGAAGGCGACCATCTCCGGCATGAACGGAAGACCCTCGAGGCGGCCCTCCCCGTCGAGTGTGGAGAGGATTTCCCTCGGACTCAGGACCTCGACGAGATCTCCCCGATGCAACACGAGAGCGGGCGGATCGCTCGCGTTCACTCCGGACGTGGAAATACCGTTGCGCGCGATGCCACGCAGCGACGCCCCCTGGGGCGGAATGGACTGCTCGACGGGCACGACCGAGCGGTATAGAGCCTTCCCGTCACCTCGGGAAGCGAGTCACTTGGACCCACCCCGTCGGAGGCCCGCTCATGCGAAACGGAGTGGTCTTGATCCTCGCGCTCGTGGGGGGATCGGTTGAGCTCGCGTGCACCGGAACGGTCAGCGGAGCTCTGATCGCCGACGACGCCGGCGTGGGAGGCGTGGTGGTCTCGGTCTCGCCTCAGGCCAGCTCGGTGCTGCCTCAGGGGACGGCCACCTTCACCGCGACCGTCACTGGCACCCCCACCGGCCAGTCCACCGCGGTCACCTGGTCGGTCCAGGAGTCCGGCGGCGGCGCCATCGACGGCACGGGGCACTACACCGCGCCCTCGACCACCGGGACCTTCCACGTGGTTGCGACCAGCGTTGCCGACCCTTCACGCAGTGGCCTCGCCGCGGTCACCGTCACCAGCAACCTGATCGTGCCGCCGGATCGCCTCACGGTGTGGAACCCCGGGCTCAACTCGGTGGGCGGCATCCCCAGCGGCAGCTGGCCCATCTGCGCCACACTGTCTCCCAGCGGCGGTGACGACGCCAGCGCGATCCAGGCTGCCCTCAACGGCTGCGGCACCAACAAGGTGGTGAAGCTCAATCCCGGCACCTTCAAGCTTTCCCGCCCCGTCGAGATTCCTTCCAACGTGGTCCTCCGCGGCTCTGGCGGACCGGGTTCAGGCGCAAACGTCAGCAAGCTGGTCCAGACGGGCGGACGGGCCAACGTGGCCTTCGACCCCGGCCACGGCGGATTCACCCAGATCACCGACCTGGCCGCCGACGCGGTGAAGGACGCCTCCTCGCTGACCCTGGTGACGGCGCGCAACCTCACGGTGGGCGAGCTGGTGATGATCGACCAGCTGAGCGACTCGCTCACCGACTGGGGCGACCAGGACCAGGGCCCGGGGTCGGACAACCGTGGCTGGTTCAACCGCGGGCCCAACTCGCAGGGAGAGCCTCAGGGCCGGCCCACCGGACAGATGATGGAGGTGGCCAGCGTGAGCGGCACCACCGTCACCTTCACCACCCCGTTCCACCTCACCTTCAAGACCGCCAACAAGGCGCAGCTGGTGCGCCTGTCCTCCGACAACTCCGGCAACGGTCCGGTCATCGCCGCCATCCGCAACGCCGGCGTCGAGGACCTCTGGCTCTCAGGCGGCGTGGGCGGCGATACCGGGGCCAACGTCGCGATGGCCTACTGCGCCTACTGCTGGATCCGGAACATCGAAGCGGACAAGAGCAACGGCTCGAGCGTGGCGATGACCGGAACCTTCCGCTCGGTGTTCCGAGACTCGTACATCCACGAGACGGTGGACCCCAACCCCGGCGGCGGCGGCTACGGCCTCTCCGTCAACTGGCACGGGGCGGACAACCTGGTGGAGAACAACGTCCACTGGAACTTCAACAAGGTGATGGTGATGCGGGCCAGCGGCGGCGGCAACGTCATCGCCTACAACTACATGGACGACGGGTGGATCGGCTATGCGCCGTGCTTCGTGGAGACGGGGCTGAACGCATCACACAGCACGACGCCGATGTACGAGCTGTTCGAGGGGAACCAGAGCTACAACTTCGACGGCGATTCGAC
>Ga0105248_10005244_pt1 | contig 14275 bp, 15 predicted proteins | sample KBSS34metaG_FD_81524 | JGI IMG/M metagenome (GOLD analysis project Ga0105248, IMG submission 81524) | Switchgrass rhizosphere microbial communities from Kellogg Biological Station, Michigan, USA - KBS S3-4 metaG | ecosystem: Host-associated > Plants > Roots > Rhizosphere > Soil | place...
CGGCTTCTCGGCGACGGCGATGCATTGGACCAGTGCCAAGCCGAGGGCGATCACCGGCCATGTGCATTCGGTCGGCGCCAAGGGCGAGGAGCTCGCCGCCTTTCGCGCGCAGTCGCTGAAGGACTGGGAGACCATCCTGCTGCACCGCGCCGCCGAGCTGCGGCCGGGCGGCTGGCTGGTCATGGCGAATTTCTGCATCGACGAGGAAGGCCGCTATCTGATCGAACGCTATGCGACGAGCTATCTGACGACCGGCCGCGATCTCCTGCGGATGCAGGGCACGCGCGCGATCCCGACGCGGCCGGTCATCGTCGCCGACCCGCGATTCGGCGAGCCGCCGGCGGCGGAGAGCGGTCGGCCACCCGAGATGTATTTCGCGCCCCTGAGCGCCACCGGTATGGAGGCGCGGGCGATCAAGGCGCTCTTTCCGGACGCGGCGCTGTTCACGGGTGCGAGTGCGACGAAAGCCACGCTTCAGGCCGTGCGGGGGCCGCGCATCCTGCACATCGCGTCGCATGGATTCTTCCTCGACGACTCGACGGGCGACGCCGGCAATCCCCTCCTGCGATCCGGATTGGCGCTTGCCGGAGCGAACCTGACGCACGATGGAGATCGCGGCGGCATTCTCACAGCGCTCGAAGCATCAGGCCTCGATCTGTGGGGCACGCAGCTCGTCACGCTGTCGGCCTGCGACACCGGCATCGGCGAAGTCCGCAACGGCGAAGGCGTGTACGGGCTTCGGCGCGCATTCGTGCTGGCGGGCGCCGAGACGCTCGTGATGAGCCTCTGGCCGGTGAGCGACTTCATCGCCCGCGACACGATCGTCGCCTACTACACCGGTCTGGGCGCCGGGCTTGGACGCGGCGACGCGCTGCGGCAGGCGAAGCTGGCGCTGCTGCGACGCGCGAACCGCGGCCATCCGTTCTACTGGGCCGGCTTCATTCAGTCAGGTGAGTGGGCCGGCCTCGACGGCGCGCGCTGAGGCAAGCCGGCCGGCTGACGTCGACTGCGTCACTGGGGCTGGCGACGGTGACAGGATTCGACGCATCGCACGATCGAGTCGCGAATGCGGCAGGCGCGGATGCCCAGCGCGTTCATCGTGATGGCCAGCCGCTGGGCGAGCTCGCGGCGACGCTCGATTCGCCGACGTCCGGCGTCGCGAAAATACTCGATGGCGAGGTCCCTCTGATCCGGCCGAAGCTGTTGAAGGCAGCGATCGAGGAACTCGAGCCGGTTCTCGCTTGCCAGCCGCTGTGCTTCGCCGTCGAGGGCGATGACGTGGCGCGCGTGCGGTCGATCGATGTGCGCCTCCTCGTCGAGTCGAACATGCCGGCGGCCGTGCCGGCAATCCTCGAGCAGCACGAAGCGCGCGACCACGTAGCAATAGCGGGCCGGCGGACGCGTCGCAATCGAGCCGGCCTCTTCGAGCGTTCTCGCGACGCGGTTCAGCGTCTCGTCGGCAAGGTCATCAGCGCTGGGACGATCGCGCCGATCGAAGTACTGAACCAGCCGCCGGCGAATCTCCAGATACCGTTCGCCGTTCGACTCGACGCCGTCATCCAGCCATTCGAGCAGACGCGTGAAGCCGAATTTCGTAAATATCGGTTTTTCTCGAAAGTGTTCCTCTGTTAATTGGTGCACGAGTCTCCCTCTCAGCGATGATTCCGCGCCGACAATCCTGCGTATGTTGTGAAAAGGCGGGCCGGGGGGAGCGGCGCGCGACTGAACCGGTGCAAGAACAAGACCGGCAATAATCGCGGCGATGATCGAGAAAGTTCGCCGACGTCTCGTCGGCACGTGCGGGTGGGGAGGATCGTCCAGGCGCCGGGATTCGCCTTTTATCGGTTATCCGACTGGCGCTCCTGCGATCGGTGTTCGTTGATCCACTGACCGCTGATTGTGCCCAGATCGGTGTCCGAGCGGCCCTTTTCGCGGCTCATCCACGCCCAGACACCCACGGCGAGCAGCAGCACCGACCCGACACCGATCGCGATCATCGTGGGCATGACGCATCGTGACTCATAAACGGGCGATGCGCAAATCCGATCTTCACACCTGGTCGAGCGATCGGCCGGCTTTGCCAAGCGAGGTGACGAATCGCCGGTAATCTCGAGTCGACTGCTCGGCGTAAGCGACCGCGAACGCCGCGATGGCCCTGTCGAGCTTTACAGAGCCGCCCACGTACCCGGCAAGCGTCGCGGCGTCGCTCGTGCGCGCATGGCCCTTGGCCAGGACCTCGCCGCACAGCCGCGCGTAGTCGAGGAGCACGCCGCGTTTCAGCTCCGTCGGCTCCATTCCGGCCTTGTGATCGGCCAGCTGACGGACCAGATAATCGTGGCCGCCCCACCGTGTGTAGCCGAGGAATGGGTCGGACGCGGTCTGCATCATCTGCTGTCCCTCGGCGGCGCGACGCCCGTGGTGCGTGAAGCGGGGACGCGGCGCGGGGAGATACGGCGCACAGCACGACGGCAGTTCCTGTTTCACCTGGATGAACAGCGGATCATTCGCGTCGTTGCCGAAGAGGAGCACGACGTAGTCGCGGGTGCCGACGCTGCCGGTGCCTACGCGTTTGAACGCCACGTCGGCCGGCCGGTAGCGTCCGAAGGTCCGCCGGCGACTGGCGGTCAACGTCAGGGCATAGTCCTTCAACGCATTCGCCACTTCGGTCGCCGTGCGCGACGACACGCGTTCAAGGTCGGGCGGCTTGTCGTGAAACCGGAAGCCACCCTTCGTCCGGATGGCGAGTTTCTCGAGATTCCGATCGGGCGTGACCCGCCCGGCGTCCTGGAAGATCTGGTCGAGCACGTCCGAGTCGCGCCGGCGCGTGATCAGATGGCGGCCGAGCGTCGCGAACGGCATCCGGGCGAATTCGCGCAGATGCTGGCGGTACGACGCGACCATCGCGCGCACACTTTCCGCGCACCGCGCCTCCGATTGACCACAATCCTGGCCGGCGAGCACCAGACTGGTCGCGAGACGCTTCACATCCCATTCCCACGGGCCGGGAGTGGTCTCGTCGAAGTCGTTGATGTCGAAGACCAACTGGCCGTCGGGTGACGCATACGTGCCGAGGTTGAACACGTGCGCGTCGCCGCACAACTGCGCGGTGAGTCCGGTCGACGGCAGCGTCGACAAGTCCGACGCCATGAGGACCGCGGCGCCGCGAAAGAACGCGAATGGTGACTTTCCCATCCGCCGGTACTTTTCCGACTGCAGGCTCGCGACGCGGCCCTGATTGACCGTCGCGATCGTCGCCAGGGGATCGGCCCGGTGGGACGGGGCCGCCCATTGAGCCTGTTTGTCGCGAGGCAGCCGCGCGCGGAGTTTCCTGCCGGCGTCGTAGCGGCGCCGAATCGATTCGGCCGGCTGCTGGAATGTCATCGGGGACAGAGTATGCCAACTTAGCCTTCTCCTTGCCGCGTTGCGCCCTGCCGGTGTGCTACCGATCGCGCGCGTCAGCGCACGGTCCCGGATTGCCTGGCGGGTGCTTGCGCGGAAGGTGCCGCGCGGCAGCGGAACGCCGTGGGGCGCCTCGCGGAGCGCGCGACTGCGTCGGTGTCCTAGCGGGTCGGGGTTACTTTCGCGCGTCGGCACGCGATCGGACGCCGGCCACAATCAACTCGACGAGCTGGGGCGCGGGCAGGGCGTTCAGCACCGGCGTCGGTTCATCGCTCAGACGGTAGGCCAGGGCGATATTCACCAGGTGCCACGCCGCGAGGGCGCTCAATTCCTGGCGAAGGAGTTTCTCGCCTTTCTCGTAGACCGAAAACGGATCCAGGACGGCGTCCTGTCCGGCCGGCGGTACGGTTGTGAACGTGACGTCTGGAGCCGGCCCATTGAACATTGCCTTCGGCGGGGCAACCACCTTCCGCACCAATGGATTCAGCGCGCGTTCGAGTGCCCCTTCCAGATAGACGGCCGTAAGGCCCGAGGCCCAGTATTCCGCGTCCGTTCGGTTCGGCTGAGTCGTCTCGCGCGACGAGCGAAGCGGCCGGCCGCCGTCGGTGGGCAGGAATTCGATCCATCCCTCCCACAAGCCATCCGTGTTCGGCGCGCCGCACGCCCGTGCGACATATTTCGAGCCGTCGCTCACGGTCAGCAGTTCGGGAAATTGCGCAAGGACCTCGGCCATAGTGATGAATCTCCGGGCGTTCTGCCATGCAAGATGGGCTCCCCGCGGGGCTACAATTCCGCTGATGGGGCAGAAGTTTCCCAACGACTTCGAATGCGCGGAGTGCGCCGACATTCTGCAAGCGCTTCTGAGCGATTTCCACGTGGATCATCGCGAGGTGCGCCAGCGGCTTCGCGAGACCGCGGACGCGTCAGGCCGAACCCTCGAAGAGATGCGCAACGTGCTGATTGCCTCGGTGGGGACCATGCCGCCCGACGAGCAGCGGACGCTGATGAAAGCACACTACCCGCGGACCGCCGAAGCGCGCCGAAGGAAGGCGGAGCATGAGACTTTGACCGGCCATTCCGTTCACATGCACGGCTGGGCTCGGGTTTTCGGCCGCCAGCCGTTCAGAGGACCGCTGCCCGGCAGGAACTAGCCGTACTGTGTCATGATTAGGGTGTGAACGAGAGGCCCAAAGCGACCACCCGTCCCGGCAAACCCAATCAACCGCAGCCGCCTACCGGAAGGCCCACGAGCGGCAAAGTCATTCGCATCCATGCTGGTCAGAGCCACGGCTTTATCCGGGATGCTGATAGCCGCGAGGTGTTCTTCCTCCGAAGCGACACGACGTTTGGCACGTTCAACAAGCTGACAGTAGGCGACAGGGTCGCCTTCGAGCTGATTGAGGATCGCGTCAGCGGGCCACGCGCGACCAGCGTGCGGCTCGGCAAGAGCGCCCGCCCCTAACGCTCGCGTCCTTCGACGTTCCTGAGCGCACGCGCCAGCGTGTCTCTCCACGGCCCCGGCAGCTCCCGGTCGACGAGCTGGCGCAAGGCTCGCGCATGCGCGACGTTCAGGGCATCGGCGGCCGGCGTTTTCACGTCCGGCGTCACGCCCGCACCCTCCCAGTTCCCGCCGCTGACCGCGCTCTTCACCTGACCATTCGGGATCGTCACGCTGAACCTGGCGTTGACGCGATAGGGCCGCCCCGCATTGGCCGCGCCGGCCGTCACTTCGCCGACGATCTCGGCGCGGTGCCGCTCCTGCAGCAGGAACGCGAACCCTTCGCCGCCCGAAAACGTGCGGGCCGACGTGAGGACGTACACGGGCCGCCTGACGTCGCGCCCCGCTCGCGGCGCGGTTTCCGTCGCGTAGTGATCGGCCGGTTCCGGGGCGCGGTGAAGGATGTCGTACAGCGGTACGTCGGGACCGAGCAGAGAGCCCAGGAGCAGGGCGACCGTGCCCGGCGAGCCGCCGCCGTTGGCGCGCATGTCGAAAATCAGCGCGTCGGTGTGTGAGAGCAGCTGCATCGCCGTCGTGATCGCATCGCGCGCTTCCTCGGGGCGGAAGAAGTTCGTGAGCTCGAAGTAGCCGACGTTACCCGCCAGGATCTCGACGCGCCTGACGCCCGCGTTCGAGCGCCGCACCGTGACCGCTCGCGCCTCGTCCGCCTGCTCCACGGAACGCTCCCGCTCCGCCGGCACGTCGCGCCGCGCCTCGAGGTTCAGATGCTTGTCGTGGGTCGCCGCGAACAGATCGCGATTGAGCAAGGTCGCGAGCGCCTGATCGTCGGCTGCGTCCGCATACCGCCCTTCGGCCAGGGATCGCTTCAACGCGGTGTCGACCGCAGCGCCAACCGTGGGATCGAAATACTCTTTGCTGATCATCGCGCCGATCGACTCGACTGTCGTCTTGACGAACGCCGGGTCGAGCGCGAACAGCAGCAACAGCAGGACCGCGCGCATCGCTATTTCCCTTGCGGCAGTCGCTGCACGACCTGCCCCTTCTCGTCCAGGAACTCAATGCGCGGGTCGCCGCCGGCATCCACCGTCAGCTTCAGTCGTGGCGTCCCCGCCGCGTCCGACAGCGCCACCGACGCGGACCGATCGACGTCCTTGCCAACGAACACTCGCGTGTGGCCGGCGGGTGCCGCCTGTCGTGCCGCCGCGACCGCAGCCTGGCGCCGCGCCGGATCCGCGATCGCGTTTGCCGCGTTCAGAGCTCTGACCAGATCGCCGAGGTGCGTATCGGGCCGATCCCACACCTCCAGCGCCGCCCTGCGCTTGCCGTCCCCTTCGCTGTAGCGCAGGCCGATCGTCTGATCCTGATGAAGCTGGTCGAACGTGAAGGTGCCACTCGCCGCTCCCTTACCGTCCCTGTCCTGGCCGGTGAACGCAAGGCCACCGACTTCGTCACCCATGTCGTTGAAGAAGAGCAGGCCGGCCACCGGTCGCGGCCTGTCGATGGTCACGCCGCCGATGATGCCGGGATGCTGGCGATCCTTGTTCGAGATCACCAGCCGCAGCGTGCCGTTGGCATCGACGACGTTGATCCGTTCGACCGTGATCTCGCCCAGGTTCTGCGGCCTCGAGGCCTGGCGGAAGGCGGCGGTGCTCAGGACCACGAGAGCCAGAGAACTGACCACGACATAGACGCGCATCCACATAGATCCTCCTGTCCGCTGCGGGCAGATTACATTAGTATTCGCCTGCCATGACCTGTTCACGCCGTCGCTTCATGCAGTGGGCCGCGTCGATGTCCGCGCTCGCCGTCGCCGGTCCGAAAGGCACGCGTCTGGTTCAACTGGCCGGCGCCGCTGGTGCGGAGCGCGCCTTCCAGCCAGGTCTGCTGTCGAGCCAGAAAGAGGTGTGGGATCAGCAGGTGTGGATGGCCGGACTCGGGCCGAAGTACACCGGCAACAAGGCCCATACGACGTTCGTCGAGTTTCTCGCCACGGAGTTCAAGAAGGCCGGGTGCGACGTCGCGCGCGATCGCTACACACTGCCGCGCTGGGACGCGAAGCGCTGGAGCATCGAGGTGACCTCGAATTTCGTAGGCGCCGTCGACTTCAACGCGCCCGTGACGTCGTACTTCCCGTACTCAGGACAGACATCGGCGGCGGGCGTCAGCGGCGAGATTGTCTACGCCGGCCGCAACCCGAATTTCACGCTGACCGGCCTGCATGGCAAGGTCGCGCTCATCGACTTCACCACCAACACGCGCGAGTGGGCCAAGGTCTACCAGCCGTGGGGCATCAATCCGCCGGGCGAGAAATTCCCCGACTCGATGCGGCCCGCGCGCGGCGCGGTCAACGACCTCACCCAATTTCAGAAGGCCGGCGCGGTCGCGGTGATCCTCGGCTGGACCGACGTGTCCGATGCGAACGCGCAGGATCAGTACACGCCATTCTCGCGTCCGCCGCAGGGAATTCCCGGTCTGTACGTCGGCCGCGGCACGCTGGCGCGCCTGCGCGCGCTCGGCACCGGCGCGGGGGCGAAGGTCGTCCTCGAAGCGGAAACGTTTCCCGACACGCCGACCGACACCCTGATTGCGACGCTGCCCGGCGCGACCGACGAGGTCGTCATCGTCAACACGCACACCGACGGCCCGAACGCGACCGAGGAGAACGGCGCGCTCGGCATCCTCGCGCTCGCGAAGTACTTCGCGAAGATACCGAGAGGCGAGCGGAAGCGCACGCTCGTGTTCCCGCTGACAACCGGGCATTTCGCCGGACCGTGGGTGCCATCGATCCGCGGCGTCATCGAGAAGCATCCCGACATCATCAAGCGCGCCGTGGCCGCCGTCACCGTCGAGCACCTCGGCTGCCGCGAATGGATGGACAACGCCGCGATGAAATACGCGGCGACGGGGAAGAACGAGTGGAGCGTGGCCATCACGCCGGACAAGGCGATGGGGCGGGCGCTGGTCGACGCGCTGCAGGGCAGCCGCGATCGCGCGGGCGTGGTGAATCCGGCCAACGGCGGATGGCTTGGCGAGGGGAGCAGCCTGTCGCGCGCGGGCATCCCGACGATCGGCTACATTCCGCAGCCGAACTACCTGCTCGCGGGACCGGCCGACGGATGCATCGAGAAACTGGATCCGGCCCTGCTGCACAGTCAGATCCAGGTGTTCGCCAGGCTGCTCCACGCCATCGAGACGATGACGGCGGCGCAGCTCAAGGGCGGCGCGTAGGGCGCTATTCGGCGACGATGACGGGGTTTTCGCCGACGGGGATGCGGGCGACCTTGCCGGTGGCGACTTCGATTTGAGCGGTCGTGATGACCTTGTGCGCGCGCTCGACGCGGGGAATGCACCCGCGCATCAGCTGTGCGGCGCGCAGACCCGAGACTACGACGAATTCGAACGGATTCGTGCCGTGCGGACGCTGAACCACGAGACCTGCTTCTTTCTTGCGGCGATGGGTTTTCTTGCGGCGATGAGTGAAACCCCAGTATACCCCGATACTTACTCGGTGAACCGGTACTTCAGCAGGACCCAGAGCGCGACGATGCCGTCGCGCCACGTGATCTTCTTGCCTTCCTCGTAACCGCGTCCGTCGTAGCTGATGGGGACCTCGTAGACCTTGTAGCCCCGTTTGAAGACTTTCGCGGTGATCTCGGGCTCGATCCCGAAGCCGTTCGACTTCAGCTCCATGGACCGCAACACGTCGATGCGCATCAACTTGTAGCAGGTCTCCATGTCGGTGAGCATGGTGTTGTAGAGCACGTTCGTGAGCAGCGTGATCAGCCGGTTCCCGGCGTAGTGGGTCAGCAGGAACACGCGGTGGGTGCCGAGAAAGCGCGAGCCGAACACCACGTCGGCGCGCCCCGACGTGATCAGCGGCGTCATCAGCGTGTACTCCTCCGGCGAGTATTCGAGGTCGGCGTCCTGGATGATCATCATGTCGCCGGTCACGGCGGCGAAGCCGCGACGCAGCGCCGCGCCCTTGCCGCCGTTGCGCGGCTGGCGCAGCAGGATAAAGCCCAGCTCTTTCTGCAGCCGATCGAGAATCGCCGGCGTCCCGTCGGTCGACACGTCGTCGACGACGATCAGCTCGATGCGCATCTTGACCGCCAGGACGCGGCGGATGATCTCCTCGACCGTGTCCTGCTCGTTGTACACGGGCATCACGACCGAGAGCAGCGGATCGGCGGGCACACGCTGCGCGGCGCGCTGGAGTCTGGAGAATGGAACGCTCATGCGGTCGGTACGCGGGCCCGGCCGACCGCGAACAGAGACAGCCCCAACGGCGGCGCGACGAGCCGATCGAGCGGCAGCGCCCACGGCGCCACGAGCTGCTCGAAGAGCCGCACCTGCCCGGAGGTGTGCTCGGTCGTGCCGGTGATGTGCGCGTTGTACATCCAGCCCAGCAGACCGATTGGGTTGGTATAGCGCAACGTCACCAGGTCGAGGCCGGCCGTCTCGAAGGCCCGGCGCAGCGTCCCCTTCGAGTAGCGGCGATGGTGACCGAGCGCCGCGTCGAGCGGGCCATACGCCGCCTTCACGGCCGGGACGAAAATCAGCACCTTGCCGCCGGCCGGTGCGACCAGATCCCGGAACAGTTGCAGGGCACGGACGTCGTCCTCGATGTGCTCGAGGACGTTGACGCAGACGATCGTGTCGAAGTGCTGTTGCCGCATCTCGTCGGGGTCGCATTCCTCGAGATGGCAGATCTTCAGCGAGATCTTCGGATGCCCGTCGAGCGCGGCGCGCGCCCGCGACACGCAGTTCAGATTGGGCTCGATGCAGACGAGACGCTCGGCGATCTCCGCCAGCCGCAGGCTGGTGGTGCCGATGCCGCACCCGACTTCGAGCACGTTGCTGCCGACGTGCGGCCGCAGGAGCTCGAAGACGTGCGACTGGTACCGCTTCGCCTCGCTCATCGTTTCGAGGTCGTCGGCGGCGTACTGCTTCTGGGTTTGAGTGAACCGGTGGTCGACGTTCATGTAATGTAGAGCCCCAACACGGTACCATATGCTATCGTCCGGTCGCTACCGTGATGTCCAGAATCTTCACCGCGTGTGCCGCCGCGCTCCTGGCGGCCGCGGCTTCGCAGCAATCTCTTCCGGACGCGGTCGTCTACGGCCAGACCGCGACGGTGCAGTCGCTGATCAAAGCCGGCGCCGACGTCAACGCGCCGGATGAGAGCGGCCTCACACCGCTGGCGCTTGCCGCCATGCAGGGGCAGACGGCGATCGCGCGCCTGCTGATAGGAGCGAAAGCGAACGTCAACGAGGCCTCCAGCGACGGCACCACGCCGTTGATGCGCGCCGCCTCCGCCAACCACGGCGACACCGTGCGCTTGCTGATCGCGAGCGGCGCCGACGTCAACGCACGCAACTCGGGCGGCATGACGCCGTTGATGGTGGCGGCGTTCGGCGGCTACGTCGATCCCGTGCGCGCGCTGATCACGGGCAAAGCGGATCCGAACGCGAAGGACAACCAGGCGCGCACCGCCCTGATGGCCGCGGTCACCAACGGCGAGATCGCCGCGGTCGAGGCGCTGCTCGCCAGCGGTGCCGACCCGAATGCCGCGGACGCCGGCGGCGGTGGCGTGTTGACCTATGCGGCGGCGGCCGGCGCCGCGGGGGCGATCGAACTGCTGCAGAAGCGCGGCGCAAAGGCTACGCCGCGCGACCTGATCCTGGCGTCCAGCAATTGCTCGACTTCGTCGGTTCGCGTGTTGCTGGCGGCCGGGCTGAAGCCCGACACGCCGGTCGACGGCAACGTCCCGCTGCATGCCGCGGCCGGGGAGAACTGCGCCGACACGGTCGCGTTTCTGCTCGATCGCGGCGCTGACGTCAACGTGAAGAACGGCGACGGCTGGACGCCCCTGATCAAGGCGGCGTCCGCGAACTTTCCCGAGGTCGCCCGCGTCCTGCTGGCGCACGGCGCGGATCCGGACATCGCCGATCGCCTCGACCGCACAGCCTGGATGTACGCCGCGATGAACGGCCGCGAGGAGATCGCGGCGTTGCTGAAGGAAGCGAAGAAGAAGTAAGAAGTTAGAAGTAGGGAGGACGATGAAGTTCGCCTTATGCGCGATTGTGATCGCCGGCGCCGCGCTGCCGCAGGCCGCGCCGCAGAGGATCGCCGTCGGCAGCCCGACGCTGCAGGCGGATCAGACGATGCCGCGCGACTACACGCCGGACGGCCGCAATCTGTCGCCGCCGTTGACGTGGACCAACCTGCCGGCGGCGACGAAAGAGATCGCCGTCGTCTGCGAGGATCCCGACGCCGGCAACCCGCCGCCGTTCGTGCACTGGGTGATCTACAAGATTCCGCCGACCGCGAAAGGTCTGCCGGAAGGGATCCCGATTGATCCGGCCGCGCCGATGCCGACCGAGATTGCCGGCGCGATTCAAGGCGTCTCCGGCTTCCGGCGCGCGATCTATCGCGGCCCTGCGCCGCCACCTGGCAAGCCGCACCACTATCATTTCATCGTCTACGCCCTCGACGCCGATCTCGGCCTGAAGCCGGGGCTGACGCGCGCCGACCTGCTTGCGGCGATCAACGGACACGTTGTCGGCCAGGGTGAAATCGTGTCGATTTACGAACGGAAGGCACCATGACATTCATCTCTCGGCGCGATCTGCTGAAACGTGCGGGCGCGATCGGCGCGGCGGCGGCCGCGTCCGACGACGTCGCGCGAAGGCTTCAGCCGAGCGTGGAGGCGGCAGCGTCTGCGCTGGACGGCGTGTCTAAAAGACCCGCCTTACATGAACACGCAGACGCTCTGCACGACCACGCGATGGCCCCGGCGCGCGAGCCGCTCGAGAACCTGACCGCGACCGAAGCGGATCTGCTGGAGGCGATCGTGGCGCGGCTGATCCCGACCGATGCCAGCGGGCCAGGTGCCACCGAGGCCCGCGCCGCGCACTACATCGACCGCGCCCTCGGCGGCGCGCTCGCGTCGTCGCGGCAGGCGTACACCTCGGGGCTCGCCGCCCTCGATCGCTACGCGCGCTCGTCGCGGGGCAAGGCGTTCACCGAGCTGTCCGCCACGGATCAGGATTCGGTGCTCATCGACGTCGAAACCGGTGCCGCGACAGGGTTCACCGGCAGCTCCGCGCAGTTCTTCGCGCTCGTGCTGAATCACACCCACCAGGGCACGTTCGGCGATCCCTATTACGGCGGCAATGCGAACTTCATCGGCTGGGATCTCATCGGCTATCCCGGGATCCGGACGATGGTGACCGCCGCGGATCAGCAGCAGCTGGAGAAGCACGAGCTCAAGCCGAACCACAAGTCGGCGTACGACTACCAGAACTTCACGAAGGCGACGGCGCGCGCGGGCGAGAAAGGCCTGCCGGGAGCGTAGAACATGGCGACCAGACTCAAAGACACCGACGTCGTCATCATCGGCCTCGGCGCGGCGGGTGGCGTCGCCGCGCTGCCTCTGACGCAGGCGGGCCTCGAAGTGGTCGGCCTGGAAGCCGGAACGTGGCTCACGCGCCGCGACTTTGCGCCTGACGAGCTGCGCAATAACTATCGCGGGTGGCCGCAGGCGGTGCAGAAGGCCAATCAGGAGATTCCCACTTCGCGCGCCACCGCGTCGGCGCCGACAGGACCGCGCGGAAATATCCATCCGATGCAGAACGCGGTCGGCGGCACGACGCTGCACTACTGGGCGCAGAGCTGGCGGCTGAACCCGTGGGACTTCAAGGTCGTCAGCGAGACGACGCGGCGCTACGGCGCTGGGCGGATCCCGACGGGATCCACCGTCGAGGACTGGCCCTTCGGCTACGACGAGCTCGAGTCGTACTACGACAAGATCGAGTACGAGGTCGGCATCTCCGGTCAGGCCGGCAACATCAACGGGACGATCGATTCACGCGGCAACCGCTTCGAGGGTCCACGCAAGCGGCCCTACCCGATGCCGCCGCTGCGAGGGACCGCCTTCATCGAGAAGATGACGGCCGCGGCGAAGAGCATCGGCTGGCATCCGTTCCCCGGTCCGGCGGCGATCAACTCGCGCACCTACCAGAACCGCTCGGGCTGCATGTATCACGGCTTCTGCAACCGGGGCGGCTGCCATGTGGACGCGAAGAACTCGACCGCGGTGACGACGATTCCACGCGCGGTCGCCACCGGGCATCTGCACGTCGTCACGCGTGCGCACGTGACGACGATCGAAGTCGACAGGAACGGCCGAATGACCGGCGTTAATTACGTCACCGACGGCGCGGAGTATTTCCAGCCGGCGAAGGCTGTCCTGCTGGCCAGCTTCACCTACGAGAACACGCGGCTGCTGCTGCTGTCGAAATCGGCGGCCTTCCCCAACGGGCTGTCGAACAACCACAAGCAGGTGGGACGCCACTACTTCAGCCACCATCAGGGCGCGCCGGTCTCCGCGTTGTTTCCGTTCAATCTGGACAGCTGGTACGGGCTGCCGGCGCAGGGCGTCGCGGTGGACAACTGGGCCGACGACAACTTCGATCACGCGGGGCTCGATTTCATCGGCGGCGCCAACCTGTGGGCGATGTCCGACAAACGGCCGATCGCGGCGGCGGGCATGAACACGTTCGGCCGCGCACCAGGATGGGGCGCGCAATGGAAGGCGTTCATCAAGGAGAATGCCGACCGCTCGCACAGCTCGTACATCCAGAAGACGACGCTGCCGTACGAGGACAACTATCTGGATCTCGATCCGGCCGTGAAGGATCCGCTGGGGTACCCCGTGTGCCGCGTGACGGCGGAGTTCAAGGAGAACGAGCGCAAGATCGCGGCGTTCTCACAGGACAAGATGGAGCAGTGGTACCGCGAGGCGGGTGCCATCGCCGTGCAGCGCGCGCCAGTCGGCGGCGCGATGGGGGTTTCGACTCACGCGTACGGCGGCACGCGCATGGGCGACAACCCTGAGACCAACGTCGTCAACCGTTTCGGCTTCTCGCACGAGGTGCCGAACCTCGGCGTGCTCGGCGCCTCGGTCATGGGCACGAGCGGTGCGCGCAATCCGACGCTGACGGTGCAGGCGCTGGCCTGGCGCACGGCGGAGCACCTCGTCAAGAACTGGAAGAAAGTCTCGACCGACTAACGACTGTCGACTAACGACTAACGACTATCCTTTTGCGCGGCTCTGCTTGAGGTAGTGCGGGCTGTACGGCATCCCGTACGGCGTCGTCACGCGGGCGGCGGCCTTGTCGCGTGAGAACTGCGCCTGCGATTCCTTGATCTCCTGCAGCTCCGCGTCGGTGCAGTCGCGGAACGTCGTTTCCTCGCGCGGCACGAAGACGACCTGTCCGATCGGCATCGAGTGCGATCCGGAAATGCCTTCGCCCGGCTCCAGCACGTAGCGGAACTCGGTCTCGTGCGCGTACCAGTCGGTCTCGACGCGGATCACCAGCATCGGTGCGACCGGCCGGTCAATCATGTTGAAGA
>Ga0105248_10005246_pt1 | contig 14274 bp, 13 predicted proteins | sample KBSS34metaG_FD_81524 | JGI IMG/M metagenome (GOLD analysis project Ga0105248, IMG submission 81524) | Switchgrass rhizosphere microbial communities from Kellogg Biological Station, Michigan, USA - KBS S3-4 metaG | ecosystem: Host-associated > Plants > Roots > Rhizosphere > Soil | place...
CCGGCTGCTGCGCCTGGGCGAGAGGCGCGAGGGCGACGGCCGCCAGGATGATCGCATAGCGCATGATGTCTCCTAGTAGGCCAAGCACTTGACGTTGAGCACGTCACCGCCGACCCAAGCCGTCGCTGCGGCGCTGGTGTTGTAATTCGTCAGCACCACAGTGGTAGCCGAGCCGCCGCTCTGCTTCGTCAGGAACACCGAGGACGACGTAGTTGTCACATCATTGGCGGTGCAGTCCCAGCCATTCGCAGCAGCCGGCATGGTCACGGTGCCGGTTGATCCGGGAGTGCCAGAACCCACGGTGACACGGAACTCGAACGTCGTTCCGGCAATGGTGCTGCCCGTCGCAGCGAAGCCACTGGCGATCGTCGGAGCCGAACCGGACGAATAGCCGATAAGCGCGTTCTCGATGTTGATGTAATTATTGGTTCCGGTGCCGGGGGTATCGACAGCGATATTGCCCGACCCGATTAATAGGACCCCGCCACCATTGACCATCGTCGTGTTGCCAACACCTGATCCGATCAGGGTCGAGTTGGTCGCCGTGGTCAGTGCGCCGCCCGTGTTGGCGCCAAGGAAGGTCATACCGCGATAGCTGGCGGTTCCTACATGACCTGAACCAGCATTGTTGCCCAGTGCCGTGCTGTTGTTGCCACCGTTGGAATTATTCTCGTTCAACATGGCATTGGTGCCGATGGCAGTCATGCCGTTGGCACCGGTCACCGTCTGGTTTTTGAGGGCGTTCGCCCCTATCGCGGTGAACCCAGACCCGCCGCAGAAATCGCGTAGAGCGTCCGTGCCGAATGCGGTATTGCTACCGCCCGTAATCGAGCATCCGCCACCGATGCCCATGGCGTTATGGCCCATGGCGGTATTGAAACTACCCGTCGTGACGTTCGACCCAGCGCCGTAGCCGACGAAGGAGTTCTCTGTCCCGTTGAGCAGGCTCGCACCGGCCGCTACGGTGCCAGTGCCGCCGATGGCAAAATTACCGCCTCCGTTAGCCAGATTGCCCGTATAGACGGTGGAGGCTATCGGCCCCCACTGTGCAGGGAAAGTTGCACCTGTCCCTATCCCGGATGTGCTCGCCTGAGCCAGTGGCCCATATGCGGGAATCGTGCATATTCCAGGCGTCTGAACCCAGAAATTCGTGATGGCTGTGCTAGTAACGCCCGTCGCGATGACAACGGGATTTACCGAACAGGTGCCCCCATTAAGCGTAATAGCGTCGCCGGCCACATATCCGATACCCGCGGCGGTTGGCGCTCCAGCCGAGGTGTAGAGAAGGCCGAAGCCAAGATTGAAGCCGCCGATAGTGACCGGACCATTGAAGGTACCGCCGGTCGCATTGATGTCTGTGATGAGGTTGTTCAGGTCCGGCAGGACCGCCGGAAACTGAATCGGGTTGGAGCCATTAACCCCGGTGAAATACGGGACGTTGGCAGCGGCGGCGAGCGGGGAAACCGCCAGCGCCGCCAGGACCAAAAGAATGCGGCGCATGGCGATAAATCCCTTTCGATCAGAAGTCGGCCGAAACCGTGATGGTGTTCGCCGCGCCGCTGTTGGCGTAGAGGAACTGGTGCATCGTGCCCACAGCCGCCGTCTCCGATACCGAGCACAGCGCCGACCAAGCGTTGGTCGTGGCCGATGAGGCGGTCAGCACCAGCGTCGTGCAGGCTTCCGCCGTGCCATCCGCCACTTTGGTCATGCCGAAGCTGTTCGAGGTCGCGATCACGACCGTGGGCGCAACGCGCATGGTTCCGGGCGTCGGGAACGTGCACAGCGCGGAGGTGCCTGAGACGTTCTCGGTGCAGGTCGCCGGCAGGCGGAAGGTGTTCGCCTGGTTGTCGGCATACTGGTAGAAATATCGCTGCGCCTTGCTGGTCTCGGCCGAACTCTCGCGGAACTCGTAGGCCGACGCCACGGTGTTGCTCTGCTCGAGCTGCACGCCGGTGATCGCGAAGCCATCGGTCGAGCCGCTGGACGAGCCCACGGGGGTGAAGCAGATTTCCACCGCCGCTTCCGTCGCCGTCGTCGGGATCAGGATGGGCGTCGTCTGGTAGCGCGCCCAGGCGGTCGTGGTCGAGAAGGTCTGCGTGCTGGCAGTCGCAACGCCGGTCCAAGCCGGGGTGATCGCAGGAGCGGTAGTGAAGGCCGACTTCAGCCCCTCATCGGTGCCGGTGCCGGTGACCACGCTGATGCTGACGTTGTTGCTCGCAGCAGTCAGGCCCGCCAGGGCTTGCAGGTAGGCCGAGACCACAACCGACTGGCCTTGCAGCGGCACCGTGCCGCCGGTGGCGATCTCCTGGATCAGACAGACCGGCTGCAGCAGGGCGCCGGAGTTGCGGTAGACCTTCAGCGAGGCGCCGAAGCCGAGGGGCGGCGAAGGCGTCGCCGTGACAACCTGGCTGAAGCCGGCGCCCGAGGCAACGTTGGTATCGACTACCCAGCGATCCGCCGAGTAGTTCGCCGAGACGACGCCGGACTGAGCCCCGCCGGCCGTCGCGGCGGTGCCGCGCTGCTGGATCAGCATCGCCCCGTTGTCCAGGATGTTGCGGAAATTGGTATAGGTCGCCGTGGTCTGGCTGGTGACGCCGCTGTTGATCTGGCTGATCAGGTTGTTCAGGTCGTACTGATCGGCCGGGAACTGGATCGGGTTCGACCCGCCAACGCCGGTGAAGTAGGGGAGATTTGCAGCCCCCGCGAGCGGGGCGCAGATCAAAGCGCCAAGAGTGACCAGGGTACTCAGAAAACGCTTCGACATGGTAATTCTCCCTCAAAAGGTGCCGCAATATACCACTTATGGGTGTGGTGGAAAGTGGATTATCAAATTCGCCAAAGTCCCGGCCATGCTGACCCCAAGGGTCGCCGCAACCCAGAACAGGATTTTGATCACCGTATCGACCTTTTCGCGCAAGTCCGTCTGGCGCTGAGCACACACGGCGGTGTGGCTGGCGAGTTCGAATAGGGCCCTCTCAGCCAGTGATTTGATGGCGGCCATCTCACGTCTCTCTTCTGCTGTCATGCCAACCATCGAATAACACTCCCAAGAGCCCCGTGTTCATCCGGGGGAATTAGACGCCGATAAGTCACGGCTCAGTTCAGCTTCTGCGATAGGAAGCAAATCGGCGTAGCGCCGCCGGTGTTGCGGGGGCAGTCCAACTCGTACTCGAAGTTCTGGGTCAGCGTGACCGCGCTCGTTGTGCTCGCCCCGGCCTGCCAGATGGTCACGCCGCTCGCCGGCACGACCCGGATGGTCGAGGCGGTGCGCTGGAAAATCTTCGCGTACCACGCCGAGGGATTGGCGACGGTGTTCACGGCCGACTGAGACAGGGTGGCCGGGATGGTGATGTCCACGTTGCCCACGCCCACCGCATCGAAGAACGTCCCGGAGTCCTGCTCCTGGAGGGTGTAGTTCCCCGTCAGCAGGAAGTAGGGCGCTTCCAGGTAGGCCGGCCCACCGGACGTGGTGATGCCAGCGCCAGGGAACGCGGTGGCTTGCTCGAACAGCGCAATGTTGACGTTGTTCAACTGGCTGAAGTCGGCAATCTGTGCCGGGGTGAAGCCTTCCCAGCCGCCCGCCGCCGAAGACGTGAAGGTAACGTAGTTCGGCTGATTTGGGTTGTTATAGTTCTGCGCCGCCACGCCGATGTTGATATGCGAGCTCGGCGCCGCGGTCTGTCCCGAGTAAAACCAGATCGTGTTGTTCGGTGCCAAGTTGGTGCGCGCCAGGTTGGCGTAGATCACCGGGTTGGTGATGCTCACGACCTTGTTGGCGTACGCCCCGCCGTTGACGGCGAAGAACTGAAGCTGACCGCCGAACTCGAACTGGTTGAGGATGATATTGTCGCTGCCGTCGAACGAGACCATCGCCGGCTCATTGATCTCGTTGACCGAGCCCACCGCGCCGCTGACCGTGACCATGTGATTGATCAGGGTGTTGTGGTGGTCCGCGCCGAAGCAGATTTGCGCCGCGCCATAGGCAATCGCGCCCTTGTCGATCGTGGTGCCGCCGCCGCTGTCGTCCATCAGCGCGCAGCCGAACTTGGTGGCGATGTTCTGGACGTAATCCAGCGCGTCCTCCGAGATCGTCAGGTTGGTGAGCTGAAGACCGGTGCCGAAGTTGCTGCCCAGCGCTGATCCGTTCATGTAGAAGCCGTTCGGCTCCTGGTAGAACGTCAGCGATCGATTGCTCATGTTGAACATCGGGGCCTTGTTCAGCACGATCGTGGTGGCGTCCTTGCACGCGACGATGAAGGTGCGATCCGCCACACCTACGGCCTCGTTGCCACGCGAGATTTCCCCGCGCCCGACCAGAAGCGTCCCGCTCGAATTCATCGGCCAGTTGTTGCCGAAGATGGTCGAGGCGTTGTCGGAGTTGCAGCTCGCCACGTTCACATTGAGCGACAGGCCGTAAATGGTCTCGCCCGCGACCACGCCCGGATTTGTGGTCGAGTTGGTGATCGTATAGGTGCCGGTGCCGCCGCTGCCGCTCTTGAAGCCGTCGATATATGTCCCGTTGGGGACATTGACGTTGCAATTGTTGCCGACCCCGCCGACGCAATCCGACAGCGCCTGGCCGGGCTGGATTTTACCTGTGGTCAGAACCGTGACCGTGAGAATGCAGTTGTACGGACCAGTGCCGGCGCAGGCGCCGATGCTGGCGGTGAACTGCGAGGCGTTGTTGGTGGTTGCTGCGGTCGCGACGACGCTTGGCCCCTCGCCCATCCAGTTGTTGCAGCGCAGATCGTTCCAGTAGATCGTCCCGTTCGAGCTCGCGACGCAGGCATTCACCGGCAGGTAGCTGGAGTCCACATGGACGTGCGACCCGGTACAGAAGCTGCAATTGATGTTCATGACGCCGGTGCCGATCGGCTGGTTCCCGGCCCCATTCAGCGTCGTGATCGGCAGGTTAGCCGAGCCTAGCGCGGCAAAGTCGAAATTGGCGATCTGGAAGCCGTTCGCGACCGGCGGTGTGGCGCCATGCTGCGGGCCGACAAGGATCTGATAGGTCGTGCCATAGCTGAGGCCCGCGCCGTTCAGTTGCGGCTGGCCGGTCAGGTTCGGCGCGGTGATCAGGGCGCCCATATACTGGATCGCAGCGTTGATCGGGCCCGTTGCCTGGTTCGGTGCCGGCGCGCCGTCGTCATGGCCATAGAACACGTTCTGGTTGGCGTAGATCAGGTTCAGCGTCACGCCGCTGCCGGTCGTGCTGCCGGTCACCGAGACCGGGTTTGTCGGCTTGGTCGTGTACGCGCCGCTGGTCACCAGCGTTACGCCGGTGACCTTTCCGGCCGCCACGCTGGCGATGGTGAAGGTCGCCGCGGTGCCGGTACCGCCGGCCACCGTGATCGTCGCGCCCACGTCGCCCGAGATATAGCCGCTGCCGCCGTCGCCGCCGGGGATCGTCGCCCCATCGACATAGGACGGGATGGTGAAATTCGGCGTCGGGGTGACGCTGACCACCGTGGGGGAGACATAGCCCGAGATCGCGCCCTGGTAGCTGGGATTATAGTTTCCCGCGCTGCCGCCGATGTTGGTGATCGTGATCAGTTTGCCTACGTCAGAGGCGGTGAAGGCGGCGGTGTTGACCGTCACATTGGCGTTCCACGAGGTCATCGTGACCGGGGAGATTTCCTTGTTCACGTCGCCGTGCGCGCCCCACCAGCGCGGGTCCCACACTGTCTGATCGGAGATCAACCAGCAATTGTTGGGCAGGCTGGCCGATATCTGCGAGCCGCCGTCGCCGCCGCCCGAGTTTAGCGAACAGGCGTTCTTGTCCAGCGTGTAAAGCACCGCCGGCGAGTCGCCCGCCACGTAGTAGCCGGTGCGCAGGACAGAGTAACCTTCCGAGGTCCCGGCGATCGGCACCGCCTGCAACTGGGCTGTGGTGGCAACGATGATAATGGCCGAGCCGCCCTGGCGGTACCAGCGATGGCCTACCGCATCGACAATGATGGTCGTGCCGTTGTCAGGCGAGGTCGTGTCGAGCGGATTGTAGATGAACAGACCACCATTGCCGTCAGCCGGGGCCGTGCCGCCAGCGACGATGATCGACGGCAGCAGTGCCGTGTTGAGGCGCAAATCCGCGATGGTGTTGACGTTGGTGTTGTTCAGGCACGTCTTGATCCAGTTGAAATCGCCGTTCACCTGGGTTGCGTTCGCCACCTGCCCGTTGACGAAGACGAACGGATAGGCACCGCAGACCGAGGCTTTGGCCTGGCCGGCGAGCGCGAAGAGAGCGAAGGCCGCGAGAGCGATGAGTTTTTTCATATCACGATCCTATCGCGAACCAAGTGTAGGGCACGGTCTGGTTGAAAGCGGCAACCCCCAGAGTGTCGGCCTGGGCGGTGAAGCCGGCCGCCGTGCGCGACCGATAACCAACCGTCGGCTGGACGCCGGAGCCGGAATTGGCGTTGCCACCGACCGAGACCTCGACGTGATAACAGCCATTCGGGAATGCGACAGGGAACACGACCGCTTGGCTTGACGTGTTGGCGGTCGTGTTGGGAAACGTGCCGGCACCCCACTTGATGATCAGCCCGCCGGTGAAGGGCTGGCTCCCATTGGCCCCCAGGACTTGGTTTGTGGTCCAGTCCGTCGCCTGCGAGAAGAACGAAGCCGTCTGCACGGCCGCCGAGCCCAGTCCGAGATTGATCCGGGCCGTGAGCGCGCTGTTGCCTCCCGTTCCACCTTCGGCCAGAGGCACGGGAATGTCTGAGGGGATGCCGAGGGCGGTCTGGGCGTCGGCCAGGTTGTTTGCGCCGGTTCCTCCCTGCGATATCAGGACGGGAATGCCCGGAACGCCGAGGTTGCTACGCGCCTGCTCCGCCGTCTGGCCGCCGGTGCCTCCGTTCGCCACGGTGATCGGAACCGTGAGGGCGATGACATCCAGACCGTTGAGGAAATTCACCAGATCGGTGAAATTCTGGTTGACCTGGCCGCCCTCGGCATCGGTGCCGGGGACGAAGGTATAGGTGACGCTCGCGGCCATCAGTTCACTCCCTGCCCGGTCTGCTGCTGGTAGCCGAGTATCTGATAGTTCATAGACAGATTTCCGATGCGGAAGCCAGCGCTGGACTGTCCGGTGACCTGCATCTTCATCTGCCGGAACACCAGAGCTTCCGGCCACGGCAGCCGCCACGGCGACATGGGTGACGGGTCACCGTCCCACGGGTTGCCGTCCCACTGGAAGTTGCCGCCAGGCTCCCACAGTGTCGTCGTCAGGCCGGTGCCGCCCCACTTGGCGTTGCCCCACTGGAAATCACCCCAGATCGTCTGCGAGCCCTGCGCCGGGTCGATGACCACCTGCGCCAGCCATGAGCCGGCCGGGTCGGAGGCGGTCACCGTGATCACCGTGTTGCCGCCGATGAACGCCATCTCGATGTTGGTCTCGACGACGCAATTGTTCTTCATCTTGCGGTTCTCGGGCAGCAGCACCGTCTGCCAGTTGAACTGCAAGGTCGCACCGTTCTCGACATAGGTGGAGATCGCCGATGGCCGGACATCGGCCCGCCACAGCCGCGACGACACATAGTCGGGTGTGATCGCGTTGGCCGCGATGAAGGTGCTGCGCCAGGTCGCGATCAGGCCCACCGGGAAAGTGTGGGGGCCGGACCAGGACTTCAGGGTGAAGTCGAACCAATATTCCTCCATCGGGCCGCCCGGCTTCTTGCCGTTCTGGACGGCCACCCGGTAGACATTGCGATTGAAGGCGGCACAGATGCGGGTTGGCGCTATAGCGAATTGGAAGGGCACGGCCACGCCCTCGCCATTCAGCCCGAGAGGATCGCCCAGGTTTCCGTTCAGATCGAGGATGCGCAGCCCGTCATGGTCGATCATGGCGATGCCGTAAGGCGTCGAGCATATCGAGTTCTGCGAGATCGTCCCGCCCGACACGTTCAACTGATTGATGTTCCACGGGCTCGGGATGCCGGTATAGTCGCCGGTGAGCTGGTAGATCGCGGACGGTTCCTCGCTCTCCTTGAACACCATCAGGCACTGGACGACGCCGCCCAACTGGTTGTTCAGCGGCATCCCCGACATGGCCGTAATCGGCGTGGTGCTGCCGCCGAAGAACAGCACCTGATTGGCATTGGTGACCGTGACCGGGCTCTGCTCATCGGTCGCGATCAAGGCGTTCCCGACGGCGTAATAGAGCCGGCCGCCGAACTTCTTCACCAGCGTCGGCGGCGCGATCAGCGCCACCGGGCCGGTGTTGCCCGAGCCCCAGCGGATCACGCCCGGTACGGAGAGGTCGAACAGGCCAAAGAAGCCGTTTTCCGGCCCGGTAAAGCCGGGATGGGTCACAACTAGGAAGGTGGACAGGTTGTCCATGGTCGGACACACCCAGTCGCCCTTCTGCGGCGGCGACAGAGGCGTGTTCGAGGCGGTGGCCCCGGTGACCGTGAGTAGCGTCTTGGTCAGGATGTTGAAGGCGAACGGCTCGTCATGGCCGGGGAACTTGTTCGACCCGACCAACCCATAGGCCACATCGCCGATCACCTGCAGCAGCGTGACCGCCGTGGGCGCGGCGAGCTCGGCGAAGGTCTCGATCTGGATATTCGCCGGCCGGCAGACATAGACGCCGCGCGTTGACGGGTCGGGGATCAGGTTCGACAGCACCGACATGGCGCCGGGCGCGCTGTTCGAGCCATCGACGCTATCAGAGAGACCGGACGGGCGCCATTCCAGGGGTAGGGCGTTTCTCAGGGGCATGGTCAGCCCGTGAGATAGATGGTCTTGGTATCCGGGAGTTTTGCGTATCCCCTGCCGAAGCGACGGCGATCGAGAGATACGGTTTTGGCCTTTCCCTCGTCGTCGTTGGTCATCTGCATGAAGCTTCGCAGCAACTTGCCCGATCCAGCCCCATTTGGATCATCCGAGAGCAATTCCCGATACCTTGCGTCGTCGGCAAGAAGGCAGAGTTTCCCGGTCAACTCGGTCAGAAGATAGCCCTGGTTCGGGAACCACGGAACAACGGTCGAGGTCTCCGGCGACGCGATGTCAGGCAGGTATTTGTAATAGCGGACGGTCATCGGGTAGACGCCGTTCGACGGCTGCCAGACATACATCAGCGGGTTGCTGGGCGGGTCCTGGCTCAGCGGCGAAATGTCGGTATAGAACGCGGTCGGGTAGTTCGCGAGCCCCGGCGTGATCGGGAGCAGATCAAACTCCGACTGGTCGTATGGGATCACGTAATAGGGAATGCCGTCGATCGTAAAGAACACACCGTCTCGCGTGTGCCTGGAATAGTCCATTGGAAGGGCATACGGGCCCTGGCCGTTCCCCGACCCGTTGTCAGCGATCAGGTCGAAATTGAACTTTCCCCGGCAGAGGTCCAGATCCTGGGTCTCTGCGAGGTCGCTCAAGATCAAGTTCAAGAGCATACCCGACTGTTCGGTGAACCCAGGGACGTGGGCCGCACCGCGTGCAAGCGAGCAAAGCTGGGCCGACGTCAAGGGCATGGGTCACTCCGCGAGGGCGGCCTCGCAACGGGCGATTTCGGCGTTCGTCCAGTCGATATCCGCCTCGTAGGAGCGGATCGCATCGTTGCTGGCCTTGATCGCATCGGCGCGGACACGATCCTGTTCCGCCTGGTCTGGATCGATCCGGCCTAGCATGGTCCGCAGCGGCTGAAGACGCGCATTGGCCTGCTGGGAGGGCTTGTACTCTCCGCGCTTGCCTGCGCCCGCGAACAGCATTTGATCGCTTTCGATGATCGCGTTGATCTCGCGCTGCAGTTCGTCGCGCTGGGTATCGCGGCCAACCTTCTCTTCGGCATGGCGGCGCTCGGCCTCGGCGATGCGGCTGCGGGCGATCTCGATCTGGCGGAACTGCACGATCAGGTTGCGCCGGTGCTTGGCGAGGTCAGCCTTCCAGCGCTGGCGCTCACCGGCGGCGGTGATCCGGTCGAGCACGTCATTCAGCTCGGCGGCGCTGTCGTCGCGGCCGGCGAAGGTCGAGAACTGGAGAGACTGGCCCTCGGAGATGGCGAACTCGAACACCATCGTCAGCCCGACCTTCTGCTCTTTGGCGGCGGTCTGCTCATCCTCGACGTGCTTGGTCTTCAGTTCGGTGACGGACGACGCCATTAATTCAGGCTCCCTGCGGTGTTGACCTTCACGGCGCCCATCATCAGGTGAGCGTCGCGGCCCCGGCTACGCTGACGGAACTTGTCACGCGGCGAGACGATCTGGTTGTTGTCCTGGTGCGCCCAGGACATCTGCATCTGGTCGATCAGGCTGGCATAGACGGCCGGCGATACCCATTCGGTATGCCCGTCGAAGAACATCCGGCCATCGATCACGATGCAGTCCGCGAACGGCGGCAGGGCGATGGTGATCTGCACCTTGTCCTCTTCGGCGCACGGCGGCGCGCCATATTCGGGCCATCGGCCTTTGGGCAACTCGGGCTTATCGAAGATGCCGGCGGCGATCCGTTCCTCGCGCTCGTACTCGTCCAACTGGGCCTTGAGAGCGGCCTTGCGGATTTCCTCGGCAACCTTCTTACGCGCGCTGGCGCGGAGTTGGGCCTTATCCTCTTCGGAGAGGATCGAGGGATCGGCGGCGGCGACAATCGCGGGCTTCTCCGCAACGGGATCGGCCTTCGGCGCAACCGGCTTATCGGTCTTATCGGTCATGAGTGTACCCATGAGGCGCCGGCGGCAGCGTCGGCTGAGATGAGGATAGGGAAGCCCGTGGCCGGGTCGTAGGCCACGTAATCACCCGGCATGGCCCTGAGCACCCCCCGGTTCGGCACGAACAGCATTCCCGTCCGCGCCCAGGCACCCGGCCAGATCGCGTTCGAGTTGCCCTGGTCGTTCAGGATATGCTCGGCGATGGTGGCAATGTCCGCGTCCGACATGTCCAAGCCACGCGAGAACGGCAGCGCCACGAGGGTAGAGGTCGATGCCGTCCCGAGAGTTTTGGTTGCCACGATCAGTCACCACCGCTCGACCAGCCCTGAATTTGCGCCAGCACGGGCGCAGTTTGCAGGTAGGTGGAGATCGCCGCCGCGATGGCAACGACGGCGGTGTTGATGTTGCCCGCTGTCGGCGAGTTGCCGCCGGGGACAAGCTGGAAACCCTGGGCGGCGTTGCCCTGGATATCGTAGCTGGCCTCGAAGCTCTGCGCGCTCGGGACCGTGAGAGCATCGGCGCCGTCAGGTGCGAAGCCGATGGTGACCTTGGCCGTCATGAGATACATGGAAGTATTCCTTTCAAATCGCCGATCAGCCGAAGGTCCCGGAGAATGCGCTGGTCCCCTCGATGCGGGCCATAAATTTAACGTTCTCCAAAAGTGTGCCATCGTAATATTTCCAGGCGACGACGCGCTTCTGGTTATGCGGGTCGCTCTTGTCGGCCTTGTCTAGATATTCCATGTCCAGGCCATCGAGCTCGACCACCGTGTAGGCGTCCTCGCCGAACACGAAGGCCGGGTAGACGGTCAGGCCCGTGGTGTTGCCGGGGTAGGCCGGCGGCGTCCGCGCCGGGCCGATGCCGGTCAGGATCACCGACGTATTGGCCGGAAGCTGGGTTGCCACGCCGGTCAGCGGGCCTGAGGTCGGGCCGCTCGGCGACAGCGCAAGCTGCGGCGTCAGGGTCGAGGTCCCGAGACCGATGTAGATGTTGTACAGGTAGCCCGGGACGTTCGGCGTGGTCACGGTGATCGAACCGTTCGGCCCGGTGACGCTGATCCCGGTCGAGATCGAGTAGATCTGGCTCTCGAACTGGTTCTGCGTGTCCTGGCCGGTGATCGTGATGTAGTAGGTGCCGGTCGCCAGCGATCCGCTGGTGCCGCCCGATCCGGTCGAGGCGCCCAGACCGGTCCACGACGGGACCATGTTCGAGCGGCAGAAGCGGACGGCTGACCATTCGCCGATCTCGTAGTTGTACAGCTTGTTGATGTCGCTGTACGACCAAGCCGTCTGAACGGTCGAGTTCTCGCGGAAGTCGGACGCCATATTCGGGTGCAGGATGCACACGAAATGCGGATTGGCGCGGGGGTTACTCCCGGCGCGAGGCTGGCCCTTGCCGGCCTGGATCTTCACATCGTCTTCGCTCGGATCGCCGAACATCGGGGCGCCGATGGTCTGCAGCGCCGAGACGGTGCGGTTGACCGTGTGCGGGTCGAGCACGTCGCCGCTCTGCAGGTTGGCGCGGGCGCCGCGGCTGTTCACGTAGTTGACCTGTGGGCCGCCCAGCAAGTTCAGGTAGGTGTTGCGCTCATGCGTTTCGCCGATCGCCAGGGCGCACAGCTTGATCGCCTGCTGGAAGGGCTTGTGCATGATGGTCAGCTCGGCCACGTCGGTGACGATGACCGAATCGCCCCACTGCTGAGCGGTGGCGCTGACCTGCGTGATGGTCATGTTCTCGCCGGCCGAGGGCACGCCTTCGGAGAGCGGGGCGAACGGGAGCGGCAGGCGCTCGAAGCGGGTGGCGGTGTAGGTCGAGCCGTAGCCCTGGGGCAGTTTCGCCTTGCCGGCGAACTGGTAAGCGCAAAGCTGCTTCTGGGTCAGGCGCAGAGTCTTACCCTGGATATATCTTTGCCGGTCCTGTGCGAATTGCGGCGATGCGTTAATTGCCATTACTGCCTCCGACTATCAGGACCGGAGGCACGATGCCGCCGCCCTAGAATTTCACGCCGGCCAAGCGACGCTCAAGCGCCTCAAGGCTTTGATCTCCACCGCGGCGATCACCGCGCTCCGAACCTTCGCTGCCACCGGAGCGAGGTGCCCGTGTGGTGTTGGCGGCGATCCGAGCCTGACCGGCCTTCTTCTCTTTCCCCGCGCCCTTCATCGACTGTTCGAAGAGGCGAGTGCCGAGAACGTGCTTGAGGGCCGTTTCACGATCCACCGTGAAGCCGCGCGCTTTCTGATCCGAGACCACCTTTTCCACATCCGTCGCGTACTTCCGCGCCAGCGGGTTCGAGGTCTGCAAGGAGCGGAAAGCCGCTCTGTCCGTCTCTTCGGCCAAGCTCATCTGCGTCTGATGCAGGCGGGCGTTGACCTTGTTCATCTCCTTCGCGACCAGGTACTGGACCTGTTCGTGAGGGGCCATCAGTGCGAGGCGTTCGGCCTCCTGGGCGGCTTCCGCCGCGATCTCCTGGGCGGTCGGCTGGCGGGGCGCTGTCTGCAACTGCCGGATTTCGGCAATCTCGCGCTCCAGCCGGTCGGCCCGCTCTTTCGCCTCTCTCGCCTCAGCCTTGGCTGTGCGCACGCTCTCGGCGGCGCGGCCCCGGCGCGGCGAGCGATCGGCTACATGCCCTTCTTGCCCTTCATCATCTTCTTCTTCGCCGGGGGCATCTTCTTGCCCTTCGCCGCCTTCATCGCCATCGGCGGTTTGGTCGGTTTCATCGCCTTCGCCAAGATCGCCTCCGGGAATTTCGGTTTCGTCGTCTTCAACCAAACTCAGGTCGGACATGCTTTTGCTCCTGGGTTACGACCCCAAAACGGGCTTGGTTGTACGACACCAAGAAACGGCAGTGCAAAAATGCACACCGAAATCCTTTCGTGTCAACCAGAGAAATTTTGTGGTAATCCTTACGGGTGCGCCGGACAACGGCTGATCCCCGCGAGCGGTACCCCTTCCTGCTCTCACGGCGCACCCTCACAGAAGGGAAAATCGTGACAAAAGTTCGCGCGCCGCTAGAGCGGTTTCATGAAAAATATACCGTCAATCCAATTAGTGGCTGCTGGGACTGGAAGGCCTCATCAACAGGCGGCCTCCCACAGTTCCACTTTTCTCATAATGGGAAGAGCGAATCTGTAGCTACCAGAGCGGCCTATATACTTTTCGTAGGTGACATCCCATCAGATAAAAAGATTATACGAACTTGCACCAACATCCGATGTGTAAATCCCAGCCACCTAAAGGCTGCTACCCACCAGGAATGCTCTGAGTTTTCTAAGGAAAAACAGTGGGGATACCAGAGGAGACTTTTCGACGATGGCTTTAAGAAATGCTGCTCGTGCAAAACGATAAAGCCACTGTCAGAATTCTATAAGAGTTCCGATTACGGTACGATCGGCAGAACTGCGGGCACCTGCAAGACCTGCAAAAAGAAGATAAACGGGGCGAAGTACGGATTGACGGTCGAGGGATACGACGCAATGCATGCTGCCCAGGAAGGGCGCTGCGCTATTTGCGGGGAGGCGGAAAGTCTCGACCTCGACCATTGCCACAAGCACAACAAGGTAAGAGCCCTCTTATGCCGGAAATGCAACACCGGACTTGGGCTTTTCAAGGAAAGCGAAACCATCCTGCTTTCAGCG
>Ga0105248_10005247_pt1 | contig 14273 bp, 5 predicted proteins | sample KBSS34metaG_FD_81524 | JGI IMG/M metagenome (GOLD analysis project Ga0105248, IMG submission 81524) | Switchgrass rhizosphere microbial communities from Kellogg Biological Station, Michigan, USA - KBS S3-4 metaG | ecosystem: Host-associated > Plants > Roots > Rhizosphere > Soil | place...
CTGAAGCCGTGAGGATTTTTAGGTGCGGCCGCGGCTTGGCACAAGCGGCGCTCGAAATCGGCTTTAGGAACGGTTGGCCGTCGAAAGCGCTTCGCATCCGGTAACTGGCGGGAGACGAAAGTGAAGCTTCAGGGCAGCGTTGCGTTGGTGACGGGCGGGGCAGGATTTATCGGTTCGCACCTTTGCGAGCGGCTCCTTGCCGAACACGCCCGGGTCATCTGCCTCGACAACTTCCGAACGGGCCATCCGTCGAACGTGGCCCACCTTGCGGCGGATAGTCGTTTCGAGCTCGTCGAACATGACGTGATCGATGCGTTCCCTAAGATATCGGGGGGTCTGGCGCTAACGCACATCTACCACCTCGCGTGCCCCGCTTCCCCGCGGCACTATCAGGCCGATCCCGAGTATACGATGCTCACCAACATCCTTGGTGCCCGCAATGCGCTTCGCCTGGCGGAAGAGACGGAAGCGCGGATCCTGCTTTCGTCGACCAGCGAGGTTTACGGCGATCCGGAAGTCCACCCGCAGCACGAAGACTATCGCGGGTCGGTCAATTGCACCGGGCTTCGCGCCTGCTACGACGAGGGGAAGCGCGGCGCCGAGACTCTTGCTTTCAACTTCTGGCGCTGCGGTCGCGCGGACGTCCGCGTGGCTCGAATCTTCAATACCTATGGGCCGCGCATGCAGCGCGACGACGGGCGGGTGGTGTCGAACTTCATCTGCCAGGCGTTGGCCGGGGACGACATCACGATCTACGGCGATGGATCGCAGACGCGCTGCTTCTGTTACGTCGACGATACGGTCGAAGGCTTGCGGCGGCTGATGGACAGCGATCGCGCCGCCGGGCTTCCGGTCAATCTCGGCAATCCTCACGAGATCACTGTCACCGAGCTCGCCGCCCGTGTGATCGAGTTGACAGCTTCCGCCTCGGGCGTCGTGCGTAAGCCTCTGCCGAGCGACGATCCGGCGCGCCGCCGGCCGGACATCGGCCGCGCGACCGAACTGCTCGGCTGGGGCCCCTTCGTCGATCTCGAAACAGGCCTCGAATCGACGATCGAATGGTTCGCCGCGACGCATGGCGATCTCGCTCGCGAAGCGCCCGCGCTGGCTGCGGCGGAGTAGATCGAAGGGAGCTGCACGGCCTATGGGGGCCGAGTGGAACGCATCCGGACCTCACATTGGATACCGGCGCCGCCGGAAAAAGTCTGGGCCGTGCTGGCCGATTTCGGCCGCTATGCGGAGTGGAACCCACTGAACGTCTCCGCCCGCGGCGACGCCCGGCCTGGCGCGCGCGTGCTTATGCGCTTCGTGGACGCCGGCGGCGCCAAGGGAAAAATCATAGCTCAAACGGTGACGGTCACGACCTGTGATCCGCCCCGTCGCCTGGCATGGGTCGGGCACATTCCGTTGCTTTTCACAGGCACGCACTTCTTCGAGCTTTCGCCGGAGAACGGCGGTACGCGCGTGACCCACGGCGAAGATCTCTCCGGCCTCATTCCGAGATTCTTTTCGTCCGTGCGGATCGGGAGGCAGAAGGCCGCCTACGAAGCGATGAACCGAGCGCTCGAGCAACGCGTCACCGCCATGAAGATCTGACTCGTGGCGGACCCTCCCCATTCTCCCGCGAGTCGGGCGAGACACGCTCCGAGTCGGAATCCTCAAATAGGTCAATGCCGCACATTCAAATCCCATTGTGGGACGGCCAATCCGCATTTTTTCGTCCGTTTTTGAATCGAGCATAACCGCTGTTGGCCGCCAGAACCGTGCGGCACCCGACAAAGTGTTAACGAACCGTAACCATTTAACTTAAATTATACGACGCTCGTCCCAGCAATATACATCTTGAAGCTAGTTGATCGTTTCGCCACCAAATCCGAAAAAAGCAGTGGTTATTCTTTCACGAGTTGGGTCATCTGCGAAAGCGTCCTGAAATAGACTTAGCATATATGTAAACGTTAACTATGATGTTCTTCCGAGTTGATTCCGTCTCAACCGGTTCTCACACAAGTTGAATCTGTCATCGACTTGCCAATTGGCGCGAGTAGTGGTCTCCTTGCCGCTGTTGAGGCGTAGCTGGGGCAACTGCGTTAACTCTTTCTGTTCACTGGGTAAGCCGCCCACGGCCGTCCTCTTTTGCGATTTTACCCCCCGCTCGGGTCACCCCCGGGTCGGGAAATCATAGGGGTTGATTATGCGCTACGATGACGCTTCGCAGGCCGGCTCGACGACCACTGACTCCGCGCCGGTTGCGCGCCCGGACGTCGATGCACTTCCTCCAGGCAGCTTCGGCCCGGCTGGCGGCAACGCCATCACGGGTGCGGGCACCACGACCGGCTCCTCGGGCGAGGACACGGTCGGCGATGCGCCCGGCCATATCGTAGGGCTTCAGGGCGCTGGCGGCGCCGCGTCCAATGCGGGCGGAAGCTTCCAGGCCAACGGCCAGTACGGCATCCTCAGCATGGATGCCGACGGTAACTTCAATTACGTGCGCAACGCGGGCACGCCCGACGGCGTCGAAGATGTGTTCCAGTACACGCTCGCGGACGCGGACGGGCAGACCTCCTCGACCACGCTGACCATCGACATCGCCAAGGGCGGGACGGGCCAGGCCGCGGTGAACCCGGGAACGGGTCTCGTGATCCCAGGCGTCGTGAACCTGCCCGCCGGCGTCCAGATGTCTGACATTCACGTCAACGGCCGCGACCTCATCATCAACATGCCCGACGGCACGCAGATGGTGATCCCGAACGGCGCAGTGTTCGTGCCTCAGCTCGTCATCGGCGACGTCCAGCTTCCGCCGTCGAACCTCGCGGCGCTGCTTGTCGAGTCCGAGCCGCAGCCAGGCGGCGGTCCGCTCGCTAGCAGCGGCGGCAATTTCGCCACCGACGTTCCGCCGCTCGATCCGGGCGTTCCGCTCGGCGACCTCATTCCGCCGACCGAGCTCGCGTTCCCGCAGCCGGAATTCGTCCCCGAAGGCCAGTTCATCGACAAGAAGCCGGCGGCGGGCGACATTTCTGTCCAGCTCGACGACGACGACATTCCTGGCCGAAACGGCAATCCGGGCGGTTCGGGCGACGACAACGGCAGCCCCAACGCCATCGCTTCAGGCACGCTGCCCGGTTCGGGCGGCGATGCGCCGATCAGCTGGTCGGTAGAGGACGTCACGCTTCCTAGCACGGGCGGGTTCAGCGTCGTTGCTGGGCCGGGCGGTTCGATCCTCGTCCAGCAGGCTCAGACCGGCGGCACGGTGACCGTTCTGACGATCACTGTGGACGCCGCGACCGGCGCCTTCACTGTGACCGAGAACAATCCGATCATGCACCCGGCGGGTGATGCCGAGAACAACGTCTCGTTCGTCATCAACTACAACGTGACCGACGTTGACGGCGACATCGCCGCCGGCACACTGACCGTGAACGTCGACGACGATACGCCGACTGTGAGCGTCCAGGCAGGTCCGGACGCGGAGGTCATCCTCACCACGCACGATGCGCTGTCGATCCCCGGTGACGGCGACCCCGACAGTGCCGTTACGACCGCCAATTTCAGCGGCGTGTTCAGCGGCTCGACCATTTCGCCCGGCGCCGACGGCGCAGGGCCGGGCACGAGCAGCACCTATGTGCTCGCGGCAACCGCGCAGAATTCCGGCCTCACCAGCCATGGCGTCACCATCAACCTGTTTGTGGTGAGCGGTGTCGTAGTCGGCACCACGGCCACCTCCTCGGGAGGCATCACGGCCGGGAATACGGTCTTCACCGTTGCAACCGACAACAGCGGCGTCGTCACGCTGACGCAGTTCCTGCAGATCGATCATCCGATTGGCCAGGATCCGACTGCGACGACAGCGCCCTTCGATGACCAGATCATCAGCATGGCTGACGGTCTTGTCACGCTGACGCGCAACATCACGGTTGTCGACAATGACGGCGACCAGGTGACCGGTTCGGCATCCGTCAACATCGGTGCGAACCTGCAGTTCACCGACGACGGCCCGACGATCGGCCTCGCCGACCGTGGCGAGCCGCAGCTGGTTGTCGATGACAGCGATTTCGCGACGAACGCAACGGGAAGCTTCGCAGCCAACTTCACGGCTGACTTCGGGGCCGACGGACCGGCATCGGCGGGCGGCGGAATTACTTACGCGCTTGGCATCAACGCTGGTGTGACCGGCCTCGTCGACACGCTTTCCGGCCAGGCGGTTGTCCTTAGCGTCGTCAACGGGCAGGTCGTGGGCACCGCGGGTGCCGGCGGACCGACCGTGTTCACCGTCAGCGTCGACGCAAACGGCGTCGTCACGCTCGATCAGTCGCGGGCGGTCGTTCACAACGATCCCAATGATCCGGTCGAGAGCGGCAGCAGCGCGGCTACCTTCAATGCGGACAATCTCATCACCCTTACGGCGACGGCGACTGATTTCGACGGCGACACTGCGTCGCGCACGATCGGGATCGCGCAGGACCTGCACTTCGAGGACGACGGACCTTCGGTCAATCCGACGCTAAACGCGAACGCGACGGTGACGGTCGACGAGAGCCTTCCGTCCAACACTCCGGGGATCGATACGGGTGCGATCGTCAAGGGCGACGACCCCGACCTCTCGGGCGGGCTCGCCATCGGCCAGGGCAATAGCGGCTCGGCGATCGTCGATCCGCACGCAGCCTTCGGCAATGACGGCCCTGCCGCGAGCAACTCGCTCACCTACGCGTTGAGCATCCTCAACGCGTCTTCTGGCCTGACCCTCACTGACGGCACGGCGATCAACCTGCAGCTCGTCAACGGCGTGATCGTTGGCGTGGTCAGCGGCGGCGGTACGTTCGGCGGCCAGGCGGCCTTCGCCATCGCCATCAATTCGACAACGGGCGTGGTCACCCTCGAGCAGTATCTCTCGCTCGATCACCCGGTGAACCCGGACCCGAACGATCCGCTGCACTTCGGATCGAGCGTGATCGGAGTGACGGTCACGGCGACCGACGGCGACGGCGACCATGTCACGTCGCCCGCAGTCGACATCGGCGGCCAGCTGACCTTCCTTGACGACGGACCCTCGGTTGCACCGACGCTCAACGCCAATGCGACGGTAACGGTCGACGAGACGCTTCCGTCGAACACGCCGGGCATCAACACGGGCGCGATCGTCAAGGGCGACGATCCGGATCTTTCCGGCGGGCTTGCGATCGGCCAGGCGAACAGCGGCTCGGCGATCGTCGATCCGCACGCGGTGTTCGGCGCTGACGGTCCGGCGGCCGGCGGCGGCATCAGCTATGCGCTGAGCGTCACCAACGGTGCGAACGCAGGAGTCACGCTGACCGACGGCACGACAATCCACCTGACGAACGTCAACGGCGTGATCGTCGGCGTGGTCGACGGCGCCGGTACTTTCGGCGGCCAGGCGGCCTTCGCTATCGCGATCAATTCGTCGACCGGCGTGGTCACTGTCGAGCAGTATCTGTCGCTCGATCATCCGGTGAACCCCGACCCGAACGATCCGCTGCATCTTGGCACCGGCGCGGTCGGAGTGACCGTGACCGCCACTGACGGCGACGGCGATCCGGTCACCTCGGGAGCAGTCGACATCTCCGGCCAGATCACGTTCCTGGACGACGGCCCGACGGTCGATCCGACGCTCAATGTCAATTCGACGGTGACGGTCGACGAGAGCCTTCCGTCGAACACGCCGGCGATCAACACCGGGGCGATCGTCAAAGGCGACGATCCTGACCTCGCGGGCGGGATTGCGATCGGCCAGGCCAACAGCGGCTCGGCGATCGTCGATCCGCATGCGGTGTTTGGCGCCGACGGCCCCGCCGCGAGCAATTCGCTCACTTATGCGCTGAGCATCACCAATGCCTCGTCCGGGCTGACCCTCACCGACGGGACGGCGATCAACCTGCAGCTGGTCAACGGCGTGATCGTTGGCGTGGTCAGCGGCAACGGCACTTTCGGTGGCCAGGCGGCCTTCGCCATCGCGATCAATTCGACGACTGGTGTGGTGAGTGTCGAACAGTATCTCTCGCTCGATCACCCGGTGAACCCGGATCCGAACGATCCGCTTCACTTCGGATCGAACGTCATCGGCGTGACGGTCACGGCGACCGACGGCGACGGCGACCCCGTGACCTCACCCGCGGTCGACATTGGTGGCCAGATCACCTTCCTGGACGACGGTCCGACGGCCAATGCGGACGTGGACTCGACTGGTGGCGTCGGCACGACGGCAACCGGCAACGTCCTGACGGGCGTCGATCATGCGGGCGGTGACGCCAACACGACGGACGGCGTTGCCGACGTCGGCGGCGCTGACGGCCGCGGCTCGATCACCAACCTCGTCGGCTTCGGCGGCAGCACCGACAGCAATCCTACCGGCGGCTTCGACGTCGTCGGCCAGTATGGCACGCTGCACATGGATGCCAACGGCGACTACACCTACACCCGCACCGGCGGGCCGGGTGGCGCGACGGATACGTTCAACTACACCTTCGTGGACGGTGACGGCGATCCAGCGAGCACGACGTTGACGATCACGCTCGGTGACGCAGCTCCGCTTGCGACGACCGCTGCGGCGACCGTCGATGACGACGGCCTCGCCGGAGCCAACACTGCTGCGGCTGGCACGGGTGGCGATATCGACGCCAACGTCGGCGAATCCCCGGCATCGGCGAGCGAAGCGGTCTACAACGGCCTGCTTGGCAGCTCGAGTGCTGGCGATGGACCGGCGACCTTCCTGTTCCTCGCGTCGCTCAACGGCACGACCGCCACGGTCGGCCAGGAGACGGTGACCTACTCCCTGACGGGTGCGGTAACCGGCGGCTTCACGACGCTAACGGCCACGGGTCCGCGCGGTGTCCTCTTCACGGTGACCATCACCAATCAGGCGACTGGCGCCTACACGGTCACCCTCGTCGACAACGTCCTTCATCCGACGCTTAACGGGCTCTCGGGCGACGACGGGGAGAATGGCACGGGCACAACTGTCGTCGTTCCTTATCAGATGCGTGACTCGGACGGCGACAACTCGGCTTCGCCGGGTCAGCTGACGATCACCTTCAACGACGATGTCCCGGTCGCGGTCAACGACACCGACAGCGTTGTTGCCGGAACCCTCGGGCCGGCGACGGGCAACGTCCTGACGGGCATCGACCACGCAGGGCCGGACGCCAACACGACCGACGGCAACGCAGATTCCTTCGGCGCTGACGGTGCGTCATCGCCGGCGATCATCGGCCTCGTCAGCGTCAACGTGCCGGGCAATCCCGACACGGACGGCAGCCTCAACTTCGCGGTTGCCGGACAGTATGGCTCGCTAAACCTGAACACGAACGGCGACTACACCTACACCCGCAATGCGGGCACTCCGGGTGGGGTCAGCGACGTCTTCACCTACACGATCCAGGATGCCGACGGCGATAAGACGACGGCGACCCTGACGATCAACATCGGCGACTCTCAGCCGGTGGCAGCGGACGGCGTTGCGGCAGTTGACGACGATGGTCTGACGGGCGGCAACCCGGCCAGCACAACAGGCGATCTCGACGCCAATGCGGGCGAAGCCGCTCCGGTCAACCCGAGCGAAGCCATCTTCCATGGCCAGCTCGTCGCGACGGGTGGCGATACAAACACCTTCTCGTTCGCCTCAATGAACGGAACGAGCGGTACGGTTGGCACTGAGACGGTCAACTATGCCTGGAACGGGGCCACCAACACGCTGACCGCGACTGGTCCGCGCGGCGTGCTGTTCACGGTGGTCGTGAATCCGACAACCGGATCGTACAACCTCACGCTGGTCGACAACGTCCTGCACGCTGCCGGCGGCGATGAGAACAATGCAACGACCAATCTCACCTTCACCGTGACGGACGCTGATAACGATACCGATACCGGCGTCATTACAGTCACGTTCGATGACGATGCTCCGACCATGACCCATGCGTCGAACATCAACATCCAAAACAGCGGTGACGTTGCGGCTTCCGGTGTCTTCTCTTTCAATCTAGGCGCGGACGGTGGCGCGGCGAACAACAACGTCATCACGTCGGTTACCGGAGCAGCCACGGTCAATGGCAACGCGGTAACGAACTACGCGATCTCGGAAACTTCGGAGAATGCGACGACTGCGGTCTACTCATTCAGCTTCGACTATCCGAATGGAAGCGGGACCACAGCGCACGAGACGGGAACGCTGACCTTTGACAAGGTAGCCGGAACCTACACGGTTGACCTTGCCAACCCGATCTCTGGCTTCAGCATTCTCGCGACTGCGGGCGCTCCAGCAAGTGCCTTCATCAACTACGACCTGAACGCTAGCACGACGTCGAATTCGCCGTCGGAAGTCGCGACGGTGCAGCTGGCGAACAACTTCTTCCTGCAGTTCAGTGGCGTCTACGACAAGACGGGAAGTGATCACCAGAGCACCGTCTCAGGTGACACGACCTACTTGAATGGCACGAGCACGACGTCGGCGCAGACGACCACGTTCTCCAGCCTCGACCTGTTCTCGCAGGCGAACGCGACCGTCACCGTGTCGAGCAGCGCGGCGGGTGTCGCAGGCAATACGATCCAGGGCGGCGAAGTCCTCGACTTCAACTTGTACACCACAGACAAGCAGGGCTTTATCGGCACCGCGCCGAACCAAAGCGCCGGTACGATGTTCATCTCGCTTGATGGCATCGGCGGCCAGGAGGACATGATCATCGTCCTCAAGCTGCTCGACACCTCGACCGGCAAGTTCGAGACCGTGGCACTCATGGTGCAGAACGGGGACATCATCACCCAGGCGACGGCTGGCCAGCTTACCGGCACGCCCTACGCGGCTATTCCGCTCGACTCGAATGACGGTCTCATCATCATCGAGCCGAACGATTACCAGAACGGCAACACTAACCTGGTGATCGTCGGGGCGCAGATTGCCGGCAGCGATGACGGGATCTCCGGTACTGCCGCGGACTTCAACGGAACGGTCGGTGGAAGCGGCGGAAGCGACTTCGTCAATACGCAGCTCTTTTCGACCGACGTCAGTGACCAGCCGTTCAAGATCCAGAACATCGGCTTCATCACGCAGACGACGACCGACCAGACGGCACATCTGACCTTCAACGTCACGGTTTCGGATGCGGATGGAGATACGGTAACCCAGACGATCACGGCTGACGTGACGAACAATCCGGACTCGTCGACGCCGATCTTCCCGGTCGTTCTCGACCTCAACGGAGACGGGGTCCATTTCCTCGGAACCGATGCGGGCGTGCATTACGACTATGGCAGCGGCTCGGTCGCGACCGCCTGGGCAAGCGCGCAGGATGGCATTCTGGCGTACGACGCCAACCACGACGGGACGGTCACCAACGCTTCCGAGTTTGTGTTCGGCGGCAACGGTACGACCGACCTGCAGGCGCTGTCGGCCTACGACACGAACCACGATGGTCAGCTGACTTCGGCGGACGCTGGTTTCAGCAACTTCGTGGTCTGGCAGGATGCGAACAGCAACGGCATTGCCGATGCCGGCGAAGTTCAGACGCTTGCAGCTCGCGGCATTACCGCGATCTCGCTGAGCAGCGACGGTATTTCGTATACAGCGGCGAATGGCGACGTCCTCGTCGCCGGGACTGGCAGCTTCACGAACGCCGACGGGTCGACCGGCTCGCTGGCGGACGCGATCTTCCAGACGGCGACTAAGGACGCCAGCGACTCGCTCAAGTCGTCGACGGCGATGTCGAGCAACGCTGCTCTGATCGGTGCGATCGCTGCGGCGGGTCTGGCGGCTTCCGAGCCGCTAGCGGCCCACGGCATCGGCGACCATTCGAGCGCACTGTCTGGCCTCAACGATGCGGTGCAGCACACGCAGGCCTTCGCGCCTGTCGCGCTGGATGCGTCGGCCAGCAATGACGTCTCGAACGACCTGATCGGCCAGAGCAGCTCCGGCAAGAGCACGGCCGCGGTCCAGACCGCCCTCTCGCATGCGGATGACAATTCGCAGGCGTCGGCGACGTTCGACAGCGCTGCCGGCCACTCTGACGGGCCGGCTCTTTCGCAGCTCTCGGCGGGCACCGACGCTCCGGCGAGCGATGCTCTCGCGGGGCTCACCGCGGGCGGGATCGCAATGCCGGGCGCGGCTCTGCTGATGGCCGCTGCCGCGGCCCATGGCGGTGTTGCCGGCGACGGCCAGCACAACCAGGTCGTCGCCCAGGTCCTCGCCGATGCGCTGCACGGCGGACAGGCCGGGCCCAACATCGAAGCGATGGTGAATGCTGTCTCCGCGGGAGGCGGGCAGGGTGGCCTGACGATCGGCGATGCGCTGGCAAGCCATGCTGGCGGCGCCGTTCCAATCGGGGACATGGCCATTTTCACCGGCTTCACCGGACTGCACTCTTTGGCCATCATGGAGCAGATGGCAGTGCACGCAGATGCAGCCCCGGCGCATGCTTAAGCGGGGTAAGTGAAAAGAACGCAGGGCTTCCACTTGTGGACGGTGGAAGCCCCGCAATGACCAGAAGGGGGTACCATGATTAAGAAGCACTGGACGATGATCGTTCCCGGGGCGGTGCTGCTTTGCGCAACACCGGCACTGGGCGTGGAACTGCGCGACGCCGTTCAATCGGCGATCAGCAACAATCCTCAGGTTCGGCAGGCGGTCGCGAACCGCGTCGCCACGCAGGAGGAGCTGAACCAGGGCCGGGGCCTGTGGTATCCCAGGATCTCGGTCGAAGGCTCGGCCGGCGTTCGCGACCTTCGGAACCCGACTCGCCGCAACCTCGGCATCGCCGGCCACACGCTGTGGCCGATCGAGGGCGACCTGATTTTCGATCAGAACATCTTCGACAGCGGCGCTCGCGAAGCGGAAATTCGCCGCCAGGCGTCGCGCACCGACGCAGCCGCGGCTCGCGTCTCGGAGCGCTCGGAGTTCGTCGCGCTCAACGTTTCGCGCACCTACATCGACTATCTGCTCCAGCAGCGGCTGGTCGCGATCGCCCAGGACAACGTCACCTTCCACGAGAAGCTGGCCGGTGACCTGCGCGAAGGCGTGTCGAAAGGTTCGATCAGCGTTGCCGACCAGCAGCAGGCCGAAGAGCGGCTGCAGGCGGCGCGCGCGAAGGTGACCGAGGCTCGGGAAGATCTCGAGGCCGCCGGAATCGCCTTCCAGACGCTGACCGGAATGCCGATCGACAGCGTGTCGCTGCCGCCCGAAGTGTCGCAGTGCATGCCCGCCGATCTCGCTGCCGCCGAAGCGGACGCACGGCAGAACAACCCGCGCATCCGCGAGGCGATGGCCGATCTCAACACGGCGCGCGAAGAAATTCGTGCCGCCGAGGCCAAGATGGGTCCGCGCTTCAACCTCGAGGCCCGCGCTCGTGCCGGTCACGACATCGACGGCTTCGAGGGACGGACCACCGACCTTCAGGCGCTCGGCGTCGTCCGCTGGGACATCTACAACGGCGGAATCAAGGAAGCGAACGTTCGTGAACAGGAGGCTCGCGCCGACGAGGTGCACGGCCGCTTGTTCGAGCGCACCCGCTCCGCCGAGGAGGACGTCCGCAATGCCTGGAGCAGGCTGCAGAACCAAAGCGCCCTCGCGGGCGAGCTGGAGACGCAGAGCCGGATCTCCGACGACCTGCTCCTGTCCTACCGCGAGCAGTTCAACATCGGCCGGCGCTCGCTGCTCGACGTGCTCGACGCGCAGAATACGCGCTACAACGTGCAGGCCCAGGCCGAGACCGCGCGGATGGCCAGGCTCTACGCCCAGTATCGTGTGCTCGCGGCGCAGAACCGGCTCATCGACTGCCTCGGCGTGCAGCGTCCTGCGGCAGCCACCGGCGAACAGCGTGCGCGGTTCCATGTGAACCCGATCCCGCCGTCGGACCTGCAGGAGAACAGTTTCCCCTATCCGGCGATGGGTCCGGCCCCCGCCCCGGCGGCTCCTGCTGGAGCACCGGCGGCAGAGGCCTCGGTCCCGGCTCCGGCTCCGGCTGACGTCGCTCCGGCGACGGCAGCGGCGGCCACGGACGCTCCGGAAGGCCGCTAAGGAAGTGAGGACGGCAAGTGAGTTTCATGCGTGGCCCTGATGCGGAGCAATCGCGAGAGATTGACCCCGTCCTCGACTGCCTGACCTACCTCGCGCGACAGGCGGACCGGCCTTCGTCCCCGGTTCTCCTCCGCGCGGGACTGGCCCTTTCCGCCGACGGGCGGCTGCCCTTCCACCAGATCGAGCCCGCGCTCGAGCAGGTGGGGATGCGTGCCGACCCGATTGTACGGCGCCTCAAGGCCTGGCCCTCGGGCAAGTGCCCCGCGATCCTCGAGCTCGAGGAAGACCGCGCCGCGGTCCTGCTCGACAGCCGTGACGGTGAGGGCCTCCTCTACGTTCCGGGAGTCGCCGAGCCTTCCTGGGTGAAGCTTGCCGAGATCGAGCCGGACTATACGGGCCGCGCGATCGTCGTCGAGACCGATCCGACCCGCGAGCGCGAGAATGAGCGCCCGTGGGACGAGGCGAAGCGCAAGCATTGGTTCTGGTCGGAAGTGTGGAAAGTCCGCCGCGAGTTCTGGCCGGTCCTCCTCGCCGCGCTCGTCGTCAACATGCTCGCCTTCGCGATGCCGCTGTTCACGATGAACGTGTACGACCGCGTCATTCCCAACAAGGCGGTGTCGACTCTCTGGGTGCTCGCGCTCGGCGTGGTCCTTGCCCTGGTGTTCGACTTCGTGCTGCGCGTCGCGCGGGCGCGCTTGATCGACGAGGTCGGCCGCAAGCTCGACGCCAAGCTGTCGCAGAAATTGTTCGAGAAGGTGATGAATCTGCCCATGGCCGAGCGCCAGGGCAGCACCGGCGCCTTCGCCAAACGGGTATCGGAATATGAGATGGTGCGCGACTTCTTCGCGTCGACGACGGTCGTCCTCGCCGTCGATCTCGTGTTCCTCGTCATGTTCCTGGCGCTGATCACGCTCCTCGCAGGGTGGCTGGTCCTCGTCCCGATCGTCGGCATCGTCATGATGCTGACCGCGGGCGTTAGCTTGCAGAAGGCGATGGGCCGCGCCGCGCTCGATGCGCAGGCCGACTCGAGCCTGCAGCACAGCGTGCTCGTCGAATCCATCGCGGGCGCTGAAACTCTGAAGGCGGCGCGCGCTGAAGGCCAGATGCTCGGGCGCTGGCGGCGCTATTCGTCCATGTCCGCGGCGACCAGCGAGCGCATGCGCAGGCTGACCGCCGTCGCGGTGAACCTCGCCAGCATTTCGCAGCAGATGATCAGCATCGGCCTGCTCGTCGGCGGCTTCTACCGCTTCCAGGCGGGCGAGATGACGATGGGCGCGATCATCGCGATCATCATGCTCTCGGGCCGCTCGCTGCAGCCGGTCGGCCAGCTCGCCTTCCTCGTCACCCGCGGCAAGCAGGCGATGGCGACCTTGGACTCGCTCCAGCGAATGATGGAAGCGCAGGACGAGCGCCAGGTCGCGATGCGCAGCATCGTACCCGAGATCCGCGCCGGGCACATCGAGCTCAGCGACGTCGAGTTCACCTATCCCAATGCCGCGCGGCCTTCGCTTTCGGGCATCAACCTGAAGGTCGGCCCGGGCGAGCGCATCGGGATCATCGGCCGCGTCGCGTCAGGCAAGTCGACGCTTGGGCGCGTCCTCTGTGGCCTATACGCGCCGACCGAAGGCGTAATGACCGTCGACGGCCTCGACAGCCGCCAATATCACCCGCACCAGCTGCGCGAGGCGTTCCGCTTCGTCGGCCAGGACGCCGAGGTATTCAGCGGCACCGTCCGCGACAATCTCATGCTTGGCGCTGCTCAGGCTGACGACAACCAGCTGATCGAGGCGGTCATTCGCTCCGGCGCCGACATCTTCCTCTCGCGCGATGCGGCGGGTTTCGACCTCCCGGTGGGCGAGCGCGGATCGCGCCTTTCGGGCGGCCAGCGTTCACTGCTGATCCTCGCCCGCGCGCTCGTCAGCCCGGCCAAGATGCTGTTCCTCGACGAGCCAACCGGCTCGATGGACACTCAGACCGAGCTCTATTTCATCGAGCATCTGAAGACGGCGCTCGGCCCCGACCAGTCGTTAATGGTCGCGACGCACCGGCACAACATGCTCTCGATCCTGACCCGCCTGATCGTCATCGACGGCGGCAAGATCATCGCCGACGGTCCGCGCGAAGAGGTGATGAAGCACCTGACCGCCGCTGCCGCCGGCAAGCAGGAAGCGCAATCGTGAGCGCCTGCAAACCTGCCAATCGCAACCGGCAGATCGCCGGCGCTGCCGGTGCGGTCATTTCGCTCGCCACCGTCGTGGGC
>Ga0105248_10005250_pt1 | contig 14270 bp, 12 predicted proteins | sample KBSS34metaG_FD_81524 | JGI IMG/M metagenome (GOLD analysis project Ga0105248, IMG submission 81524) | Switchgrass rhizosphere microbial communities from Kellogg Biological Station, Michigan, USA - KBS S3-4 metaG | ecosystem: Host-associated > Plants > Roots > Rhizosphere > Soil | place...
ACCATTCGATTCCGGCACAATCAGGCGCTTACGAGGACGAAAGCAATTCCATGATGCAACCCGGCTATCTGCGGCATCCGACGATTCGCAACGACACGATCGTCTTCATTTGTGATGACGATCTGTGGCGGGTCGACGCCAAGGGTGGCATCGCGCGCAGGCTGACCGCGGGACTCGGCGAGCCCTCGACACCCGCACTCTCCGCGGACGGCAAATGGATCGCTTTCGTCGGCCGCGACGAGCAGCATCCCGAGGTCTACCTGATGTCCGCGGAGGGCGGCCTCGCGCGGCGCATGACGTGGCTCGGACCCGACGTGATGGTGCGCGGCTTCACGCCCGACGGGCGCATCCTGTTCGTCACGACGTACGGACAGCCCTTTTTTCGCAACTACCGCGCGTTCACGTTACCGCTGGAAGGCGGTACGCCGCAAATGCTGCCGCTCGGGCAGGTGAATCATCTCGCGTTCGGGCCCGGCAAGGCCGAGCTGATCGGACGCAACACGGCGGACCCCGCGCGCTGGAAGCGCTATCGCGGAGGAACCGCGGGTCACCTGTGGATCGACGCGGACGGTGGCGGCAATTTCCGCCGCATGACCGAGCTCGCGGGCAACATCACGAGCCCGATGTGGATCGGCGAGCGCATCTTCTACCTGTCGGACGTCGAAGGCGTCGGCAATCTCTATTCGTGCCGCCCGGATGGATCGGACTCGCGGCGGCATACGGATCACGACGACTTCTATGCGCGCCACGCCCAGGCGGACGGCCGGCGCATCGTCTATCAATGCGGCGCCGACCTGTGGCTGTTCGATCCGGACAAGGACGCGACGACGCGCCTCGCGATCGACGTGCCCTCGCACCGGACGCAAGCGGCGCGCAAATTCGTCGACGCCGCCGACAATCTCGCGGGCTTCCAGGTGCATCCGGCCGGACACAGCCTCGCGATCGAGACGCGGGGAAAGCTCTTCACGTTTGCGCTTTGGGAGGGCGCGGTTCGACAGCACGGCACTCCCGACGGCGTCCGCTATCGGCATGGCCAGTGGCTTGCGGGCGGCGAGTCGCTCGTGGCGGTCAGTGACGAGGAACGCGACGAGCGTCTCGTCGTCCTCCAGAACGGCGAGACGCGCGTCCTGCCGTTCGACATCGGTCGTGTCGTGGCAATGCGCACGGCGCCTGTCGGCGCGCGCATCGCGCTTACCAATCATCGCCATGAAGTGCTGCTGGTCGACGTCGAGGCGAACACCTGCAAGGTCATCGATCACAGCGACTCCGGACGCTCCGAAAGCGTCGCATGGTCGCCCGATGGCGCCTGGCTCGCGTATCCGTTCTGGACGAGTCCCCGGCATTCGGCGATCAAGCTGTACGGGGTTGCGAGCGACACCAGCACGCTCGTCACGACACCCGAATTCCGTGACTACAGTCCGTCGTTCGATCCCGGCGGCAAATACCTGTACTTCCTGTCGCTGCGCACGTTCGACCCGGTCTACGACAACGTGCAGTTCGAATTGAGCTTCCCGCGCGCAGCACGTCCGTACCTGATTGCGCTGCAGGCCGATCAGCGTGCTCCGTTCGAGCCCGAGCCCAAGGGCATGAAGCCCGACGATCCGCGCGCGCAGCGGGAGAAGTCGGACGAAGCGCCACGAGCGGTCACCGTCGACCTGGACGGCATCGCGCGTCGCGTCGCCGCGTTTCCCGTGCCGGAGGGGCGTTTCGAGCAGATGGCGGGTGTCGCCGGCGACAAGGTCGTGTGGACGCTCATGCCGGTGGTCGGAGCGCACGGGCGCGGCGGCCACAAGGACCTGCCGGGTCGTCTCGAGGTGTTCGATTTCAACACGAAGAAGACCGACACGCTCGTCGACAAGATCGACCGCTTCGTCGTCGCGGACGATCACGTGACGCTCGTGCTGCGTCATGGCAAGCGCCTGCGCGCGATTCGCGCCGATCGCATACCCGATCCGCGCGAGCGTGCGCAGCCTCCAGGCGACGAGCCGTCGCGCAAGAGCGGGTGGATCGATCTCGGCCGCGTTCGCGTATCGGTGGATCCACGCCGCGAATGGCGGCAGATGATGCACGAGGTGTGGCGGCTGCAGCGCGACCAGTTCTGGGTGCCCGACATGTCCGGCATCGACTGGGAGGCGGTGTACGCACGCTACGAGCCGCTGCTCGAGCGCATTGCGACGCGCAGCGAATTGTCCGATTTGATCTGGGAAGCGCAGGGCGAGCTCGGCACCTCGCACGCGTACGAAGCCGGCGGCGACTACCGCCGTCCGCCGCCCGTCACGCTCGGCCATCTCGCCGCCGACCTGACGCTCGCTGCGGATGGATCGAGCTTCGAAGTGACGCGAATCGTCGAGGGCGACCCGTGGGATGCGACCGCCGATTCGCCGCTCAACGCCGTCGGCGTGCAGGTGCGCGTCGGCGAGCGCATCGTGGCGGTCAACGGACAGCCGGTGTCGCGCGAGCGTCCGCCACAGGCGCTGCTCGTCCATCAGGCGAACGCCAAGGTCGAGTTGACGCTTGCGCCCAGGATGAACGGCGCAAGCGACGGGGCGGCGAGCTCGAGCGGCAGCAACGGTTCATCGCGCAACGTCGTCGTCACGACGCTCGCCGACGAAACGCCTGCGCGCTATCGCGAGTGGGTCGAGGGCAATCGGGCGTGGGTGCACGAGCAGTCGAACGGACGCGTCGGCTACCTGCACCTGCCCGACATGATGTCCGCGGGATTCGCGGAGTTCCACCGCTACTTCGGCACCGAGTGCGATCGCGATGCGCTGATCGTCGACGTGCGTTACAACCGCGGCGGTCACGTGTCGCAGCTGCTGCTCGAAAAGGTTGCGCGACGTCGGCTCGGTTACGACCTCACGCGCTGGGGCCAACCCGAGCCCTATCCGGTCGAGTCGCCCGCCGGCCCGGTCGTGGCCGTGACGAACGAGCACGCGGGCTCCGATGGTGACATCTTCTCGCACTGCTTCAAGCTCATGAAGATCGGCAAGCTGGTCGGCACGCGTACATGGGGCGGCGTGATCGGCATCAATCCGCGTCACCGCCTGGTCGACGGCACCGAGACGACGCAGCCCGAATTTTCGTTCTGGTTCACCGACGTGGGATTCGCGGTCGAAAACTACGGCACCGACCCCGAGATCGAGGTCGACAACGCGCCGCAGGACGCGGCCGCGGCTCGCGATCGGCAACTCGAGACCGCGCTGTCGACGGCGCTCGAGCTGGCGACGGCCGCCACGTCAACCAAGCCGGAGTTCGGCGAGCGGCCCGTACTGCGGCGCCCGGCATTGCCGCCGAGGAAGTCAAGGGGATAATGGTCGTCGCGCGATGCGCGGCGGCTGATCTCGCAGCACGACAATCGCGGGTCGGAGATGTTCGGTGTGCGCATCTCCTGCCGCGAATGACGGGGCGTCCGGCGCCGGGCTCTCGCGCAGGGCCTTATGAAACGTTTCCTCACCTTGCATGGCGGGGCGGCCGGCGCAGCGTCGCGCGCACGTCCCATGAAACGTCTCCTCACCTTGCTCGTGCTCGTCGCGACCGGCTGCAGCGCAGCCGGCTTCGCGTTCGCAGCCGGGCCGATCGTCGCGCTGAGCGTCGCCGGCGTGATCAGTCCAGCGAGCGCCGAGTACGTCCAGCGCGGACTCGCTCGCGCGGCGCGCGACAACGCGCAGCTCGTCGTGCTGACGCTCGACACGCCCGGCGGGCTCGATACGTCGATGCGGCGCATCGTGCAGGACGTGCTCGCCTCGCCGATCCCCGTCGTTACCTATGTCGCGCCCTCCGGCGCGCGTGCGGCCAGCGCGGGAACGTTCATTCTCTATGCGAGCCACGTCGCGGCGATGGCGCCGGGCACCAACGTAGGCGCTGCGTCACCGGTCTCGATCGGCCTGACCCCGCCCGCCCCGCCTTCGAGCGCCAACGGCGACAAGAAGGCCGCGCCGATGGACACGCACGAGCGCAAGGCGATGCAGGACGCCGCGGCGTACATACGCAGCCTCGCGCAATTGCGCGGGCGCAACGCCGAATGGGGCGAGAAAGCCGTCACCGAAGCAGCCAGCCTGTCGGCGTCGGAGGCGAAGAACCAGAAGGTGATCGACATCATCGCCACGGACGCGCAGGACCTCGAGAAACAGCTCGAGGGCCGCAGGATCACGACGGCCGGCGGCGAGCGCACGTTGCAACTCGCGGGCGCACCGACCGTCGCCTTCGAGCCCGACTGGCACTTTCGGGTGCTTTCGATCATCACCGATCCGAGCGTTGCGACGATCCTGATGCTGCTCGGCGTCTACGGGCTCATCTTCGAGCTCGGCAACCCGGGCCTCGTCTTTCCGGGCGTCATCGGCGCCGTATCGTTGCTGCTCGGGCTCTATGCGCTGCACCTGCTGCCCGTCAACTACGCGGGACTTGCGCTGATGGCGCTCGGGCTCGCGTTCATCGTCGGCGAAGTGTTCATGCCGACGTATGGCTCGCTTGGCGTTGGCGGTATCGTTGCGTTCGTCGTGGGCGCGATGATGCTGATCGATACCGACTTTCCCGGCTTCGGGATTCCGTGGACGCTGATCGCGGTGCTGGCGGTGGTGTCGGTCGTGTTCGTGGTCGCCGTCGCGCAGATGGCGCTCCGCGCGCGCAAGCGGCCGGTCGTGAGCGGCGTGACGGCGCTCGTCGGCGCGGATGGCGAGATGCTCGAAGACGCGGTCGACATGGGATGGGCGAACATCCAGGGTGAAACCTGGCAGGTGGAAACGGCGGCGCGTGTCGTTCGCGGCCAGAAGGTGCGGGTCGTCGCCGTCGATGGCCTGCGTCCGCGCGTCGCCCCGCTGGCCGACGGATAACCCATTCGAAGGAGCACGTTGATGGCGCTGATCGGTCCCGGACTGCTGATTCTCATTCTGGTAATCCTCGCTACGTCTTCGCTGCGGGTGCTGCGCGAGTACCAGCGCGGCGTCGTGTTCCAGCTCGGGCGATTCTGGAAGGTGAAGGGACCGGGGCTCGTGATCCTCGTGCCGGGAATCCAGCAGATGGTGCGCGTCGAATTGCGCACCGTGGTGCTCGACGTGCCGAGCCAGGACGTGATCTCGCGCGACAACGTTTCCGTGAAGGTCAACGCGGTCGTCTACTTCCGCGTCGTCGATCCGCAGAAGGCGATCATCGAGGTCGAGAACTTTCTGATGGCGACGAGCCAGCTCGCACAGACCACGCTGCGCTCGGTGCTCGGCAAGCACGATCTCGACGAGATGCTGTCGCAGCGCGAGAAGCTGAACGTGGACATCCAGCAGACGCTCGATGCGCAGACGCTCTCATGGGGCATCAAGGTCGCGAACGTCGAGATCAAGCACGTCGACATCAACGAGTCGATGATTCGCGCGATCGCGCGGCAGGCCGAGGCCGAACGCGAGCGCCGCGCGAAAGTGATTCACGCCGAGGGCGAGATGCAGGCGGCGCAGAAGCTGTTCGAGGCGGCGCAGGTGCTGTCGGGGTCGCCGCTCGCGATTCAGCTGCGATACCTGGAGACGCTGACGGTGATCGCTGCCGACAAGAACTCGACGATCGTGTTTCCGCTGCCGATGGACATCATCCAGCCGCTGCTCAAATCACTTCCCAAGCGGGCGGGGTCGGACGCGTGAGTCGCGAAGCGGAGTGAAAGATGCGATCGGCCTGCCTGGCCAACGCCGATCTCGGGTCAGGCCGGCGCGAGGCGCGCGAAACGTCCTTCCTGCAGATCGCTGATCGCCGTCATGATCTCCTCGCGGGTGTTCATCACGAACGGACCGTAGCCCGCGATCGGCTCGTTGATCGGCGTGCCGGTCAGGACGAGGAACGTCGCATCCGCCGTCGCATCGAGCCGCACGTCCGTTCCCGCGCGATCGAACTGCACGACCTGCGGTCCCGCCGCGTCCTGCGTGCCGTTGACCTTGACGCTTCCGCGCAGTAGCGCGATCGCCGCCGTATGACCCTCGGGAAGCTGCAACGTGACGGACTTGCCGCTGGCAACACGCACGTCCCACACGTTGAGGTCCGTATAGGTCTGAGCGGGGCCGCGCCGCTCGCCGTAACGCCCGGCAATGATGCGCAGGTGGCCGGCGTCGTCGGGGAGAGCGACGCTCGGAATGTCGGCGGAGACGATCGGCTGGTAATGCGGCGCGGACATCTTGTCGCTCGCCGGCAGGTTGACCCACAGCTGCGCCATTTCCATCGTGCCGCCGCGGCGCGTGAAGGACTCCGAATGGAATTCCTCGTGCATCAGGCCCGCGCCCGCGGTCATCCATTGGACGTCCCCAGGGCCGATGCGTCCGCCGTTGCCCGCGGAGTCGCGATGCTCGACCTCGCCCTGGTACACGATGGTCACCGTCTCGAATCCGCGGTGCGGATGCTCGCCGACGCCGCGGCGTTTGCTCGCGGGCGCGAATTCGGCTGGGCCGGCGTAGTCGAGCAGCAGGAAGGGGCTGAGCGCGGCACCCTGCGTGTAGGAAAAGAGGCTTCGCACCGGGAACCCGTCGCCGACCCAGTGACCTTCGGGACTCCGGTGAATCGCGACGATGCGCTTCGTCATGGCACGCTCCAAGGCATGTTCATCCGTCGCAACATTAGGCCGGACGTGCCATTTCGCAACCCGGCCCGATGACGAAGCGCGTTGCGACCGACGTCCGCTTTCGCCTGCGTATCTCCAAGGGTGCCGACATCGCGATCGGGCCGGGAAAGATCGACCTGCTCGAGGCGATCGGGAACACGGGGTCCATTTCGGCGGCGGCCAAGACGCTCGGCATGTCGTATCGGCGCGCCTGGCTCCTGGTCGATACGATGAACCGCTGCTTTCGAGGTCCCGTGGTGGCCGCGGAAACCGGCGGCTCACGCGGAGGCGGCGCGCACGTGACGCCGCTCGGCGTTGAAGTCGTGCGACGCTACCGCCGCATCGAGGCGATTGCCCTCGATGCGGGCGCCGAGGATCTGCGCGCGCTCAAGCGGCTCTTTGTGCGCGGCTGATTTCATGCAGAAGTGATTCGACAAGGCCGGCGTTCGGCTTCGTACAGCCGCTACTCGCCGTCCCTGTCGCGAAACAACTGGTAGAGAAGGATCGCGCCGAACGTCGCGGTGCCGATTCCACCCAGCGTGAAACCGCCGAGCTTGAGCGCCAGGTCTCCCGCGCCGATCGTGAGCGTGATGGCGGCGGTGACGAAGTTGCGTGCACGGGAGAAGTCGACGCGATTCTCCACCCAGATACGGCCGCCGGTAGCCGTGATGAGTCCGAAGACGACAATCGACAGCCCGCCGAGCACCGACCCCGGAATCGTCATGATGAGTGCGCCGAACTTCGGCGAGAAGCCGAGCACCAGCGCGACGCAGGCCGCGACGACGAACAGCAGCGTCGAATAGATCTTCGTGACCGCCATGACGCCGATGTTCTCGGCGTACGTGGTGACGCCGCTGCCGCCTCCCATGCCCGCGACGATCGTCGCCAGTCCGTCGCCGAGGAAGGCGCGGCCCAGGTAGGGGTCGAGGTTTCTTCCCGTCATCGCCGCCACCGCCTTGATGTGCCCGAGGTTCTCGGCGACGAGCACGACGGCGACCGGCGCGATCAACGCCACGGCAGCGCCGTTGAAGACCGGCGCCCTCAGGTGCGGCCACCCGATCCACGCCGCATTGGCGACGCCGCTGAAATCGATCGGCTTTCCGAGCCCGAGCCCGTTCGTGCAAACGGCATGCAGCAGATAGCCCGCGAGTCCGCCGAGCAGCACCGGCAGCCGCCGCGCGAGGCCCGGCGCGCGCACGGCGATCAGGCCGACCGCGACGATCGTCGCAATCCCGACCCACGTATCGAGCGTCGATCCCGAGATGCTCTTGACGGCGATCGGAGCGAGGTTGAGCCCGATGACGGCGACGACGCTACCCGTGACGACCGGCGGCATCGCGCGGTCGATCCAGCCGTATCCTGCGAGCATCACGATCGCCGCAATGATCGAATACACGATGCCCGCTGCAATGATGCCGCCGAGCGCGACGCCGATGTTCGCGTTCGGTCCGCTTCCCGAGTAGCCGGTTGCGGCAACGACGACGGCGATGAATGCGAAGCTCGAGCCGAGATAACTCGGGACGCGGCCGCCGACCAGCACGAAGAAGATCAGCGTGCCGACGCCGGAGAAGAGAATCGCGACATTCGGATCGAACCCCATGAGCAGCGGCGCGAGCACCGTCGCGCCGAACATTGCGACGACGTGCTGCAATCCGAGCGCGAGCGTCTGCGGGAGCGGCAGGCGTTCGTCGGGCGCGATGACGCCGCTCGTGCGTACGGTCCACCGCGGGAAGTACGAAGGGTCGCGCGACATGGTTTGTCATCGGCAGTAGTCGAAGTGCGCGATTGAACACCGTCTTCGGTTGCTTGTCTGCCCCGGTCTTCGGAGGCTCGTTTGCCCCGGTGTTCGGAGGTTCGTTTGCCCCGGTCTTCGGTCGCCGGCTCTGCCCCCGGCGGCCGCGGCATGCCGGCCGCTGTGGCCCGACCGATCCAAAGCGAACAGGCGCGCTTCGACCTCGCTCAAGTCGTGTTGGACAGCGGGCAGGCGGGTCGCTATAGTTGACCGTTATATATGAGCGTATATAACGCCCCGGCGGGCCGGCGTCGCCGTATCGTCGTTGCAGCGATTCTCATGGTGCCGGGCGTATTCGTTGCGGCGCCGGCGGGCGCTGCCGACGTTCCGAACATCGCCGCCGCGTCCGACCTGCAGTTCCTGTTGCAGGACATCGCAGCGGAATTCACCCGCGCAACGGGGCGTGAGGTGCGCATCGCTTTCGGCTCGTCCGGAAACTTCCGGCGGCAAATCGCGGAGGGCGCTCCATTCGAGCTGTTCCTCTCGGCGGATGCCGCTTACGTCGACGCGCTTGCCCGGGAGGGTCGCACCGTCGATGCCGGTGCCGTGTACGCGATCGGCAGACTCGCGCTCTACACGCCGCACGGGTCGCCGATCGTCGGCGACGCGGAGTTGCGCGATCTGGACCGCGCCCTCGACGATGGTCGCCTCGTCAAGTTCGCGATCGCAAACCCCGAGCACGCGCCGTACGGCCGCGCCGCGCGACAGGTGCTGATGCACGCGGGACTGTGGAGCCGGGTCGAGCCTCGCCTCGTGCTCGGCGAGAACGTCAGCCAGGCCGCGCAGTTCGTGGCGAGCGGCGCCGCGCAGGCGGGCATCATCGCGTATTCACTGACCCGCGCGCCGGCGCTTGCCGAGCGCGGGACAGCGGTCGTGCTGCCCGCTGCGACTCATGAACCGCTGCTGCAGAAGATGGTGCTCTTGAAAGGGGCGGGCGCGACGGCGCGCGCGTTCCGTGATTTCCTCGATGCGCCGACCGCGCGTGCCTTATTCGAGCGTTACGGCTTTCAGCAATCGCCGTGAGGACGCGCCTGCGACGCAATGGATCGCGATGTCGCGGATGACTTTGGCGCAAAGGCGCATCCGCTTCGGGCTCCCCCGCGTGTGCCGTTTCATTCTTGACGCGGACTCTGCCCCGTCTGCGTGGTCCAACGAGTGGACTGGCAAGCGCTGACGCTTTCGCTGCGGCTCGCCGCGTGGACGGTCGCCGTTCTGCTGCCCATCGGCATCCTGCTGTCGCGCGAGCTCGCGTGGCGCCGCTTTCCCGGGCGACGACTGCTCGAGGCGGCGCTCGCGCTGCCGCTCGTGCTGCCGCCGACGGTGCTTGGTTATTACCTGCTGTCGGCCTTCGCCGCGCAATCGCCGCTTGGAGCCGCGTTCGGCGCGCTGTTCGGGCATCCACTCGCGTTCAGTTTCGCAGGTCTGCTCGCCGCGTCGCTGATCTTCAATCTCCCGTTCGCCATCCAGCCGATGCAACGCGCGTTCGAAGCGATTCCTGCGGACGTGCGACCCGCGGCGGCGTGCTGCGGCATGAGCACATGGCGAATCTTCGGCAATATCGAACTGCCGCTCGCGTGGCCGGGGATCCTGTCGGCCGTCGTGCTCACGTTCGCGCACACGCTCGGCGAATTCGGTGTCGTGCTGATGGTCGGCGGCAACATCCCCGGCGAGACGCGAACGATTGCCGTCGCTATTTACGATCGCGTGCAGGCTTTCGATACGCGTGCAGCCGGTCTGATGGCCGCCGTGCTGCTCGGCCTCGCGCTCGTCGCCATCCTCATCGCCTATTCGACAACCCATCGCGCCGAGCCGCGCCGTGGCTGAACGCATCGTGAACGCATCGACGGGTGCGGCGGCGGAAGAGCACGCGGCCACGGCGGATGCGGACCATGAGCGGCTTTCGGTACGCGTCGTCCAGCACGCGCCGATTCCGCTCGATGCGAGCTTCGAATGCAAGTCGGGCGAACTGCTCGCGCTGACCGGTCCTTCCGGCAGCGGCAAGTCCACGCTGCTGCGCTGCATCGCCGGGCTCGAGCGCGGTGCCGTCGGTCATATCGAGTGCGCGCGCGAGGTCTGGCTCGACAGCCCGCTGCGCGTGAATGCGCGGCCTCAGCAGCGGTCCGTGGGCCTCGTGTTTCAGCAGTACGCGCTGTTTCCGCACATGACCGCGCTCGAGAATGTCGAGGCAGCGCTCGGTCATCGGCCACGACAAGTGCGCGGCCCGCGCGCCCGTGAGCTGCTTGCGAGCGTGCACCTTGCCGGGCTCGAACACCGGCGCCCTGGCGAGTTGTCCGGCGGGCAGCAGCAGCGGGTGGCGATGGCGCGCGCGCTCGCGCGCGATCCGAAGGTGCTGCTGCTCGATGAGCCGTTTGCGGCCGTGGATCGCGTCACACGCCAGAAGCTGTACCGCGAGCTCGCGGAACTCCGACGCACGCTCGCCATGCCGATCGTGCTCGTCACGCACGATCTCGACGAGGCCGCGATGCTGGCCGACAGCATGTGCATCCTGCATCGAGGCCGAACCCTCCAGCTCGGCACGCCGCAGGAGGTGATGACTCGTCCCGTCGATGCACTGGTCGCGCGACTGGTCGACCTGCCGAACGTGTTCGACGGCGTGGTTCGCGCCCGCGATGCCGCCGGCCCGCACACGTTGATCGGATGGAATGACGTCACCCTTCAGGCCGCGCATGCGCAGAGCTTTGCACCGGGTGCGCGGGTTGCGTGGACGATTCCGGTCAGCGGCATCGTCCTCCATCGCCGCGATCGGCCTTCCCGCGGCGAGCGCGAGAACCCGGTGTTCGGTAGCGTGGAGACATGCCTTGCGCTTGGCGACGACACGACGATCGGTATACGGGTCGAAGGCGCATCGAATGCGCTTCTGACCCTGCGCGTGCCGACGCACGTCGCGCGGCGGAACGGCATTGCTCCGGGAGTGCGAGCCGGCGTCTCGCTGCTGGCCGACGCGATCCACCTGATGCCGTGGACTGCCGACCGGGAGGCGTAACGATCGAGGGTGTCCGGCACCGCGCAAAGCGCGTATCGTTGAAGTGCGTGCCCGGCTTCTCCGATGGAGTGCGCCGGGTGACGTCAGCGCAACTCGAACCGATCATCATCGACCGAGGAGGAAGTCATGGCAGCATCATCAGCAAACGAAGGCGTCTATCGCGTGATCGACGTCGTGGGCAGCAGCGATACGTCGTGGGAGGACGCGGCGAAGAACGCGGTCGAGACGGCGGGGAAGTCGCTTCGCGACCTGCGCATCGCCGAGGTCACGAAGCTGGACGTGAAGATCGAGGGAGGCAAGATTCTCGCGTACCGCACCCGCCTGCAACTCTCGTTCAAGTACGAGGGCTGAAACAGGGGTTGGCTCAACCTTCGCTGCGGGAAAGCGCGTGCGGCAGACGCTTTCCCGCGATTGCCTTCGCCTGTTCGGGCGGCCGGACCGGATGCGGTACGATGACCGCACCCAGGGAAGGTCCGACCCGCTCGTCCGCGCCACGCATTGCGCCCGGATGCGCCGGTCGTCTTCCGACGATCGCCAACGCGCCCCCGGCTCATGGATTTCGCCTTCGTTCTCGATCCGCTCCCGCTGCTCAAGGCGTACAAGGACACGAGCATCGCGATGATGCGGTCGGTTGCCGCGCGCGGCCACCGGGTCTATTCGATCGAGCAGCCTGCGATCTATTGGCGTGACGGCACGACGCGTGCGCGAGCTCGCGCGCTCGACCTCCGCGACGACGATCACGACTGGTACGTGGCGGGCGAGGCCGAGGATCGCGCGCTCGAGGATTTCGCCGCCGTCCTGATGCGCAAGGACCCGCCGTTCGACATGGAATACGTCTATTCGACGTACCTGCTCGAAGCGGCGGAGCGCGAGGGCGCCCGCGTGTTCAACCGGCCGCGCGCCATTCGCGATTACAACGAGAAGATGGCGATCGCCGCGTTTCGCGAGTTCGTCGCGCCCACGCTCGTCACGCGCGACACCGCACTGGTCGGCGCCTTCATCGACGAGTACCGCGACGTCATCGTGAAGCCTCTAGACGGCATGGGCGGCACATCGGTGTTTCGCGTGCGGCGGGACGATCCCAATCGCAATGTGATACTCGAAACGGTCTCGCATCTGGGCGATCGAACCGTCATGGCCCAGCGGTTCATCCCGGAGATTCGCGACGGCGACAAGCGGATCCTGCTGATCGGCGGCGAGGTCGTCCCCTATTCGCTCGCCCGCATTCCCAAGGCCGGTGAAACGCGCGGCAATCTAGCGGCCGGCGGCATCGGCATCGCCAAGCCATTATCGGAACGTGACCGCGAGATCGCCGAAGCACTCGCCAAGCCGCTCGCCGCCGCGGGCCTGCTCGTCGTCGGCATCGATGTGATCGGCGACTACCTGACGGAGGTCAACGTCACGAGCCCCACGTGCTTCGTCGAGATCGGCGAGCAATCCGGTTTCGACGTCGGCGCCCTTTTCGCGGACGCGCTGCTCCGCGCCTGCGCGCGCTCGTGATCGGCATCCTGATCGTCGCGCATGATCGGCTCGGCGAAAGCCTGGTCGACGCGGTGACCCACGTGCTGGGCGCGCGCCCGCCGCAGTTCGACGTGTTTCCGGTCGCAGCCGCCGACGATCCCCTCGCGCTGCTGCCCAAGGCGCGCGACGCCGTGGCGGCGCTCGACACGGGCGAGGGCGTCGCGATCCTCTCCGACATCTACGGCGCGACGCCATGCAATCTCGCGGCAAAGCTCGCGAGCGCGGGGCATGTCGAAGTGATCGCCGGCGTGAGCCTGCCGATGCTCGTGCGCGCATTCACCTATCGCACGAGGGGAATGGACACCTTCGTGAAGAAGGCCGTGTCCGGAGGATGCGAGGGCGTGCTGCACGTCGAACCCGATTCGATCTATGCAACAGCGCGAAATCGAGATCATTAACAAGCTCGGGCTTCATGCGCGCGCGTCCGCGAAGCTCACGCAGCTCGCCGCCAAGTTCGACAGTGACGTCCAGGTCATGCGCAACGGCAGGAAGGTCAACGCGAAGAGCATCATGGGCGTGATGATGCTCGCCGCGGGCAAAGGTTCGAGGATCACGATCGAGATCGCGGGGCCCGACGAAGAGCAGGCGATGGAAGCGATCTGCCGGTTGATCAACGACTACTTCGGCGAAGGCCAGTAACGGCGCGCGATGCGAGCATGGGAGTCGCGGATACCGAGGAACGGACGCGCGCTTTACCAGGCGCACGGGGAACGCCGGTGGTGAGCTTCGCGCTCCACGGGATCGGCGTGTCGGGCGGCATCGCCATCGGTCGCGCGCAGCTCGTTTCGCATGCGACGCGCGAAGTGTCCCACTACACGATCGCTCCGGCGCAGGTTCCCGGCGAGATCGACCGCTTCACCACGGCGATCGCCGAGGTGCAGCGCGAGCTGGAGGGGTTGCATACGGCGTTGACCAGCGGTGATGCGCCCGGCGAATTCGGCGCGTTCCTCGATGTGCACTGGATGATCCTCAACGACCCGACGCTGTCGGAGGCACCGAAGCGGATCATCGCCGAGCAGCGCTGCAATGCCGAATGGGCGCTGACCCAGCAGATGAACGTGCTGGTCGATCAGTTCGAAGAGATCGAGGACCCCTACCTGCGCGAGCGCAAGGCCGACGTCGTGCAGGTGGTCGAGCGGATCCTGAAGCGCCTCCTCGGCACGCCCGGCGTGGTCGCCCCGGCGGGCGCCGAGCATCACACGATTCTCGTCGCGCACGATCTCTCGCCCGCGGACGTCATTCAGTTCAAGACGCACCGCTACGCCGGTTTCATCACGGACTTAGGCGGCGTGACATCGCATACGGCGATCGTCGCACGGAGCCTCGCGGTTCCCGCCGTGGCCGGCACGCACAATGGCCGCGCGCTAATCCGCGAGAACGAGCTCCTG
>Ga0105248_10005252_pt1 | contig 14260 bp, 5 predicted proteins | sample KBSS34metaG_FD_81524 | JGI IMG/M metagenome (GOLD analysis project Ga0105248, IMG submission 81524) | Switchgrass rhizosphere microbial communities from Kellogg Biological Station, Michigan, USA - KBS S3-4 metaG | ecosystem: Host-associated > Plants > Roots > Rhizosphere > Soil | place...
CACCTTCGGGCCCAGGAGTCCTCCCGGCAGGCCCATCAGCACGGAGAGGTTGGTACTGTTTCTGCAGGAAACGATCACGTCGAGGAAGCCGTCGCCATTCAGGTCGGGCAGCACGAGATCGCGTGGATTGCCCGCCACGGCGTAATCCGTATTCGGCCCATAGCCTCCTCCCGCGAGGCCCAACTGCACCGCGACTACGCCAGGGTCGGAGGCCACGACCAAGTCCTTCAACCCGTCGCCATTCATGTCCGCCACAGCGATCGCGCGGCCGGCTCGGACGGGTCCGTAGCTGGTTCCCGCGTCCAAAGTCCCTCCCGGCTGACCTGCGAGCACAGAGGCGGAGGGGAACGTCGAGGCGTTTGGAACTGCCACATCCGGCCGGCCGTCGCCGGTGAGATCCGAGACGGCGAGCCCAGGGTGGAAGGAGCCCGTCGCGTAATAGCCGGTAGCAAGGAAGCCCCCGCTCGCCTTGCTCGGGACGATGGTGATGGAGGAAGTCTGATTGGAGGCAGCGATATCAGGTTTCCCGTCCCCGTCGAGATCCCCGACCGCGACCGCATGGACCGCACTACCCGTCTTGTAGTCCGTCCTCATGCCGAAGACTCCGCCCGGGAGGCCGAGGAGCGTGGTCACAGAGCCGTCCTCGATCGTGAAAGAGACGTTCCCGGTCACGATGTCGAGTCGCCCGTCGCCGTTGAGATCAGCGATCGCAAGCCCGCCCAGGGGCCCGCCCATCCCCGTCGCGTAGTCCGCCCTCGTGCCGAGCGTTCCGCCCGGAAGGCCGCGGAAGACGCCGACGCCGATGTATTCGCTCCCGACCACGAGGTCCTGACGCCCGTCACCGTCCATGTCCCGGATCGAGACCCCGAAGGACTCGCCGAGAGTGTCGTACTCGACGTAGGGCGCGAATCCGCCACCCGCCAAACCGGTGAGGACCGTGACGTTGCTAACACAATTCCCAACGGCCAGATCCTGCACCCCGTCTCCGTTGAGATCACCGATGGCGATCGAGTTCAAACACCACTGAGGACTTATCAGTGCGCCCGTAGCAACGTAGCTGGCGGCGGATCCAAACCCGCCTCCCGCCAGCCCCAAGAGGACGGACACGAGGTTCGATCCCGCATTGCTGATGGCAAGATCGGGCCGCCCATCGCCGTTCAGGTCTCCAACAGCGATCGCGGTGGGGTTGATTCCGGTGCCGTAGTCCGATCTCGCGCCGAAGCCTCCCCCGACAAGTCCCGGGAACACGGAAACCGACCCCGTGAGGCTCGGGGGAGAGCCGCTGTTGTCCCCGACATTCGCTACCAACATGTCCAATCTGCCGTCGCCGGTCACGTCCGCGAAGGTAACGAAGTCCGGTTCCATGCCGGTCGCGTAGTCCACCTCGGGTCCGAAGCCTCCACCTGCCAATCCCGGCATCACGGAGACGACGTTGGAGAAGAACTTTGTGACCGCAAGGTCGCCGATTCCGTCTCCGGTCACCTCGGCAATGGCAACGGAGTAGCCGTAGTCACTCAGAGGGTAGGAAAGGACTGCGGGGAAGAGGCTCGCTGCGCCCCACGCCGTGGAGACGGAGCCACTTGCGAGGATGATCGAAGCAAGAAGCGCGAACAACGATGCGGTTTGGCAGAGACGCACAATACCCCCCAGATTGAGTGTACTCGTCAGGCAAAGCCGGGCTCAGACCGGCGAAAGGCCGGCAGTACTGCTTTGTCTGTGGACTGAATGGTCTGGAAGGAAAGATGGCTCTGGGGAGGGTGGTCGGTCACTCCTGCCGCCCAGACAAAGGTAAGAACGCGGTAGGCATTGCCTTCTGCACAGGGAAAATGCGACCTGTTCGACTTCGAGTTGGCGAAGTGGTTCGAGTCCTCTCGTCGGCGCGTGCACCCCAACTCCACACGTGTAAGCGACAAGCAGGGGCCTCGGCGAGCGCTTCCGCCGAGGCCCCCTGAGTGATGGAACAACTATTTGTCAGTTTGCCGCGGCAAGCTCCAGGACCTTGATCGTCGGCGATTCCCTCGGTGTCTGAAGTCGCGCGAAGTAGACCCCCCTCGCGATCACCGCCCCCGATGAACTCCGGCCGTTCCAGCTCACCGAATGTGGCCCTGCCTCCATGTCTCCGCGGTACAGCTCCGAAACGAGCCGGCCCGACACGTCGTAGATCCGAAGGCTCACTGGACCACGCGCCCCCGTCATGAAGTGAAAGTCACGCGCGGCGCCCCCACCGCCCGGCATCGCTCGGAACGACGTCCCCTCCATCCCCCGCCGATACGCGATCTGAGCCGTGCTGAGCGGGATCATCCCGGCAGGAACCATCATCCCGTTGTTGATCGTGTCCGCGATGGTCTTCGCCTTCTCATAGTTCCCCGTCGGGCTGTCGATCACGTTGTCGCAGTACGTGATCGCCTGCGACACCGTCGCCCCGTCCGCACTGATCACCTTCGTCTGGCTGATATCGCCCGCCGCGACATTGAGAAGCAGCGACATCAGCTGCTGCCTCGCCCGGGCGAGCATCCCCGCGTTTCCTTGCAGATCCAGCAGCACACGGGCCACCTGAAGCTTGTCCGCACACACCCCCGACGCCGGCGGCTGATAGACGATGACCTGATTGATCACGTTGCTGTTGAAGTGCGCCGCGATCAGGTCCAGATAGGAACACAGGGTCGCGGGGCTGATCTGGGCGTGCCCGTTGCCTCCCGTCGCCACCCCCACCTCGTGCTTCCAGAAACCCATCGATTGAACCGTCCCCGTCGCGGGACGGCACTGCAGCGCGAAGTCCACCGGCGCCGAACAGCCATTCGCGGGCAGATCGTTCGCGACGCTTGCGTAGTCGAGTGGGGCCACGTCCGTGAGCGTGTAGCTACTCCCCCAGTTCAGGTTCGGGATCGTGTAGGCGCCGGTGGCATCGGTGACCGATGAGCCGACCAGATCGCCGCTTCCCACCTGATACGCGTCCACCGTCACCCCGAGAAGTCCTGTGTTGGGCGACGGACAGCTGGCCAGCACATGACCCGTTGCGCTGAACACCGGCAGGATCCCGGACGCGAGGACACGCTGTGCGTAGATATCGCTGTTGGTGGTTGTGTAATCGGTATCGGAGGAGTTGGATCCACGGTAGTCGGTCCAGTAGGCGATGACTCCGCCCGAGCCATCCGACACGGCGCCCCCATTAGGATTCAACGTAACGATATCCTGCCCGCCGGGGGCGGTGGATACCGCGAGCCCGTCGGCCGGCCAGGTAGGATCGATGCTGAACGTCCGCGCGATTCGAACGTGCTGGGAATACATATGCCCGATTGGGGTGGTCCCACTTCCGAACTCATCAGAGAACGGGTAGATGTACGTGACTCGAAAGTCACCCCACGTGAAGATCGCCCCTCCCGAGCCGTCGGATACGCCACTCGGGACGGAGCCCGCTGCCGCCGTGCTCAACGCGAGGCCGCCGACCGGCCCGTCGACAATCCCGGATGCCATGACGTGCTGGGCAAAGACGGAGGGCCTCGACAGGTCGATCCATGATGCGATCGCACCGCCCGTCCCATCCGACAGAATGGATGGGGCGGCCTGATCTCCCGGGACGGTGCACAGCGCAACGCCGTTCGGATCCCATCCCGCGGCGACGCTGCCGGATGCCGTCAGGTGCTGCGCGTAGATATCACTGCCGGTGCTTCCCAACGTGCGACCATCGCACCAGGTCACGAAGCACCCGCTGGCGCCGTCAGGCACCATGGCGCAGCTCTGGATGTCAGTCCACGTATTGCCCGTGACCCCAAGTCCTGAGGTGGAGACGAAGCCATTCATGAGCTGCTGACCGACGGCCGTAACCACGGGCATCCCGCTGTTGGTCCAAAGGAGAGCCCCGGAAACGGAAATGCGCTGCGCGTAGATATCTCGGTTGGTCTGGGCCGCGGTCCGGCGATCGCCCCAGGAAACGATGGCTCCACCGACCCCATCGCGGCAAATGAGCGGGAGGGACTGATCGGCCTCGAGCGCGGGACAAGCCCGGGTCCCGGACGTTGGCCACACCGGATCCAGACCACTGCTCAGCAAATGCTGCACGAAGACCCGCCGGTTGGCAGGTCCGAGGCTTGCGTCGTTCCAAGCAATGAACGCGCCGTGATTCTCGTCCGACGTTGCGGCGACGGTGCCACCCGGACTGACGATCAGGCCGGCCGCCGGCCAGGTGGGGTCGATGACTCCGGTGCTCAATAGATGCTGTGCAAAACCGCCTGGCGTTCCTCCCCAGAAGATGAACGCTCCTCCGGATCCGTCGGTAACCACGCCTGGAAAAACGCCCCCAAAGAGGAAGGTCGATCCCGTGGCCGCGACGTGGAGGCCGGTGGCCGGCCATGCGGGGTCCGGCGTCCCGCACGCGAGGATATGTTGCGCGTAGACGTCCCAATTCGAACCGTTCCGGAAATCCTCCCAGACGATGATCGCCCCACCCATGCCGTCCGGAACTGCCGCGGGCGTGTCTTGAGCGTTCGGCGCTGCGTCTACCTGTAAGTTGATGTTCGGGTCGCCTGATGAGGATGCAGCGGCACGGCAGGTGAAGATTGGCTGGAGAAAGAGAAGCACTGGCAGTGACACCATCGCCGCCATGCGACCGAACCGCGGAAGACGATGGTGCCGACGCGGGTCGGTTGGGAATCCCTCGGATAGCATCGTGCTCGCATTCACTGGCTCTTCCTCCATGGACATGGTGGTCTTGGGGCGGCCGGCCGGCGCTCCCAGGCGGGCAGTCGTCTGCCGCCATGTGTAGAGCGAGGCGCATGGCGCGAAACGCTGGACCCCAAGTTCCAGTAGCGCTGGATGTCGTCGGCAACACCGGGTAAACGCAGGGCAGGCTCTGATGTGCACTGACAAATTGGATATGGGGGAGAATCTGGCGAGAAAGAGAGTGGCTCCAGGCATGCCGTTACGGGGGAGGTGCTGACCCAAACACCGCATACCAGCGCCCCAAACGAAAGTCCCCGGCAGCACTCGCCCCCGGGGCTCCCGTCTCCTCTTCCCCATCGACCTCTGTTCGCTTCGTCCATGTCGAACGTACTGACAGTGGATCCCCGCCTTCTGCGGGTGACATGGCGTCAGCCAAACAGGAGGACCTTGAAATGAGGCCGCGCGTTCGCATTCCACGTCGGGGTTACGAGGCGACCCTGGCCGCCCCGCTGCTTTTGGTGCTCCTGGTCGCGGGCTCGCCAACGCCGGTCCCGGCACAACTTCCCCGCACGCACTTCTGGGTTCCCAATGGAACCGTCGAGGATCTCGCGATCGCGAACGGCAAAGTCTACCTCGCGGGATCGTTCACGCAGGTGGGTCCTGCGACCGGAGCGTTCGTGGGGTTCGACGCGACGACAGGCCTCGCGTTGCAGCCCATCCCGGAGGTCTCGGGCTTCGTTCACGCGGTGGTCAGCGATGGCGCGGACGGTTGGTATATCGGTGGGACCTTCACCTCGGTTCGGGGTCTGTCCCGGAGCAACCTCGCTCACATCGACGCTGCCGGCAACCTGACCGGATGGAATCCTGGCACGAATTACAACGTGTCCTGCCTGGCGCGCGATCCGTCCACCGGGATTGTTTACGTGGGTGGCGACTTCACAACCGTCGGAGGGCAAAGTCGGTCGGGGCTCGCCGCGGTCGACGGGAATGGGGTCGTCACACCATGGAATGTCGGTGCGATGGGGGGCGTGAACACGGTTGTCCTCTACGAAGGGACGCTTTACGTCGGAGGGACCTTTGTCATCGCCGCAGGGCAGACTCGGAATCGCGCTGCCGCGTTCGACGCGGCGACGGCGGCACTCCTCCCTTGGAACCCGGACGTGAACGGCAGTGTGATCGCCCTCGCTCCGGTACTCACGATCGGGTTTCCGTCCACACTCGCGATCTATGTCGGCGGAGGATTCACGACCGTGGGGGGCATCGCGCGCTCGAATCTCGCGTCGGTGGACGGTACCACCGGCGCGTTGAAGACGTGGAACCCGGGCGCGAACGGTGCGGTGGGTGCCATCGCCATCACAGGCATTCCCAATTCCGTGACGAATCCGCTTCGAATTCACGTGGGTGGCAACTTCCAGGTGGCAGGCGGTGCGTCCCGTAGTGGGATCGCCCAGCTCACCGAGTCCGGAGTCGCGACGGCCTGGAATCCAGGAGCCGGCGGTATTGTGTACGCGCTTCGGGCCTCAGGCTCTCGCCTCTATGTCGGCGGTACCTTCTCCAGCATTGGAGCACAGCCGTTCCGCAACCTTGCCGCCGTCGATCTTGCCACGGGAAGCGCAATGAGCTGGGAGCCTCTCGCGGGCGGTACCGTCAGGGCATTCGGAGTCAGCTCGAGTGCCATCTTTGCCGGTGGAGATTTCTGGACCGTGGGAGGCGTGCGGCGCAACAGACTCGCGGCGATCGATCTGGGTACCGGCCAGCCTACCGGTTGGAATCCCGATGCCGACGCCCCGGCTTTTACTCTGGTCGCGGGTAACGAGGTGGTGTACGCGGGCGGTGATTTCACCACCGTCGGGGGTCTGGCGAGGTCCTACGTGGCCGCTCTCGATCCGGTGACCGGCGTGCCCACCGCATGGGACCCACGCGCAAACGGCAGGGTCCAGGATCTCGCGATCGGATCGGGGGTTGTCTACGTTGCCGGATCGTACACCGTGATCGCGACCCTCAACCGCAATGGCCTCGCCGCGATCGATGCCGTGACCGGACTCGCAACCAATTGGGATCCGGCACCGAGCGCCAACGTCACGGGAAGTGGCATGGTCACGGCGATCTGTCCGAGGGGAGCAAAGCTGTACGTCGGGGGAGATTTCACGAGCATCGGCGGGCAAGCGCGAAGTCACCTTGCCGCCCTGGACACCAACGTTGGCTCCGCGACGAGCTGGAATCCAAGCGTTGGGCCACACCCGGAGCTCGGTTTCGTCGACATCGAGGAAATCGCGTTGAGTGGGCCGAATGTGTTCGTCGGAGGAATCTTCGGTCAAGTCGGCTCGCGGTATCGTTCTGGCCTTGCCGTGGTGGACTCAGTGACAGGGTTGGCCAACTCCTGGGATCTCTACATGAACGACTACGGGACGGCCGAGGCATTCGTGGTGGATGGCCAAGCCATCTACGTGGGCGGGCTCTTCTCGAACATTGGGTTGGAGCTCCGGAATGGGATCGCCGTGCTGGACGCCACAACAGGTCTGATCCTCCCCTGGAATCCACGGCTCCTGGCCAGTGTGAATGCGATGCAGGTTCACCAGGGAGCGGTCTACGCGGTCGGATCCTTCGCGGGCTCCCACCGGACCTTCGCCGTGTTCTCGAATACCGTAACAGGAGTCCCGGTCTCCACGGCCTCGCCGCCCCCAGCCTCGGTGCACGCCGCGCCCAACCCGTTCCGCGCGGATGTGGGATTTCGGTTCGCGCTGCCGCGCAGGGGCGTGTTCGATATCGCCGTCTACGACGTGAACGGCCGACTCATTCGACGACTCGCGAGCGGGCCACGTGAGGCTGGGGAGCACCGGCTGAGCTGGGACGGCAAGGACGAGGCGGGTCGGAGCGTAGCCTCGGGTGTTTACCTAGCTCAGGCCGAGGCGGAGGGGCTCCGCCTGACCGCAAAGGTGTTGAAGATGGAATAGACACATGTGCGAACGAGGCGCCCTACCGGAGAACGACCAACCGACCGGCGCGAACGTGTCCACCCATTTCGAGCCGGTAGAAATAGACTCCGTTCCCCCATCGATCGGTGGAGAACTGCGCGCTGTAGCGCCCGCGATCCAAGACCCGATCATACAGCGTAGCCACTTCGCGTCCCGACACGTCGAAGACGCGCAGCGTTACGTGTCCGCGCGCCGGAATCGCAAACGCCATGCGCCGCGGTCCTGAGCCCGGGTTGGGCGTCGTGGGCCCAAGGGCGAACTCGATCGGTGTGCTTGCGTCCGCGACCGCGGTCGCCAGCGAGGCGATGACCGAGAGGATGTTCCCGTTCGCGTCGTAGGTGTAGTGAAACGAGCCTCCGTTCGCGTATGAGACGTCGGTCAGCCGGCCGATCGCGTCGTGTTGATAGTTCTCGACGGCCGTCGGTCCCTGAAGCGCCAGCAAAACCGCCAACGCCGCGCCCCGAAGCACTGTCTTCGTCATGGCAGCTCCACGATGACTGGTCAACCTGTGGGCCCCGGGTTCTTCCAGCTCCACGGCCACGGCGGAACGATCTCCACTGCCGCGCCCGGCGAACCGGGTGGTCCGGGATTCCTCCAACTCCACGGCCACGGCGGAACGATCTCCACCGCCGCGCCCGGCGAACCGTTCGGCCCGGGATTCCTCCAACTCCACGGCCACGGCGGAACGATCTCCACCGCCGCGCCCGGCGAACCGTTCGGCCCGGGGTTCTTGCCCCCATGATCCAACCCGAATGTGTGCCCGAGCTCGTGCATCAGGGTCCCGGCGGACTCCCGGTTGTACACCCCGCCCGTCACGATTGGGACGTCAGGATCCCCTTCCAGGAAATCTACGATCACTTCGGGCCCCAGGGTGACGAGGACGTCATTTCCACACACCTCCGCCAACCCTGAAGGCCCGGGGTCCCTGCCGCCACGATCCAGCCTGAGCGTGTGCCCGAGATCGTCGTGTCGGAAGTAGTAGTAGATCCCGGAAAGCTCCATGAGGTTGCCGCTGATCCCACCTATTCCTGAGGCCGGGCTCGGTGGGAATGGCTGGGGATTCAGAGCCACCGACGCGCCCGGTGGGAGCGGCTGTGGGTTCAACTCCACGAACGAACCCGGGCCCGGCGGGAATGGCTGTGGATTCAAGGCCACCGACGCGCCCGGCGGGAACGGCTGTGGGTTCAACTCCACCCACGAGCCGGGCGAGCCGGGCGGCCCGGGATCTTTGCCGCCGGGGCCCGACGCGGTCGTGTTCCCGGAAATCGTCCGCATCGTGACCGCGTCGTAGATGCCGCCGCCGATCTGAAACGCCCCGCTTCCCCCAAGCTGGAGCGCGCCACCCGCACCGCCAAACGTGAATGGGTTGTCGCTCGTCGCGCCCACTGCCGATACCCCGCCAAACGGCGTGTAAGCGTATTCGGCGGTCACCGAGGCCCCATCGCTCGTCAGGAACGCCGTGTTCCCGGCCTCGTCGTAGTGATAGAAGCTCCGCGCACCCGTCCCGCCATCCACGGAGTAGAGCAAGAGCCCCGAGGGCGCGCGCACGAAGTAGCGGGTCCTGTTCGAGGGGAGATTCACCTGCGTGTCATCCATGTCAGGATGCTGCCAGCCATAGTTCCACGCCTGCTGGACGACCTGGCCACCTTGCGTCCCGCGGGTCTGCTGTCCGAATGCGTCGTAGGCGTAGCTCGGGCTGTCCGCCCCCGCCACGAAGTGCGTGAGCCGCGAAGCCCCGTCCCACTGGAATGCCCGCGAGCCCTGGCTCGTCGTCCGCCCTAGGGGATCGTGCCCCGCTCCGTTCTGCTGCGACGCAGCGTCGTAGGTGAAGCTGCTCGATGAGGACATGGTCTGGCCCGGCATGAGCGGCTGACGGCGGGTGATGCTCGTCGGCTGTCCCAGAACGTCCCGCGTGATCGCAATCGAGGCGATGGGCGCCCCATTGGGCCCCGGCTGTTTCTCCACCTTGTTGATGAGCCGGTTCGCCGCATCGTAGTCGTAGGTCCCGGAGGTCCCATTGGGCCGCGTGATCCCCGTGAGACGCCGCGCCGTGTCATAGGAGAAGGAGGTCGTTCCCCCCGTCCAGTCCTGGACCTGCGACAAGAGTCCGCGGCTCTCATAGCTGTAGCTCACCGTCTTCCCGGGAGCCAGGGTCTCGGAAAGGGGGCGGCCCTCCGGATCGTAGGCCATGGTGAACCCGTTCGAATGGGTCATTCTCCCGGCGGCGTCGTAGGAGAAGGAGGCTCCGTTCCCACTCACGAGCCGGTTCGCATCGTCGTACGAGTAGCTGAACGACGGCCCGGTCGCTCCGAAGGTCATCGCCATGATCCGGCCGGCCGCGTCGTAATCGATCTGCTGCAACGTGCCGTCGGGGCGCCCGACGTGAATCGGGCGGCTGAGCGGATCGTACTCGTAGGTCGTCGTGCGCGTCAGCGGATCGGACGCGCTGGTGAGTCTTCCCTGGGGATCGTAGGTCCGACCCCAGTTGTTCCCGTTCGGGTCGCGAACGTGATCGATCTCGCCGAGCGTCGTCCGCGGAAAATCCGTCTCCGAGGTCCCGTCCGCGAACGACGTGAGAAAACCGCGCCCGTCGTAGCCGTAGGTCAGGCTCAATCCGAGCGGACCCGTCGCCGTATGCAGGCGCCCCATCGAGTCGTACCCGTAGTCGAACCCGGAGCCGACCTGGTCCGTGATGTGCGTGACGAGATCGCGGAAATTGTGGTCGAACGTCATGGTGTGGCCCAGCGGATCCTGTCTGGAGATGATCCGGCTGTCGGCGTCGTAACCGAAGCCGTCCGTGCCGCCGGCCGGATCCATAATCCCCGTGAGGCGGTCCAGCGTGTCGTACTGATAGGTCGTCGTGCGGCTCGAGCGGTCCGTCATGGATTGGAGGCGGCCGGTCGCGTCGTAGCTGTACTGAACGGCGAGCCCCAACGGATCGGTGATCGAGGTCAGGCGGTCCGCCCCGTCGTATCCATAGCTCGTCGCTTCCAAGAGCGGATCGGTCTCCGTGCCGAGTCGCTCGTCCTGGTCGTAGGAGCGGCCCCACACCTTCCCCCGCTCGTCCGTCAGCCCCGTCAGCGCGTTCAGATTGTCGTAGGCGTAGGACCGGCTCGTTCCGTCGGGCCACTGCGCGCGCATGAGGCGACTCAGCCCATCGAACGAGTAATGCGTGACGTTGTTCGCGTTGTCCTTCCCCGTCGCGGGCCGTCCCAGCGGATCGTACGTGAACGTGGTCACTCCGCTCGCCGGATTGGTCCAGGTCAGGAGCTGGCCGCGGGCATTGTAGGTTCCAAGCCAATGCTGCCCCGCCTGGTCCCGGTAGTCCGTGAGGTTTCCCGCGCCATCGCGCCCGAAGCTCTTGTTCGTCCCGTCCGGATAGCTCGCGGTCGTGACATCGAAGAGCGTTGCGCCTCCGACGAGATGCGAGCCGTATCCCCAGCTGAACATCGGCCCGTCTGCGAGCGTCACCATGTTTGGATAGCCGCTCGCGGCGTCGTATCCGAAGTTGGTCGGATCGCCCATCGGCCGCGAGACCATCTGGATCCGCCCTAGGGGGTCATAGCCATACGAGGTCGGCCCGCCCATCGGATCCATCAGGGTCGTAAGCCGGTTCTGCGAGTCATGCAGATAGGTCCACGTGTTGCTCATGGGATCCGTGAACGTGTTCCCCGACGGTAAGTCGTAGCCATACGTGGCGGTGTGGGTGAGGGCGTCCGTCTGCGACGAGACTCGCCCGGAGGCGTCGTAGGCGTTCGTGATCGGCGTATTGCCCAGCGGCTCGAGAACGCCGGTGAGGAGCCCTAGGATGGGACCGGGCTGTATGGCGTAGCCCCAGATGTTGGAGTTTCCGTCGACGAAGCTCGTCAGAACGCTGCCGGTATACGAGTAATGCGCCATCTGCGGCCCGTCGCTCACCTGGATCAGCTGGTTGCTCGCGTCGTATTGGAACTGAAGCGTGCGGCCGAGCCCGTCGCTGACCTGCGTCAGGAGCGTCCCGGTGTAGGTCAGATTGAGCGCGTTTCCGTGCTCGTCCAGGATCTGCGTGAGGAGCCAGGTCGTGCCGTCGAAGAAGTATATCCGCCGGTCCAGGGGATTCGTGACGCGCCACGCGCCACCGACGAGGTCGAGCTTGAACTTGGCATAAACCGGGCTCACCAGATTCCAGGCGCCGCCCACGCCTTGGATGAAGCGGATCGCCTCACCCCGGTTGGTCACCAAGGTCGCGTTCGAGCCCGCGATCGAGAGCGTCCAATCGTACGTGCCAAGCCAATTCGGTCCCAGATGGCCCGATGCCAACCCCTCGCGCGCAAGCATCGACGCGTAATACCGGCCGAACTCGACCGGGAAGGGACCATCCATGAAGAGGTCCGGGCGCATTACGAGGATTAGCTCGCCGGTCGCCATGTCCACGCCGCCCGGCGAAATGCCGGAGAACGGGATGTTGCCGTGCGAGGTGACCGGAGTCGCGTGTGCCTGGCGTGCTGCGAAGGGAGTGGTGAGAAGGATCGGCGCGGCTACGGCGAGGACCGCGATTCGTAGAGCGGAACGAGATCGGAAATGCCGGACAACCGCCATGCTACCCTCAGCAGCGCAGGCTATGATCAGGTGCCGACCGGAAGCCAAAACCTTACTCCCGCGCCCGACACCTCGTCAAGAAAACCACTCTGCCCTGATTGACTGCGCGTCGGATCGTGCCACGCGGAGCGCCGGAGGCACAAGAATGGCCTATGGCTGCTCCGGGAGGGATCGAATCGCCGAGGCTGGCCACAACCGAGACCCACAACTTACGCCATGGGGTATAAATACGAGACCCCGGCAGCTCTCGCCACCGGGGCCCCTATCCATAAGCGCGAACGCTTGGGTCCGCACTTTTCACCTGGCTCCCCGAACGTAACCCTATGCGAACCTGGCCACATGGCTAGGCGCGCGAGACTCGGACGCATTTACCCTCTGTTGGGTCTAATGCAGCCGAATCGACAACTCTGCCCTTAAGAGTCCAACGCTGAGGGCGTCCAAGTTCGTGGTAGGGGCGTCGTTCGTCGGAATTGTCCCAAAATCGTCCGTGCGCACCCAGACTAGTGCGTCACCCAGTCGGCATACTTGAGGTCGCCGGTGCCAGAGTCGTAGTAGCTGATGCGGGGGTTGCCCTCCGCATCCAGCGCTAGTGAGTTATAGGTCCCCACGTTTCCGGTGGCGTCCACGGTCTCCACCGTCCACGTCCCGCTGTTCCTTGCCGCATACTTGAGGTTTCCGGTGATATCCTCGTAATAGCTGATGCGGGGGTTGCCATGCGCATCCAGCGCTAAAGAGTTATAGGCCCCCACGTTTCCGGTGGCGTCTACGGTCTCAACCGTCCACGTCCCGCTGCTCTTCGCGGCGTACTTGAGATCGCCACTGGTATCGTCGTAGTAGCTGATGCGGGGGTTGCCCTGCCCGTCCAACGCCAACGAGATGCACTCGCCCACGAAGGCGGTGGAATCCACGATCTCCGTCGACCACGACCCCCCGTTCTTCGCCGCGTACCTAAGGTCGCCGTTCAAGAGATTGTGGTAGCCGATCCGGGGGTTGCCTTGCCCATCTAGCGCCAGCGAGCTGCCAAAGCCAACGTCAACAGTGGAGTCAGCGTTTTCCAGTGTCCACGTCCCGCCGTTCCTCCCAGCGTACCTGAGGTCGCCGTTCAAGATATTGTGGTAGCTGATCCGGGGGTTGCCTTGCCCATCCAGCGTCAGCGATGTGTTTCTCCCCATGTTCCCGGTGGCGTCAACAGTCTCCACCGTCCACGTCCCGCCGTTTTTGGCCGCATACTTGAGGTCAGTGTTGGTGAAGTCGTAGTAGCCGATGCGGGGGTTACCCTCCCCATCTAGCGCCAGCGACGTGAAGGCCCCCACATTCCCGGTGGCTTCAACGGTCTCCATCGTCCACATCGTGCCATTCTTCGCCACGTACCTGAGATCGCCGTTCGTCCAGTCGTGGTAGCTGATGCGAGGGTTGCCATGCGCGTCCAGCGCCAGCGAGGTGTAAGCCCCCACGTTTCCGGTGGAGTCCACGATCGTCGTCCGCCACGTGGCGGGAGGCGGCGTTGGCCTCGTCACCGTGTCCTTGTCGCCGCAACCGATCAGTCCAACGATCGACATTGAGAAGATGATCGCCGCGGTCCGCTTCATCGGGAGCTCATGTTTGCCACACCTCGAACCCTCACGTCCCGGGAGCAGAAGCGACTCCGCACCCCCCGCGAGTAGGCTCCCACCCGGGATTGGGCCGTAGACTCGAAGGCTGCCGGGGTTTCACAGGGCGCGTCCGGACCTGGAGCATATGGAGCGGCGGCACTCACGACCGAGAGCAACAAGTACGGAAGGGTTCGCTTCAAGGTCGCCAGTCGAGCTCCGTTTCGCCGGCGAACTTCAGCATGCCGCATTAGTAAGGATCTGGCGAGCATCCGGGCTATGAGAGGACCCATTCGAGAGTGTGGAAGGATGTCCTTCATCATTGTCCAGCGTCATCACCAAGATGCGCCGAGTGACCCGCCGTCGACAAGAGAAACGAGGTTGGCAGCTGATCCGATTGGGAGCCTCAGATCCAGGTCGGGCCTGAACGTCCAGTTTCCAAAGTCGCCGTGGAATTCG
>Ga0105248_10005253_pt1 | contig 14259 bp, 15 predicted proteins | sample KBSS34metaG_FD_81524 | JGI IMG/M metagenome (GOLD analysis project Ga0105248, IMG submission 81524) | Switchgrass rhizosphere microbial communities from Kellogg Biological Station, Michigan, USA - KBS S3-4 metaG | ecosystem: Host-associated > Plants > Roots > Rhizosphere > Soil | place...
CGATGGAAAGGGGAGACAGAGGCATGCGCACGTTCGCACGAATCGTTGTCGGAGCCGCCTGCCTGGCGCTCTGGCCGGCGCTCGCGTCGGCACAAACCAGCGGCATCGCGGGTCAGGTCAAGGACACGTCCGGTGCAGTGCTGCCCGGCGTCACCGTAGAAGCATCGAGCCCCGTGCTGATCGAGAAAACGCGGTCGGCCGTCACCGATAGCGCCGGTCAGTACCGAATCGAGGCGCTGCGGCCCGGAACCTACACCGTCACGTTCACGCTGCCCGGCTTCAGCGTCGTGAAGCGCGATAACGTCGAACTGACGTCCGACTTTACGGCAACGATCAACGCGGACCTGAAGGTTGGCGCCATCGAAGAGACGATCACGGTCTCCGCTGTGTCGCCCATCGTCGACACGACGAACACGACGACCCGCATGGTCATGACGCGCGAAGTGCTGGATGCGCTGCCGACTGGCCGCAACATCCAGGCGGTCGGCATCATGATTCCTGGTACGACCCTCGCCCTCGGCGGCGGCGGCGCGCTGTCGCGCGACGTCGGCGGTTCAGGCAGCTTGCAGCAGTCACCGCTCCAGTACCGCGGGTCGGCCGACACGGTGCAGACGGTCGAAGGTATGCGCCTGAACAACTTGTGCGCGAACGGCGCCTACAGCGGCGTCTACTGGAACGAGGGGAGCTTCCAGGAGTTCAGCTACGTGACGGGCGCCGACTCGGCCGAGATGGGCCAGGGCGGCATGCGCGTCAACATGGTGCCCAAGGACGGCGGCAACTCGTTCCACGGGACCCTGCGCGGCAACTACACGCCCTCGGGCTGGGCATCGGACAACTGCGGTTCGCCGGGGATCGGCCAGCCGTGCACGCAGTCCAACCTGACCGGCGACACGACGTTCAACAAGACCAACAACTTCCTGACCAACGTCAGCCAGCTCACCAAGAACTACGACTTCAATCCCGGCGTCGGCGGTCCGATCATCAGGGACAAGATGTGGTTTTATGGGACGTTCCGCTATCTGGGCGTCAACAAGACGGTCGTCGACAGCTTCTACGACGCCGACCCGTCGCCCTTCCGGTACGTAGCCGACACATCGCGGCCTGGTATCGATGACGGCCACATCCGAAGCTTCGCGGGCCGTGTGGCCGCTCAGTTCAGCCAGAAGGACAAGATCACCTACTACCACGACGAACAGGACAAGGTCCGCGGCCACTGGGGGATCTCGTCAACCGTGCCGCCGGAAGCCTCGGCCATTCAGGCGACGCCGACGAGTTTTGTGTCGGTCACAAAATGGACGCGGACGCAGAGCAACAAGCTGCTGCTCGACGCCGGTCTCGCGGTCTACAACCAGGAATACCAGGAGAACTATCAGCCGGACGTCTTCGCTGGCGCCAATCCGCTCGTCACCATCAACGACAACAGCACCGGCAAGATCGCGGGGGCGTGGAACAACCCCGCGGACCACTTCTCGAAGCTGTTCACCGAGCAGTTCGCCGCCAGCTATGTCACTGGTTCGCATTCGTTGCGTTTCGGCGCGACGATCAGCCAGGCGAAGTGGCGGCTGACGCAGCAGTTCACCGGCGACGCGCAGCCGATCAACTACAACGCCGGCGTGCCGGTTTCCATCACCCTGCGCATTCCGACCGATCGCCGCAACTCGATCAAGAACGACAGCGCGATCTTCGCGCAGGACAAGTGGACCTTCAAGCGCGCCACGGTCAACGCCGGCGTGCGCTGGGACTGGTTCATCAGCGCGACCGACCCGGAAACGCTTCCGGCCAGCACGTGGAACAGCGCCGTCACGTTCAGTCAGTGTTCCGACGGGAAGAACAACCTGAACGCCGGCTGCACCGGACGGGTCGCCAACTGGAAGGACATCAACCCCCGCGTCGGCATCGCCTACGATCTGTTCGGCAACGGCCGGACGGCGCTCAAGGCGAGCTGGGCACGCTACGTCAACGGCGTCGGTCTGGCGGCGGGCAGCATCACCGACAACAACAACCCCGAGATCACCGTTGGCGTGACTGACACGCGTTCCTGGACGGACATCGACAAGAACGGTTCGCCGTACGACTCGAGCGGTCGTATCCAGTTGAACGAGCTGACGAACTCGGCGACGACACCGAGCTTCGGCAGAAACATCCCGTCCTCGACCATCACGGATCCGGCCGTGCTCGAAGGGTGGGGTACTCGTGCCTATAACACCGAGATTTCGGTGAGCGGGCAGCACGAGCTCGCGCCGCGCGTCTCCGTGAGCGCCGGCTGGTACCGCCGCAAGTTCGGCAACCAGACGGTGACGGCCGACAACCGGTACAGCTTCGCCAAGGGCAGCTACGACGGGCCGTTTTGCGTGAACGCCCCGGCCGATGCAAACTTGCCTGGCGGTGGCGGTTACCAGGTCTGCGGGCTCTACGACCTGAAGCCTTCGGTGGTCGCGCAGCAGCTGCCGGCGAGCAGCACGCTGCAGCTCTCGTCGAACTTCGGTGGCGAGACGAATATTTACGAGGGGTTCGACTTCTCGACGACCTCGCGCTTCGGCTCCGGCGCGTTCCTCAACGCCGGTGTGACCATGGGCAAGCGCATCTTCGATCAGTGCAATCTGGTCAACGCCGGCATCGTGAACTATCTCGGTCCGATCAACAACGCAACGATCAACGGACTCGAGGTCGCCGAGATCTTCCCGGACGGCAGCAAGGCCTGCCATCAGGATCTCCCGTACCGTCCGGATTTCAAGTTGAGCGGATCGTATCCGCTGCCGCTGGATTTCCTGATCAGCGGTGCGTTCCAGTTCACCCGCGGCGTGCAGACCGGCGGTGCGGCGCCAAGTGTCCAGGCGACCTGGGCAACGGCGCCGGCTTCAGCGACGACACTCGGCCGCGCCTACTCGGCCGCAGCGACCACCAAGAGCGTCAACCTGATCGCGGTGGGCCAGAACTACGGATTCGACAACCTGAAACAGCTCGACCTCCGCTTGTCCAAGCGGTTCAAGCTCGACAGGTATCGCTTCCGTGTCGACCTCGATGCCTACAACATCTTCAACAGCGATTGGCCGTTCACGCTCAATTCGACGTTCTCGACTGCGGCCACCAGCAACTGGCTGAAGCCGACCAACGTGCTGCAGGCCCGGTTCTTCAAGATCGGCGCGCAGTTCGACTTCTAACGGTTGAACGCGAGCTCGCAGAACACGCAGAGAAACATCGGCTCTGCGGGCTCAGCGGGCTCTGCGTTCAGTGTCTTGTCGGGCGGTGGGGCTTCGCTCCACCGCCCTTTTTGTTTTAGTACACTGACTTCACCGTGATCATGTGGTGGCTCGCCGCGCTGGCGCTGATCCAGGCCGTCCATTCGCATGCGGGCCCATCGTCCGCCGTGGCGATTGAACTGGCCAGGCGTCCCGTGCCGCTGCGCTCGGGGATTGGCGTGGCCCATGATGGCCTGACCACCAGCTCGACGCAGGCCCAGGCCTTCTACGATCAAGGCTTGTCGTATCTCCATTCGTACGTGTGGCTCGAAGCCGCCCGATCGTTCAATCAGGCGTTGACGCTCGACTCGACCCTGGCGCTCGCCCATGCTGGACTCGCTGTCGCCTATACCGAACTGAACGCGCCGGCCGCTTCGGCCGCGGCGCTCGAGCGCGCCAGGGCGCTGGCCAGAACCGACCACGACAAGCGGCACGTGGCCGCGCGCGCGCTTCAGGCAGAAGGCAAGCTCGTCGAGTATCGCCGCGCCCTCGACGATGCGCTGAAGGCGTTTCCCCTCGACGACGAGCTGTGGCTGGCGCGAGGACAGGCCGCGTCGGACGACCCGGCGGAGCGCGGGCAGGGCAGCGTCGCCGCGTCGATCCCGTTTTACGAGAAAGCGCGGACGCTGGCGCCCGGCCATTTCGCGGCGCACCACTATCTGACGCACGCCTACGAGAACACAGGCCGGATCGCGGAGGCGCTGGTCGAGGGCGAGACGTTTGCGAAGATGGCGCCGAAGGTACCGCACGCGCGGCACATGTTCGGCCACGATCTGCGGCGCGCCGGCCGCGTTCAGGAGGCGATCGCCGAGTTCCTCGCTGCCGACGCGCTCGCGGCCGAGTACTTCAAGGCCGAGAAAATCCCGGTAGAATACGACTGGCACTATCAACACAACCTCGATCTGCTGGCGACGTCGTATCAGTACGTCGGACAGATGACGGCGGCCGAGGAGCGTTTCCGTGCGTCGTTCGCGATCCCCTCGTCGCTGGTGGCGCAGGAATTCGACAAGCGCGAGTGGCCGGTGTTTCTGCTGGCGCGAGGGCGTGCCGCCGAGGCGCTGGACGCGGCCAACGTCATGGCCGGGCACCGATCGCCGATCGTCAGCGCCACCGGTCACGTGGAAGCGGGTCGCGCGCGCCTGGCGCTCGGGCAGTTCAAGCAGGCCGCCGACGAAGGCAACGCCGCCTTGAGGTTGATGCGTGGAACCGAAGGCGCCGGGATGGTAGCGACCGCGCTCGAGGCGTTCCAGGGCGAGTTTTTCCTTCGCACCGGCCAGAAAGACAAGGCGCGGCCGATGTTGGAAGGGGTGGCGCGCAAGGTGCGGGCGGCGCCGGGGCCGGACGCGTGGACGCAGGCGCTGTTCACGTTGGAGGCGATCGCCCGGGCGGCGCGCGAAGTCGGCGACTGGGACCTCGCCGGATCGGCGGCCCGTCAGATGGCGGAGCACGACCCGAACTACGCGGGCGCGCACTATGCACTCGCGCTGGTCGCGCAGCATGGCGGCGACATGCGCACCGCCCGGACGGCGGCGGCAGCCGCCGCCAAACTGTGGAGCAACGCGGATCCCAATCTGCCGGAGCTGAAAGCGATCAAAAGCCTGAACGCGCAACCGTAGCGCGGCCTGTTTAGGGCCGCGGTCGCAGGGCTGAAAGCCCCGCGCTACACTCTCAAAGGCTCAGGAGGTCAGATGAATCTCATTCGAACAGCAGCGATCGTCGCCGTCGCCGTCATGCTGTCTGCGCCGCACACAAACGCGCAAGCGGCCAAGGTGAATGTCACCGGCAAGTGGCTGTTCAGCGTCGAGACCGGTGCCGGGTCCGGCACACCGACCATGACGTTCACGCAGGACGGCGAGAAGCTGACCGGCAAGTACCAAGGTCAGTTCGGCGAGGCCGATCTCACGGGAACGGTGAAGGGGCAGGACATCGCCTTCTCGTTCAACGTGGACGCGCAAGGGACGATGGTGAACTTCAAGTACACCGGGACCATCGAGAACAAGGACGCGCTGAAAGGGAAGGTCGACATCGTCGGCCTCGGCGAGGGGACATTCACCGCGAAGCGTCAATGACGACCATCGGCACCAGGGCGCTGATGGACGACATCGAGCGGGACGTCCGGAATCGCCTGCGGCGCCACATCCTCAAGCGAGGCGGCGCGCCCGAGTACGAAGACGAAGCGCTGTTCGAGCGCGTCCGCGCTGTACTCGGCCGCGCGGTTGACGAGCGCAACACTGACGCGCTGCTGCTGCCCGAGCTGCTCGACAGCGACGTCGAGTGGGAGCTGCAGACCCACCTGCGGCTGACGACGCATCGTCCGGTGGTCGGCCGCGTCATCCTGCTCGTCAAGCGCCGGCTGCTGTTGCCGATGACACGGTGGCTGTTCGAGTACAGCCAGGAAAACTTCCGGCGCCAGCAGCGGATCAACGCCGTGCTGTTTGCGTGCATCGAGGACCTCGCGATCGAAAATGCTCGCCTGCGCCGGGAGTCCAAGAAATAGCCACGAAAACCCGAAGACACGAAATCTGGTCTTTTTCGTGCTTTCGTGATTTCGTGGCAGACTCCGCGCGATGAAACTGGCTTGTGTCATCCACCGCTTCGGCGCCGACATCGCTGGCGGCTCGGAAAGCCATTGCCGCGTCGTCGCGGAGCACCTGGCCGCGGCTCACGACGTCACCATCATCACCACCTGCGCCAAGGACCACGTCACGTGGAAGAACCACTACCCGCGCGGCGAATCGCAGGTTGGCCGCCTGCGCGTGCTCCGGTTTCCGGTCGCGCGTCCCCGCGATCTGCACCGGTTCATGGACATCAGCGATCTCGTGTTCGCGGATCGCGCGTCGCCGGTCGAACAGGAGCAGTGGTTCCGCGAAAACGGCCCTGAGGCGCCGGAGCTGCTCGATCACCTGCGGCGCCACGGCGCCGACTACGATCGCCTGTTGTTCTGGTCGTACCGCTACTACCACTCGTACTTCGGAGTGCCGCTCGTCGCCGCGCGCGCCGTCCTCGTCCCGACCGCCGAAGAAGATCCGCTGATTCGGGTGGACGCGCTCGATCAGCTGTTTGCGCTGCCAGCAGGCTATCTCTATCTGACGCCGGAGGAGGCCGAGCTCGTCAAGAGCCGCGTCCCCGCGCGTACGCCGTCGGCGATCATCGGCTGCGGTCTCGAGCCGGTGACGCAGCCGCCGGACGTGTCGCGGCTCGCGGACCTGGGAATCGAGGATCCGTTCGTGCTGTACCTGGGCCGCATCGATACGAACAAGGGCTGCGACTCTCTGATGCGAAACTTCCTGCGCTATGCCGGTCTGGGGCGCCGCATCCAGCTGGTAATGGCCGGCCCATCGTCGATGGAGGTGCCGAACCACGCGTCCATCCGGGCGCTCGGTTTCGTCGACGACGGGGTCCGCGAGGCGCTGCTGGCGCGGGCGCGCGCGCTGGTGATGCCGTCGCCGTTCGAGAGCCTGAGCATGGTGCTGCTGGAGGCGTGGAACCACGGAGTTCCGGTGCTGGTGAATGCGCGCTGCCGCGTGACGCGTGGCCAGACCGAGCGCGCGGACGGCGGTCTCTACTTTCGCAACGTCGCCGAGTTCGAGGCAGCGCTCGATTATCTGCTGGACCACGACGATACGCGCAAGCGCCTCGGCGCGCAGGGACTGGCCTACGTGGATCGCGAATACCGCTGGCCGACGGTCATGGCGAAGATCGAAGGACTCTTGAGAGAGACAGCGGTTTTTTCTTGATACCATCTCCCGCATGCGAAGAATCGTTCCCGCGATGGCTGTCTGTGCCCTGCTGGCCGGCTGTGGCGGACCGCCGCCGCCGCCGTTCAAACCGGTGGTGGACACGAAGCTGCTGATGCAGGCGGTGGTCGATCCCAACGCCGACGCCATTTGGGACGCGGTCAAGTCGATCGACACGAAAGACGGCTCGCAGGAGATCCGTCCGAAGACCGACGAGGAATGGACCGCGGTACGCAACGCCGCGATCACCGTGGCCGAAGCCGGCAATCTCCTGATGCTGGTCCCGCGCGCGAAAAACGGCGACGACTGGATGCAGCGCGCCCAGGAGATGATCAGCACCGGCGAGGAAGCGATCCGCGCGGCCGAGGCGAAGAATGCCGATCGGCTCTTCACCGTCGGCGGCGACATCTACGATTCCTGCTCGCACTGCCACGCGAAGTACCTCGAGGCCATCGTCAACGCCAACAAGTGACCTGGGCAGGAAGGGCCGGAAAGGCCGGAAAGGCAGGAAAGGCAGCCTCGCTACGAGAGCCGCAATTGACGCGACCGGTCCGCCACGCTCGTGGCGCAGCCCTTCAGGGCTGCCCTCGTCCGCGTCCGTAGTTGCGCCGATAGTGCTGGTGGCAGACGACGCACGACTGATAGACAGCGTCGTTCAACTCGACGAGCGCGGCGACATCCTTTTTCTTGGCAGCGGTGTACGCCGCCATGCCGGCGTCGAGCATCAGCTTGGCGTCCGCCATCCACCGGTCCTGATCCCTGGCGCGCCCAGGCATCATCAGCAGGTTTGCTGATTCCGCGAGCGTGAGCGTCTTGGCCTGCAGCTCGCCCCACTCGGCGTCGGTCTTCGGCGTGCGGGTCTCGATGTAGAAGATCGCGTCCGAGGTCGGATAGATCATCTTCACCATCAGGTCGCTCATCGTGCCGACCGGCCGCGTGGGAGCGGCGGCCTCCTGAAGCGCCGGCACGTGCGCGTCGAACGCAACCGCCGCAGCAAGCGCGAGGCAGGCGATCAGGAGAGGCCGGCGCCGCCACGCCGTCGTCTGGCGAACGCGTAGCGAGTGGCGAGCCTGGTTGGGCAGCATCTGCATGCCCGTATGATATGCGGCTGGCGGGCGATGGCTGCGTCGCCGCGCCCGAACCGGTGGTCGCTACGACGTTTCGGTCCAGACGTACAAGAACGTGTCGTCGCTGGCGGTCGCGACCTGCCGACCCCGTTGCCGGGTCGCGCGATTCAGCGCGGACCGGACCTTTTCCTTGCTCTCAGCCAGCTGCGCCAACGGCACCTTGAGCGCGACGCCTTTCTCCACCTGATCGAGATCCGAGAGGATCCGGGTCACGATCTGCTTGTGCTTGCCGTTCCGCCCCTGGGGCACATCGGCCTGCGGCATGGACTTGAAATTCATCGGCAGTTTCTTGCTCCGCGGCGCCACCGCATCCCTCCTTGTTTGATACGTTAACGTATCGTGACGTAATCGTATCGAATCGTGACGAGAACTGCAAGTATCCTTCCGAGCGGCGCAATACCGCAGATGAGGGGAGGCCACGGAGAGAATCGCCGCCAAAACTGGCCTGTTTCGCCGGCAAAAACGGGCCGCCACCCGCACCTAACGATGTCACCCGTATCCAGGCGACGCTGTTACTGTTACCGGGTCATGAAAAGGAAGTCAGTCAAGCCGCGCGCAACGACGTACTTCGAGCAGATCCCGATCGAGATTGTGAAGAGGATCACCCTCGACAAACCGTCGCTGAAAAAACCGACCGGGCCCAGGAACGTGGTGGTCGAGCCGCCGGCGAGAAAGAGCGAGCCGTACAGCATGCCCCTCAGTTCTCTGTGTTGGGCTGGCCATTGAGTGGAAGCTGACATGCCTCACCGGGTCCAGACGAAACTTCGCGTGAAACCTGCGGGCCCAGGCCGTGGGGGCCGTCCCCCCGCCGGATTCAACGGCGAGCCGACGTCCAAGTATCCCCAGCTGGCGACCCGCGTGCCGCCGGCCACCCTCGAGAGCCTCCGCGCCCTGGCGATGCACGAGCGGCGTTCGATGTGGCGCATCCTCGTCGATGCCGTCGAAATCTACGCACGTCGGGAAACGCCACCGACCCGCCAGTGATGACACCGCGCCCGCTCCCGCCGTGCCCGAAATGCCGCCGCGCCGACCGCGTCGAGGAAGAAGATCAATCGGGCAGCTCTGCCCGCTGGTTCGCCTGTCTGCGTTGCGGCGTGCAGTTCCAGCCCAGGTAACGGCTCGACGATCCCCGCTTCGCACTCTCGCCATCCCGACTCGCGCCCGAGCCGTTCGCCCGCAGCACTCGTGACGTGGCGCCACCTGAGGCGTGTCCAGTGGGGCACATATAATAACTGGACCCCATGTCGCTTCTGCCGTTCTGTCAGTGGCTGGCGGAGACTCCAGGCAGCATCGCGCTGCACGAATCCCTCTACATGTATCCGCTCGTCGAGTCCGCGCACGTGTTGACGCTCTGCCTGTTCCTCGGCATCGCGATCATGTTCGATCTGCGCCTGCTCGGCGTGACGCTGACCAGTGTGCCGATGACCGAGATCAGGAAGCGGCTCGGGCCCTGGATGGTCGGCGGCTTTGTCCTGATGGTGATCACCGGCGTGCTGCTGTTCTATGCGATTCCGGTGCGCTCGTATCAGAGCCTCTGGTTCCGCATCAAGGTCGTGGCACTGATCCTGGCGGGCCTGAACGCGTTCGTGTTTCACTCCGGGATCGATCGCCGGGTCGCCGAGTGGGATCGCGAGCGGGTGCCGCCGCCGGCGGCGCGACGTGCCGGCGCGACCTCGCTGGTGCTCTGGGCGGTCATCGTCGTGGCGGGGCGGATGATTGCCTACAACTGGTTCGACTGCGATAAACAGCCGCAGCCGCGGATCGTGAACGTGCTCGCCGGCTGCGTCGTGCCGGCCCCTGGAGCGCCCCGATGAATCTTTCGATCTTGAACGTGCTGCCGTGGATCGAGTGGATTGCGGCGAGCCGCCTGGGTCAGGCCATCAGCACGTCGACGTGGGCGTTCGCCGTCATCGAGTCGATCCATCTGCTGGCGCTCGCCGTGATCGGCGGCGCGGTGCTGATGGTCGATCTTCGACTGCTCGGCCTCGGCCTGCGGACGCAGCCGATCGACCAGGTGGCGCGCGATGCGTGGCCGTGGTTCGTCCGCAGCTGGGTCGTGATGATCGTGACTGGCGTGCTGCTCTTCGTCTCGGAGCCGCTGAAGCTGTACTACAGCACGCCTTTCTTCTGGAAGATGACGTGCCTGCTGTTGGGCACGCTGTTCGCGGTCAGCGTCCGGCGGAAGGTGACGCTGACGCCTGAAGGACGCACACCTGCCGTGGTGCTGAAACTGGTCGCCGCTGTGTCGCTGCTGCTGTGGTTCGGGGTCGGCGCAGGCGGGCGATGGATCGGCTTCTCGGGCTAGCGCGGTTTGCAGATCCGCGTAGCGCGGGGCTTCAGTCCCGCGACCGACGCGGCCCTGAAAGGGCCGCGCTACATCGAAACGCAAACCCGCTCAGGAGATCAAAGAGGGGCGAGAGTAACCTCGTCTTCGTGCGGCGGAGCGTCCTCCAAAACAGAAACCACAGAGAGCGCGGAGCGCGCGGGGAGAAAAATCTTCTCCGCGCGCTCCGCGTGCTCTGCGGTTAGAGGCGCTTGGTTACAGTCCGCCGCGGCCGCGGCCCTTCGGCGCTTCAGTTGGATCCGCGCCGTCGGTCGGTGCGCCGGTGCCCGACGAGCCGAGGAACAACTTCCGGCCGTCCGGATAGGTGACGTTGCGCCCGTTCGCACGATTCAACGAGTGGTCGCGCGCCTGGTAGCCGTCGATGACCAGCTCCGTGCCGGCCTTCAGCGAATCGCGCGTAATCCCGCGGCGGAGCAGTGTATTTGGCGTGCCGCCCTCGACCATCCACTCGTCGCACTTCGCGTTCGGCGTGAACTGGCACGGTGCTGCGCCGTCGGCCTTTGGAATCTCGACGTGAATCCAGGCGTGCGGGTTCACCCATTCGAGCTTCGTCACCTTGCCCTTGAGCAGCACCGGCTTGTTGGGGTCGAACTCGCCGCCGAAGGCGTGATGACCCATCACCGGCGCGATGGCGACGAGAAGACCCGCCGCGGACATCAGAAGTTTGCTGCGCATCGCTCCCACCTCACTGCTGCTTACTGGTTTTCTTCGCATCGTTGACTTCCTTCAGTCGCGCGCCGCGCAGGATGTTTCCCATCGCGTAGTTGCCTTCGTGGCACGCGTATTCATAGAGGAGCTCGTCGGTCGCCGGCCACGTGTACTCGGCCGTCCACGGCTTCGTCCAGGTGTCAGGATCCTCGATCGTGAACCGGTACATGAGGGTCTTCGCATCGACACGCGTGAAACGCTCCACGATATGGAGGTTCGGCGTGGACCCCCGGAACCGCGTCTTCTCCGAGAAGTTCGTCGTGTCGACGACCAGCGTATCGCCTTCCCAGTGGCCGACCGAATCGCCCATCCACTTGGTGATCGTCTTCGGCAGGTGCTCGGCGTTCATCCGCACGACGCGCGCGTCGTGCACCATCTCCGTGAGGATCAGCACCGAATCCTTCGTCTGCACGATCTGATGAAGGTTGTTGTAGAAGTAGTTCGGCAAGACCGGTGGACCTGACGTCGAGCCGAAGCCCATGAGGCAGCGCTCGCCAAGCGGACGGCGCTCGGGATCGTCATAGGCGCCGCCGCCCTCGAAGCCCGGATCGTCCTCGCGCGCCGACTGATCCGATGTCGGCCGGATGTTGCGCGCGAACCGCTGCCGCGCCTGCGGCGTCATCTGCGGCACGCGGCCGTCCGGTGGATCGATGAGGAGCGATGCGCGACGCTGTCCGTCGATGACGGTATAGCGCGACCCGGCGTCGATCCAGAAGTTGTTGTAACCGCCGACGTTGCCGGCCGGGCCGGCCGAGCCGTCGCCGCCGACGGGCGGCGCCGCGCGGTTGCCGTCGATCGGCGCTCCCAGCTGATCGCGCCGCGCCGCGGCCTGGCGCTCGAGCTTCAGGCCGTCTTCGTCGCTCATCACGAGCGGGCTGCCGGCGGGACGCTCGACGGGTGTCAGCGTCGCGAGGTCGTAGGTGCCCTGCAAATCCGGGTGCCCATCCGCGAGCCGCGGGATGGCGCGCTTGGATGCCGCCGGCGCCGGGACTTTTGCCGCCTGGCCGTTGACGCGCACGGTCACCGTCACCGCGAACGCCGCCGCCGCGCCGGCAATCACCAGAGAACGCAACGCGCGCGAAGAAATCTTGGATAACTGCATCGACCGTTCCCTCTGTGCTATCTCGTGAGCGGCTTCTTCCGCCACTGACCGTACATCAGCTCTTCGACGAATTCCACGCACTTGAAGTCCATGAGCTGCGCGTTCTTCTCGAGCCGCCTGTAGAGCGGCATGCTGATCTTCCACGGCTTCGTGAACGTCTGCGGATCTTCCATCGTCGCCTCGTAGCTGATCACGTCCGGGGCGGTGCGCGTATAGCGCTCGACGACGTGCAGCTGATCGCTGTGGAAGTTGCCGGAACGATCGAACCACGTGCTGTCGTTGAAGCCGGTGACGTCGATGACGAGCGTGTCACCTTCCCAGCGCGCGACCGACTGGCCCATCCATGAATCGACCGGCGCCGGGCCCGGGTTCTTCAAGTAGATGTTCCGGACGGCGCCGGCGTATTGATACGCAAAGAAAATTGCACTCGGGCTCTGAAGGATTTGGAAGGGTTGCGGCATGTAGTTCGCGCGCGGGACGCCGGGCAGATAGCACTTGATCTCCGGATCGCGCTCGAGCCACTTCTCTTGATTCTCTTTTTTCTTGGCGAGCATCTCAGGCTTGTACGGAATCGTGCCGCCTTCGACGACCCCCATACCCGGCGGCACCGAGCCGACCGCGCCGAGTGCGAGCACCGGCGCCGCAGGCAACGGCCCGTAGGGTCCCGGACGAAGCGCCATGGCCGGCCGCGCCATGTGCATCTCGAGATCGTAGTTGGCTTCGTTCAGCGCCTGCCAGATGCCGTTGAGGTCCGGCTTGCCGTCGGACGTTCTAGGAGCCCGATAGGCCGCCGGCGTCTGTCCGGCAAGCGGCGTGGCCCAAGTGGCGACGAGCGCGCCACCGGCCGCCGCGACAATCGCGATGATGACCGCACTGACCGTTTTTCGCACGTGAAACTGCCTCCCCGCAGGGGTTCATACTGTCCGCAGTCGGCCCGAATGTCAAGGTTTCACAAAGGTTTAACCCGGTTAGTGAAGTCGAAAAGATCAGTTGACAGGGCGGGCCGCCGGCTCAAGCATGGGGGGACCGGACTGGTCGGATCGACACAGCGCGACCACAACCCCACAGATGGAGCGCGAAGGCTTTAGCCGAGCGATAACGAACTGATGCTGACATTGATTCTGGCCGTTGGGCTCGCTCAATCACCAACTGGCGCGGCCGTGTACGAAAACCGCTGCGCGACGTGCCATGCCGGCACCGACCCGCGCACACCCACACTCGCGTCGTTGAAGCAGAAGACCCCGCAGGCGATCGTCGACGCGCTCACTAACGGCGTGATGCGTCAGCAGGGCTCGGACATGACCGACGCCGAAAAGCGGGCTGTGGCTGCGTATCTCGGCACCACGACGCCTTCGGCGCCGGCCGCGTCGACGACGACCGCCGCGAGCGACCCGACGGCTGGCGCCTGCACCTCGACACCGCCGTTCGATCCGTCCAAAGGACCGCAGTGGAACGGGTGGGGCGTCGACGTGACCAATCAGCGCTTCCAGCCGGCGGCGCAGGCCGGTCTGACCGCCGAGCAGGTGCCGAAGCTGAAGCTCAAATGGGCCTTCGGCTTTCCCAATGCGAACTCAGCGCGTGGGCTTCCGACGATTGTCGGCGGTCGAGTCTTCGTGGGAAGCATGAGCGGCACCGTGTACGCGCTCGACGCGAAGAGCGGCTGCGTCATCTGGACCTTCAAGGCCCAGAGCGGCGTGCGCGCAGGCGTGGTGATCGGTCCACGCGCCGGCAGCCCAGGGAAATACGTCGCCTATCTCGGCGACGGACGCGCGAACGCGTATGCGCTCGACGCGGCGACCGGCGAGCAGATCTGGACGCGCAGTCTCGAGGATCACAAGAGCGCCAACATCACTGGGACGCCGACGCTGTATGAGGGTCGGCTGTTCGTCCCGATCGCCTCGATTGAGGAAGGGTCGGGGATGAACCCCAAGTACGAGTGCTGCACGTTCCGCGGCAGCCTGGTCGCGCTCGACGCCGCCACCGGATCGCTGCTCTGGAAGAC